>Ga0137433_1000066_pt1 | contig 53251 bp, 41 predicted proteins | sample EasRivERMZT840_2_FD_102335 | JGI IMG/M metagenome (GOLD analysis project Ga0137433, IMG submission 102335) | Soil microbial communities from meander-bound floodplain in the East River, Colorado, USA - East River MetaG ERMZT840_2 | ecosystem: Environmental > Terrestrial > Soil > Floodplain ...
CAGGTCCAGATCGATCGTCGTCGAGAACGCCAGGTGCCCGGTCATGAACCGGCCCACGCCATCCGATGAATTCGCGAGGCCGTTGGGGAACCGCGAGTTGGCCGAGAGAAGGAGGAGGTGCGGGCTCCAGCAGTAGCCGGACGCGAGCAGGAACGTCCGCGCGCGGTACTCGACGTTGTCGTCCGTGCCGTCTTCCTTCGCGCCCTGCGCCGCGGCAATCCGGTTGGTCCGTTCCTCGAGGACCAGCTTCCGCACGAGCGTCTGGTCGTGCAGCTGGATGCGCTTCCTGGCGAGCAGCTGCTTGAACGTGAAGTCCGGCGAGTAGCGCGCGCCGGTCGGACAGATCTCGCACGTGTTGCAGCGTGCGCACTTCGCCCGGCCGCCGTATCCGTCCACGGTGTTCTTGGCCTGCGGCGTCGTCCAGAACTTGATCCCGCTCTTCTCCGCCCAGCCCTTGAGCTGGATCAGGTTGTAGCTCATCGTCATCGCGGGCATCGGGTACGGCTCGGACCGCCAGTCATCCGGGAGCGGGCTGGGCTCGCCGGACACGCCGAGCCGGCGCTCCGCTTCGCAGTAGTACTTCTCCAGTTCCTTCCACGCGATTGGCCAGTCCACCGCCAGGCCGTACAGCGACTTCAGGCGCGTGTCTTCTTCGGAGAAGCGGTTGCACACGCCGCCCCAATGGAGCGCCGATCCGCCGACGGCCATCGTGCGCGAGATGAGGCCGCGCGCGCCCTGGTCCGCGACGAAATCGCCGGGCCAGTTGTTCTCGCCGTAGTCAAGACTGCGGCGGCGGTACGTGGTCCGATTCTCGAAGTCGAACAGGCGCTTGCCCGCTTCGACGACGATGATCGAGAGATTCGGGCGGCGCTCGATGAGCTTCTCCGCGACGACGGCAGCCGTGATGCCGCCACCGACGATGACAACGTCCGACTCGTGAACAGTCATACCGTCCCGGGTCCCTGGTCCTGGGTCCCGGGTCCAAGCGGCGCCGGCGCGCGATCGGATCCGTCGAGCGTGCGGCAGCGGTCGCGGCCGATGCGGGCGCGATACGCGAGATCCCAGGCGTCGCCGCTCGTGAAGTAGAAGCCCATGAAGTCGGCGATGACGTTGACGCCGGTCGGACGAGCCGGCAGCCGCTGCACCACCGGCGGCGCGTTCAGGACGCGTTCGATCACGAAACGCCGGTCTTCCACGGAGAGCGCCGCGAATGACTTCGCGCCGCCGGCGGTCGCCAGACCATCGAGCGCGGCAAGCTGTCCGGGATAGCTCTTCGCGGGCGACGGCCCCGTGGGCTGAGACAACGACGACGACCCGTACCCGTGGCCGCGATCGGCGCCTTCGCGATATCCGCGTACCCACGCCACAAATGCGTTGACGACGCGATCGCGCGCCGCCCGATCCAATGCCGACGGCAGCACGACCTCGGCGATGGCTTTGAGCGTGGCCGTCTCCGCCGCGGTGATGGGCGCCTGAGCGAACAGGCGCACGCCGAACGGCCGGGCGGTGACGACCGCTGCCAGCGACTGCAGCAGCGCGCGACGCTTCATGAGAGTGAAGGGATTATAGAACCTCGCTCGAGCGATCGTTGCGGTCGCTCGCGTTCGTCCTGGCGGGCAGCCTCAACCGGAACGTCGAACCGAGGCCTTGCTGGCTCTGGACGGTCACCGTCCCGCCGTGAGCCTCCGTGAGCGTCTTCACGATCGCCAGCCCAAGGCCCGTTCCGCCCTCGATGTCCGGATCGGATTCTCCTTTGTCGAACAGGTGTTCGAGAAGCGCTTCGGGGATGCCAGCACCGTTGTCGGCGACCCAGCACTCGACTGCGTGCTCCGCCTCGAGTACCCGTGCTCCGACGGCCACCTCGCCGCGGGGCGTGTACTTGATCGCGTTCGCGATCAGGTTTTGCAAGATCCGCCTCAACAGACTGGCGTCAGCGTAGATGACCAGGTCGTCGGGGACCTGGTTGAGCAGCCGGGTACTGCCGGTGCCTGCCACGGGATGGAGGTCGTGAATGAGGGCCTCCACGACGGGCCATAGGTACAACTCGCGCCGCTCCAGCTTGACGCCGACTTCGGTTTGGAGATTCGTGCTTTCCTCGAGCACCTTGCTGACCAAACCTTCGAGCTGCTGCACGTTGCGACGCAACGCCTTCAACATCAGGGTTGCTTCAGCGTTGCCGCCGCGCTCCGGCAGTGTCAGTTCGAGGACTCGTCCAGCCATCGAAATAGCACTCAGCGGCGTCCGCAGATCGTGCGCCACGAAGGCGAGGTACTCTTCCCGGCGCTGCTGCACCTCGAGCGCGCGCTGGGTGGCGTAGGTCTGCAAGGCCAGGCCGATCGCCTGGTCGAATACCCGATTGACGACGTGGAACGGCGGCCCTTGCAGGCTCAATCCATTGTCGTCGGCGAGATCGTGGATGCAGCCGCGCAGGATGTTGTACTCCGCCACGACCTCTTCGAGGTCGAATGCGTCCTGGAGACGCTGCAGTCCATGAGCCTGCGGGCTGCTCCCCCTGAGCGCCTGCGGGATCGTCTGATGAGATCCTGACTGCAGTGCTGCAGCCAATTCGTCCAGGAGTCCCGGGATGTGATCGTTGAGCGTCGGGACGTCGAGCTTCTGCGCCGCAGGCAGTTGCCTCACCTGCTGCCGCCAGCGCGACAGTAATGCCTGTCGTTCGTGCAGAACGAGCGCTCCCAACTGATCCAGAACTTCGGTGGCCATTTCGTCTCCACGGAAACACGACTGTCGAGGGTCCGGCAGGCCGCGCGCGTCACGAACTGCTTCTCCATAGACGATAGCAGGTAGATGTTCTTGTCGGGTCTCAACCGCTGCGCTTCCTACACCCTCGGCGCGAGTTCCACTTCAAATCCGCCCGAGACGGGCCGGCGGAGGTCGAGCTGGAGACCGAATCGATCCGCGACTTCGCGGGCCAGGGCGAGGCCGAGGCCGCGGCCTCCGGGACGCCGCGTGCGCGATTCGTCGCCCCGGAACCGGCGGTTCGCGGTGAGCTCGGTGAAGTCCTGATCGGAGACGCTCCGGCCGTTGTCCGTCACGCGCAGTGCAAAACGGCCGCCGTGCTCGAAGCCGCGCAGCTCCACACGCACCCGCGCGCCGGCGCCGCTGTGCGTGATCGCGTTGTCGAGCACGTTGCCGATCGCCTGCTCGAGCAGGCGCGCGTCCGCTGTGACGGTGACCCCCGGATCCGGCGGCTGGAGATCCACGGTGACGCCGGCCGCGCGCGCCAGCGCCGCACGGCTCATCACGAGGTGCGTCACGAGCGACGTCAGATCCACGACCTCGCGCGGCGACTGGTCCGTCACGGCGCGAAGGCGGGCGACCGAGGCGAGGTTCTGCAGCCGCGCGCGCAGCTGGTGCGCCTCGCGCACCGCCAGGCGCACGTCGTCGGCGACCGGCGCCGGCAGCTGCGGACTCGCCTGGAGCGCGCCGAGCCGCTCCTCGAGATCTCCCAGAGGCGCCGCGACATCTTCTTTCGTCACTTCGACATAGCGCCGGAGCGCTTCCTCGCGATCCTGCGCGTCGGAGATGCGCCGTCGGATGTCGGCCGCGGCTTCGTTGAACGCCGCGCCGAGCGCCGTGATGTCGTCGCGACCCGTGACGGGCGGAATGCCGCTGTAGTCGGCCCGCGCCGATTCGCGGACGGCGGCCGTGAGTGTCGAAAGGCGCCGGGCCGTCGGTCCGGCCGTCGCCAGCGCCACGACCAGGCAGACGGCCAGTACGAGCCCGAACAGCACGAGGCGCGTCCGCACCGGATTCGGCGACGGCCGCATGCGGAACAGCATCACGGCGCAGGGACCCGGACTCCAACCCGTCAGCGAGGCGAACTGCACGCCGGTGCCGGACGCGCTTTCGTACGTGCCGTACATCGATCGCGAGGGTGGCGACGATCGCATCGCCCGCTTGAACTCGTCGGGGAACCGCGGCGCCGCCGTGCTCGTGCCGCTGAACTGGTCGTCGTAGGCGAAGAACTCGAACGGCAGCTCGTCGCGGCTGGGCCGCGGCAGTTTCACATCCGCGTCCGGCAGCATCCGCTCGGCCATCGTCGGGCGCCCGCTGCGGGGGCCGGCGAGGAACCACTGCGGATCCGCCTCGCAGGCATCGCGCACCGCGTCGGTCTGATGGCCCTGCGCGACGCGCTGCAGCGCGGCGCCCGCATCGGCGCGGCGCACGCGCTCGACGACCAGCAGCAGGATCACCGCCGCGGTGAAGGCGACGGCCACACTGGCGAGCAGGACGCGGCGGGTCTGGGTCATGGGGTCGTACCTCTTTTCCACAGATTCCGCTGGTAGGGTGCCAGGGGTTCCTCGCCTCAGACCCCTGGCACCTGACCATCGGAATCTGTGGAAAAGAGGTACGACCCCTATACGCCCGCGTCAGACGGCGCGTTTCGGCTGGCGGCGGGCCCGCGCGGCTAAAGCAGCCGCCAGAGGTACCACGCGGCGACCGATCGATACGGCCGCCAGGGTTCCGCAAGCCGCTCCATCGTGCGGGGCGACGGACGCCGCTTCATCCCGTGCAGACGTTGCATCCCTTTGACGATGCCGAGATCGCCGACCGGAAAGATGTCCGGCCGATTCAGGCGGAACATGAGGAACATCTCCGCCGACCAGCGGCCCAGGCCCTTCACGGCCGTGATGGCGGTGAGCACTTCATCGTCGGGATGGCCATCGAGCGCGTGGAGATTCAACCGGCCATCGAGGACATGGTCCGCGAGGTCGTTCAGGTACGAGATCTTCGGACGACTGAGCCCCGCGCCGCGCAACGCCGTCACGTCGAGCGCCTTCACGCGCTCGGGTGTCAGCGTGTCAGGTCCGCCGGCGAGCGCAACGACCCGGCCGAAGATCGTGTCCGCGGCCTTGCTGGACAGCTGCTGCGACGCGATCACGCGCACAAGGGCCGTGAACGGCTCATGGCTGCGATGGTCCGGCAGCCCGCAGCGGCCGACTTTCTTCATCACCGCGCCAATCTTCGGATCGCGCCGCATCAGGATGCGGCGCGCGCGCTCGAATTCGTCAGGCGTGAGTCCGCGACAGGGGGTCGTACCTCGACCTGTGGAAGAGTCAGAGGACCTGGTCACAAGGTGATGTCCCCTGACTTTTCCACAGATCGAGGTACGACCCCGTCCAGCCTTGATAGCGTTCTTTCTCGCCCCACAAGCTCCAGCACTTCGAAGACGCCGGGGCTGACCGCCTGTCCCGTCACGGCCACGCGCGTGGCGTGGATCAATGTCGCGGGCTTGATGCCGCGCTCCTCGGCCAGCGCCCGCAGCGCGGTTTCGAGTGCGCCGGCCTCGAAGGGCGAGACCGCGGCCAGACGCCCGCGCCAGGCCTCGAGATGAGGCATGAGGTCGGTGGCGGACAGGTACTTCGCTGTCGCGGCAGGATCGCGGTCGATGTCGTCGCCGAAGAACGGCCGCAGCTGCGGGACGATGTCGTCGAGTTTTTTCGCCCGCGGTTTCACAAGATCGATCGCGCGCTCGGCCCGCGGACGATCGGCGAGCGCGGCGGATTCGAGACCGGCCCCCGCGAGCGCGGGGCCCAGGCGCGCGAGGATCTCCGACGCCGGCAGCCGCATGATGTGCTGCTGGTTGAACCACGCGAGCTTGTCGGGATTGAAGACGGCATTCCCGCCGCTGATCCCTTCGAGCGTGAATCGCGTGACGAGCTCGTGGCGCGTGAACACCTCCTGGTCGCCCTTGCCCGGCGACCAGCCGAGGAGCGCGAGGAAGTTCACCATCGCTTCAGGCAGGATGCCGTCCTTCTCGTACTCGCCGACCGACGTCGCGCCGTGGCGTTTGCTCAAGCGCTTCTTGTCGGGGCCGAGAATCAACGGCACGTGCGCAAAGGCGGGCTCCGGCGCGCCCATCGCGCGGTACAGCAGTATCTGTTTGGGCGTATTGGAGATATGGTCGTCGCCCCGGACGACATGCGTGATCGCCATCTCCACGTCGTCCACGACGACGGAGAGGTGGTACGTGGGATGGCCGTCGGAGCGCAGGACGACGAAGTCCTCGATGGTGGCGTGACTGACGTCGATGCGGCCGTGAACCAGATCAACGAAAGACGTGCGGCCGTCCCCCACCTTGAAGCGAATGGCGCGCGGCGCTTTCGCCGCCTCGCGGCTCGCGACGTCGGCGGCCGCGAGCGAGCGACACGCGCGGTCGTACGTCCAGGACTGGCCGGCGGCTTCCGCCGCCTCGCGCTTCGCCTTCAGATCCTCGGGCCGGCAATAGCAGTAGTACGCGTGACCGCTCGCGACGAGGCGATTGGCCGCGGCCTGGTAGCGATCGCGGCGCTCGGACTGGAAGTACGGCGCGTGCGGCCCGCCCACATCCGGCCCCTCGTCCCAGTCGAGGCCGAGCCATCGAAGGCTGTGCAGGATCCCGGTGACCATGTCGGTCGAGGACCGCTCGACGTCGGTGTCTTCGATGCGGAGGACGAAGGTGCCGCCGTGCCGGCGCACGTAGAGCCAGTTGAAGAGCGCCGTGCGCGCGCCGCCGACGTGGAGATAGCCGGTCGGCGACGGCGCGAAACGCAAACGAGGTTGCACGAAAGAGATTCTAGCAACTGGGGAACTGGAGAGCTGGGGAACTGGGGATGTGAAGTGGGAACTCGCGATAATGTGCCCACGTGACACACGGAGATTGGGTGGACCCGTTGATCCGACTTGGGCCAGGTGCCGGGGCCCTCGTCTTCGCCGCCATCGTCGTCTGGTGTCATGTGAAGCGGCCGGACGTTGTGCCAGCGACGCAGGGCGTCAGTCACTATGCAGTGGGTTCGACTGATGCCGTGATGGCGATCGGATTCCTGTCTCTGGCGGGCGCTTTAGTCGTAGCGGCTCTCCACCTCTTTCCTAATGCGTTCCTGACGTTCGCCGCAATCGGCCTCTTCCTGGTGGCCGCCACCCCGATGCCAGATCCGCGAGCACAACCCTGGCGGGGCCCCGCCCACACGATTGGCGCGCTTGCGTTCTTTGCCTTCTCCGCGGTGGGCGCGGTGCTCGCATCGATCGGTGAGGCATGGTGGGTGCTCTCGATCGCTGTCGCGCTGGTGGTGGCGGTCGTGGTGTTCCTGGCAAGCATGAGCGTGGCGACGCGTCTTGCCGGCATGTGCGGCTGGTTTCAGCGCGCGTGTTTCGCGCTACTCGTTCTTTGGCTGTTTGCCGTTTCTCTGCTGCCCGTGTCGGCCGCGCTCTACAACCTCTTCGCGAGGTTAAAGTGGTTGAACTAGTCCTCGCACCTCGCCGAACTCGCGTAGCCGGCGCTCGATCTCGTCGCGCGTGCGCCGGAACCGATCGGGCGCGCCGGCTTCCGGTCCACCGGCCGGATCGGACAGCGGCCAGTGCAGCCGCTCGACCCGGCCGGGGACAATCGGGCAGACCTCTTCGGCGCACAGCGTGATGACCACGTCCACGGACGCCAGGTCGATGGTGTCGACGGACTTCGATCGCTGACCCGACGCATCGATGCCCTTCTCGCCGAGCGCGGCTATCGCGTGCGGGTTGACGCCGGTCGCCTGACTGCCGGCGCTCTGAATCTGCGCGCGCGCGCCGAACAAGTGCCGGGCCAGTCCTTCAGCCATCTGGCTCCGGGCGGAGTTCGCGACGCACAGGAACAGAATGGACGTCACATGGGTTTCCGCGCGCGAATGAACGCACTCGCAAACGCGCCGTCGACCGTCGGCGCCACCGCGTCGGCGTCGAATCCCGCTTCGGTCAGGAACGACCGCGCTTCGGCCGCGCGGTACTCGCGCGTGATCTCGACCTCGACGTCGCTGAACCCGGCCCGCTCGAGCTTCGCCCGGTACTCCGACTCCTCGAGCGCGCCGGCGACGCAGCCGATCCAGAGCTCGACGCTCCTGCGAATCTCGGCCGGCACCGGTCGCCGGGACACGACGTCGGACACGGCGAACCGGCCGCCCGGCTTCAGCACGCGGAAGGCTTCAGCCAGGACGCGATCCTTATCGCCGGACAGGTTGATCACGCAGTTCGAGATGATGACGTCCACGGCGCCCTGCGGCAGCGGGATCTGCTCGATCTGCCCTTTCAGAAACTCCACGTTCGTCACCCCGGCTTCGCGCTGGTTCTTGCGCGCGAGGGCGAGCATGTCGTCGGTCATGTCGAGCCCGTAGGCCTTGCCGGCCGGCCCGACGCGTTTGGCGGACAGCAGCACGTCGATCCCGCCGCCGGATCCGAGGTCGAGGACGGTCTCGCCCTGCCGCAGTTCGGCGAGCGCCGTCGGATTCCCGCAACCGAGCGACGCCTTCACGGCGTCGCCCGGCAGGCTGGCAGTCTCACTGTCGGAATACAGGTCCTTGCTGATGGGATCCTGGCTGCCGCCGCAGCAGGATGGCCCGCAACAGGACGCCTCGGTCTTCTGCTCGGTGACCTGACGCGCCAGCGCCCCGTACTTGTCCTGCACCGCTTCCGTCAACGCCGCTCCGGTTTTCGTCTCACTCATATCGGCCTCCACATTCGTGTAGGCGAATATAGTCCGGGCGTGCTATATTCGTCAAGCCGAATATGAAAACACGCCCGCCGACCACCCTCGAACAGCTCTTCAGCGCCCTGGCCGACAATACGCGCCTGCGCATTCTGGCGCTGCTGGCGGCCGGCGAGATCTGCGTGTGCCACATCCACGGCGCGCTCGCGATACCGCAGCCGACCGCGTCACGTCACCTCGCCTACCTGCGGCGCACGGGCCTGGTCGCGACGCGCAAGGACGGCCTGTGGGTGCATTACCGGATCGCCGTGCCGTCCGATCCGGCCCTGGCGTCCGTCGTCGCCGCGACGATCGACGCGCTTCGCTCGACGCGCGGCATCTCGAACGATCGCCGCAAGCTCAGCGGATTGACGGCCATACCGCTCAAAGTGCTGGAGGAAACGGCGAGCTCGTGTTGTAAATAAAAACCTTAACGGTCCAACGCGCGGCCACCTGCTGCGCCGAGTAGCCGGCCGAAGCGCCGATCGAACGCCGCCATCGTCGCCGGCATCCGCTGAACCGCCAGGCGGCCGGCCTCGAGGTCCCCGACCAGGCGTTCACGGTTGGAGAGACCGAGGAACTCCCGGTCGAGGTGCAGATCGGCCAGCATCGGCTCCCATCGATCCCACGTCAGATCGCGCCAGCCCGCGTGCAGCGCAAGGGCGTACCACCTCAACGCGTCCTCGCGGTCGCCGCGGACGGCGGCCACCACCGCAAGCTGCCATCGCGGACCGGCGGTCTCGACGCCGCGATCGAGCGCCGCCGTCGCCCGGCTCGCCACCTTCGACAGCAACGCGTCGCTTTCGTCGCGGCGGCCCTGAAGCCGGCGCAGATGGCCGAGACGGAACGGGCCGCCGGTGAAGTCCGGCGAGATCTCCATCGCACGCTGGTACTGGCGCTCGGCCCCGGTCCAGTTGCCGCCGGCCTGATCGATGACGCCGAGCAATACGGCGCACTGAGCACAGCCGGGATCGGCCGCCAGCTGCTGTTCGAGCTTCGCGCGCGCCTCGGTGTGCCGCCCGCCCGTCAGATCCGCCCTGACGACGAGCATCTTGGCGGAATGGTTGTACGGCTCGAGCAGGAGTGCGCGCGCCGCGACGGAAAGCGCGGCCTCCGTCTGACCGGCCCGCCAGAGCGTCTCCGCAAAGCTCACATAGCCTGTCGCGTCATCCGGCGCCGCGGCAATCCGGCGTTCGAAGAGCGGCAGGGCTTCGGCCAGGCGTCCGAGCGACTGCATCGCCAGCCCGAGGTTGTTCTGAATGTAGGCGTTGCCTGGATTCAGCCGCAGCGCGTCGCGGTACTCCTCGATCGCGCGCTCCATGTATCCGGCCTGCAGGTGCGCGGTACCGAGTGCCTTGTGCGCGCTCGCGCTGGTGGGATCGAGACGGGTCGCCGTCGACGCCAGTTCGATCGCGGTCCTGGTCCACTGCCAGGCGTCCGGCATGTAGCCGGCACGGAACGCATAGGCGGTCGCGAGCCCCGCGTGCGCGTCGGACGACTGCGGATACGCGGCCAGCACCCGCTGGTAGTGCGCGAGGGAGTTCTCGTTGTTCATTCGTCCGCGATTCGTCAGCGTCCTCGGCGTCGATTCGCGAAGGCCCGGTTGGACCCTGGCGATCCCATCTCCGGCCGCAATCCACGCGGCCAGGGTCGCGGCCACGCCGAGCCACACCGCCGCGCGGCGAGGGCGGCGTGGAGGGGGCGCGGCCATTGCCGCGACGGGCGTCATCAGCCGATAGCCTCGCTTCGGCAGTGTCTCGATGAATGTCGGATTCCGGGCGTCATCACCGAAAGCGTGCCGGAGGATCGAAATGGATCGGGCCAGCGCCCCCGGGGCGACGAACGTGCCGTTCCACACGCCGCGCATCAACTCTTCGCGCGAGACCACGGTCCCGGGGCGTTCCGCGAGAAACACCAGGACCGCCATGACCCTGGGTTCGAGGCGCGTGACACGGCCGTCCACGTTGACGGTGCCGTCGGCGGGGTTGACGACGCAGTGTCCGATTCGAATCACAGCCGCAGACATCACGGAATCATAACGATTTCCGAATGGCTCCATCAGAGCGTCACGACGCGCGACGGCGTCCAAGTTCGCGACGCCGCACGAACGGCGAATCGGAGGAGTCCATGCGAACCGGCCTGACCCTGTCTGTAGTGATCACCAGCGTCCTCATTGCCACCCTCGACGCGCGCGCCCAAACCCATGTCGGCATCAAAGCCGGCACGGTCAACACGAACCTCTCGGTGTCCGGATCCGGATCGTTCGACACGGACGGCGAGTTCGGGTTTGTGTTCGGCGGGTTCGTCAGCGTGCCGCTCGGGCCGCGGGTGCGCCTGCAGCCGGAATTCATCGTCAGCGAGCGGACGTTCAGCATCAGCGGCGTCACGCCCGCACCGTCCGTTTCAGCAACGGCGTTCGAGATACCGGTCTTCGTGCAGGTGCGGTTCGGCAAATCGGTCCAGCCGTTCTTCCAGTTCGGGCCCCAAGTGAGCGTCATCAGCAACGTCACACAGCGCTTGCCTGGCGCCGAGGTCGACCTCAGCGACGAGATCAATGACGTGGACTTCGGGATGGCGATTGGCGGGGGCGTGGAGGTACCGGTAAAGCGGGGGGCTCTGCTGTTCGAAGGCCGGGCGCAGTGGGGCTTTCGCGATCTGAGCGTGGGATCCGACACGACGATGCGGTTGCGGGGAGTGATGGTGCTGGCCGGCTACCGGTTCTGAGTCGCATGAAGGTCGCCATGTCGTTCGCCTTGCTCGTAGTGCTGCCCGCGTGCAGCCAGACTGCGCCCACGCCGGAGTCGCCGCCGGACCTGAGGGACGTCATCGAAGCGATCTTTCTTGGCAGCGGACCGCTGGCCGCGGGAGATTGCGTGGGCCCAGGTGTGTGGGTCTCCTACCCGCGAGATTCGACCGTGACGCTCCAGATCGCGTCGAGCATCGACGGCGCGGGAAGGCAGGCGCTCGAATCGGCGATTGCCGACCTGACCGGCGTCATCGCCGGACGATTCCGGCTGGAGTCGCGGCCGAACATCGAGGCCGATCCGCTGCCCGGCCCGTTGCAGATCACCTCCGCCGACGTGGCGGCAGACGTCATTGTCGCGCTGTGCAGCCCCGGCGGGTCCGGCTGTACGAAAGCCGAGTTGATCGGCGGTGTCACGCTGAACTCCGCGCGTTGCGTGCATCGCGTCGGGACGTCCTCGCGGCTCAAAGTGCACGAGCTCGGCCACGCGGTCGGGCTGTGTCACGTCGATCGCCTGCGGATGCCGGCCGCGGTGATGGCCGACCCGCCTGGCGCGTCACCGCAGGATCGGTTCACCAGCCTCGAGCTGGACGCGATCCGCGCCGTCTCTGCCGCGAACCTCGAACCTGGCGCGACGCGGCAGATGTTTCGAGACGCGGGGTTGATCAAATGAGACGACAGTAGCGACTACTGCTGTCCCGGCTGACAGACGGGCTGCGAAATCGCCTTGTAGATCGTGAACGGACCGACGTCGGACTGAACGCGAAAGGCCCCGAACAGGCGCGCGAACCGCGCATCCTGCCCGTAGTACGACTCGAGGTCCAGCGCCCGGCGGCCCGCAGGCGCCAGCGGCGACGCGCGCTCGATGATGAGCAGCCGCGGCGGCACGGCGCAGAGGTCGTCGATGATCTCGTCATAGAACTTCCGCTCGAGCGCCGGCATCTGCGACGGGCTGTGCGCTATCACCGGCGCCGGCGGCGGCACGGACAGTTCCGCCGCATAGAACGCGGGTAGGAACCACAGGGAATGATGGCGCAGCGACCAGCGCACGCCCGTCTGATTGACGAGCGGAAACGCCGGATACACGAGCGTGCGCATGCCGAGCACCGCAATGGGCCCGTCCGGCGCGTGCTCGCGCACCACCGCGGCCAGCGGCGTCAACGTGTCATTCGGCACGCGCTGCCGCGCTTCGTAGACGTACTTCATGCTGAGCACCGTCAGCACGAGCGCGACGACCGCCATGATCGCCGTCGAGCCGCCGCGGATGAAGGAAGCCAGGGCCGGGCTGGCCTCGATCACGCTCACCGCGACCACGAGAAAGACGAGCGCCAGAAACACCTGAGCCGGCAGCATGTGGTAGCCCCAGCCCTTGAGCTGCAGGAGCGACGACGCCAGAAAGCCGGCCGCGGCGGCGCCGACAACGGTGAGCGGCGCGGTGAGCTCGCGCGGCAGCCGGATCAGCGCGACGAGCGCCAGCGCGACCACGCCAATCTGCCATTCGCGGAGGGCCAGCAGCCGCGCCGTCGGCGAGTCCAGTCCGCCATAGACCGCCCACACGCGGCGGGCGACGTCGAGATACTTGGGGAAGAACATCAGAGTGACGATGCCGTAGACCACGAACGTGCACACGGCCGCCACGCACTCTGCCCGCAGGGCTGATGCCCTGCGGCTACTGCTGCCCTGGCGACGTTGCTGAACGAGGAGCGCGATCTCGACCGCGACCCACGCCAGCAGGAAGTGCGGCTTGAGCGCAAATCCAATCGCGCCGGCCACGCCGGCGAGGATCGCTTCGCTCGTCGAAAGCGATCGGCCGGCGGCCCGCACGGCCGCGGCCAGCACGTATGGCAGCGCGAGGATCACCGCCAGATGCTCGCGCTGGCCGAAGTCCCCTTTCGGAAACGCGAGCAGCAGAAACACCACGCCGGTGGCGAGCAGCCCGTGCGCCGCAACCGAGGCGCCGGGCCACGCGCGCTTGATGAGCCGGCTGCACCAGATGCTCGACACCACGCCGAGCAGAAACACACCGCCGTAGAACGCTCCGGTCGGCGCGAGCCCCAGGAGCCTCGCCGTCCACACCGGGACCATCGTCAGCATGACGATGAGCGGCGGGTTGGTGTCCACGACATCGACGTACGCGGTGCCGCCGTTCAGGATCACGCCGGCCATGTGCAGATACCAGGAGACGTCGTGGTTCGGCGGCCGGAACACGACGGCCATCGCGCCGAGTAGCGCGATCAGCGCGGCACCCGCCAACCACAGGCGGCGATCCGCGATCACGGCTTCACCTCGTACGCGGCAATCTCACGGCCGCCTTCCGTGAATGTCGCGCGGCGCGTGAGGTCGGCGCGGGTATCAAAGAACTCGATCACGGCTCGGTACGTCGGGGTTCCATAGCGCGCTTCATGCACGATGATGTACCGCACGCCGGATCGCTTGAGGGCGTCCAGCGCCTCCACGGCCGGCAGCTTTTCGACCGCCCGGTACAGCAGATAGTTCGAGAGCGGGTAGTTGCCGCTATGCCCGTTGACGAGCGGGTGCCAGTGGAACGTGGACTGGTAGATGACCTCCGGCTCATTCGAACGGTCCCAGCCGATCGGCATCGGAAGCTCGGCGACCACGCCGCGCGGCTGATCGGCCAGCCACGCCGAGGCCGCCGACTTCGGCGGCGCGGGTCTCAACGCGATCGGCATCGACGCGTATTCGAGGACGAGGACAGACGCACACAACGCCGGCGCGTACTTCGAAAACGCCGGCCGCCGTGCCTGCAGCCAGGATTGCAGGCGCGCCATCCCGTACGCGGCCAGGATCGCGATCATCAGCAGCGACAACTGCGCGGCACGCGCGGGCGCGCGAAGGCCGCGAAAGATCTCGACGTGGTCCCGCAGCCAGCCAAACCCGGGCGCGTTCATGCCGATCGACAGGTACACCGCCATCCCCAACCCGGCCAGCAGCGCCACGCGGCGGCGATCGATCGGCGGCCAGATGCCGATCACCGCAAGCGTGAGGCCGATGGCGCCGGCGAACAGGCGCTTTTCATGACGGCTGATGCGGTTGGCGTAACTGCCGTAGATCCAATTGCCTGGCGTCGTCGCCAGGTAGTGCGTCGGGCCCGCGCTGTGGAGCCAGACCACGCCCGCTTCCCGCTCGCCGACGGTGTCGCGCGCGCGGCGGTACGGCTGCGCGTACGGAAACAGGACGACCGCGGCGAGCACGCCACCCGCCACCAGGCCGGCGGCCGCCCGACGGCGCGTCTCCGCGCTGCGGCCGAACCAGAGCGCGATCGCCATCACGCCCAGGACCATCGCGAGGAATATGCCGTAATAGATAGAAGACAGCATCTGCATCACGCAGAGCAGCGCCGTCGCGATGCCCCAGCGTGTGCTGCCCTCCTCGAACGTTCGCAGCAGCGCCAGCACGGCGAGCGGCATCCAGCCGCTCCAGAGCAGCTCGAGGTGCATGTAGTGATCGAACCGGAATGGCGCGAACGCGAACACGAGACCCGCCACGATCCCGGCGCCGAAGCGGCCGGTGAGATGCCGGGCCAGCAGGTACGCCGCGCAGCCCGAGAACACGAAACTCGCGAGCACGAGCAGGCCCTGGACGACCGGCGCCGGCACGCCGGCCCAGAGCAGCGGCGCCGCCAGCACGCCCTCGAACAGCATCGCGTCCGAGTACGCCAGCGTGTCGCGCTCCGGCCAGAAGATGTTCGCCTGGAAGAGCTGCAGCGGATTGGTCTTCATCGCGTGGGCAAACCACGCAAGCCGCCACATGTTGAAGAAGGAATCCTCGTGCGGGTAGATCGATCCGAGACGAACGATCTGAGGCCAGGTGAGGACGAGGGTGAGCGCGGTGAAAAGGCCGGCCGCGATCCAGAACTGGCGTCTCAAGACGCAGAGATTATGTCTGGTAATCGCCAGGTTCTCGGTGAGAAACCGCAGTACCGTGTACCCGCAGGCGCCGAAGCTGAGGGCATTGAGGATTGAGAGAGACGTACAGGGCCATACGCCGCCTGTCGATCGCCGGACTTGCGGTCAGCGCCGTGCTCGCCACGGGTAACATCGTCGTCGGACTTCTGACTGAATCCACATCGGTGCTGGCGATTGGGCTCGAGTTCGCCGGCGATGTCTTCGCCTCGGCCGTCGTCCTGGCCGGCCTTGCCGCGGCGGGGCGGCCGGCAGATGCGAACCATCCTTACGGCCATGGCCGATTCGAGACGCTTGCCGCGTTCGTGGTCGGCGTCATTCTGGTCGTGGCTGGCGTCGCGATCGGCTATCGATCGCTACAGGCCATCGGCGCCAGTCATCCGCCGCCAGGCGCGGCCGCCACGATCGTCCTTGCCGTCACGGTTCTCCTGCGCGGCGTGATGTCGTTCGTGAAGTTCCGATCCGGGCGGCGCCTGCGAAGTTCCGCGCTCATGGCCGACGCGTGGAACGACGCACTGGACGTCCTGTCGGCGCTCGCGGCGCTCACCGCCGTCGCGCTGGCCACGTACGACCCCGGCCGGTTTGTCGCCGCCGATCACTATGGAGGGTTCGTCGTCGGCGTCATGGTCGTGATCGCCGGCATCCGTGTCCAGCGGGACGCCTCGCTGGAGCTCGTGGACACGATGCCCTCCCGAGCGCTGACTGAAGAGATTGTCAGAATCGCGAGATCAGTTCCAGGCGTCGAGGGCGTGGACAAAGTTCTCGCGCGAAAGACAGGCCTGCAGTTCCACGTGGACCTTCACGTTGAGGTTGATCCGACGCTGACGGTCGCGGCGTCTCATGCGATTGCCGGCCACGTGCGCGCGATACTCAGGCGCGAACTCTCGTGGGTCGCCGACGTGCTCGTTCACATCGAGCCGTCCCGGTCAGTCTGACGCGCTGGGCTACTTATGGCGGTGAGGCAGGGATTCGCTTGAGAATGAACCGCGCACGAGCGGAAGCGAGTGCGGCCGAGCGAACAAAGCGCAACTTGGCTACGTGTTTTTCGGGGAGCCGAGTTGCGCGAGTGAGCTCGTAGGGGTGGTGCGGCAGGGGCGAAGCCCCTCCGCATAATGTTGGCGGTGAGGCAGGGATTCGAACCCTGGGTACAGGTTTAAGCCCGTACAACGGTTTAGCAAACCGCCGCTTTCGGCCACTCAGCCACCTCACCGCTTTGATCTGGGGACTTCGTCCCCAGACCCCTAACTCGCTTACTCGCGCGACTCGGCTCCTGTGAAAAGCACTTAGCCGAGTCGCGGCTCGTTGCGCGAGGCTCGCTCGCTCGCTGAATCCGAGGGCTTAGCCCCAGACCCGCGTGGCTCGACAAGTCTAACTGATCCTCCCCTGCCACCTTGGCGGGTTTGCGCGGGATTCGTCGTTAGTCCCCTGTGGAGGCACACATGGCATTCACGGTTGGGGGCGCACGAACGGCGGTAGCCCTGTTCGCGCTGGTGGGCATCGGCGCCATCGCGCTGGTCGCGCAGGCGCCGCAGGCGCGCGACGGCGCGGCACGCCGCCGCGGCTTCGAGGTCTGGCTCGCGGATCAATCCGACACGCGTCCGGGGTACGGCGGGCAGCTGCTGATCTACGAAGGGTCGGATCTGATGGGACAGAACGCCGAACGAGCGAAGCCCATCGAACGAATGGATCTCGGGGCCGGCGCCGCCGATCTCTGCCGGGTGGCCACCGGTCGCAATCCCGTGCGGCCGCACATGATCGCGTTCAACCGCGAGCACACGCATGCGGTGCTCTCGTTTGTCGCGAGCGGGCACGTCGTGATCTTCGACGCGGAAAAGCGCGCGGCGCTGAGCTGCTTCGAGACGACCGTCGGCAGCACCGGCACCCGTCAGGCACACGCCGCTTTTCCCGCGCCCGACGGCTCGTACATCCTCGTCGCGAACCAGAACGGCAAGCGCCTCGAGCGCATCGACGCCAACTTCGCGACGAACACCTTCGTCCACAACCCGGCGGCGACGCTGGATCTCCTCACCTGCACGACGCCGAGCGGCGCCCCCTGCGAAAACCCCGCGCTGCGCCCGATCAACTGGCCGATCTGCCCGATCATCGACGCCTCGAGCCGTCTCGCCTTCGTCACGCTGCGCGGCGGCGGGATGTTCGTCGTGAACGCGGCCGCCACGCCAATGACGATCGCCGCGGAGTACGACTCGGCGACGGTCAAGGGCAACGGCTGCGGCGGCATTCAGATCGGGGAGAACATGTTCATCAACTCCGGCGGCAGCCCGGTGAACGTGTCCTCCGGCGACCCGCATCATCCCGCGCTGTACGGATTCGACGTGTATCGCTTCCCGACCACCGGTTTCCGATCGGGCGCTCCGTTGCCGGTGAACAGCCCGGCGCCGACGCGCATCCTCTCGAAGAGCGGGATGGCCGATTCTCACGGCACCGCCGCGTCGCACAATGACAAGTACCTCTGGGTGTTCGACCGTCACGCGAACGTCGCGGAGATCGTCGACGTCGACTCCGGCACGTGGGTCGAGACGGTGAACCTGGCTGGCCGCGTGAGCAGCGATCCGGCGCCGGATCTGGCCGACCGCTCGCCTTCGGGAAACCGGCTGTTCGTTGCGTTGCGCGGGCCCGTGCCGCTCAGCGGCGATCCGCACAACGCCACCGGCAGCACGCCTGGCCTCGGAATCATCCACGTCACGCGCGGCGGCCGCGACGGGCAACTGATGGCGGTCGTGCCGCTGACCAACCCGCTCCAGCAGCCCGGCCAACAGCCGGACGCCCACGGCATGCGCGTCCGCGAGCGGAAGTGAGAGATCGCCGGACTGCCTCCGGCCGGCCGTAGCCAACCGGACGGGCGCCGCGTGCCGCCCGTCCGGATTCCTGCTAGAACTACCCGGCACGGCATTTGCCTTGCCACGCCGCGGGAGTTGCCTGTCATGAAACCATCGCTGAGGATCTCCGTCGTCACTGTGATTGCCCTGGCGCTGGGCGCTTGCCTCGCCGCCACCCAGACCCGGAAGCCGAATGTCGTCATCCTCGCGACCGGCGGTACGATCGCCGGCGCCGCCGCCTCCGGCACGCAGGCCGGCTACACCTCCGGGGCCGTCACGATCGACGCCATGCTGAAGGCCGTCCCCGGCATCACGGACCTGGCCACCATCAAGGGCGAGCAGATCTCGAACGTCGGCTCGCAGGACATGTCGTTCGCGATCATGCTGACGCTCGCGAACCGCATCAACGAGCTCGGAAAATCGAGCGGCGTGGACGGCATCGTCATCACCCACGGCACCGACACGATGGAGGAAACGGCGTACTTCCTCAACCTCACGGTGAAGACGGACAAGCCCGTCGTCATGGTGGGATCGATGCGGCCCTCGACGGCAGTCAGCGCGGACGGCCCGCTCAACCTCTATAACGCGGTGGGTGTCGCCGCCGATCCCAACGCCAGAGGCCGCGGCGTGCTGGTCGTGATGAACGACTGGATCCACGGGGCGCACTCGCTGACCAAGACGAGCACGACGGCCGTGCAGACGTTCATGTCGCCGGTGCGCGGCCTGGTCGGGACTGCGAGCTACGGCAAGAACGACTTCTACACGACGCCCGAGTGGAAGCACACGACGAAGTCGGAGTTCGCGGTCACGGCGGAGACCAAGCTGCCCCGCGTGGACATCATCTTTGTGGCCGCCGACAGCTCGGCCGACCTCATCGATGCGGCCGTCGCCAACGGCGCGAAGGGCATCGTGATCGCCGGCGTCGGCAACGGCAACATGCCCAAGGCTTCGGTCGATGCCGCAGCCAGGGCGGTCAAGAAGGGCGTGGTTGTCGTCCGCAGCTCGCGCGTGGCCACCGGCAACGTCGGCCGCAACGTCGAGCTGAACGACGACGAGCTGGGCTTCATCGCCTCGGACGAGCTCAACCCGCAGAAGGCACGCATCCTGCTGACGCTCGCGCTGATGAAGCCGCGCAACGCCAAGGACCTGCAGACGCTGTTCCAGACGTACTGAGCGAGTCGAGTTGCTGCCCGTCGCCGCGATTCTGACGTTGGTCCTGCAGATCGCGCCGGCGGTGCAGCAGCCGCCGCCGGCGAGGCCCTCCACGATCGACGACGCGGCCGAGGCCGGCGACGACGACGCCCTCGTCCGCTCGCGCCGGTTTTCCCGCTGGAACGAGTTCGACGGCAAGTGGGCGAGCCTCCGCTTCGGCGGCGGCTTTCTCGTGGACTACGCCGCGTACGGGCAGGACGAGGGCAGCCGCCAGCAATTCACCCTGAGCTCCGGCGGCAAGGTGCGCGACGCGCGGGTCATCCTGAAGGGACGGCTCAAGTTCCCCAAGCGGAAGGTCACGTGGTCAGCCGGCTTCATGTACGACGGCGCCAACGACGCCTGGCTCGTGCGTCAGACGGGCATTCAGATCGAACTTCCCGAAATCAGCGGCAACGTCTTCATCGGCCGCCAGAAGGAAGGCTTCTCCGTCTCCAAGATCATGGTGGGCTACCACGGCTTCGGCATCGAGCGGATGCCGATGAACGATGCCAGCGTCCAGCTGCTCGCCGACGGCGTCAAGGTGACCGGCTACTCCGCCAGGCGCAGATGGACCTGGAACTTTGGCGCGTTTGGAGACTGGCTGTCGGAGAACCAGTCGTTCTCGATTGCGGATCGTCAGTTCATCGGACGCTTCGTCTGGCAGCCGATTCTCTCCGAAGAAGGCCGCGGCAATCTCCTGCACCTCGGCATCGCAGGACGGTGGGCGAAGTCTGACGACGGGCAGCTGCAGCCGCGATCGCGTCCCGAAAACAATCTGGCGCCGTACTTCGTCGACACCGGAAAGTTTTCGGCGAGCTCGAGCTCGATGACGGGCCTCGAGTTCTACTACCGGCCCGGTCCATTGCTGATCGGCTCCGAGCTCATGTTCCAGAACGTCGATGCGCCGGAGCACAGCAATCCGTATTTTCACGGCGGCGAGATCACCGTCAGCTGGCTCGCGACGGGCGAAACGCGGTCGTACAACCGGGCCGGCGGCTATTTCAATGCCGTTTCGCCGGCTCGATCCGTTTTCAGCGGAGGACCGGGGGCCTGGGAACTCGTGACCCGGTTCTCCTACATCGATCTCGACAGCGGCCCACTCGAAGGCGGCCGGTTCTGGCGCTTCACGCCGATGGTGAACTGGCACCTCGACGACCTGGTGCGCTTCGAGCTCGTGTACGGCTACGGCTCCCTCGACCGCTTTTCGACCGTCGGCCGCACGCACTTCTTCCAGACGCGGCTGCAGCTCTGTTTCTGATCGCGCCAGCCGGGACGGCAGTGGCCGCAGGGCTTGAGCCCTGCGGGCACTCCGGTCGGCAAGCGAGCTAGCGGCGACCGGCCTTCGCCGTGCTCTTTCTGGCGCCGTTCGCACCGACGCCGACGGGTTCCTCGTCATCTTCCTCGTGAGCCGCGTCGGCCGCTTCCTGATTGATGCCGCCTTCGGCCAACCCCGACAGCTTGCTGTCGGCAGCCTTTTCTTCGTCGAGGTTCTGCTGCAGGAGCCTGGCGGCCTCAGTGTGCCCCATCGCCTCCGCCCACGCGACGAGTGTGCCGTACGCCGCCATCTCGTAGTGCTCGGCGCGCTGTCCCGCGGCAATCAGACAGGCATCCATCGTCGTGTCATCGAAGTCCTCTTCCATGGTCGAGGCGCCTTCTTCGATGATCCCGGCGATGCCCGCACAGTGCTTGCCGCGGACCTTTTCATCCAGGCTCTCGAACACCTGTTCGAGACGTGCGATCTGCCGCTGCGTCTCCTGGAGGTGGGTTTCGAACGCCGTCCGGAGCTTCGGGTTCGTGGCGGCTTTCGCCAGTTTCGGCAGGGCCTTCGTCAGTTGCTTCTCGGCGTCGTAGGCGTCGCGCAATTCATCAAGGAAGGCATCGTGGAGTGTTCCTGTTTCAGTCATGGTTATTCTCCTCAGTGAGGTCGGTTGCCGTGGCCGCGTAGCTCTCTCAACAGCAAGTCGCGTGCCCGTCGTCGGGCGCACGGAATCACAGCACGCACCGCCAATTGAAAAATCTGCCGCGATCGTTGAAGGGGCAAGGTGGGAAGGAGGAGGGCACAGGTGGGCAACGGCGGATGTGGCCGAATGTCCGGCTTGGGACCCCGGCCGCCCTTGTCGCGGGTTAAGCTCGACGTGATGGCTGCGCCGGGCGTCACCTTTCACGTCTTCGGTGTGCTGCGCGACTACTGTGGTGGCGCGTCGGAATTGTCTATCGCGGCGCCTACCGTGCGCGCCGCGCTCAAGCATCTGGAGCGCCACCAGCCGGCGCTGTACCGAAACATCTGTGACGAAACAGGCGCCCTGCGCCGCCATCTCAACGTGTTCGTGAACGACGGCAACGTCCGGTTCCTGAAGGGGATCGACACGCCGCTGGCGCCGGGGGACCTTGTCACCGTGCTGCCGGCCGTCTCGGGAGGTTGACATGTCCGATCGAGTGATTTTGACGCTGGGCACAAAGAAGGGCGTGTTCGTCGCGGAAGCCGCTAAGCCGCGCCAGCGCTTTGCGTTGCGGGGGCCGTCCGGGCCGGGCATCCCGGTCTACGCCACGCTCATCGATACCCGCGGGACGCCGAAGCTATACGCCTCGAGCTGCAATCCGTTTTTCGGGATGAAGCTGTTGCGGTCCACGAATCTCGGGAAGACGTTCACGGAAACGAAATCGGCGCCGGCATTCCCGAAAGACGATGGCCGCGCGCTCGTCAATATCTGGTCGCTCGAGCCCGGCGACGCGAAGGGCGAGTTGTGGTGTGGCGTCGAGCCGGCGTCCCTCTTCCGCAGCCGGGACGGCGGAGATTCCTGGGAGATGGTGCCGGGCATCAGCAACCACGCGCACGCGCGTCAGTGGCAGCCGGGCAACGGCGGCCTCTGCCTGCATACGATCATTCGCGACGGCTCGCGCATGCATCTCGGGATTTCGACCGGCGGGCACTACCTGAGCGAGAACAGCGGCTCCACGTTCGACGCGGCCAACCGCGGCATCGCCGCCGGCTTTGCGCCGGATCCGTACCCGGAGTTCGGCCAGTGCGTGCACAAAATCGCGCGCCACGACGCGGCGCCCGGCCGGCTGTACATCCAGAACCACGGCGGAATGGCGAAGTGGACCGGCCCCGGCGGGCCGCAGCCCGACATCGGCGTGCTGCGGAGCGACGACTACGGCCACTCATGGCGATCGATCGCCCAGGGACTGCCGTCCGACTTCGGCTTCCCGATCGTGGTCCATCCGCACAACCCCGACGTGGTGTACGTGATGCCGCTCGAGCCGGAAACGCGGACGTGCCCCGGAGGCGCGCCGGCCGTGTGGCGCAGCGAGAATGGCGGCGACTCCTGGCGCCGCCTGGCGCGCGGATTCCCGAAGAAGGAGAGCTACTTCACGGTGTTACGCGATGCGATGGACATCGACCGCCTGAAGAGTCCGGCGCTGTACGTCGGCACGACGACCGGCCAGCTCTGGATTGGCCGGGACGGCGGCGAGAAGTGGGAGTGCGTGTTCGACTCGCTGCCGCCGATCCACAACGTCAAGGTCGCGGTCGTTTGAGAAACGGAAACGACCTCGGGAGTCGTTTTCGCGCAAAAGGGAAACCACAGGGGTCATGAGCACGAAATGACCCCTGCGGTTTACGTATTGTGCGAAAACGACTCCCGAGGTCGTTTCGTAACGTATTGAAAAGACTGCTGTTATAGATTCAGCTTCTTATGAGGCTGGATCGATGGCCGGCTGCGCGCGCGGCAGGTAACGTGCCGCGCAATGTCAGAGCATCGACCATTTCTCCTCGCGCCATTGCTCGTCTGCCTCCTCACCCTTGGGGCGGCAATTGCCGCCTGCGATAAAACCACTCCGGGCGGTCCAACCGATCCAGACCCCGGGCCGGCTCCGTCGAGCCCATCGGCCCGGCGCCATTCAGGAATCGCGTATGACGCCGCGCGCCAGCGCGTGGTGCTCTTCGGAGGTGTGGACAACGCCAATGTGGAACACGACGACCTCTGGAGTTGGAACGGCACGGCGTGGACCCGGCTCGCCGCGACGACTGGCGGTCGGGAGATCGGCACGGAGATCTTCGCAACGGCACAGGACGTCTTCAGCGTCTCGCCGACCGGGCGGGTCCGGCGTCTGGTGGACACGCAGTGGGTCCAGGTGACTGCGGCGAGTACGCCGGTCCGGGCGCTGGCCGCGTACGCGTACGATTCCGCCCGTGGGCGGCTCGTCAGGTTCGGGGGCGGAGCAGGCCCCGGCGAGGCCGCTCGCGAGACGTGGGAGTACGACGGGCAGTCGTGGACGCAGGCCTCATCGCAAGGCCCCTCGGCGCGACTCTTCCCCGCAATGGCGTACGACCCCCAGCGCCGGGTGACGGTACTGTTCGGCGGCCTGAACCTGGCGGAGCAAAAACTGGACGACACCTGGGAGTGGGATGGGTTCGAGTGGACGCCGGTCACCGGAACTGGACCGTCCCCCCGCTTTGGCGCGACGATGGTGTTTGATGGCGGTGCGGGCGAAATGCTGCTGTTCGGGGGCATCGACGTGACGACCCGCCAAATCGACGAGCTCTGGCGACGAAGGAGCGGCACATGGAGCCGTGTGGAGACATCCGGCGGGCCATCCCCTCGGGCGCTGGCGCTCATGACCTTCGATGCCGCCCGCCACAACGTCCTCCTCTTCGGTGGAGACGGTGGGCAAGCTTCGCTCGGCGACACGTGGACGTGGAGCGGACAGGCGTGGGCCGTCAGGTGATGAAGTCCACGTTGCGCGGGTGGTGCGTGTGCCTCGGCGTCGCGGTCGCGAGCTGCGAGCGAAGCCCCACGGCCCCAAGCTTCTCGGAGATGCAGGTCGAGCAGCACGCGGGGTACAGCCTCGAGTACGTCGCCGCCGATCGCGCCGTGGCGGAATCGCTGGTGCCCTTGATCGATCGCGGCCGCCAGACGGCCGAGCAGTTTTTCGGCACGAGCTATGCGGCAACGTTTGTCGTGAAGATCATGCACGACCGCGACGCGCTCAACGCGCGCTGGCGCGTCGTGACCCGATGCTGGGAAGTGGCCGGCGGCTGGGCGACGGAGTTCGACATTCTCTCCCCGGCCGTCTGGAGCTCGCAGACGTGCGGGCACGACGGCTCGAATGCGAACCATGTCACGAACGTCGTGGCCCACGAGCTCGTGCACGTCCTGCACGGGCAGCGCAACCCGTCCTTCTTCGCGATCGCCGCGTCATCGCCGTGGATCCTCGAAGGGCTGGCGGCCTATGCCTCCGGACAATGGGCCGCGGAGTACGCCGGCGCGGCCCGCTCTGCGCTCAGCGGCGGATTCGCGCCGACGACCTTTGCCGAGCTCTGGACGTCGTCGGCCAACTACCCGCTCGCCGGTTCGGTGTTCGCGTACGTCCATCAACGCTTCGGCACCGACGCCGTGCGGCGGCTGCTGACGGCCGGCTCCGAAGAAGCGCTGCTGACGTCGCTCTCCACCGACGCGACGACGCTCCTGCGGGAGTGGAGGAGCTGGGCGCTGGCGCAGCAGTAGCCATTGGTTATTGGCTAATGGTTATTGGTTATTCGAACTTTGAACTTCGAACTTTGAACTTTCCCTGCGCCTGATCTACTCTGCCCTCAGGCGTGCAGGCCGCCTCCCGTCCGCGGGAAGGACCGAGTCCACCTGAGATTGACCGCAAGCGAAGCGAAGTCGCCGCCTGTAGACCTCCTTCGCCCGAGCCAGCGGACCCCGGGCGTGTCAGGAGGCTCGTCATGTCCGCACGCAGACTGCCCGTTCGTCCCAATCTCGACCAGCTCAAGCATCAGGCGAAGGACTTACTGAAGGCCTACCGCGATGGCGACGCAGAAGCCGCCGCGTATTTCGCCGAACTCCATCCGGACACAGCCGGCGCCCATCGCGCCACACTCGCCGACGCGCAGCTGGTGCTCGCGCGCAGCTACGGCGCCTCCAGCTGGACGCGCATCGTCCAGTGCTGCCAGCTCATCGACGCCATCTGGGACGATGACCTGGAGACGGTGCGCCGGCTGGTGACGGCCAATCGGTATCTGTTGATCGAGAACGCCGGCATCGGCAACGACAACTGGGGACCGCCGATGACTTACGCGGCCAATCTTGGCCGTGACCGCATCATTCGATTGCTCTATGACCTGGGCGCACGGGATCTCTGGACGGCACTCGGTCGCGCCGTGCTGCAGAGCCAGATCGAGACCGCGGCGATGCTGAATGAGATGCTCGGCAGCCCCGCGCCGCCTGAGGGCGCACTCGGCGGGGCTGCGTATACCTTGAGCGTCCCCGGCACCGAGTTTGTGTTCCGGCGCGCCAGCCTTCGCCAAACGCTCACTTCGTTCGCGGCTACGGCTTGGCCTGTGGAGACCGTGATCGGGTCCGACAGCCGCCGGCCCGCCGACAAGCGCCGCATTCTGGAGCTGTACGCTGAACACGGTTACATCTACCCGGACACCGCGATGATGGCGTTTCATCGCGGACGGTTCGATTTGCTCGAACAGCATCTGGCGCGCGATCCGCAGCTCCTGTCCCGTCAGTTTGCCATCGGCGAGATCTTCCCATCGGAGGTCGGCTGCGATCATGCGCCGTACGAGGCGATGGGCACACCCGTCGACGGTGGCACGCTGCTGCACCTGGCGGTGTACTGGGATGAGCTCGACATGGCGGAGTGGCTGCTGGCGCATGGCGCCGATCCCAACGCGCGCGCGGCCGTGGATGCCGATGGCTTCGGCGGTCACACGGCGCTGTTTGGGTCAGTCGTGTCGCAGGCGGGCTTCTGGATCAACTACCCGCGCGTCCAGCCGCCGAAGACCGGCGACGCGCGATTCACCGAACTGCTGCTCGCGCGCGGCGCCGATCCGAACATGCGCGCGTCCATCCGCATGCGTCTCGGGGAAGGTCATGGCGACACGCGCTTCCGCGAGTTCCGTGACGTCACGCCGCTCGCGTGGGGCCGCAGGTTCTCGCTCGAGCAGGTGCCGGGAGGCAAGCATCGCGAAATCCTGTTTGTGAACGCGGAAGCGATGCGCGTGCTGGAGGCGCACGGCGGACACGAGTGATCGCGCTCGCGTGTAACCTAAGGCATGGCGCGAGCGGCTTCACTGATGTCTGAACCTGAACACACGCCTCGCGTGCTCCGATTCGGCGTGTTCGAGTTGGATCGCGTCGCGGGCGAGCTGCGGAAGCAGGGGCGACTCGTGGCCCTGACCGGCCAGCCGTTGCGCGTGCTCGACCTCCTGGCTTCGAACGCCGGTCACGTCGTCACGCGCGACCAGCTCCAGCGTGCGATTTGGGGCGAGGACACGCACGTGGATTTCGAGGCGGGCTTGTCGACGTGCATCAACCAGGTTCGATCGGCACTGGGAGACCGGGCTGGTTCGTCCCGGTTCATCGAAACACTGCCGAGGCGAGGGTACCGATTCGTCGCGCCCGTGGCGCCGGACACCGCTGCGTGGCCGGCGACCGACACCGTCGTCGTCCGGCGCCAGACCCGACGCTACTGGCCGGGCATCGCCAGTGCGGCCGCGATGGTCGCGGCGACGGTGGTGGCGATGAATTGGCCGGCGCCGCAGGCGCGGCCGTTACCAAACCGGGTTGTCGTTCCTCCGGCTCCCGTCGCCGCACGGGCAGTCCCCGTGGTCGTTCTGCCGGTCATGCTCGACAAGAGGCTGTCGAACATGGAGCCGCTCGCGGCCTCGCTGACCGAGACGCTCACTGGCGCCCTCGTCACCGAAGCCGGGCCGCTCCTGAAGGTCGCCAGCCCGGTTGCCGTACAGCATCTGCGCGGCCCTTCCTTCACGCTCGATCAGATCCGGGATGTCGGCGCCGAGTACTTCATCACGGTGAAGCTGGCGCCGCTCGGCCGCCGCATCAACGTGCACGCAAAGGTGTCGACTATTCGGGGCTGGATGCTCTGGTCGACCGACCGGGTAATGTCGGCTGTGGACCTGGGGCGCGAACAGCTCAGCCTGTCGGCGGACCTCGTGTGGTACCTGCTGCGCGAAATCCAGGCAAGCGAGATGAAGACCATGGCCCTGGCGGGGCCCGCGGGCGCCGATGGCCGTCCCATCCGAGACTGACGCCGCACCGTGACCTCACTCCGCCACGCGGATCAATCCGGTCGAGGTGCTGAGGCAGACGTGTCGCGCGTCGCCGCGGGTGACGACCTCAGCACGGCTAGCGCCTCAATCGTTCGATCACAGCGATGTCGACCCAGAACACGTCGGCGTCCTTGGTAGTCGCCCATGTTCCTCCGCCGTATGTCCGCGAGAAGAAGAGGTACCGGCCGTCCGGGGTCACCATCGGGCAGAACTCGTGATCGGGCGTGTTGATTGCTGCACCGAGGCTGACACCGGGCCCCCAGCTCCGGTCTGAAGTTCGAAACGACACATAGAGATCGCCGAAGCCGGCCCCACCCACACGTCTCGAGGTGGAGATCAGGTAACGCTCGTCCGGCGAGACGAAGGTGTCGCCTTCCCCTTCGCTCGAATTTGGCGGGCTGCCGATGTTGACGGGTGCGTCGAAACGACCGTTGGGCCGGCGTTGCGCGCGGTAGATGTCGCTCTGCCCGTGGCCGCCGGGCCGATTGGACGTGAAGTACAGACTGCCATCAGCCACGACGACTGGATAGACGTCGGACACGTCCGAGCTCACGTCGGTCAGCAACTCGGCGGTGGCCCAGCGTTGCTCTTGCCGCCGAGTCACCCAGATATCAATCGGCGCCTCCAGCGGCGGAACGCCCGGCTTGAAGCGGCCCATGAAGAACAGCTCTCGGCCATCCGGCGCGAACGCCATGTCTACGGCGACTCCCGGTGCGCCGCCCGGAAAGATCGGCAGCGCTGCCGGCTCGCTCCACCTGCTCCCGTCAAGCGTCGAGCGGAACAACGTGAAAACGCCGTCCACCTGGCGCGAAAAGAAGAACTCGCGAAAGTCGGGTCTGAACGCCGCATTGATTTCAATCGCCCCCGTGCTGACGATGCCCGGAGCGAACCGGGCCGGTGTCAGCCCCGGCGGCGGCTGACCGAGGTATCGCAAGATGGGCGGAACGGTCTGGCCGATCGTCGCCAGAGCCACGAAGGCGAAGCCGACTGCACACGTTGGGTTCATGGTCGCGTAGAAGAATGCGGAATTCCTGCCTCTGGATCAACTCCGTTCGCGCGCTGCCATTTCACGGGTCGTTCCCCCCCGTTGACTGCCTCCGGGTGTAGCATGATCCGGTTCGGCGCCCCGGCTCAACGAAGAGGTTCCGTGATGAAAACGCGCTTGATCGCTGCCGCGTTGGTTCTGGTCACGGCCGTAAGTGCATGCAGCGGGGACTCGAAGCCGAAGTCGCTGAAGGACATGGGCAGCGTCGAGCAGCTGCTCGCGCCCATCGCGCTCTATCCGGACCAGCTAATCGCGCACATCCTGATGGGCGCGCAGGAACCCGCCAAAGTCACCGAGCTCGACAAGTGGCTGAAAGCGAATAAGTCGCTGAAAGGCAGCCCGCTGCAGGATGCCGCCGTGAAGGCGGGCTTCGAACCGAGTCTGGTCGCGCTGACACTCTTCCCGACGGTCGTCGCGCGAATGGCCGACCAGATTTCCTGGACGACGCTCGTCGGCCAGACGTTCACGAAGGACAAGGCCTCGGTCTTCGATGCGATCCAGCGGCTGCGCAAGCAGGCGGCGGATGTCGGAACGCTCAAGACAACACCACAGCAGGAGGTCTCAACCAAGAAGACCTCCTCGGGCAGCGATGTCATCGTCATCGAGCCGGCTAATCCTCAGGTCGTGTACGTGCCGGAGTACAAGACCGAGGTCGTGTACACGCAGGCGCCCAGCACTACCGTGGTGGTGGTTCAGGAGGAGGACAACACCGCCGAGATGGTTGCGGCCGGCATGATCGGGTTCACCGCGGGCATCGCCATCGGCGCCTCGATGAGCAGCCCGTACTACTACGGTCCCTACGGGTGGCACGGCGGCGGCGCGTACATGTACCACGAGGCGTGGGACGACTATTACGACCATCGAGAAGACGCACGCGAGGACTGGATGGATCACCGCGAGGACATCGTCGAGGACCGCGGCGATCGCGCGCGTGACCGGCAGGAGAACACGACCGACCGCCGGCAGAACACTCAGGAGCAGCGGACGGACCGCCAGCAGAACCGAACCCAGAACCGGCCCGAGGGCACGCAGCAGCGCGCCACGGGCCAGCGGACTGAGGGCGCCGCCGCCCAGAGCGCAGGTACTCAGCGCACCGAACGTCAGGGCAGCGCCGCCTCCCGCGGCTACGGCGAGAAGAGCGCGACCGCCGGCAGCCAGAGCGCTCAGCGGAGCAGCAGCAGCTCGAGCGCCTTCTCCGGTTATTCGAGCGGCTCGTCGCAGCGCGCGTCCAGCACGCGCGGGCAGCGAAGCGTGAGCAGCTCGCGCGGCGGCAGCGGGCGGTCCCGGGGAGGCCGGCAATGACCCGCCACCTGCGATTGATCACCGGCGCACTTCTCATCTCTGTCCAGGTGACGACCGGCGCACAGGCGGATCGTCCGCGCGCCTTCGCGACGCCGGACGAAGCGGTCAAGGCCCTCCTTGCGGCGGCGAAGAAGGCCGATCTCGATCAGCTGCTGGCCATCTTCGGACCGGATGGCCGGGAGCTGGCGTCAACCGCCGATCCGGCGACGGCTCGACTGAACCTCAAGGTGTTCACGGTGGCCGCGGCGGAACGAATCCAGCTGGAGGATCAGGGACCGAACCGGAAGATCCTGGTCATCGGCGGCGAAGAGTGGCCGTTTCCGGTGCCGCTCGTCAAAGCGGCGGGCGGATGGCGCTTCGACACGGCGGCCGGCAAGGAAGAAATCCTCGCGCGGCGCATCGGACGCAACGAGCTGGCGGTGATCGACACGTGCCGCGCGTACGTGTCGGCGCAAAAGCGCTACGCGAAGGAGGGGCACGACGGCAGGCCGGCCGGTGCGTACGCGATGACCTTCGCGAGCGATCCCGGCAAGCAGAACGGACTCTACTGGCCGGCGGCTCGGGGCCAGAAGCTGAGTCCGCTCGGCGAGATGGTCGCGCAGGCGGCCGAAGAACGCGCCAGGGCGGCGAACTCCGGGCAGCGGTCGGCCTTTCAGGGGTACTACTTCAGAATCCTGACGTCGCAGGGCCCGGCCGCCGCCGGCGGCGCGAAGGACTACGTCGCGAACGGCGTGATGTCCGGCGGCTTCGCGCTCGTGGCCTGGCCGGCGCAGTACGGCGCCACCGGCGTCATGACGTTCGTCGTCAATCAGGACGGCGTGGTCTTCGAAAAAGATCTGGGCAAGGACTCCCATGCCGCCGCGGAAAAAATGGCGGCATTCAATCCCGACAAGACCTGGCAACGCGTGCAGTAGCTGGTGCCGTCGTGGTCACTGACGCGAGAAAGACACCTTTACCGTCATGGACACTTCCGTCGGCACGCCGTTCAGCGTGGTCGGCGTGAAGCGCCACTGGCGGACGGCCTCGAGCGCCGCCGTGTTGAGCAGCGGCACGCCCTGGACGACGCGCGCACCGGCGACACTGCCGTCCCGGGTGACGACGGCCTCGATGTAGATGTCACCCTCCAGGCCGGCCGCGTTGGCGTCCGCGGGATAGACGGGTTTGACGTCGAAGATCTTGCGCGGTTCGCGAATCTCTCCGCCGACCCGTATCGGAGTCGCGACAGTGGCGTCTGCCGGCCGCGGCGGCTGACTCACGGCAACCGGAGCTGGCGCACGCACGTTCACCTGCTCTGCCAGCGAGCCAATAGCCATTTCGAACGTGACCGCCGACTTCAAGCCGGCCTTGACATTCACCGATCCTCGGGCGGATCTGAATCCAGGCAACGAAAGCGTCAAGCCGTACTCGCCAGCCGCAAGCTGGGCGAGCTCGAACTGACCACGCGCGTTCGATACGACGTTTCGCGGCGCGGCTGGCGCAGCCGCTGACACGGTGACGGTGACCCCGGGGAGGACGGCCCCTGACATGTCGGTGACGCGTCCTTCAATGGTTCCGGGACCGGTTTGAACGACCCCGGGGACCTGCCATATCGCAACAACAGCGAGCGCACCGAGCAGAGATCGCATGGGCTCCTCCGTCGGGATTAGACACCACCAACCTCAGACTGACCTATTCGGCCCGCACCCGAATCGTCACCGGCGAGAGGAGCCGCACGGTCGCCGCATAGCCGCGTCCCAATCGAACGTCTTCGCCCCGCGTCGACAGCACAACCGCCGTCCCGCCGCCGGCGCCGGCTGCCGCGCCGATCGCCGCGCCCTTCTTGCCGCCCACAATGCCGCCGACCACGGCTCCGCCCGCGGCGGGAATGCCAATCGTTGCCGCGTCTCTGGCCTTCGTCGCGCGACCCACGCGTGAGACCGCGGACGTGTTGATCGCCAGATGCCGGTTCGATCGTTCCAACGTCAATTGATCGAAGCGGAACGCGATGTGCGCCCGTCCCTTGACGCGTCCGGCTCGCTCGGCTCGAGTGACGTGGCCGACCAAGGCACTGCCGGCGGGAATCACCGTCGTGCCGTCGATGACGACGGCGTGCCGGACGTGCGCTCTGACAGGACTCTCGATGCGACTCGTGTCCGAGGCCACGTAGGAATCCAGCACGAGCGGAATCACCGTTCCGGCCGGCAGCGTGACCTCTCGATGCCGGATCTCGCGAGCAGGGGCCGCCTGTGAACCAGCCGATGCTGCGAGCACGAATGTTGCCGCAAGTGTGGCGGGAATCCATTTGATGCGCATGTGGACCTCCTGTTGACTGAGATCCAGCAGGGAATGTGCCAACAGCCCGCGAATCCGGGCACATGCCAGAAGTGCCTTCGCTGCAGCAGGATACGGCGACGCAGGACCGTTGACCTTCCGTCCGCATCGTTGTCGCGAGAAGCGCTGTCCCCGACAAGAGACGCGTCGTTCCTTCGTGCGTTCCTGAGGCGTCGCGCCGGGGCTATGATGGCGCGGACATGCGACATCGCAGCCAGGTCTTGACCATGATCGCGGTGCTCGGCGCAGCGCCGCTCGTCGCCTCCACCCTCCTGCTGTCCGCGCAGACGACTGGACAGCACTGGCCGCGTTTTCGGGGACCGGGCTCCAATCCGGTCGCCGAGAACCCGAACCTTCCGGTCAGCTGGTCGAAGACCGAAAACGTCGAATGGGTCGCAGACGTTCCGGGCGTCGGCTGGTCCTCGCCCGTGGTGTGGGGGAATCGCGTCTTCATCACCGCGGCCACGAGCGACAAGCCGATGAAGCCGCCGTCGCTCGGCGTGGACTTCAGCAACGAATACCTCGCCGAGCTGCGGAAGCAGGGGCTCACGGCGGCGGAGGCCAACAAGAAGCTCTACGAGCGCGATCGCGAGATGCCCGACGAGATCGTCATCAGCCTGATGCTGTACTGCTACGACCTCGAGACCGGAAAGAAGTTGTGGGAACGCGAGATGTACAAGGGCCGGCCCGGCGGCGGACGCCACAGCAAAAACAGCTTCGCGTCCGAGACGCCGACGACGGACGGCGAACGCGTGTACGTGTACCTGACCGACTACGGGCTCTTCGCGTACGACTTCACAGGGAAGCCGTCGTGGACGACGCCGCTGAAGTCACACGCCACTACTCGTGACTGGGGCACGGGCGCCTCGGCGGCGTTGTACAAGGATCGCCTGTTCGTCCTCAACGACAACCAGGAGCAGAGCTTCGTCGCGGCCTTCGAGACACGCACCGGCAAAGAGCTCTGGCGCACGCCCAGGACCGTGCAACCGGAGCGGAAATCGGGATGGTCCACGCCGTTCGTGTGGGAGAACCGCCTCCGCACGGAACTGATTACACTCGGGCCCGGCGTTGCGATCAGCTACGGTCTGGACGGCAAAGAGCTGTGGCGCGTGAATCGCATGGGCGGCTATGCGATTCAGAGTCCCTTCGCCTGGAACGACCTGCTCTTTGTCACCTCCGGCGCCGGCGGCGACGACAACAGGCCGATCGTCGCGGTCCGCGCCGGCGGTTCCGGCGACATCACGCCGCCCGGCGCCGAGACGACGAGTGAGTACGTCGTGTGGTACGACCGCCGCGCCGGCGGCACGTACTTGCCCACCCCGGTCATCTACAAGAATGCGTTGTATGTCCTGAACGACAAAGGCATCTTCGCGCGTCACAACCCCGAGACCGGGGAGCGTGCCTATCAGGCACGCGTGGCGCCGGTGGCCGCCACGTTCACGGTCTCACCGTGGGCCTACAACGGTCACGTCTTCGCGTTGAGTGAAGAAGGCGACACGTACGTCATCGAGGCCGGCAACGAGTACAAGCTGGTGCGCGTCAATGCCCTCGACGACTTTTCGATGGCGACGCCGGCGATCGTCGGCGACCGGCTCCTAATCAGGACCCAGCATCGGCTCTATTCCATTCGCAAGACGACCTCGGGAGTCGTTTCGCGGTAAGAGGGAAACTCGAGTTTCCCTTCTAGCGCGAAACGACTCCCGAGGTCGTTTTCACCTGATCGGCAGCGTGTCAGTCGCCGTGTTGTTGCCTGGCGTCGGATCGTGTATCCCCGTCGGTGCCGCTACGGCGACGGTGAGGCTGGCGTTGCTTCCGACCGGTCCTGTCACGCGCGCCGTGATCGTGCAGTTCACCCAGCTGCCTGCGGGAATCGACTGAATGGCAAACGGGCTGAGGAGTGGCGCCGGGGTGGAATTGGCCGATTGCATGCCTTGCGGTCCGCTGCAAAGGTACGTCGAGCTCACGAGGCCTGTGGCGGCGGGGATTGTGACAATCGCGCCGTTTGCGGCAGTCGGTCCGTGGTTGGTGACCTGTACCAGGTAGTGGGCCGTTCCGCCTGCCGGGCGTGAGACCACGGGAACGAGCGAATTCGTCGCCGTGGGATCCGTCGCCGCGATCGCAATCTGAAGGCTGGCGATGCCGGCCGTGAACGTGAGGGTGTGGGAGTTGTTTCCCGGATCGGGATCGGTCACTCCGGCAGGGGCCGTCACGGTCGCCGTGGGGTTCATCGTCGGAGAACTCGTCCCCGTCACTGTAGCCGTGACCTCGATCACCACCGCGACCTGGCCATTGGTATTTGGGGGAAGACTCGGGATGACGAAGCCGCTCTCCGCCTGAGGGATCGGCACGTCAGTCTCGAGACCAGAGCATTGCACGCGCGTCTTGGACAAACCGGCGGTTGCGGGCAGTCTGACGATGGCGCCGGTCACGGTGCCAGGTCCGCGGTTGGTCACCCAGAAGCGGTACCGGACGATTCCATCGGCGAAGGACGGGTTCGGTCCGCCAACTGTGGTCGCCGTGGCGGAAGTCCATGGTCCGGCCGCGTAATACATCGTAGGAGGAGGACCTGCTGTCAGGTCCGCGGTCACGGCAGGCAGCGCCGTGGTTTCAAGCGTGTTCCCGCCACCTGCTGTCGCCGTTCCGTCCGGCGCTGGGGGCACGGTTGACGGCGACGTCACGACCGGCCCGAAGTCCCAGGTGCAGGTCGCCGTCCCCTTCGCATCCGCGGGGGCCAGCGGCCCGACAGCGCCGTTGAATGTCGACGTATTGGACCCGCTGATTCGTGTGCTTGTCAGCGAGTCCTGGCCCGCCGGAAAGGCCCATTGCTGAACGTCCATCGAGGGCCTCGTCTCGGACCCGGTGAAGGCGCCTCGTGCAGGACCGGCGCCCGACCAGCGCTGGAACGTGATGCGGTCCAGATGACGTGTGAAACCGATTTCGACGTTCGTCAGCGTCCCCTTCCCGCTCCATTGCTCGGGAACCAGTGTCCGTCCTCTCCGCTGCAGGGAACCGGCGCCGGTGACGGTCCACGTCGCCGGATAGATCTCCACGTTGGTTTGCCGGGTCCCGGCGCCGGTGATCTCCCAGCGGTGCGTTTCGCCATGCGAGTAGCCAGGCGCCTCGATCGCGATCAGGCACTGAGCCCACCCGGCCCAGTTCTGCACAACCGGTGGCGGACTTTGCGCGAACGCGGCCGTCACCGCCAGGAACAACATCAGCACGAACAGGAGAGTCGGGCGATTCGCCATACCGATCCTCGCCCTGAATACGTGGATGGCGCCCGCCCGGGAAGAAAATTTCGTCCAGCTGCACCTCCGCGCCCGTATACGCGCCATGGCGTCGCTATGGAACGGGATGAGCCCGCGAGCGCGCGTGGGCGCCGTCTCGATTGCCGCCCTCGTCGCGCTTGCCGCCTACCTTGGCATGACCAGCCGGTCCGAAACGGCTCTCATTGATAGAGAGGAAATGGCCTCTGCGTCGGCGGCCGACCGAACCGCGCCCGGCCTGGTCGACGGCCCGGTCGGACTGCCGGGAGATCCGCTGCCCGAGCCGATGCCGCTGCCGCCCGGGACTCCCGATCAGCTGGCGAACGTGCTCGCACCGATGGTCGCCGGCGGCGGACCCGACGCGCTGCCTGCGCTCCTCGCGGCGCTGCAGAAATCGGGCATTGCCGTCTACGGACCAGACGGAGCGATCGCAGTACCGGCCGAAGGCCCCGACCAGGGCCCCTCCTTCGAATCCTGGCAGGTGCGCGCCATGCTCGGCGTCGTCGGACGCCGGCGCGCGAGCGTCACGCTGACGTCGCTGGCGGCGGGCTTCGCCGCGAAGGTGCCCGCGCTGCGCGACCAGCCCATCGCGCAGGAGCTGGCGGCCGACATCGTGAAAAGCGCGCAAGGCGACGACCCGGTCAGGAGATTCTGGGCACGGTTCATTGCAGAACTTGGGAAGCAGGGTCGCGGCTCGGCGGCGTACGACCTGCTCGGTCAGGTGGATCCCGCGAACGTGCGCCTCGATCCGATTCAGCTCGCGATGATCGCGGAGCAGCTGCAGGCGGAGATCGCGACGGCGGCGGGAGAACCGCGCCAGGCCGCCGCGCGTCCGTCACGCCGGTCGCTCCTCGATGCCGTCTTCCCTACCCTGTACGCCGCGGCGCCGTGCGATCCGTCGCCACACCACCCGCGGGAGACGGTCACCCGAGGCGTGTTCCTCTCGCTGATCCTGCGCATGAGCAACGCCGTGCGGCAGGTCGGCACCGACATGACCCAGAACCTCAGGGATTACCAGAACCTCATCCTGCTGCTCAATGCGGTGAGGGTTGACGTAGAGCTGGAAGGCGGCAACGCTCTTCGGCGAACCAAGACGACGACGGCCGGCGAAGGGCGACGGGTGCGAGCGACGGTCTCCATCAATGGCTCGCTGCTCGAATGGAACAACTGCTTTGCGCAGGTGTTCGGCGGGCGCGTGCCCGAGTGGCGCCGGCCCGGGCCGCTGCCCGACATCCCCGTGGATTGGAACCTCGAGGGACGCGGCATCGTGAGGATTCCGACCGGCGCGCCAGGGAACGAACGCGGCCTGCCCGATGGGACGCGCACCGACAACCAGGGCTTCGCCAGGCTCGCCGTCGAAGGCTCGCCGCAATCGCGCAACCTGGCGGACACGGCGAAGGAGGACCGGAAGGAGGCAGCCGCGACGGCGTCGGTCAAGCTGAAGTTCGCGGACCTCGTTCATCGCACGCCTGGCAGCCTGCCCGATCCCAACAATTGGCTGTTCGATCAGGAGTTCACGCTCGACGTCCCGTATCCGTTCGAGGTGATGGACTGGACGGACGGCGCGGGCCGCTGGACCGGCAGCATCAGCGTGATCGAGACCAGAATCAGCAGCACATCGGGAAGCGCAGACCGGGGCGGAAATCAATCGGCGGAGACGGAAACGTTGAGGGTCACGTACGAGCTCACCGAAACGGTCAGCGAGCACGGCGGCGGCGGCACGCTGTTCGCGACGGTCAAGGGTAGGGCGGAGGGCACGTTCGACACGCAGAAGACGGCGTCGAGCTGGACGCTCAAGTCCTGCGGCGCGGTCAAGAACAAGCGCATGAACAACACGGCGCAGGAATCCGGCACCGCCACGAAGAGCGGCAAGGCCGAGATCATGGTCACGATCTTCGACGACGGCAAGTACCTCGTCGGGGCATCCTCCGACGAGCTGCAGGTGGATCTGCGGACGCGCTTCCAGGGCACGCTCGACGTGTTCGGCCAGAACTGCGTGGCCACGTCGAGAACGGACTCGCGCGAGTCCGCTCCGATGCCGCGCAACTTCGGCTCGCTCATTCAGGCGAACGGCGCCGTCGATCCGAACAACCCGAACTCACTCGTCGGTGAGGTCACCGAGGACCCGGGCGCCACGGGGTCGGGCGGGAATAGCACACGCACGACGAGGACGATCAAGTGGAACTTGCGGAGGAACTGATCATCGATACACCGTGTTGGGCGTTCGTTCCGACTCCGGCTCGATGGCGTCGATGGTCAGGCCACATGCGGCCGGCGCATCGAGGAAGAGTTCCGGTTTCCCCTGGAGACGTTCCCGCCAGACCGGCGCGCGCGCCTGCCACCCCTCGCCGGGCCGGAGGGTGATGGAGAGAGGCGGGAGGCCGCGCGTGCTCGTCGACAACACGCAGGATCGTCCTCCCGTCATCCGGCCGCGCAGCACCACCCGATTGGCGTCCGGCACGTCGATCGTCGCGCGATAGCGGCCGGCCAACGGCCGGCCGAGCGGCAACGCCGGCGGATCACTCCCCAGGCTGACGAACTGGAAGGACAAATCGCGAAGATCGTTGCCAGTTCGGAACGAACTGGTCGTGCGCGCGACCAGCACGCGATCGCCCGCCCGACCCGGACTGCCGCCGGCCGCCGCTGAGCGTTCGACGGGCATCGCCACCGTATGTTGCCCAGGTTGCAGCGTGACGATCACGTCCGGCTCGGCAGGGGGACTGTCCAGCCAGCGGAGATGGAGTTGCGGCGGCGAGGCATGCCCGGCGCCGACGGGCAGGACATAGGTGAAGTCCACCGTCCCGGCCGCAAACGGGACATACACCGGGATCATCGCCCGCGGGCCGACCCAGCGATCGGCATGGACGCCCGAGCAGGCGATCGGCTCGGAACAGGTCTGCAGCGCGTTTTCGCGCGCCGGCAGCGCCGCGCCCGTCTCGAACACCGCCCAATCGAGATTGAGCCGCTGATAGGTCTGGGCCCGGCTGCGGCGCAGCAGCCCATCGGCATCGGCGAGGCCGGTCGCCATCTCATGATTCCAGACCCGCACGTCGGCAATCTGCAACGCGGACGTGTTGGCGTTGCTCGCTTCGACGACGACCGTCGCCGGCTCCTCGGTGCCCAGGTCGCTGAGGATGACCTGATAGCGCCGGAGTTGCTGACCTTCGATGAGGATCTCCCGCACGGCCTCGCGCCCGGTCTCGGAGACGACCCGGACGCGCAACGTCTGCACATTGCCCGCCGGGACGGCCGCCTCCAGATCGAAGCGATACGGGACGCCCGTGCCGCGCCCAGGGTTGAAGTACGTGAAGACCCGCTGCTCCAGGCGCTGTCCAGGCACCACGCGCAGCCGCTTGTCGCCGGCGGCGTCCAGCTCGTAGGCGAGCGCGCCAGTCGTCTTCCACGCGCCGGCCGTGGACAGGAAGGATCCGTCGGCGACGACGTTGCCGACGTAATCCTGATAGGTCCACAGGCTGTAGCCGAGCGAACGCTGGAACAGGAGCGGCAGGATCAGTTCAGCCGCGCGCGCCTCGTCGTGCGGGTAGCGAAGCTTGGTGTTCGTCCGCGTGAACGCCGGCGTGTCGTCGGCCAGGTTCAATTGGTCAAAGAAGATCGGCAAGTCGGCGTGCGTCTGTATGGCGTCGAGGAGCACGCTGAAGTTGCGCGTCGCCTGCTCCGGCGTGATGAAGCCGCCGTCGTTGGACGCCCCCCAATAGGGATTGTAGTAACCGGCGAGGAACGAGTACTGGCTCGGCAGCCGGAAGGTCCGCTCATAGCCGTACCAACCGGGCCGGCCGTCGATCGACACGGGTTCCCGATCCAGCCGGGCCTCGTAGCCGAGAGCCACGCCGGAGATCGGCTTCATGCGGGACAGGTTCTCGGCCACGATGTAGTCGCTGATGAAGTCGATATAGGCGCGCAGGGCGCTGGAGCGATAGGTCGGGATCGGAATCTCATCGAAGGATTGGTAGGTCGTCTGCCAGCGCCCGTTCCATTCCGCAAGGCTGCCGCGGTCCCGCAGGTATCGGCGGAAGCGCTGCGAGCGATTCTCAAAGGCCAGTCGGGCTGGCTCGTCCAGCGGGAGGATCTGGAGGTACTGACTGAAGTCCTCCCAGCTGTGGAACAGCCCGTAAAGATTCGCGTGCGGCTGCAGGCGCCGCGACGTTTCCAGGACGAGGCTCGCCAGGGCGTCGAGTTGCCTGGGCTCGAACATCAAGTCGGGGATCTTGTAGCTCGCGCTATGGGGGAGGTCGAGCGGGACGTACTCCGGCGTGCCGACCCGGATGATCACCCACAGACCATGCTCTCTGGCCTTCGTCATGATCGCATCGAGTTTGGCGAACATGGCGTCATCGTAGGTGCGCGGATCCATCCGTGTCTGGAACTTGCCCCAGGACATCATCAGGACGATCGTGTTGAAGCCATGCGACCGGATGAGACGGAAATCCTCGTCAAGACTCGAGACGCGGACGGTGTCCCAGAAGGTATAGGGCCAGCCGCGCTGGAAGTAGTGGACGCCGCGCAGGCGGTAGAGATTGTCCAGGGCCGGGCGACGCCCGACGAACGGATCGACAGACCGGGGGCCGCCCGGCGATGCCACGCGCTGGAGATAAACAATGTAGGACAGTGCCGCCGCGGCAAGCGTCGCCGCCACGAGCCACACACCCAGCCGGCGGTTCATGCCTGCTATCGCGTCCCTAATCTCAGTACTTCAATCACGCGTTTTTTGAGGAGCTGTCCGGTGGCCGGATCGCGGAACGTCGCCGCCTCCCCGCCAGGCATCGAGAAGGCGTGCAGACGGCCGCGAAGCACGGGCAGCCGGCCTTCCCAGTTGGCGACCCACGCCGCTTCCCCGCCGGCCTTCACGATTTGGGCTCTCGAGTAGACGATGAACCGGGTCCGGGGATTGGCGGCCGCGACGTAGGCGAAAAACACAAGGAGCCGGTTCTGGGCCATGTCGAACAGATGATCGTAGATCTCGGTGACGCCCGAGACGCGTTGGTCGAACAGACAGGAGAGGTGGCTGACGATCAAATCCGGGTTCTCGGCGATGACCTGCTGCTCGCGGTGCCAGACCGGGCTGGTGTTTTCCTTCCGGATGCCGACCGGCAGGTCCCGCAACACGTCAGTGACGTCATCGGCGTTGGTGCCGCCGGCCGCGAACGTGCGCGGATCGTAGACGCGGCCCTCTAACGGTGAGTCCATCAGCACAATCACCGGCTGAGGATTCGGCGGGGGTGCAAGGCTGCCCCGAGGCCCCGCGAACCACAGAATCGCCACGGCGGCGGCGAGAGCAGCCGCCCAGGCGACGTGCACGATCCATCGCCGCGACGGTGCCACGCCCGCTGCGGCGCGAACGTCGCTCGCATCTTCCCCGATCCACTTCAACGCGTGCAGCAGATCGCCGGCGTTCTGCCAGCGCTCATCCGGGTCCCGCGCCAGGCAGATCGTGATCAGACGGCCGAGGGCTGCTGGGAGACCGGCGGACTCCGGCAACCGCGGCCTCGATTCACCGAGAATGGCGGCCGCGAGCCCGGCCGCCGACGTGCCGGCGAACGCGCGCTGAGCCGTGGCCATCTCGAACAGCACCGCGCCGAACGCAAAGACGTCGGTCCGCCCGTCGATGGTCCGGCCTTCGAGCTGTTCCGGCGCCATGTACGGAAGTGTGCCGACGAGCGCGCCGTCGATGGTGGCCAGCACCGTCGTGAGTTGATCCGACCCGGATCCGTCTGCGATCGGCCGGTGTCTGGCGATGCCGAAGTCCAGAAGCTTCACGCCGCCGCGGGTGAGCATCACGTTGGACGGCTTGAGGTCCCGGTGCGTGATGCCCGCACGATGCGCCGCCTCGAGCGCGCTCGCGATTTCCGTCGCCACACGCAGCAGCTCGGCGAGGGGCAGCGGTCCGCGCTCGAGCCGCCGCTCCAGCGTTTCTCCCTCGACGTATTCCATGACGAGGTAGTCGCGGCCGTCCTCGCGGCCGACGTCGTGGATCGCGCAGATGTGCGGGTGGTTGAGGGCGGCAATCGCGCGCGCTTCCCGCTCGAGCCGAAGCCGGTGCTGTGGATCGCCGCTGTCTGAAGCGGCCGTCAACTTGAGGGCAACCGTGCGGCCGAGACGCGTGTCGCGGGCGCGGTACACCTCGCCCATTCCGCCTCTGCCCAGCTCGGCGAGGACCTGGTACGGACCTAACGATTTTCCAATCACCGCCAGATCCTCGCCCGGGCTCCGGCGAGACTCGCCGAAGCTCGCGCCGGATACAGTCTCGCGAGCGGAGGCGGTCCGCCGGCGCCCGCCAGGCCGAGAACCTCGTACGGACCGAGCCGCGTGCCCGTCTCGAGCGTCATGGGCGTGACACGGCCGTGAGCTTGTCAGCAGGTATTTGTGCTGTCAAGGCTCGCAGGCCAACACCGTGCGGCAGTAGCCGGAGGGCTTCAGCCCTCCGGACGTCTCGCAATGAAATACAAGTGAGTCATGGTGGCGACGTACAGCCCATCGCCGCTCGGCGCCGGTCGCGAATAGAGCGGCGCCATCATGTCGATCTCCGCGAGCAGTTCCTTTCGTCGTCCGGCGCGAAGCACGGTCATGGTCCCGTCGTCGTTCCCGACGTACAGCCGGCCGCCGGAGAGCAGAAGGCTTCCCCAAATCGACGCGTGCGTCTCGTGCTTCCAGACGTGGGCGCCGGTTGCCGCGTCCAGACAATGAATCGTTCCGCCCAGGTCCCCGACGTACAGCAGACCGTCGCGCTCGATCGGCGTTCCCGCCACGCGGCCCACCGCTCGAGACGTCCAGAGGAGCTTGCCGTTCGGACCGATCGCATGAACCAGCGACGGCCCATTGTCGTGCCCGGCACTGAATCCCATTGCCACGAAAACGCGACCGTCAGCGACGACCGGTGACGCAATGATCGAGCTCCGCGACAGGACGCCGGGGCGGGGCAGCCAGCGCGCGTCCTTCGGATTGCCGTCGAATCGCCAGATTTCGTCACCCGACACCGCGTCGTAGGCGCGCAGCCAACCATCTCCGCCGCCGAAGAGCACCTGGATGCGCCCGTCGACTTTGATCGCCACAGGGCTGGACCACTGGCCGTGGAGCACCTGTCCGCCCGCCCCGATGGCGCGCCAGATGACTTCGCCCGAATGTTTGTCCACCGCGATCACACTCGGGGCGCGCGGCGATGGGACTCGCGTGTGGCCTTCATTCCGCCCGTTGGACGTCGAGACGATCAGCAGATCGCCCAGGGGCAACACCTCGCTGTTCGTGGCCTCATGCGGAAACACACCCAGGCGCCCACAGATGTCGAGCTCCCAGACGATGTCGGCCGCAGCCGTGTCCTGGAAGAGTTCTTCCCGATACCGACCGTCGTTCTCGCCGTCCTTGAACCCTTGCGTGTCGAGGGAACGGAGCTGGCACTCGGAGGTGACGTAGTACAGCCGTTGCCCTTCCACATACGGCGCGCCCGTCGTCGACGGCAGCAGGAATTGCCGGAGGCCTCGCTCAACTCGAGGGGACACGTCCTGCCAGAGGAACGCGCCATCCGTCGCCCGAAAGGCCATCAGCACGCCGGACTCTTCGAGGAAGGCGGCGTTCCTTGGCCTGGAGTTGTCGGTACCTACGTAGACCGTGTCAGCGGCCACCACGGGACGGCCATACGTTTCCTTTCCCAGCTCGACACTCCAGACGATGTTCCGCCCGGTGGCGGGATCCCAGTCCACCGGAGGATTGGCCGCTGGAGCCGGTGGAGGTCCGTACGTCACTGAGCGCTCGTAGGGCCCTTCGAATTGTGAAGGGCCAGTCGAAGTTCGTACCCCAGCGATGCGATTCAACGCCCACTCCGCTTCGTGACGGAGCGCGGGATCCTTGGCGGCCGCTTTCAGCGCTTCGCGGGCTGCCTGCGCCTTCGGCCCGATGCTTCCCAGGGCCCCGGCCGCGAACATGCGCACGTAGAGGAATTCATCCTTCAACGCAGCAATCAAATGCGGCACCGCAGGATACGCAGCCGGACCGATGCTCCCGAGAGCCTCACACGCTGCCCATCGGACGCCGGGAATCGGATCGGCCAGAGCAGCGGCGAGGTCCTTCGTCGCCGCGGCGGCCAGTGGACCGATGGACGCGAGAGCTTCCGCCGCGTAGACGCGCGTGTACTCGTCCTTGTGAGACAGCGTCTTGACGAGCGCGCCGACCGAAGGACTCGCTCTCCTGCCCAACGCGCCCAGCGCGCGCGCGGCATCGCCCGCGACGACTTCATCCTCGTCTCTCAAGGCCCGTCTCAACGCCGGTTGAATTCCTTCTGTGTGCGGCGCGAAGTCGATCAGGGTGTCAATCGCATTGCGCCGATTGAAGACGTCCTTGTCAGTCAGCAGATCGACCAGCAGCGGAATGGCCGGCGGACCGATCCGCCGGATGACTTCAAACGTGGCCGCCTGCAGGGCTTCGTCCTCGCGGCTGAGGAGTCGTCTCAGCAACGGCAGCGAACGTTCCGCCCCTTTGGCCAGCGCGGCTTCGGCGCCGGCCCGAACCTTCGGGTCGCTGGCCAGCAGGCGTTCTTCCCAGGACTGCGGGGTTTGGGCGAGCGCTGGTGTCAGGAGAAGACAGAGCACCGCTGAGATCGCGGAGTGTCGCGTCATTGCGCCGCGCGAGGACACGCCTTCAGTTTCGCCGGAAACCGCTTGATGTTGCGGCTATCGATGAACCACGTCGTCGCGGTGTACGGGAGCGTGGCCATGTTCGCGCAGTACGCCAGGGTCTTCTGCTGGTGGAGGTACACCTCGACGTTGGATCCGTAGAAGACCGAGACCGTGCCGCGGCGTTCGCGGACGTACTCCCCGATGCCGCGGATGGAGGTCGGCCCCGCAAAGTCACCAATGACCGGCACGATGAGGTTCCGGGCCTGCAGCGCTTTCACGGCGGCGAACGCGTCTTCGCTGGCCAGATAGCTGCGGCTCCTGCCGTCGATATCCCTCTGGGTCATCAGCGTCCCGTACGTCGGCCGTGGCTCATCGGCGGGGTTCGATCGGCTGTAGGTGATCGCCGGGCCATCCTCGAAAAACGCCTGTAGTACGTAATCGATGTGAATCACGTCTTCGGCGGTCAACGGAAACTGATGGACGTTGAGGAGCCGCTCGCGCACGAGCGCGCGCGTCGATCCGAGCAGGGTCGCGCTGGGCGCGGCTTTGTCGAACGCCGTGAAGAGCGCCGCCGGCGAACTCGACGCCCCTAGCCCCGCGGGGCGGTCGCGTGAGAACAGCCGGGACAGGAACTCCGCGCGATCCGCGGACGCCTCGAACAGCGCCTTATAGACGAGATGCAGATTCCGGTTCTCGCGCCGGATGTCGACGATGAACGCGATCGAGGGCCGCAGCGCGGCGATGTAGCTGAAGTTCTGCTCGGGGCCGACGCCGATATAGACGCCGCCCCACGGACGCAGCACCCGCGCGAGGTTCACGACGTGCAGCTCGTTGGAGACGAGGTTCTCGGAATGCGCAAACGCTCCGGCCGGCTCGGACAGTGCCGCGCTCAGTTGCCAGAATCCGTCGTCACCCAGCGACGCCGGCAACGTCGCCCGGCCGACACACCCCGAGGCCGACCCCACAAGGACCAGCAGGCCGATCCACCTGGAGAGCCGTCGGCCAGGCCGCTGCACGTGGTGAATATAGAACGTCTTACTTGTCGACGTATTCCTTGCGGCCGCGCGCCGAGTAGTCGGGATTCTTCATGCGGATTCGGACGCTGTGCCACTTGCCGTCTTTCTTCGGATGGTTCGGGTAGTAGCCAATGCTGTATTGGCTGCGGAGCTCCGCGGCAATCGTGTCGAGGACCGCGTCCATGTTCTTGCCGAAGGAGGCCTCGGCGATCTCCCATGCCCGGCCGCCGCTCGCTTCGCCGAAGCGGTTCAGCACCTTCATATCGACGGTGGTGCTGTTCCGCGAACTCGCTGTGGAGCCTCTGGCGGATGGATCGGCGCCCAGATCGAATTCCGGCGCGCCCTTGATCCCGATGCTGTAGACCAGCATTTCGGATTCGCGAATGTATTGCAGCGCCTTGTCGAATCGCGTCAGGCTGTTCATGTCTTCGCCGTCGGTGACGAGCAGCACGGCCTTCTTCTCATAGCGGCCCTCTTTCACTTTCTGCAGCGCCTGATACAGCGAGTCGTACAGCGCGGTGCCACCGCCGACGTTCACCCCACTCAGCAGCGCGTTCCTGAGTTTCGTGCGATCGGAGGTGAAGTCGGCGATGAGCGATGCCCGCAGGGTGAAGGTCATCACGAAGATCTCATCGTCCTCATGAATCATCGAAAAGAAGCGGTCGACGGCGCGCTGAGCCGTGCGGATCTTGCTCTGCATGCTTCCGCTCGCGTCGATGATGACGCCGATGCTGATCGGCAGATCCGCCGATGGCAGGAGGTGTTGGATCGTCTGGGGCTGCCCGTCTTCTTCGAGGATGAAGTCGTCGCTGGTGAGATTCGGTACCGTCCGGCCTCTTCCGTCGACGACGGTCGCGACCACGTTGATCAACAGGACGTCGCTCTTCAGTCGCAGTTGAGCGCACAGGAGTGCGCTCGCGAACAGAAGGACGACCGTCGTGCACACAGCTTGCCCGCCGGAGCTCAACGAGCGAAGGCGGGATCGCATGATCAGAAAGTGTAGCGCGTGCTGAAGCGGACGACGGTTCCGCTGATGCTGGCCGTCGGCTGGTCAAAGGCAAAACCGGTGGATTGATTGACGCCGGTCACGGTCTTGGCCTCGGCAAAGTTGAAGATGTTCATCATCAGGTGAAGCCGCTGGGTGTTCTTGATGACGAATTCCTTCTGCACGCGCAGGTTCAGCAAGTAGAGGTCGGGCAAGTAGTACGTCCCGGCCTTCTCCGCGATGATCGTCATGTTGCCCTGAACCAGCGGCGTCGTCCGATTCGGATCCGCCAGCGTCAGGTACTCCTGAGTGACGGTGAAAAAGCGGCCGTACGGCTCGCCTTTCATGGCGTTGTAGGAGGCGCCGACCATCACGCCCCACTTGAACAGGTAGGTTCCCGACGCCTTGAACGTCCAGCCCGTCGTCTGCGTGTTGTTCGAGTTCCAGGCCACGGTGTTCGGATCCTCGGAAAACAGCGACGACAAGTGGCGTTTCGTCCAGTCGAAGCCGCTGACGAGCTGCCAGTGATCGCTCATGCGTTTGGTGACGCCGAATTCGATCGTGTCGTATCTGTCGCCGATCGGCTTGTTGGTCAGATAGTAATCCGTCGTATCCGGAGGCACGTGGGTTTCCCAGACCGTGATGGTCCGGTCGTCGCCCCCGTTGACGAAGTCGGGACCTGGATCGACGGCCAGTACCGGAGCGTAGTTTGCAGCCGTGCGGAGCCGGTCCAGGGTGCCGACCATGTTCTTCTGCGCCTTCCGAATCACCGTGACATAGCCGCGCAGGTTGCCGGCGATCTCCTGCTCGGCACCGAACGTGTATTCGTCGGTGTACGAGTCCTTCAAGTTCGGATCGACGGTCGTGGGCGTCAGTTGCGCGCCGCCGAAGATCGGCTGGAGCGTCGCGACGTACGCCGGCGTGATCCGCGTGGCGGCGACCGCGGGATCCGCCGTGAGGTAGGTGTTGTCCCACGCGTACTTCTTGGTGATGAGGTCGATCGGATTCACGGACGAAGCGATGTTCGCAGCGGGGTTCGTCGCGTATCGGCCCCAGCTGGCTTTCAGGGCCGTCTTCGAGTTGCCGAAGACGTCGTAGATGAGCGCGACGCGAGGGGCCAGCGTGTTGAAGGTCCCGACGTGGCGCGCCGGCGTGACCGTCTGGACGACGAACGGGCCCGTGTCGCAATCGTGGTCGTCGACGCACGGCTGGCCGCCGTTCAGGCCGAACCGCTGCTCCGGGTAGGAGCTGTGGTACTGGTCGAAGCGGATGCCGTAGTTGATCGTCAGCTTCGGCAGGACCTGAAACCTGTCCTGGAAGAACAGCGCGTTGTTCTTGAGGACGTTCACGTGCCACACGGGTCCGTTGTCGGTCCAGAACGAGCTCGGCACGCCGCTGCTCGTCGCGATGTAGAAGTGGCCGACCGTGCCGGCCGGGCCCGGCGCGCCGTACGCGGTGTATCGCGGTGCGTAGTGCTGATACATGTAGCCGATCTTCATGTCGTGGCGGTCGGCGTAGAGCGTGAGCGTCGCGTTGTAGTGCCAGCGCCGATCCTGCGTGAGGCTGGGCGCATTGTAGGCGCCGCTCCGAATGGCCGTGACATCGTCGATGATCGGCGTCTTGTCGGTGTGCGCGCTGAGCGGGAATTCGGTGCCGTAGAAATTGATCGAGGCATCCAGCATCGCGCGATTGCTGATCACCCGCATGTAGTTGACCTTGCCGATGGAGCTCCAACTATCCTGACGCGCCGTCGATTCGACAAGGTACTGATAGGCGTCGGCGCCGGAACCGCCGCGATAGGGCTGGTATTTCCTGCCCCACTGCGTCATGAACGTCAGGGTGCTCTCGCGGCTGAGCTGATAGTTCAGCTTGAGGGTGTATTCCGTCGTTTCGGTGCTGAATGGCTGACCGTCCGTGCCGCCTTGCGCTGGCGGCTTGTCGTACATCCCGGTGCTGAACGCGGTGTACTGATCGCGGAATGAACCGAAGTACCAGAGCTTGTCCTTGATGAACGGGCCGCCGAACTGGGCATTGAAGTCACGGTACTCCTCAAAATCCTCCGCACCTTCGTAGGCCTTCTTGCCGCTGCCGGGTTTGAAGTCGTAGAAGACCTCGCCGTGCCGCGTGTTGCCTCCGCTCTTGATCGCCGTGGTCACGGCTGCGCCCGCGACCGCCACTTCGGCGGAGTTTCCCGCGGCAGCCACCTTCGCTTCAGCCAGCGCGCCGTAGTCGAGGTAGGCGCCGACGCCGACGGAGCCTTCGGTGATGTTGACGCCGTCCACGGTCGTGATCGACTGGCCAACCAGACCGTACGCCCGATAGGCCGACTGCGTGCCCGCCGTATTGCCGCCGACGTCCACGCGCGGCATCGTGATGCCGGGTGTGGCGGCCAGCAGCGCAAAGATGTCGCGCTGGGTGGGGATGTCGTCGAGCCACTTCTGGTTGAAGTTCGTGCCGACGGTCGCGTTCTGCACATCGACGATCGGAGAACGGCCGGTGACGACCACCGTCTCTTCGAGTTCGGCGATCGGCATCGTCACGTTCATCGTGACGGTCTTGTCGACCTCGACCTTCGCGCCTTCGTACACGAGTTTCTTGAACTTCGACTTCTGAAACGTGACGCGGTACTCACCCGGCGGCAGATACAGGAAGCGATACGAACCGTTGGCCTCCGACTTCGCGGTTCGCTGGCCCTGGATCGCCGCGCCTTCCACCGTGACAGAGACTCCAGGCAGAACGGCATTCGACGGATCCACGATCCGTCCATAGATGCTGCCGGTGAACTCCTGGGCTGAGGCATCGACGCCGACGGCCCCGACAGTAAAGAGAAGCGCAATCATCAGAATCTGCTTCCGCATGATCCACCCTCCGCGACGACCTATATTAGTGCACAATGTGCAGGATATGATAGGCCCGATGGCCGACTATCTCGGTGAGTTCGAACAGCTGGTCCTGCTGGCGCTGGCGCGGCTCGGTGACGGCGCCTATGGCGTGACGATTCGCACGACGCTCATCGAGCGTACGAACCGCAGGCCCTCATTTGGCGCAATCTACAGCACACTCCGGCGCCTGGAAGGCAAGGGCCTGGTCCGCTCGTTCGCGGGTGAGCCCGAAGCCGTGCGCGGAGGCCGGGCCAAGAAACACGTCGTGCTGACGCCCAGAGGCCGCGTCGCACTTCGCGCAGCGCACGCGGCGGTCGTGCGGATGGCGGAGGGGGTCTCGCTCAAGTGAAGCGCCTGTTCCATACACTCCTCCGCGTCGGCCGTTCCGATGACGAACGTGTGTCGCTGCTGGGCGACCTCGAGGAGGAACGCCGCACCCGGCTCGCGCGTGGCAGCAGTCGACTCGCGGTGTTCGCGTGGTCCACGGCAGAGATCCTTGGTGCCTTGGCCTGGGGACTGCGCGACGCCCTCCTTCGCCCTTCGGGCTACGCCCGCCTTCGCCAAGGCTTCGGCGGGGCCGACATCAAGCTCAGCCTCCGGCTTCTGATCAGGAACCCCGGTCTGACCGTCGTCTCTACCGTCGGGATCGCCGTCGGCATCGCGATCGCGTCGGCCATGTTTGGCTACATCCACTCGAACTTCGATCCCGCGCTCCCGCTCGACGAAGGTGACCGCATCGTCGCACTCGAGAACTGGGACGTCGAGGGCAACAACGAGAACCGTCATTCGCTCCACGACTTCGTGACCTGGCGGGATCAGATGACGTCCGTCGTCGAGATCAGCGCATTTCGCGAAGCCAGCGCGACGATGCGCGCCGGCGATTTCGTGCCTGAAACGGTTCGGATTGCCGCGATGAGTGCCGGCGGGTTTCGCGTGGCGCGCGTCCCCGCGCTGCTCGGACGGTATCTCACGCCCGACGATGCGCGCGAAGCGGCGCCGCCGGTCGTCGTGATCGGGTACACCGTCTGGCAAACTCGGTTCGAGCAGAGTCGATCGGTGCTCGGGCAACAGATTCGCTTCGGCAGCACGCCCTTCACCATCGTCGGCGTGATGCCCGATGGGTTCGCGTTTCCGGTGAACCACCAGTACTGGATTCCGCTACGCGCGAATCCGTCCGCGATAGCGCGTGGTGCCGGTCCGGAGCTCTTTGTGTTCGGACGACTGGCGCCGGGCGCGACGATGGCATCGGCTCAGGTGGAGCTGTCGGTCATCGGACAGCGCGCGGCCGCGGCCTTTCCCCAAACGAATGCGACGCTGAAGCCGCAGGTGCTGAGCTACACCAAACCGATCAACGACATTCAGGACGCAACCCTCGGAGCGGTGCTGATGGGGCAACTCATGATGACCCTCGTGCTGATCGTCATCGCCCTCAACGTCGCCATCCTCCTCTATGCCAGAACAGCCACTCGACGGGGAGAGATCGCCGTGCGGACCGCACTCGGCGCGAGTCGCGGCCGGATCGTCAGCCAGCTCTTCATCGAAGCGCTGGTCTTGTCGTTGGTACCCGCTCTCCTGGGCCTCGCGCTCGGACAGTACGCGGTCGAGATCGGCAACCGGATCACGGCGTTGGACCTGGACGTGATGGGGGGCGCCGCGCCGTTCTGGCTGGAGCACGGCATTCAACCGTCCACGATGCTCTACGTGCTCGGGCTCGTCGCAGTCACGGCCGCGATTGCCGGCATCCTGCCGGCGCTTCACGCGACGCGACGACGAGGCGGCGCGGACCTTCGCCAGCTCGGCGGCAGCACGGGTATGCGACTGGGCTGGATGTGGAGCGCGCTCATCATCGCGCAGGTGGCATTTGCGGTGGCCGTCCTGCCGGCAGCCATCAAGCTTGGCATCAACGAGATTCGAACCTATCTCACGCAACCGAACTATCCGATCGAAGAGCTCGTCGGCGCTGCCGTCGCGACGGAGAACACATCGAGTCCCTTCGGCAATCGGCTGCTGGAGTTGAGGAGGCGTCTACAGGCGGAGCCCGACGTGACCGGCGTGACGTTCACCGGATCCCTGCCCCAGCGCAACATCACAGGACGGATCGAAGTGGAAGGCATCGCGGAGGAAGGCGCCGCAGCGACCAACGGAATGCGTGGCGTGACCACGTTCGGCATCGACAGTGATTATCTCGACGTCTACGGCCTGCGTGTCATCGCGGGCCGCCCGTTGAACGCTCTCGACGCGAGTGCTGGCGACGGCGGGGTGATCGTCGACCGGTCCTTTGCGCAGCGATTCCTGAACGGGACGTCTGCAGTGGGCCGGCGGATGCGCTATGCCGCCACCCCGAACCGGCCACCGTCGCCCTGGTACGAGATCGTCGGCGTGGCCGAGAATCTGCGGCGGAACCCGATCGACCCGGACGTCGTCGGCCCGACGATCTTCTATGCCGTCTCACCCGAGCAGCTGACGGGTGTGAGCCTGACGGTGCGACTGCGAGGATCGGCGGCATCCCGGATGAACGAAGGCTTCGCGCGGAAGGCGCACAACATCCTCGCCGCCGTCGATCCCGCGTTGCGGATGAACGAGGTTCGAGCGAGCTTTCAGGCTGAGAGCGAGGATGCGCTTGCGGTCCGCCTCGTCGCGCTCGCGTTGTCCTGCATCCTGGTGACGGTGCTGTTGTTCTCAGCGGCCGGTGTCTACGCGCTGATGTCGTTCACCGTGTCGCAGCGCCGGCGGGAGATCGGCATTCGCACGGCCCTGGGTGCGTCTTCAATCAACGTGCTCCGCAGCGTGTTCTCGCGGGTGGCCGTGCAGGTCGGCATGGGCGTCGCCCTTGGCGCTCTCGGAGCGATGGCGATCGCACCGCTCAGCGACGACGTGGTGCTGGCCGGGAGACTGGCGATCGTGACGCCGGCGATCGCGCTCACGATGGTGCTGGTGGGCGTGGTCGCCGCCTACGGGCCGGCGCGCCGCAGCCTGCGGATCCAGCCGACGGAAGCGGTGCGCGGGGAGTAAGGAAGAAACCCTCCGACCTGCAGTAGTATCAACGCCTCCCCCCTTTTCGGAGGCCGGCCATGACCCGTCGCCCCTCGTTCCGTCTGTCGCTCATCGCGGGACCCGCCATCGCGTTCCTGCTGGGCTTTTCGGCCATCGGCGCGCAGGCGCCGTCGGCCGGCGACCACGCGTCACATCTGAAAGCCTGGGACGCGCACAAGGCGATGGCGCAGTCGTCGCCCCATCGCGCCATGAACTGGACCTTCGTCGGGCCGACCAACATCAGCGGCCGCGTCGCCGATGTCGCGGTCGCCGATCGCGGTTCATCCCGCCGGCTGTATGCCGGCAGCTGCTGCGGCGGCCTGTGGGCGTCCGACGATCTCGGCCAGACGTGGCAGGCCGTGTTCGACAAGGAGGCCTCGACCGCCATCGGCGCGGTGGCCGTCGCCCCTTCCAACCCCGACATCGTCTGGGTGGGCACCGGTGAGTCGAATATTTTCCGCAGCTCGTATACGGGCGTCGGCATGTACAAGTCGACCGACAACGCCAAGACGTTTCAGAACATGGGCCTGATCGATACGGGCACGACCGGCCGCATCGTCATCCATCCCACCAATCCGAACATCGTGTACGTGGCGTCCGCGGGCCAGGAGTGGGTGGAGAACGAGATGCGCGGCGTCTACAAGACGACCGACGGCGGCAAGACGTGGGCGCACTCGCTCAAGATCAGCCCGAAGACGGGTGTGAACGACATCGCGATGGATCCCTCAGACCCCAATACGCTCTACGCCGGCGCGTGGCAGCGGCAGCGGCGGAAGTGGAACGACCCGCGCGTCGAACCGGGTTTCAGCGAAGGCGGCATCTTCAAGACGACCGACGCGGGCAAGAGCTGGAACCGGCTGACCAAGGGTCTGCCGCCATCGAACGAGCTGGGCCGCATCGGCCTGGCCGTCGCGCGGTCGAATCCCAACGTCGTGTACGGCTTCATCGACAACTACGGCTGCCTCGCGGAGACAGCGGCGGCCGGCGGACGCGGCGGCGGCGGGAACCCGGGCGGCAGCGCCGCAAGATGTCCGATCAAGGGCACCGAGATTTATCGGTCCAACGACAAGGGCGCGAGCTGGACGCTGGTCAGCGGGCAGACCGACGACGCCGAGCAGCGCGCGTTCGTGAGAGCGATCGGCGCCTCGTACGCGTGGGTGTTCGGCAACATCCGCGTCGATCCGACGGACGAAAACACCGTCTACACGCTTGCGCTCGGCATGAGCGTGTCGCGCGATGGCGGCAAGACGTTCGGCCGGCTCGGCGCGCCGTGGCCCGGCGCGCCGCCGCCCGCGCCCCCTGCGACCACCGGCGGACGAGGCACCGGCTCAGGCGGCGACAACCACGGGATGTGGATCGATCCGAAGAACCCGCACTTCCTGGTGCTCGGCAACGACAGCGGGTTCCGGACCACCAGCGACGGCGGCCAGACGTGGCGCCGCGCCGACCTGCCGACGGTGACGGTGTTCAGCACGGCCTTCGACATGGACACGCCATTCCGGGTGTACGGATCG
>Ga0137433_1000068_pt1 | contig 52755 bp, 48 predicted proteins | sample EasRivERMZT840_2_FD_102335 | JGI IMG/M metagenome (GOLD analysis project Ga0137433, IMG submission 102335) | Soil microbial communities from meander-bound floodplain in the East River, Colorado, USA - East River MetaG ERMZT840_2 | ecosystem: Environmental > Terrestrial > Soil > Floodplain ...
AGGGACCCCAGAGCAGGACGGGCGCCACAATCGGGCCGATGGCGCTGTCGTGGTTGAGCACCGGGAGGCCGGAAATCTGATCCTCGATGAGCCACTTCACCGAGAAGCCCGTCTCGTAGGAGAGAGGCTCGCCGCGCAGGATGGTCCCCGCGTAGCCCCCGTAGATGCGGCTCGACAGGTAGCAGAGCTGGAGGTTCGGGAAACGCCCATGGAGAATTCTGACGATCTCCTCGAGATCCTTCTGAAGCGCCAACGCGTGCTCGGGAAACACGACGGTCGTTGGAGCTCCGTGCGCCTGCTTGAGCCAGACCACCTGCACCTGCTGGGGGGTGATGCCGGCGACGCCGAGGTGCGAGTCCACGACGCTCCAGTAATTCGCGTTGGGATCGGCGATGATCTCCGCGGACTGGCCGCCCACGCCGCCGTTGACGATCACCACGCGCGCATTCCTCCACGCATCGACGTCCGCGATGCGCTCGAACGCCTTGTACTCCTGATTCGTGTTCGACATCCCGATGGAGAGCATGCCGATGAAGCCCGTCGGGGATGGCGCGCCTGACGGGTCCCGCGGCTGCACGAGCGCGGCGCGTGTCATGGCGATCTTCATGTGCCGAGGGGGCGGAACGTTGCGGCCGCCGGGGTAGAGTCCTCCCTCGAAGCCCTTGTAGGTGCCGTTTCCGAGATCCATCAGGGGAATGAGCCCCGTGTCGGCCCACGCGGGGACGACGTTCAGGCATGCGATGACTGTGAGCACCAACGGTGTCGCTGCGAAGAGTCTCTTGTGCATGGCGCGAGTCTACGGCGCACCGGGCGTGTGCAACGGCCAATCGGCTGACGCGCGCGCCGCCGCGCTCAAGTTGCTCAGCGGCCTCCTCGCAGGTGCTCTGTACAGTCAGCGGGGAAGATGTTTCTTGGCGATGGCGCAGACGGCCGTGTAGCTCGGGTCGACGATCTGCGCGATCTCGATCTCCGCCGCCTGGCCGAGAAGCTGGGTCGCCTCCCACGTCTCGAAGCCGTGCTCGGCCACCAGCCAGCCGACCAGATCCACGCAGGCGAGTCGCACTGCGTCGATGAGAGGGCGCGTGCTGCCGATGGACATGATGCTCGTGCCGTCATCGAGCCGCGGCCAGGAAATTGCGCGACCCTTGATGAGCTCCACGCGGAAGCGCACGTCCATGGAGGTCTCGATGGCCGCGCCCGCCATCTCTCCGTCGCCCTGCGCCGCGTGGCCATCACCCACCATGAGCAGTGCCCCCGGCTCGAACACCGGAAGATAGAGTGTCGTCCCCGGAAGGATTCCCGCGAAGTCCATGTTGCCGCCGTGAGAGCCGGGTGTGATCGACGCGGTGCACTCCTTGCCCGGGGGCGCCACGCCGATGGTGCCGAGGAATGGCTTCATCGGCACGTCGACCTTGCCGACGCGGCTCGCCGGCAGATCGAGCGTCGCGACCTTGCGCTCGCGGTCGAACTTCCAGATGAAGAGCCTGTCGGGGGCGGGGGGCGTGAGCATCGCCGTCTTGTACTCGGGCGCCAGCGCGCCGAAGTGGGGGATCGAGGCTCCCCATCCCCAGCCGCGATTCGGCGACACCTGCTCGATCATCACGACGAGCGTGTCTCCGGGCTGAGCCCCCTCGACGAAGAAGGGCCCCGTCTGGGGATTGACCTCATCGAGATTGATCTTGGGGGAGACTGTCCTGTCTTCGGTCGTATAGACGTCGTTGGCGGCGTCGCGCGTCGTCGTGACGACGGTGTCCCCCGGCGCGATACGCAATTGCGGCGGATGGGCGTGGCAGTAGGTGTAGAAGTACGTCTTCGGCTCGAACCGGTGCGTGGCGGCGAAGGGGGCCCCCGCCAGCGCGGCGGACAGGACCAGGGTCCACGGGACAATCCGTTCGCTGCGTGAGGTCATCAGCATCTCAGCCTCCATCCGTAGGAAGTTGGCGCGGAGTGTGGCATCGGTTTTCTCCATCCGAATCAGTGTAGGATCGCCGATCTCAGGGATCGCCCGCCACTCCCATGCGTGGGGGAATCGCACCCAGGTAGGCATCGAAGGGGGCGCTGACCAACCATGACGACGGCATGGGGCCGCATCGCATGCGCCGCGGTCGTGGCCATGATGGCGTGCGACAGCGGCCCCAGACTCGCGGATGGCCCAATCGACATCACCGAGGGCCCGAAGATGGTCCGGTTCCACCGACCCGTGGAGGCGAGCGGGCTGTCGTGGGAGCTGTGCTTCGAGTTCGACCTGCCTGGCGACTCTCACAGTGCCTCCGCGATCGAGGTCGCGCTCGTTTCGTCATCGGGAGGTCGTTTCCCCCTGATCGATCCGACCTTGGACCGGAGGGGCGAGTCGATCGTGTGCCAGATCACGGGCCTGCCCGCGACGGTTCCCGGCGAGGCACCGGAGGTATACGATGGCGTGGTCCTGAGCTCTTCCGTGCCTATCAGGCTGCGGGGCCTTTCGGGCGGGCCTTCTTCGTGAGCCCTGCGAGAGTCGTCCCGCGCGAAACAATGCGTTTCCTGACCAGGAGAATCCCATGAGACGAATCAGCATCATAATCGCCACGGCGTCGCTGGCCCTGGTGCTGGCCGCGCCCGCGCTGCCTGCCTTCGCGCAGGACGACCCCCATGCGGCATGCGCGGTGCCGCCGAGTTACGTCCCCGCAGAGCTTCTGGAACGCCCCATCCCGTTGCGCCAAGGGATTGGCAACACGCGCGAGCCGGTCACGACGGCCAACGCAGAGGCTCAGGCCTTCTACGACCAGGGGCTCAACTTCGTCGAGTCATACGTCTGGATCGAGGCGTCGCGCTCGTTCCACCAGGCGCTGCGTCTCGACCCCAACTTCGCCATGGCGTACCTCGGCCTGAGCCGTGTCGCCTCGGGGCTGGACAATGCCGATGCGGCGAAGACCTTCTTCGAAAAGGCGAAGGCGCTCGCGCCTTCGCTCAGCGACCGTGAGCGCCGGTTGCTGGACATCAGGGAAAAGCAGCTTGCCGCCATCGACGACGTCGCGGATGCGGCGCGCTTTCTCGCCTACAAGAAGGCCATCGACGACGCCTTGGCGAAGGACCTCGACGACCCGCAGCTCTGGGTGCTGCGCGGCACGGCGGAGGAAGTCAACGCCTCGGGACGCGGCCAGCGCGGCGGCGCCGGGTCGGTGGCGTTCTACGAGATGGCGCTGAAGCTCGTCCCGGATCACGCCACGGCGCATCACTATCTCGTGCACTCCTACGAGACTATCGGGGAGATCGATAAGGCCCTCGAGCACGGCGAGCGCTACGCGCGCCTGGCTCCCATGGTCCCGCACGCGGCGCACATGTGGGGGCACGATCTGCGCCGTGTCGGGCGCGTGGACGAGGCGATCGAGCAGTTCCTCAAGGTGGACGCCCTCGAGCGGGCCTACTACGCGGCGGAGAAGATCGCGCCGGACCTCGACTGGCACCACGCGCACAACCTGGACATTCTCGCGAGCTGCTACGAGCACAAGGGGCAGATGAAGCTCGCCGAGAAGACGATGCGCGAGTCGGCGGATCTGAAAATCGTCAGCGCTTACCGGGCCTTCAACGTGCGGGAGCTGCCCAATTTCCTGATCCACCAGGCGCGCTACGAGGAGGCCCTCGCGTCGGCCCTCGGCATGACCGGCACGGAGTACCCCCAGTCGCGCAGCGTCGGTCATGCCCTCGCGGGGCAGGCGCATCTGGGACTTGGGCGTGTGAAGGAGGCGAAAGTGCAGCTCGCCGCGGCGCAGAAGGAGCTGGATACGGTCCCCACCGCCACCATCGGGCTCGACCCGACCAGGGCGATGGTGAAACCGTGGGTGGAGGCGCTGCGTGGCGAGATGCTCCTGCGCGAAGGAAAGAAGGACGAGGGGCGCGCCGTGCTGAAGGATGTCGTCAAGGGCTTGCGCGCCACGTTCGGCCCCGACGCGTGGTCGCAGGCTCTGTTCCGCATGGAGTCGATGGCGCGCATGGCGAGGGATGTGGGGGACTGGGAGCTGGCCGAGTTCCTCGCCGCGCAGATGCTCGACCACGACGCCGCCTACGGCGGCAGCCACCTGGCGCAGGCGCTGGTGCTGGCGCGCAAGGGAGACGATGCCGGGGCCGCGAAGGCGATGGAGGCCGCGAAGCGCTACTGGCGTGATGCCGATCCCGAGCTGGCGGAGCTGACGCGCGTCGCCGTGGAGAGCGCCACCAGGCGGCCATGAGACCGAGACACCGCGAGTTCCACCGCAGTGAACGCGTGGGGTGGCTGCGCGCGTCGGTCCTTGGCGCCAACGACGGGCTCATCTCGACCAGCAGCCTGGTCGTGGGGGTGGCCGCAGCAGCGCCGGCGCAGGATGCGGTGGTGGTTGCCGCGATGGCCGGTCTGGTGGCGGGAGCCCTCTCGATGGCGGCGGGGGAATACGTCTCGGTCAGCTCGCAGGCCGACGCCGAGCAGGCCGACCTCGCGCGCGAGCGCCGCGAGCTGGCCACCAGCCCCGAGCATGAGAAGGCCGAGCTGGCGGGCATCTACGAAGATCGCGGCCTCACCCCGGACCTGGCGAAGAAGGTCGCGGATCAGCTCATGGAGCACGATGCGCTGGGGGCGCACGCGCGCGACGAGCTGGGGTTGTCGGAGATCACCCGGGCCCGGCCGATCCAGGCGGCACTCTCCTCCGCGGCCTCCTTCGCCGTGGGAGCGGCGCTGCCGTTGATGCTGGCGATGCTGCTGCCGGCGGATGGTCTCACGCGTGCCGTCGTGGGGAGCACGCTCATTCTGCTCATCGCGCTGGGCGCCATCGCTGCCCGCCTGGGCGGCGCATCGGTTCTCGCGGGCGCGGTCCGGGTGGCATTCTGGGGGATCGTCGCCATGGCGGTCACGTCCCTGGTGGGACGCTACTTCGGCGCTGCGGGATGACGAACCCCGACCTTCTTCCGAAGCTCCGGGCGATCTGCCTGGCGCTCCCCGACGTGACCGAGACGGTGAAGTGGGGAAACCCGACCTTCGTCGCCGGAAAGAAGATCTTCGCGGTGCTCGACAAGTACGGTGGGCGACCGTGCATCGCCTTCCGCGCGGCGAAGACGCAGCGGGCCCTGCTCCTGCGTGACGTCCGTTTCTTCGCGGCTCCCTACGATCGCGAGCGCTCGTGGGTCTGCATGCACGCGAACATCAGATTGAACTGGCGGGAGATCGGCGTGCTGACGCGCGCGAGCCACCGCCTCGCGGTCGCCGCCGGTGGCGACCCCGGCAGGCGCAGGAAAGTCGCCGCGCCATCGCGCCGCAAAGGAAGGGCATGAACGGCAATCGTGGTCGTGAGGGTTTGCGCGGCGGCTGGGATCGCCTTTTCCATACACTGGTCGCCGCCACCGCGGCGGCCATCGTGTTCGCGGGTTTCGCGCGGACCTACTATCTGAAGCTCTGGTTCGGCACCCCGGAGCTGCCGGCGCTGCGTCACGTGCACGGCCTGGTGATGACGTCGTGGTTCGCCCTCTACATCATCCAGGCGCGCCTGATCGCGGTGCGGCGGGTGGATTTGCACCGCCGCGTCGGCGTGGCTGGAGCCGTCCTCGCGGCGCTGGTCGTGATCCTCGGAGTGACGACGGGCATCGATGCCGCGCGGCGCGGCTCATCCCCCGGACCGCACCCCCTGGTGTTCCTCGTGGTCCCGCTTGCGGACATGCTGGTCTTTGGGACACTCGTGACCGCCGGTCTCTGGCTCCGGCGCCGCACCGACTACCACCGGCGGCTGATACTGCTTGCCACGCTGAGCATGCTGGCGGCCGCCTTCGCGCGCATCCCGCTCGAGGTCATCCGCGCCGGCGGGCCGCTGGCATACTTCGGCCTCACCGACCTCTTCATCCTGATCTGCGTCGCCTGGGACACGAAGGAGAACCGCCGCCTGCATCCGGCGTTCGGCTGGGGAGCGCTTCTGGTGGTCGCCTCGCACCCGCTGCGCCTGCTGCTGGGGGGCACGGCCGCGTGGATGAAGCTCGCCACCTGGCTCGCCGGTTGAAGCGCGCCGGCTCCTTCTCCTGTGACACATGTGCCACACATGCATCGGGAATTTCCCCGAATTGACTCGGCCGGTTTTGGCTGTACGTATCCGTATCAATAAACCGGCACACGAGAGGAGGGAGCCATGAGACGAGCGGTACTGGCGCTGTTCCTGTTGGCTGTGGTTACGGGGACGCTCCAAGCCCGCCCCCGCCCTGAGAGCATCCAGCAAAACACTCTTGAAGGGAGAGTCATTCTCAGCGCAGAGCTTCGTGGTGCCGAGGAGCCCCCATCCGTGTCGACGCTCGGCAACGGCATTTTCATGGCACAGCTCAACAATGACGGAACGGCGCTCGAATACGAGCTGAGGTACTCCGATCTGCAGGGGAGTGTCCTTCAGGCGCACATCCACCTGGGCCAGAAGGGCGTCAACGGTGGCATCGCCGCGTTCCTCTGCACGAATCTGGGCAACGGGCCCGCGGGAACGCCGACCTGCCCGGGGCCCAACTCGGGCATGGTCACAGGGAGTATTTCGGCGACGCAGATCATCGGACCCTCGGGGCAGGGGCTGACGGCAGGCGAGTTCGAGGAGTTCCTGCGCAGGATCGACGAGAACGTCACCTACGCGAACGTTCACAGCAGCATGTGGACCGGCGGCGAGATCCGCGGTCAGATTCAAGTGAATGCCGCAGGAGCGAACCCGATCCCGCAGAATTGACATCATGCTCTTGAATTGACGCAGCCCGGCGCCCGCAGATGTCTTGGGGGGGAACGTCTTCGCCGGGCTGCGATTCGCCCGATCGGGCTGTCGCAGGCCTCCAACGCGTTGACGCCCCTCCGCCCCTGTGACATAATCCGCACTCCTGTTTCCGCGCCCGACCTTCCCGCCGTCACACACCCAGCACGGGGCACCGCAATGGTTGAATCACCTGACGAGAAGAGAGGTCTTTCCTACCGCGACGCCGGTGTCGATATCGACGCGCAGGACGAGGCCATCCGCCGTCTGCGGCCGCACGCGCGCTCCACGCACACCAAAGAGGTGCTGGCCGACATCGGCACCTTCGGGGGGCTGTTCCATCTCACGCCGAAGGGCATCAAAGATCCCGTCCTGGTGGCCAGCACCGACGGTGTGGGTACCAAGCTCAAGATCGCGGTGATGGCGGGGCGGCACGACGGTGTGGGCTACGATCTGGTCTCCCACTGCGTGAACGACATCCTCGTGCAGGGGGCGATCCCTCTGTTCTTCCTCGACTACTTCGCCACCGGAAAGCTGGACCCTGGCGTGGTGGAGGCGGTGCTGTCGGGGATGGCGCGCGCCTGCCGCGAGGTCGGGTGCGCCCTCATCGGCGGCGAGCTGGCCGAGATGGGCGACCTCTACCGGCCGGGGGACTACGACATCGCGGGGTTCATCGTGGGGGCCGTCGAGCGCGCGCACGTCATCACCGGGGCCGGCATCCGTCCGGGGGATGTGGTCCTCGCCCTCCCTTCGGTCGGCCTGCACACCAACGGCTACTCGCTCGCAAGGAAGATCTTCTTCGACCGGCTGGGGCTCTCGCACGACGCGCGCATCGACGTGCTCGGCGGGACCGTGGCCGACGTCCTGCTGGCGCCGCATCGCTCCTACCTCGCGCCCCTGAAGAGGCTCATCGGCACGGGCAAGCTCAAGGGGCTGGCCCACATCACGGGCGGCGGGATCACCGACAACGTGCCGCGGATCCTCCCGGCCGGGTGCGCGGCGCGCATCGACCGGAGCCGCATCCAGGTGCTGCCTGTCTTCCGCTTCCTCCAGGAAAAAGGGGTCGTGGCGCAGAGCGAGATGTGGCGCACCTTCAATATGGGAGTCGGCATGGTGATCGTGACCTCGAGCGCCGACGCCGCGGCCGTCGAGAAGCACCTCGCGGACTGTGGCGAGACTCCGGTGAGGATCGGCGTCATCGAGCAAGGCGCTCGCGGGGTCATCTACGAACACTGACATGGCGCGCGGGCGCATCGGCATCCTGATCAGCGGGCGAGGGTCCAACATGCTCGCCCTGGCCGGGGCCTGCCGCATAGGCGCAATCCCCGCCGACGTGGCCGTGGTGATCAGCAACGAGCCCGACGCCCCCGGCCTGAAAGCGGCCGCCGGGCGTGGCATCGAGACCCTCGTCATCGATCACAGGACATCGGCGGGCCGCGCGGAGCATGACGCGAAGCTGAGCGCCGCCCTCAAGGAGCGAAAGGTCGATCTCGTCTGCCTCGCGGGGTACTTGCGCCTGCTCTCCCCTGCCTTCATCCGGGAATTCCCGAACCGGATCATGAACGTCCATCCCGCCCTGCTGCCATCCTTCCCGGGGCTCAACGCGCAGCGTCAGGCCATCGAGCACGGCGTGCGGGTCTCCGGCGTCACCGTGCACTTCGTTGACGAGGGGCTCGACGCGGGCCCCATCATCCTGCAACGGGTGGTGATGGTGCAGTCAGGCGACACCGAGGAGACCCTGTCGGCGCGCATCCTGCAAGAGGAACATCGGCTCTACTCCGAAGCGGTCCGCCTCTTCTTCCAGGGGAGGCTGCGCACAGATGGGAGGAGAGTCAACATCAAGGACTGAGTCCCGGACGACGTCCGGGGGCAACGGCCCGCTCCGCCGGCGAAGGCCTTCACGACAACGGGGAGACGACTCATGCCACAAAGTGTCCGTGTGTCCGACCTTCCGCGCGGCCTTCAGCCCCGCGAGAAGCTCATGAAGGCGGGGGAGCGCGCCCTGAGCAACTCCGAGCTGATGGCTCTCGCGCTGGGCTCGGGGACGAGAGGTGAGAACGTGCTGCGCATCGCCGACGGGCTGCTGCGCAAGTACGGCTTCGACGCGCTGCCGAACCTCAGCCTGAAAGAATGGATGACCAACCGCGGCGTGGGGCAGGTGAAGGCATGCCAGCTCAAGGCCTTCTTCGAGATGGGAAGAAGGGCCTTCGCGCCGCGCGACGAGGAGCGCCCCTCGATGTCCAGCCCCCGGGAGGCCTTCTCGCAGGTGCGCGACCTTAGGAGGGCGCGCAAGGAGCACCTGGTGGCGCTCTACCTCGACGCGCAGAACCATCTCATCGCGCGCGAGACCATCTCCATCGGCAGCCTCAACACCACCCGCACGCACCCGCGCGAGATCCTGCAGCCCGCCATCGCCTGCTCCGCGCTCGGCTTCATCCTGGCGCACAACCACCCCAGCGGCAGCCTCAAGCCCAGCCAGGACGACATCGACTTCACGCGGGCCATCAAGCGGGCCTGCGAGATCATCGGCATCGGCCTGTACGATCACCTGATCATCGGCGAGAGCGGTTTTCTCAGCCTCAAGGAAGAGGGGCTGCTGTGAGATTGGGGATACACATCACCGATGTGTATCCTTGCGCCACGACGGGAGGCGTGGACCATGCATCGACGCATCAGTATCACCCTGCCTGATGAAACCTTGAGGCTCCTCGACCGTGTCGTGAAGAAGGGAGACCGGAGCCGGCTCATCGCGGAAGCCGTGCGAAGCTATGTCCATGGTGTCGGGAAGGCCGGCCTGCGCAAGCAGCTCAAGGAGGGGTATCAGCGGAACGCAAAGAGGAGCAGACGCATCGCCGAGGAGTGGTTCCCGCTCGATGAAGAAGCATGGCAGCGAAGCGGAAGGTAGGGTTCCCGCGTCGCGGCGAGGTCTATGACTGAAGTGTCCGTGTTCCGGGCCGGGCAGGCAGGGTTGCTATAATCGCGCCGCCATGACGACGACACCGCGCGCGATGACCCCCGAAGAGCAGCTCGCGTATCTCAAGAAGGGGGTCGTGCAGCTCGAGTCGGAGAAGGAGCTGGCCGACAAGCTGGCCCGCGCGGCGAAGACCGGCATACCGCTCACGGTCAAGGTCGGCTTCGACCCGTCGGCCCCCGACATCCACCTCGGTCACACGGTCCTCCTGCGCAAGATGAAGCACTTCCAGGACCTGGGGCACCGCGTCATCTTCGTCATCGGAGACTTCACCGGGATGATCGGCGACCCCACCGGCCGCTCCCGCACGCGCCCGCAGCTCACCCGCGAGGAGGTGGCGGCCAACGCGGAAACCTACAAGAAGCAGGCGTTCAAGATCCTGCATCCGCAGAAGACCGAGATCCGGTTCAACTCCGAATGGCTCGGCATGCTCGGGGCGGACGGCTTCATCGCCCTCGCGTCGCGCTACACGGTGGCGCGGATGCTGGAGCGCGACGACTTCCAGCGCCGCTACCGCGACAACGAGCCCATCGGGATCCACGAGTTCCTCTACCCGCTGGCCCAGGCCTACGACTCGGTGTTCCTGGAGGCCGATGTCGAGCTGGGGGGGACCGACCAGACCTTCAACCTGCTCGTGGGGCGGCGCATCATGAGCGGCTACGGGATGGAGCCGCAGATCGTCATGACCACGCCGCTGCTCGAGGGGACCGACGGCATCGAGAAAATGTCCAAGTCGCTGGGCAACTACATCGGGATCACCGAGCCCCCCGGGGAGATCTTCGGCAAGGCCATGTCGATCGCCGATCCTCTGATGTGGCGCTACTGGGAGCTGTGCACCGATCTGCCGATGGATGAGATCGCCGCGCTGAAAAAGCAGGTGGAGGAGGGGACGCGCCACCCGCGCGACGTGAAGGTGGACCTGGCGAAGCGCATCGTCGCCGACTTCCACGGCGCACAGGCCGCTGCCGCGGCCGCCACCGAGTTCGAGAAGATCTTCTCCAAGGGGCAGGTCCCCGAGGCCATCGAGGAGCACGCGATGCCGGGATCGCGCAGCCTGGTCGATTTCCTCGTCGCGTCCGGGTGCAGCGCATCGAACACTCAGGCCCGCACATTGATCTCGGCCGGGGCCGTCACCGTGGATGGGGAGAAGGTCACCGACGTGAAGTGGGCCTTTCCCGCGGGGCCCGAATTCCTGGTGAAGGCTGGCAAGCGCCAGTGGCGGCGCGCGAAGTCGCAATGAGCTTCCTCACGCATCTGGAGTGCTCCGCGTGCGGCACGCGCTACCCGTCGGATCGCTTGATCGGCCTGTGCGCCAAATGCGAGAAGCCCCTGCTGGCCCGCTACGATCTCGCCGCGGCGCGCGGCGCCATGACGCGGCAGGCCGTGGCAAAGAGAGCGCCCGACCTCTGGCGCTACAGCGAGGTCCTCCCCGACGCCGGCGAGTATCGCTCCCTGGGGGAGGGGTTCACGCCGCTGGTGCAGGCGCGCGCGCTCGGCAAGCGCTGCGGCATCCCCGCGCTCTTCATCAAGGACGAGTCGATCAACCCCACCGGGTCATTCAAGGCGCGCGGTCTGGCCGCGGCGGTGTCGGTCGCGCGACGGCTCGGCGCCAAGGCGCTCTGCCTTCCGTCGGCCGGCAACGCCGGGTCGGCGGCCGCGGCCTACGGCGCCCGCGTGGGGCTCGACGTGCACGTCTTTCTCCCCGAAGAGACGCCCGCCGCGTTCTTCCGCGAGATGGCGGCGTACGGCGCGCGCATCCACCGGGTGGAAGGGCACATCGGGGACGCGGGACGCGCCATGCGCGCGATGATGCAAGCCGACCCCGAATGCGGCTGGTTCGACCTCTCCACGCTGAAAGAGCCCTACCGCGTCGAAGGGAAAAAAACGATGGGCTACGAGCTGGTCGAGCAGATGGACGGACGCCTTCCCGACGCGATCCTCTATCCGACGGGGGGCGGGACGGGGCTCATAGGCATGTGGAAGGGTTTCGACGAGATGGAGGCGCTCGGCTGGATCGGCAAGGAGCGCCCCAGGATGATCTCCGTCCAGGCGGCGGGGTGCGCCCCCATCGTGCGCGCGTTCGAACAGGGGCTGGATCGCGCCGAACCCTGGCGCGATCCCGTCACCATCGCGTCGGGCCTCAGGGTTCCCGCGGCGATCGGGGATTTTCTCATGCTGCAGGCGATCCGCAAGAGCGGCGGGTGCGCCGTGGCCGTGGACGACGCTGCGCTCGTCCCTGCCATGCGCGAGGCCGGATCGAGTGAGGGGATCCTGATGGCACCGGAGGGGGCGGCGACCCTGCCGGCGCTCAGGCGGCTGCTCGACGAGCGGAAGATCGATCCGGCGGAACGCGTGGTGCTCTTCAACACCGGCACCGGGCTGAAGTACCTCGACGCGCTCGACTCAAACTGAGGGCATCAACGCAGCCCGGGTTTCTCCGGTTCCTCCTCCTGCTCTTTCTGCGTCGTTGCATCGGCGGGGCGCCGTCCGAGCCGGAAGCTCTTGAGGCGGATCGGCGTGGGCTTCGGATCTCCTTCACGCACCAGATAGCGGCCGTCCAACTCCAGCGCCTCGAAGACTTGAGCCGGGCCCGCGGGCCAGAGGACCTCCGCGCGCAGGATCTCGCGGGCGTCTCCCAGGCCGATGTGCTGCCGCAGCGGCGAGGCGCCGAAGCTGCCGCCGCTGCGGACCGTCCGATGGATGGCGCGCTCGCCCTGCGGTGTCCGCACGACGACCTTGATGCGCGCCCCGATGCCGGGGTGGTTCGACTTCGTCCCTTCGAGCTTCAGGACGATCCAGCGGTTCCCATGGCCGGGATTCTCGAACAGGGCGTTGCGGAAGTGATCCGCCTCGAAGGCCCCCCCCACGACGTGGTAGATGTCCTGGTCGCCGTCGTTGTCCAGGTCGGCGAACGACACGCCGTGCCCCTTCTGCAGGTGGCCCAGCCCGCCCGATGTCGTCACGTCCTGGAAGCGACGCCCCTGGTCGTTGCGGAAGGCGCGGTTGGGGAGCAGGTTCCCCAGGTCGGGGTCTCCCGTACCGACGTAGAAGTCGAGCCATCCGTCGTTGTCCAGGTCGCCGAAGTTGGATCCCATCGCGAGAAGCAGGCGCCAGAGCCCGGCTTCCTTCGTGACGTCGGCGAACGTGCCGTCGTGGTTGTTGCGGTAGAGCTGGGGGCGCTCGCCGTTATGGGGAATGCCGAGGACGTCGGCGGGGATGTCGGAGGACTTGATGCCATAGCCGGAGACGAAGAGATCCTCCCAGCCGTCGTTGTCGTAGTCCCAGAACCAGGTGGGAAACGAGTGCAACGGCTCCACCACCCCGGCGGCGGCCGCGACGTCGGTGAAGCGCCAGCCGCCGCAAGGTCCTGCTCCCTCCGCGGCCGCACCTGAGGGGCCGTCGTTTCGATACAGGCGGTTCGGGCCATTCTTGACTGACGCGTAGAGATCGGGCCGCCCATCGTTGTTGAAATCGCCGCTGGTGACTCCCTTGACGAAGTCCATGGTCGCGACGCCGGACGGTTGCGCGCACTCGGTGAAGGTTCCGTCGCGGTTGTTGTGGAACAGCTCGCACGGATTCGGATCGCCGGCGGTGGACTCGTTGCCGATGAAGACATCCAGCCAGCCGTCGCCGTCGTAGTCGAGCCAGACGGCGGTCTGCTTCGGGTGGAGGCTGAGCATCCCCGCTTCCTCGGTGACGTCCGTGAACGTGCCGTCGCCGTCGTTGCGCAAGAGCGAGTTCGGATAATGCCCCGCGGCCCCCATCCATCCCCCGCGCAGCACGAGCGCGTCGGGGTAGCCGTCGTTGTTGTAGTCGGTCTGCACGATGTTGAGCCCGCCGAACAGCCCGGTCAGGCCGGCTTCGTCGGTGCGCTCGGTGAACGTGCCGTCCGCTTCGTTGCGGAAGTACCGGAGCTGGGATGACAACCCCTGCGACGAGGCCATCACGTCGAGGTAGCCGTCGAGGTCGAAGTCATCGACGATGGACCCGCCGGCCAGGTCGTCCACGTCGAGGCCGACGCTCCCCGCGACGTCGGGGAAGCGCTTGATGTCGTACTCGGACGCGAAGAGCTTCGGGTCGATCAGCCAGCGCGCCGGGACTCCGGCGGGATATTCCCCCAGCGTCATGTAGGCGATGTTCAGGAGCCAGCGTGCCTGAAGCTCATTGGGGTTCTTCTCCAGCAAGCCTCCGAGGATCGCCGCGGCCTCACGCGAGCCTCGCTTCTCCATGTGGACGCCGCCCCCCCTGACGGGGAAGATGCAGGAGTCGGGGTTGTGATGCTCGACGCAGTTGTCCTCCTCGGCGCGCCGCAGATGCGCGATCGCCTGGCGAACCCTCAGCTCGGCCCATTCCTTCGTGCTCTGAGGCACCCCCATCTGCGTCATCGCCGCGTCGAGCTGCTCGAACCGCGCGATGGCATCGTTGGTGCGTCCGGCATTGAGCAGCTCGCGGCCGAGCGCCCAGAGAATCGGCATCTGGTTCTCCGGGCTTTCCGTGGCGAGCGCGCCCTCCAGCACCTTGGCGCGGCCGGTGTTCATGAACAGGTTCGTTCGAGGGTCGGTCTGCCTGGTGATCCTCGTGATGTTCGCCGCCATGCGGCGCGTCCCCTCGGCGGGGGCGGAGATCATCGGGGCTCCGGCGGCGATGCCGCCGAAAAGGAGGAGGAGCGATGCTGCCGCGACTCGGACGAGGTGCGTCGTTGTTGGCACGAGACGCACTCGTGCAAACAACAGGCCACACCAACTCGCCACGGGAGCGGGACTGAATTCCGTCAACTCTTGGGAGACTCAACTATGGTGGGCCGGGTTACGCCTGCAACGTAGCACTTCGGACGGAGGAAGGGGGGGCGTATTTCCTATGAGCGATCGGAATCAGCGCGTGCTGCAGCGTTACGGATACGTAACGCGCCTTGACGCGGGAACGGACGCTCAGTTGAACTCGAAGTGGAAATGAACCTCGAGGGAAGTGCGGGGGTAGCTCTTCGGCAAGGGTTCGATGGGCGCCGCGCTCTTGACGGCCGCGAGGGCCGACGCGTCCCATGCCGCGGAGCCGCTCTGGTGGTGCAGCTTCGGCTCCAGAAGGCTGCCGTCTCTCAGGTAGGTCGCGATGACGACTGCTTTGCTCCCCTGCTTGGGGGTCTCTGCGGGGCGCTTCCAGGCGCGGCCGACCTTATCGTGCACTTTCTGCATGAAGGCCGCGTCGCTGAAATCGGCGGAGGGATAGGTCTTCAGGTCGGGCTTCCCCTGCGCGAGCGCCGGCGCGGAGGACATCAGGGCGACCGTGGCCGCCACGACGACGATCGCGACGAGAACCTTGGCGAGCGAAGGGACGGAAGACCCGGGCCGGTGCATGCATCCTCCTTCGGCGTCGCACGCAAGCCAACGCTGTGTGGATCATAATGGAAACAGGCGCGTGGCGGCAAACTCCGCGTCCATATAGTACTCTTGGCGGGTCACTCGGTGGAGGAAGGTTGCCTTGATCGCGAGAATCGCCATCGTCGGGTTCGCCATTCTTGTCGCTGCGGCGCAGGTGTCCGCGCCAGGAGCCGGGGGGGAAGGCGGCCTCTCTGCTGCCCCCGAAATGACGCTCCCCGACATCCACGGCAAGGAATTCAAGATCACGTGGGGCGATGCCAAGGTGACGCTGGTGAACTTCTGGGCCGTGTGGTGCGTCCCGTGCCAGGACGAGATCCCCCAGATCTCCGATCTCGTGACCGAATACAAGGGACGCGGCTTCCGCGCCATCGGCATCGCGGTCGAGTCAGGGGATGCCGCGGCCGTGCGCTCCTTCCTGGCCGAGAACGCGGAGCTCGGCGTCAACTATCCGGTGGTCGTCGGCAACATCGATGCGATCATCAAATACGGCAACGTGGACTCCATCCCGACGACGTTCCTCGTCGACTCCAAGGGAGCCGTCCGCAAGACCTACATCGGCGCCACCCCCGGATTCGGCAAGATGGTCGGCGCCGACATCGCGGCGGTCCTCGAGAAGACCGCGCCAGGCGGGTCGACGCCCGGCCCGAAGGCTCCTCCCAAGGACGGCGGCAGGAACTGACCGCTCACCCCGAACTCCCCGAAAGCCATTTCGATCCGGGAGCGTATTCTCTATAATCGGCACTCCCTTTTTGGAGCACGCGATGGAGCCAGCGGCAACGACAGAGGCGGCAAGGAAAGCGGAGTCGGCGAGGAAGGTCGCGTCGAGGAAGAGCGAGTCGGCGAGAAAGACGGAGTCGGTGAGGACGATGGAGGCGCCCAGGACCGTGGAGAAGTACGGCATCGAAGAGATGATGACCCTCTACGGGATGGACTCGTGGGGGAGCGGGTACTTCCGCATCAACGAGGAGGGACATCTCCTCGTCACGCCGTCGCAGCAGGACGAGTCCCGCGCCGTCAACGTGTACAGGGAGGTGCGGAGCCTCGCCAAGAAAGGGCTCAGCACGCCGATCGTCCTGCGCTTCCCGCAGCTCCTCGAGTCGCAGGTGAACAACCTCTGCCAGGCGTTCCGCCAGGCCATCGAGGAGTTCGGCTACACGAAGAGCTACAAGCCGGTGTTCCCGATCAAGGTCAACCAGCATCGTCACGTCGTCTCCGAGCTGCTGGAGGCGGGGTGGAAGTACGACCTCGGCGTCGAAGTCGGCAGTAAGCCGGAGCTGCTGGGCGCGCTCGCGCTGGAGACGCCCCCCGACTCGCTGCTCATCTGCAACGGCTTCAAGGACATGACCTATCTGTCCAACGCCCTGCTCGCCCAGAAGATCGGCAAGAACGTCGTCGTGGTGGTCGAGAAACCCTACGAGCTGGAAGGGCTGATCCAGATCATCAAGGACCGCGGTGTGAAGCCGATGATCGGGTTCCGCGTGCGGCTGCACAGCAAGGGCTCCGGCAAGTGGGACAAATCGGGCGGGGTCAACAGCAAGTTCGGCCTCTCCACGGCCCAGCTCATCGAGGGGATCCAGACCCTCAAGAAGGCGCGCCTGCTCGATTGCCTCAAGATGTTTCACTTCCACATCGGGTCGCAGATCACGGAGATCCGCCGGCTGAAGAACGCCATCAAGGAGGCCGCGCGCATCTACGCGAAGGCCCGCAAGATGGGGGTTCACATCGAGTACCTCAACGTCGGCGGCGGGCTGGGGATCGACTACGACGGCTCGAAGACCTCCTCGGACGCCAGCGTCAACTACGCCATGCAGGAGTACGCCAACGACGTCGTCTACACCATCAAGGACGTCTGCGACAACGAGAATGTCCCGCATCCGATCATCGTCTCCGAGTCGGGGCGGGCCATGACCGCCTACCACTCACTGCTGGTCTGCGACGTGCGCGCGGAGATCAGCTCGCGGCATCAGGCGCAGCTCAAGCCCTCCCACAAGGAGAACCAGGTGCTGGGGGACCTGTTCTTCATCCTCCAGAACATCGGCGTGAAGAACTACCGCGAGTTCTATCACGACGCGGTGGAGCACCGCGACGAGATCGACTCGCTCTTCAACCTGGGGCTGCTGTCGCTCGAGGAGCGGGCCAAGGGGGAGGCCTGCTTCTGGGAGATCGCGGCCAAGGCCGTGAGGTTCGCCAAGACGCAGAAGTTCCTTGCCGACGAGTTCATGGAGCTGGAGGCGCAGCTCTACGAGAAGGTCGTCTGCAACTTCTCGGTCTTCCAGTCGATCCCGGACCACTGGGCGCTCGACCAGCTCTTCCCGGTGGTGCCGATCCATCGGCTGCGGGAGAAGCCCGTGCGGCGCGCCACGCTGGTGGACATCACCTGCGACTCCGACGGGGAGATCGACAAGTTCGTCGACCTGAAGGACATCAAGCAGGCCATCGAGCTGCATCCGCTCGACGGCGAGCCCTACTACCTCGCCGTGGTCCTCATCGGGGCGTACCAGGACACCATGGGCGATATGCACAACCTCTTCGGGACGGTCAACGAAGCCCATCTCGTGGTGGACGACAAGGGGAAGGTGCACATCAAGCGGACGGTCCGGGGCAACTCGGTGCGCGAGACGCTCCAGATGTTCGGCTACGAAGCGAAGGACCTCGCGGCGCGTCTCCAGGCGATCCTGGAGGATCGCCAGAACCGCCACGGCCTTTCCCCGCGCGAGGCGCGCCAGCTCCTGTCGGAGTACCGGGGCCAGTTCGACGCCTACACCTATCTGACGTGAGCCGAAAGAGCCCCCCGCGCCGCAGGCCCTACTTCGGCCTGACGCCCGAGGAATCCGACTACGCCTCGTCCCGCGTCGTGGTCCTCCCCGTTCCCTACGCGGGGACCGTGACCTACGGCCTCGGCACCGACCGCGGACCGGAGGCGATCCGCGTCGCCAGCCAGCAGGTGGAGCTGTTCGACGAGGAGACCCGCCGCCAGCCCTACAAAGTCGGCATCCACTCCGCCCCGCCGGTGCCCTGCGGCCGCCTGAAGCCGGCGGCGATGGTCCGCAAGGTGGAGGAGCGCGTGGAGAGGTTTCTCGACGACGGGAAGTTCGTCGTGACCCTGGGGGGCGAGCACTCGATTTCGGAGGGGGTCACCGGCCCCTACGCGCGGCGCATCGAAGGGCTCACCATCGTCCACTTCGACGCGCACTCGGACCTGCGCGAGGCCTACGAGGGGACCAGGCACAACCACGCGTGCGCCGGCGCGCGGATGCGCGAGCACGCGCGTCTGATCCAGATCGGGATCCGCTCGCAGTGTCCCGAGGAGCGCGCGGCGATCGATCGGGGCGAGGTGGAGACCCTCTTCGCGTACCAGATGCAGGACGGCGACTGGGGGGCGAAAATCCTCGCGGGGATCCCGCCGCGCACGCCTGTCTACGTGACGGTCGATCTGGACTACTTCGATCCTTCGATCATGCCATCCACCGGGACGCCGGAGCCCGGAGGAGGGGAGTGGTACCCTACGCTTCGCTTCCTGAGGATGCTCTCCGAGAAGACCAGGATCGTCGGCTTCGACATCATGGAGCTTGCGCCGATCCGCGGTCTGCACGCGCCCGACTTCCTCGCCGCGAGGCTGATGTACAAGATGCTTGCCTACGCGTTCCCGGGGCCCTGAGCATGCTGCGGGGCCTCTCGCTTCTGGCTTCGGGGCCCGCGGCGGTGGCGGTAGCCGCGGCCGGAGCGCCCAGTGGGGACCCCGACCGGTTCCGGACCTCCCTGCCGGCCCTCCTCATCGCGGGGCTGCTCATCGTCGTGGCCCTCTATCTGACCATCCGCCTGCTCGAATGGGACCTGATCAACAAGGACACCGAGGACCAGGACGACCCGCTGCAACGCTAGACCCCCGGCGCGCGATGCGGGGACGCGGACCTCTGGTCCGCAAATCGGCGCTATGCTCGAAGCAGGATGCTCGTCACCGAGATCGCATGCCGCAGCATCATCAACCGGACGGGAGGCTTCCTCTCCGGCTTCACGCACTCGATCAACCCCTACCGCGGCTGCTCGTTCGGGGGGACCCTGTGCGGCGTGCCGGACTACGCTCCGGCGATTGTCTCCGCCTTCGGCGAGAAGCGCGAGTGGGGGCGTTACCTCGACGTGAAGGTCAACGCGCCCGACGCCTACGACGCCGACTACGATCGGATCCGGTGCGGCCGATCGCCCGCCCTGCGCATCTACATGAGCTCGGTGACCGACCCCTACGTCCCCCAGGAGCGGCGCTACCGGGTCACCGCCGGCATCCTCGAGCGGATGCGGGAAAGGCCGCCGGACCTGCTGGCGATCCAGACCCACACTCCCAACCCGTTGTGGGACATCGAGCTGCTGGCGGAACTCTCCACCCGATTCCCTCTGTCGATCCAGATCAGCGTGGAGACCGATCGCGAGGAGATGGGCCCTCTCTTCCCACCGCACGCCTACCCGGTGTCGCAAAGGCTGGAGGCGCTTTCGATCCTGCGCGAGCGCGGTCTCGAAACGGTCGGGGTCGTCTCTCCGCTGTGGCCCATCGACGACATCGAGGGCTTCGCGCGCCGGCTCGATGCGGCGTGCAGCTATGTCGTGGTGGATCACTGGCTCGTCGGCGATGGCTCGCGCGATGGGGCGCGCACCCGCGCCAGAACCGGCGCCTGCGGCGCGTCGTTCCCCGACCTGCTGGAACAGGCAGGGTTCGGCGAATGGAACCGCCTCGAGGCACTCGAGAGGGTCGTCGGGATCTTCCGGCGGGTCGTGGGGCGCGACCGCGTGGGCGTTTCGCGCGAGGGGTTTCAGGATGCGGCGCACAGGCTCCTGGCGCCGTCAACGTGATAAATTGTCCCTCAGCCGCGTAGAGGGGGCCATGAATCCTGTGCCCATCGCTTCCTGTGACGTCTGTCTCGGATCCGCTCTTGTCGCCCACCGTGCCGCCGCAGCCACCGGCAGGCCCCTCGTCACCTGCACCCACTGCGGGTTCGTGACGACGGCGGAACGCGCCGCGCAGAATCCCTCCTCGCGACCGCGCGACGCGCGCGCCGACGCACAGCGCGTGGCGCTGGTGATGCGCTCGGTCGCCGGTGGGAGGGTTCTCGAGATTGGCTGCTCCGAAGGGCGGTTCCTCGACGCGCTCGACCCGGCGCGCTACGTCGCCGTTGGCCTGGAGGTGCCGGGAGAAGCCGCCGACAGGGCGGCTTCTCTTCTGCGCGCGCGCGGGGAGCGCGGCGCTGTGATCGCGGGGGGCCTGACGCCGCCGGCTACCATGGAGCCCGAGTCGTTCGACCTGGTGGTCATGTTCGAGGCGCTCGACCGCGCGCCCTCGCCGCGGGCCCTCCTGATGGAAACGGCCCGCGTGCTGCGCAACGGCGGGCAGGTCCTGATCGAGACGCCGAGCAACTCGTCGCTGACGGCGATGCTGATGGGGGCGCGCTGGGGGCCCCTGAACGATCCTCTCACGGCGCACATCTTCCATCCCCCCTCGCTCGAGCGTCTCGTCGCCACCTGCGGCCTGATGCCGACGAGCGTGCGCACCGGGCTTCCGCTGGGCTGGCCGCGTCCGGGGAGCATCCTGTGCACGGCACGCAAGACCTCGGAGACCTTGCGCGTCCCCGATCTCCAGAGGCTGGCCGTGGGCAGCGGTGATACCGCTCCCGCCGGAGCCCGCTGATCCCCCATGAATCCGCGGACAAGGTCGTGGATGTGCCAGCCGCACGTCTTCGAGCGGGCGATGCGGACCCTCGCGGAACGAGTAGTCGTGATCGACGATGGCGCCTCGGGCGTGCTGCGCCCCATGGTGCCTGGCCCGGAGGGGACCGGGAGCTTCACCTATGACGGCAGCGTTCTGACGCTAACGCTCACCTTCCAGGATCCCCTCGCCTCGCAGATATGGCGGCTCCTGGATGACCTGTGCGGCCCCCCCGTGGGCCTGGGGTGATCCGCGCGCTGACGTTTGCCGCGCTGCTCCCCGCCGTGGCTTTCGGGGCCGCCACTGCGTGCAGCGAGATTCCCTTCGAGAGCGCGCGCGACGGCGGTGGCGGGGAGGGGGCCATCGTCATCGACCCCGACTTTGCGCCGGCCTCCGCCGACATGACCCTCCGTTTCACCCTCCTCGTCGGTCCCTCGGGGCTCGTTCAGGGAGGAGGATTCCGCGTGGAGCTTCCCGCCGACCCGGTTCACCCCTTCCTCGGGTTCACTCACCCCCAGATCGAGGACCGCTGGCAACAGCAGGGGTTTTTCTGGTGCGGCACGCGCCGCGGGGCGCGGGAGGGGCCCAGGGCCATCGCCTCGGTTGGGAAGGGCGGGGAGGCGCGCTGCGCGCTGCAGACCGGACGTCTCGACGCGGGCGACTCCATGACGCTGACCTGGTACGGACTCGCGCCGAGGGTCTCCGGTCGCTGGCGCCTTGCCGCCGAGACGAGGTACTCGGGGGGGCGCGGCGGGGGGCGCGTGGCGCGCGATCCCGTCTTCACGGTGACGCCGCGTCCGGCGCGCGCGCTGGCCGCCGTGCTCCCGTCGCGCGCCATTCTCGGAGACCCCGTCACGCTCGATCTCGTGGCGCTCGACGAGTTCGGGAATCGCGCCACCGACTACCGCGGCCCGGTGAGGGTCATCGTCGGCGACGAGACTCTCGCGGTCGGCTCCGACGCGTTCGAGGAAGGAACGGCCCGTGTCGCGCTCGTGCCCCGGCGGCAGGGCTATCTGAGGGCGCTCGTGGAGGAGACCGAGGGGCCACCGGAGTTCCGGATCAGCGCGCGATCGAACCCCGCGCAGGTGGTCTCCCGTTCCGACCCTGACGCGCCGGAGATCATCCTCTGGGGCGACCCGCACACGCACACCGGCACCGGCGCGTCGGGAACCGCGTTCCTCTCGCGGGAGAAGCGCGCGGGGGATCTCCGTGGCAATGCGACGTCCCAGGAGCAGGCCGTGGTGTACGCCCGCGACGTGGCGCGTCTCGATTTCGCCGCCGCGACGGAGTACGCGGCGCCGGAGCTGTATCCCGAGGGATGGCGCGCGTCGGCCGCGATCGCAGCGCAGCACGACGGCAGGGGGTCGCCGCCCTTCACCATGCTGCGCGGACTCGCGTGGCGCGATCGGCTGGTTCTCTTTGCGGATTGGCCGTCGGGCACAATCGTGGAAGACTCCCGACTGACCGACGACGTCGACGAGCTGAGGCGGGCTTTCCATGAGGGCGGTCTCTTCGTCGAAGTCCTGCTGGATGGGGCGCGACCGCGCGAGAGAGACTCAGGCTTCGAGATCTACTCGTGGCTGAACCGGGGGACGGCGTACGACGATGCCCCGCGTCGTTTCGAGCCGACTCCCGCCTGGCTCGGTGGTGCGAACTCGATCTGCCCCGGGGGGCTCGCCACGCTCGCCGGCTCGGCCAATCACTGGGGGCGCCCCGGGACGATCGACAGGACGGGGCTGGAGCCGGGAGCCGGCGGTCTCACGGCGGTCGTCGCGACGGGAAGAAGCGAAAGGGAGATTCTCCTCGCCTTCGGGGCGGGGGAGACGTGGGCCACGACGGGGCCAAGGATCATCCTGCGCGTCGTTCTCGATCTGGCGGAGGAGACCTTTCAGGTGGAAGCGGCGGGGGTCGTCGCGCTCGCGCGCGTGGATTTGGTCCTCGTCGAGCGGACGGGGGTCACAGAGACGCCGCTGGGTGAGGCCGGCGTCCTCGATCTGTCGGGAACGTTCCCGATGCCCCACCCCCCCGGGCAAGCGCTCTGGTACGTGCGCGCGACCCAGTCGGACGGCGCCATCGCCTGGTCCAGCATCGGCTGCATCACGCCGGGGACACGTTTGGGGGTCGTCTACTGAGCCCTACGGCAGCGCGACCTTGATGATGCTGTCGGGCTTCGCCTCGCCGTTGAGGATCTGGAGGATGGTGTCGGCGAGCGGAACCCGTAAGCCCTCCCGCTGCGCCAGCTCGTGCGCGCAGTGCGCGGCGTCCACTCCCTCCGTGACCGAAGCCATCCCGCGGGAGATGTCGGAGACATGCTGCCCCTTGCCGAGAGCCTCGCCCAGCGTGCGGTTGCGGCTTCGCGCGCTCGTGCAGGTCACCACCAGATCCCCGAACCCGGACAGCCCGTGCAGCGTGGAGGCCTTCCCGCCGAGCTTGCGCGCGAAGAGGATCATCTCGGACAGCGCGCGCGTCATGAGCGAAGCCTTGGTGTTGTTCCCGAGGCTGAGCCCGTCGCAGATCCCCGCGCCGATGGCGTAGAGGTTCTTGAAGGTTCCTCCCGCCTCGACGCCGGGAACGTCGCGGCGCACCTTCATGCGGAACTTCTTCATCTGGAGAGCCGCTTTCACGAAACGCGCCATCTCGGGGTCCGTCGAGGCCGCATCGACCCCCGTGGGGACCATATTGGCCACCTCTCCGGCGAGCGATGGGCCGGAGAGGACGACGATGCGTTCTTTCACCGCGTCGGGCATCACTTCGGCGATCACCTGCGACATCCTGAGCAGCGAGCCGCGTTCGAGCCCCTTGGCGGCGCTGACGAGGATCGCATCGTCGGCGATCAGCGGAGCGATCTTCTGAGAGACCTCCCGGATCACGTGCGACGGGACGGTGAGAATGACGATGCCGGCTTCGTGCATCGCCTGCTCGAGGTCGGTGGTCACGCGCACGTCCCGCGGGATCTTGACCCCCGGGAGATATTTCACGTTCTCCTGATAGGACTTCAACGAATCGGCGACATCGTCCTCGATGGTCCAGAGCGAAAAGCGGCGGCCGGAACGCCAGAGCCCCGTCGCGAACGACGTGCCCAGACTGCCGGCGCCCAGGATGCAGACGGCCCCCTGTGGACTCATGAAGCCCTCCCGCCGATCCTGTCGGGATAGTCGGTGAAGAATCCATCGACGCCCATGGTCTCGAGTGTGCGCATTGTCCCTCTCTCGTTCACGGTGAATGCGAAGACCTTCATCGAGTGCTTGTGACAGATCGATACCAGCTCGGAATCGATCAGAGTGTAGTTGGGGTTGACGGCCGCGCAGCCCAGGAAGGCGGCGCGGCGGGCGGCGTCCGCGGCGACGCGGACTCCGCGGAAGAGCAGCAGCGCCCGCCTGATTTCGGGCCGAAGGCGGGCGACCGCGGAGAGTTGTTCCTCGTGCGGCGACGAGATGATCGCGCGTTGCAAGCCGCCGTTCTGCTCGAGCACTTCGAACAACCTCGAAAGATCCTGCGATGACACCGGCCGGTAGTCCTTCAGCTCGACGTGAAGATCGATCGATGCCGGCATCAGCCGCGCGATCTCTTCGACCGAGGGAAGGCGCTCTCCGCGGAAGCGCTCTCCGTAGAGGAACCCGAGGTCGAAGCCCGCGAGCGCGGCACGGGTGTGGTCGGGGATCCGCACCGGCACCCCGGTCATCCGCTCCATGCTCTCGTCATGGAAGATGACGGGACAGCCGTCGTGCGTGAACTGGACGTCGAACTCAACTGCATCGACGCCAATCCGGAGCGCAGCCTCGAAGGCGGCCCGCGTGTTCTCCGGCGCATGCCCCGCGGCGCCACGATGCCCGATGATCAGGGGCCCGTCATGAGTCTCGCTGATGACACACGCCTCCAGGCTTCCCGGAACGCGGGAACGCCTCCCGGAACAACCGGGAGGGCCCTATTCTCTCCCGTCGCAGGAGCCGACGCAAGAAGCGCGGCGCACCGCGCACAAGTCGTTGCAAAGCCTTGACGTTGGGCGCCCAAGCGACGATAATCCCGCCATCGCTGCGCACCCGCCCGGTGGCTGCCTGTCTGCGGCGGCAGCCGGGTCGCGCCACCTACGGCAGGCAATGAAGCCTTTCTTCGTCACGCTCTACCAGTACTGGCTGGCCTTCGGGCACGCGATCGGCGTGGTCGTGACGCCGGTGCAGCTGCTGATCGTCTACACGGGAATCTTCGGTCCCGCGCGGCTCTTCTCGCTGGTGGCTCGCAAGGATCTGCTCGACCGCAACTTGGCCGACCAGCCGTCGCACTGGAAGCTGCACCCGGAGCGCTCCTGCTCCATCGAGGACGCGCGGCACCAGTTCTGAGCGCCGTCGCGGAGAGGGGGCGATGAACATCCTCGGCATCTCGGCTTTCTACCACGACGCCGCGGCCTGCCTGCTGCGCGACGGCGAGATCGTCGCCGCCGCATCCGAGGAGCGTTTCACGCGCAAGAAGCACGACAGCGGCTTCCCCGAGCACGCCATCCGCTACGCGCTGAGCGCCGGCGGAATCCAGGTGGCGGACATCGACTGCATCGGCTTCTACGACAAGCCCCTGCTCAAGTTCGAGCGGATCATCACCACCTACATCGGAACCTTCCCCAAGTCCTTCTCCTCGTTCCGGAAGGCGATCCCGCTGTGGCTCAAGGACAAGCTCTGGGTGCCGAACAATATCCGCAAGCGCCTCGACTACGACGGCGAGATCCTGTTCGCGGAGCACCACATGTCCCACGCCGCCAGCGCGTTCCTCGTCTCCCCGTACAAGAGGGCGGCCATCATGACCCTCGACGGGGTGGGGGAGTGGGCGACGGCGACGCAGGGCGTCGGCGAGAACGGGAAGATCACGCTGCTCAACGAGATCCGGTTCCCACACTCGCTCGGGCTCCTCTACTCGGCGTTCACCTACTTTCTCGGCTTCAAGGTGAACTCCGCGGAGTACAAGGTGATGGGGCTCGCGCCGTACGGAGAGCCGAAGTACTACGACACGATCATGAACAACCTGGTCCACGTGGCGGAGGACGGCTCGTTCCAAATCAACATGGACTACTTCGCCTACGACTACGGCCTCACGATGACCGACGGCCGCTTCTCCGAGCTGTTCGGCATCCCGGTGCGCGAGGCGGAGTCCGAGCTCGAGCAGGTGCACAAGGACCTGGCCGCCTCGGTGCAGAAGGTCACCGAGGAGATCGTGCTGCGCCAGGCGCGCGACCTGAGCCGGCGCACCGGCATGACGAACCTCTGCATGGCGGGCGGCGTCGCGCTCAACTGCGTGGCCAACGGCCGCGTGATCCGCGAGACCCCCTTCACCGACATCTTCGTGCAGCCGGCCGCGGGGGACGCTGGCGGGGCGGTCGGCGTGGCCGCCTGGATCTACCACAGCGTGCAGGGGAACGAACGGACGCATATGTGGCGTCACGCTTTCCTCGGGCCGGAGTTCTCCTCTCAGGAGATTCGCTCCTATCTCGAGAAGCAGGGGCAGCCCTGGATCGAGTGCTCGCGCGAGGAGCTGCTGGCGATGACGGCGAAGCTGATCGAGCAGCAGAACGTCGTCGGCTGGTTCCAGGGGCGGATGGAGTTCGGCCCGCGCGCCCTGGGCAACCGCTCGATTCTGGCCGACGCGCGCAATCCCGCCAACCGCGACGTGGTGAACATGAAGATCAAGTTCCGCGAGTCGTTCCGGCCGTTCGCCCCCACGGTTCTCGCGGAGCGTGCATCGGAGTACTTCGAGATCGACTGCGAGAGCCCCTACATGCTCCTGGTGGCCCAGGTCCGCCCCGAAAAGCGCCAGATCCCGTCGGTGACCCACGTCGACGGCTCCGCGAGGATCCAGACGATCGCCAGGGAGCAGAACGCCCTCTACTACGATCTCGTCAAGGAGTTCGACCGCCTGACGGGCTGTCCGGTGATCATCAACACCTCGTTCAACGTGAGGGGCGAGCCCATCGTCTGCACGCCCCACGATGCGTACCTCTGCTTCATGCGCACGAACATGGACTATCTTGTGATGGATAATTTCGTCCTGGACAAGAAGCAGATGAAGCCCCTGCGCGACGATATCGACTGGCAGCGCGAGTTCGAGCTGGACTGAGACGGGACGCTACAAGGAGGCTCAGATGTCTGCGAAGAAATCCGGCCGTTCGCGCTTCGGGCTGATCTCCGAGCTGTGGGCCTTCATGCGCGTGAGGAAGAAGTGGTGGCTGGCGCCCATCTTCATCGTGCTCGGGCTGCTGAGCCTGCTCATCGTCCTGACCGAGGGCTCGGCCCTGGCGCCGTTCATCTACGCGCTGTTCTAGGCGGGGGATGCGTTTCCCTGTCTCCATCTTCGTCGCCGCTCTTCTCGCCCTCTTCTCCCAGGCGGGCGGGCCCCAGTGCGCTCAGGACGAACCGTCCACGCCCCTGCGCGACGAGCTCAGATCTTGGGTGATCTACCTGAGCAGCGATGCCATGAAGGGAAGGGCCGCCGGCACGCCGGAGCTGGAGAATGCGGCCCGATGGATCGCGCAAACCTACGGTTCCATCGGCATCCGTCCGGCGCTGGGCGAGGCGGGCTACTTCCAGGAATTCACGGTGCAGTCGGGCGACAAGGAGCAAGTGCAGAAGAACGTCATCGGATTCATCGGGCCGGACGAGAGTCGATGTCACGTGCTCGTGAGCGCGCACTACGATCACATCGGGGTGAAGCAGAGCTACGAGAGGGGCGATGACAGGGTCTATAACGGGGCCGACGACGATGCCAGCGGTGTAGCGGCGATGATGGGCATCGCGGCAACGCTCAATCGAACCGATGCCATGAAGGATGGGGCCTGCAAAGTCGTCTTTGCGGCTTTCACCGATGAGGAGATCGAGCTCCTCGGCAGCAAGGAATATGTCCGCCATCCCGTGTTTCCTCTCGATGAGATGGTGATGAATCTGAACATCGAGATGGTCGGACATCGCGAGAAGATGGGGCCGAGAGCCGTGTGGATGACATCCGACCGGTGGACCAACTTCTTCGACATCATGAAGCGTCTCGGCAAGGAAAGAGGGTGGCGCATCCTCGGTGAGAAGTTCAAGAAGATGAACCTGTGGATGCAGGCCGACAGCTTGAATTTTGTCATCATGGCGAGCGAGGGAGACGAGACGTTCTATGGCGTCCCGGCGCACACCGTCTCCACGTGGGGCGGGGAGGCGCACCATCACGAGGCCGACGATGAATGGGAGTCTCTCGACTACAAGAACATGGAGGGCCTCACCCTCCTTCTGAGCGACGTGGTTCGCCGGGTCGCGACGTCCGAATTCAAGGTGGAGTTCGTCGACGAGCCGGTGAAGACGCTTGGGAATCGTGTCTCATTGAAGCGGTTTCACGCGGGGTGCCTCTTCGGGATCCACACAAAGGACGCTTGCCACGGAGCGCCCGGCCCCGCGCCCCCGTCGACCGTACCGTAACTGACGGTGTCCCCGGTCACTCGGCTAGCGCGTCGATGACCTGCTGGATGGCGTGCGAGCAGACCGGGTCGAACGGGGCATCTCCCTTCGAGAACATCTGGCAATCGAGCGCGGGGCGGTAGAGCCCCTTGGCGGCGTAGCCCGCTCCTTCGAATGCTCCGACGGCGCTGGCGTAGCGGTTCGGGTCGGCGGGGGTGGGGACGGGGACTCCCGGCGTCATCTGTGCGGCCCACTTGGGACGGCCGCCGGGGATGAGGGCGCTGATGTTGGGCTCGTAGGGCTCGATGCCGGCGGGGTAGAACTCGTTGTAGGCGACCTCCGACGTGTAGTACTCGTCCCCCAGCCCCGCGAACGCGTGGCCGAACTCGTGGACCATCACGTAGCCCGAGTATTCGTTGTCCGAGGTGAAGACGGCGAAGCAGTCGTGGATGCCTCCTCCGCCGTAGCGTGAGGAGTTGACCATCACGAGGAGGCGGTCGTAGGGGGCCGCGGATGCGAGATCGCGCAGCTTGCGGTTCTCGGTGGTGGTCAGGTAGCGCTCGATGTCGAACGTGTTGAACGCCGACCCCGCCGGCGTGTCGCGCCAGACTCCTTTGCGCGGCTCGCTCACACCGGAGAGAGGGGTCCACGCCTCCACCGCGCGCACGTTGAACCGCTTGCGGTTCTCCTTGAAGGGAGAGAAGCGGAAGAGCCTCTCTACGAAGCGCCTCACGTCGCGGCGGAACTTCTCCGCCTCCGACGCGGTGTAGCCGTCTCCCACGAAGAGGAGATCGACGCTGTGCTCCGCCGGTCCGTTGATCTCGACGTCGGTGGCCGTGGCGTCCGCCGGGGGGAGTGCGCGCAGGATGGAGCGCGATGCCGGGTCCAGGGGGAAGGTGATCACGTCGGCGAAGCTGTTGTCCTTCCTGCGCGACGCCAGCGTGACGGTCGCGGGCTTCTTTGGCAGGGGCATCTGCACCGACTCGTGGAACGTCCGCGGCGTGCCGTTGCCAGCCTCGTCGGTCGTCTGCCACTCGCCGAAGAGCGTCGCATAGCTGCGCGTGAAGAGGACCTCGCCCGTGCCGGTGTCCTTGATGGTGAGGCGGTACTTCCCCCATGCGAGCGTATCGAGAAGGTTCTCTCGCGATCCGGCCCAGCCTCCCGGCTCCAGCCGGTACGCGTCGAGGCTGATCGACTCTTCGGTCCGGGTCCCCGTGTGGAAATAGTCGAGCCGCAGCGAGCGGTCGTGGAAAAGTGAGTCGAAGCGGGCGGTGCCTTCGACGGCTGGCGCAGCCGTGGCCACACCGAGCATCACTGCTAGAATGGCCGGCGCCATGGGTCGCATCTTCATTTTCCTCGGGGCTCGCGCATGCGCATGAGTCGCGCGCGCCATCTTAGCATCGTGCTCCTGGCCGGTTGCCTCGGCGCTGGGTGCGCGGTGGCGCAAGCCAGTGCCGCGGCGGCGGTGGAGAGCGCGGCGGCTGCACAGAGCGCAGCCGGCGCGGCACAGAGTGCCGGGAAGCAGAAGGAGCCCGAGCCGCTGGCGGCCGGCGCCGCCGCCGAGGGGCTCGCGAGACGCACCTACGAGGTCGTCGCCGCCGGCAAGCACGCCTTCGCGGCGACCACCGCGGGGCTGACCGTGTACGACATCTCCAGTCCCCCGAAGCCGGAGATTGTCACGTCGCTCTACTTCCCCGGTTCGGCGAACGGCGTCACCGTGTCGGGCAAACGCGCCTTTCTTGCCATGGGGCCGGAAGGGCTCAGAGTCATCGACGTCTCGATGCCCACCAAGCCGCGGCTCATCGGCACGCTCGACACCGACGGCTCGGTGAATGCCGTCGCGATCGTGGAGACCGGAGACGGGCAGCGTGCCGCCATCGCCGATGGGGCCGGCGGGATCAAGGTCGTGAACGTCGGCACCGATGGCGCTCCCCAGGTCGTCTCCTCCCTCGACACGGGACGCTACGCCGTGCACGTCGCGGTGAGCGGCGTTCTCGTCGCCACGGCCGAGGAAGACGACGGGGTCGGCCTCTACCGCCTCGGAGCCGACGGCAAGCTCACGCAGCTATCGTCCACGCCGCTCCCCGGCACGGTGCGCGGCGTCGCTTTCTCGGGGAAGCGCTGCTTCGTCGCGGCTGGCCTTGCCGGGCTGCTCACGCTGGACGTGACCGAACCTGTCAGACCGAAGCTGATCGGGAGCTTCCCCGCCAAGCACTACGCGCGCGGCGTGTCGGTGCAGGAAGGGACGATATTGCTCGCGGACAGCCAGGGGGGGCTCAGGCTGATTCAGGAAGGGAAGGGGACCCAGCGTCCCGCCCACAAGCTTCTTGGATCGTTCGACACCGGCTCCTCCGCCAACCGCGTCAGCCGCAGCGGAGCGCTCGCGCTGGTCGCCATCGACTCAGGCGGGATCCGTCTCGTGGATGTATCGGACCCGAAGAAACCGAAGGGCTACTGATTGGTCGCGGGCCGGAGGCCCGCGCACCGGCCAGCTCAGCCGCGCTTCTGGCCGATGAGGTACTCGCACCCTTCCGGCCCGGCAACGGCGGCGTGCTTCTGGCCGCGCGGGAGCGTGAGACGATCCCCGGCCTTGAGCTGGAACCGCTGGCTCCCCACGTCGAAATCCATGGAGCCGCGGACGATCCAGATGCTCTCGTCGTGCTCGTGCGTGTGGGAATCGTATTTCTTTCCCGGCTCGTCGACCCATGCGAAGGGATCGAAGCCATCCTCGAGGAGCAGCACTTCGAGCTCGCTCCTCACAGGAGCTTCATCCCCCTCCCACGGGATCATCGACAAGTTGATGCGACGCATCAGGGCAGCCTCCAGATTGAGTCGGGTAAGAGCCTAAAGGACACGGGCATGGCCGGTCAAGATCTCTGCGTCATCACTGTTCGCCGATCGTGACCCGCTGGATCGTCGTCCCCTGCACCATCCGATCGACGATCTCCTGACCTTCGATGACCTGGCCGAAAAGGGTGTAGCCGCCGTCGAGGTGGGGCTGGGGTGTCTGGGTGGCGAAGTACTGACTCCCGCCGGTGTCCTTGCCCGAGAGGGCCATCCCCACGGCCCCTATGCCATAGCGCCTCGTGTTGATCTCGCAGCGGATTCTGTAGGGAGGCCCGCCGCTCCCATCGCCGCGCGGGTCGCCGTCCTGGATGACGAATCCCGGGACGACCCTGTGAAAGACGTGGGCGTCCAGTTTCCCGGCCCGGGCGAGCAGCACGAAGTTGTGCACCGTGAGAGGGGCATCGGCGGCGTACAGCTCGATCCGGAAGGTCCCCGATGCAGTCTCGAAGGATGCCGTCACCTTCCTGCCGGCGCGGCGCGCGGCCTCTTCGTAATCCTCAGGCTTGAAGTGCGTCTCGGCCTCCCCGACGTCGGCGAAGCGATCCATCGCGAACTTGTCGCGCAGGATCTCCGCGGCGCGGCGCCGGACCAGATACGAGGCATCGCCCATCGCCATGATGACGCCGTCGCGGGCGGCGTCACCGCCGGCCGCGGCAAGACCCGCCAGCGCCGAGAGCCTGGCCTCCTCGACGGCGTCGGGGAGGCCGCGCGTGTATCCCTTCGTGAAATGCGCGATGTGATCCGCGCCCCTTTTTTCGGCCGGCAGCTCCGCGATGCCGTCCAGCGCCGAGGAACGGACGTAGACATCGGAATCCCAAAGCAGGTTGGAAGCGAGCGGGGTAACGCGCTCGATGTGGAAATGATCGAACGCCGCCGCCAGCTTCCCGGCGGCCGCGGATCGCACGCGGGAGTCCGCATCGCCCGCCAGCTTGAGGAATGTCTCCTCGTCCTCCAGCTCGGGAGTGACCTCGGCGAGGCGCGCGCGCACCGACCACACGGGATCCTCGCGCAGCGGACGGAGACGATCGCGGGCGGCGGCTTTGTCGCGGCCGGCCAATGCGATGAGCGCGATCTCGCGGTAGCGCGGTGTCTCGTGGGCCAGATCCCGCTCGAGGCGCACCGCAGCCTCGGGCGAGGGGCACTTCTCCAGCGCCGCGAGCGACGCCAGCGCCACCGCCGGGTGCGGGTCGTCCAGACCGGCGCGATAAACCTCCCATTGTTTCGCGACGCCATGCCGGCGCAGCGAATTGAAAGCCTCCACGCGCACCCTCCAGTCGGGGTCGGCGGCCAGCGACACCAGCGGCGCCGGGTCCGCGGTGTTGCACGCTCCGATGCCGCGCGCGGTCCACGCACGGACCAGAGGGTCGGCGTCCTTCACCGCGGCCACGATCGCGTCGTGGGGAGCGCGCGACTCCGGATGCAGGATCTGGGAGCGCATCAGGAAGTAGACGGCGTGCGCCTTGCGGGCAGGGGAGCCGTTCTGATAGAAAGCGAGGGCGCGCTGCGCCTGATCCGCGAGCCCCGGTCCCGGCTCGAGCCTGAAGATGGCGATCATCGCGAGGCCGGCAACTTCGTCGTCGGCGTCATCCAGCGCCTTGAGGAGTGGTGCGATGGCGTTGGGGTCGGAGAGCTTCCCCAGCGCCTCGGCCGCCATCGCGCGGCAGCCGCGGTCCGCATCGGAGAGCCGCGGCAGGAGGAGCGCCACCGCGTTGGGATCCCCCATCTCGCCGAGCGCGAAGGCGGCGCCCGAGCGTATCGCCGGCGCGGGGTCCGCAAGAGACGCCGCCAGATCGCCTGCGTGCGCCACCGGCGCGCCGATGCGCCCCAGCGCGAGCGCCGCGCGGATACGGAGATCGCCATCTCCTGATGCGGCGAGACGTTGCAGGATGCCGTCCCCCGTGTTGCGTCTGTCTTCCAGACGGAGAATTTCCACCTGGGTCGGGAGTTGCGCCTCCCGCTCGGCGCGAGGAGCACAGCCTGCGGCGCCGGCGAGCGCGGCGCTCAACAAGCCGAGCGCGGCGCTCAACCGGCCGAGCGCGATCCAAAGCGCGATTCCGGCGCTCATTGGATTGACACGGCCAGCGGGCATCTGCTCTAATCTGGCGCCGACTCGCGAGGAGGCCCGATGCAGGAACCGAAGTCCGGCACCAGGTTGTTTCTCCGCCAGGCCAAGGAAGACTTCCTCCATACGGGCGCCATCGCCCCCTCGTCGCGCTTCCTCGCGCGCGCCGTCACCTGGTCGCTGCGCAGCCATCGTGACAATGGCCACCCCCTTCACGTCCTGGAGGCGGGCGCGGGGACGGGAGCTGTCACGCGCGAGATCGTCAGGTGCCTTCCGGCCGGTTCCAGCCTCGACATCTACGAGATCAATCCCGTCTTCACCCATCATCTGGAGCGCCGCTTCTCGTCGGCGACGGTGAGCGTGCACAACAAGAAGGTGGAGGACGTCGAGCCGGTTCCGCAGTTCGACGCCATCGTCTCGGGGTTGCCTCTGAACAATTTCTCGGCCTCCGATGTGAGGAACATTCTGGAGATCCTGTTCACCGCGCTGAAGCCCGGCGGCACGCTGGCCTGGTTCGAGTACCTGTTCATCCGCGAGCTCAAGTCACTGGCGACCGGCAGCCGCGAGCGCCGCAGGCTGCGCAAGGTGGGTCGCGTGACGGGAGGATATCTCAGACGCTACGCGATCCGGCGTGAAGCGGTCTTCATGAATCTCCCGCCTGCCCTGGTCCATACGCTCAGGAAGCCTCAGTAGCCTTCCCGGAGCGTCCCGCCGCGTCCGCCGCCTGGCCTTCCTCCTCCTCGCGGACCACGATGACCGACCTGACCTGAGGCTTGTCGATCACCTGGGTTCTGCCGGTCGGCCACGTGACCGAGATGCGTTCCACCGCCTCCTCGCGTCCCAGACCGAAGGTCATGACCAGCTCCGACTGCGAGCAGTAGGACGAGCCGCTGCGCACCGTCTCCCGCATCGTGCGCCCGGCCGCGGCGATCTCGAGCTTCGCGCCGATGCCGTCACGGTTGGTGCGGCGCCCCTCGAGCCGCACGCGGATCCACGCGCGGTCCGGGCTCGCGTCGTTGCGCCACAGGTAGGCCGGCCCGTTGTTGGTGGTGATGACGACATCGAGATCCCCGTCGGCGTCGTGGTCGAGGTAGGCGGCCCCTCGCGCCACCACTGGGCGCGCCAGCGGGTCGGCTTCACCCGCGGGGAGGACTTCCTCGAACGTCCCATCCCCCACACCGCGGAACAGGAGCGGCTTCTGCGCGTAGGTGACTTCCTTCTGGACGCGGTTGATGTCGTCCTCGACGTGGCCATTGGCCACGAAGATGTCGAGATGCCCGTCCAGATCGTGGTCGAAGAAGAAGGTGCCGAAGGCGAGAGTGAGGAGGCTTGGCCCTCCCACTCCCGAGGGGGCGGCGTCGTCGATGAAAAGGCCGAACCCTTCGTTGTGATAGAGCCCGATCATCTCGTTGGAGAAATTCCCGATCACCAGGCTCTCGTGCCCCGAGTGGTCGTAGTCCCCGGCGTCGATTCCCATGGCGCCGCGCGCCACCCCGGCCTCCGAGAAGGCGACACCCACCTCGCGCCCCACGTCGCTGAACGTGCCATCGTGGTTGTTGCGGTAGAGGAAGTTCGGCTGGGTGTCGTTGGCGACGACGATGTCTTCCCACTGGTCGTTGTCATAGTCCATGATCGCCACGCCGAGCGACTTGCCCGCCGGGTTCAGCACGCCGGCCTCTTTCGACACGTCGGCAAACCGGCCGTTCCCCTCGTTGCGGTAGAGGCGGCTGCTCTGTCCTCGATACGACTCCGGCGTGCAGTAGGCCTTGTTCTGTCCGTCGAGGGTGCAGTAGATGTCGGTGGCCGCCGTCCACTCGACGTAGTTGCAGACGAACAGGTCGAGATCGCCGTCATGATTGTAGTCGACGAACGCCGCGGAGCTGCCGAAGCCGGGGTCGGCGACGCCTGACGCGGCGCCCACCTCCACGAAGGCGCCGCCGTCGTTGCGGAAGAGTCGATCGGGCCCCAGCGCGCTCACGAACAGATCGGTGTCGCCGTCGTTGTCGTAGTCCGCCGCCGCGGCTCCCATGCCATAGAAAGGTGCGCCCAGGCCCGCCGGCAGCGTCGTATCCGAGAAGGTCCCGTCGCCGTTGTTCCGGTAGAGGGCGGGCCGATCCGGGGCCGCGCCGCCGCGCTTCGCGTCGTCGGGCCAGCGGGTGGCGTTGACGAAGTAGAGATCGGGGCGCGCGTCGCCGTCGTAGTCGAGCACCGCGACCCCCGAGCCCATCGTCTCGGGGAGGAATTTCCTGCCGGCCGCGCCGCTCTGATGCTTGAAGGCGACCCCCGCCTGGCTGGTGACGTCCGTGAAGCGCACGGGGGACGGCTGGGCCGGCGCGGCAGCCTTGTCGGCGGGGGCCTCCTGCTCCGATGCGCACCCGGTCATCCCCAGCGCAACGACGGCGGCCGCGCACGCGGCGCGTAGCACCCACGCGGCCCGCAGCCTTCGCGCGGCCAGCAGCGCGCGCCCGGCGCCACGCCATTCCGCCGTCATCGGTTCCGGGCCCCTCACGGTCTCACTGCCCGGCATAGCCGGCCGCGCGCGCCTGCGCGCCGCCGGGAATCCAGGTGGAGGCGTGCTCGTGGATGAGCTGGCGCTCGTTGTTATCGTGAGGATGGGTGCGGCGGCGCTCTCCGGTGATCTCCTGGGCGGGCTCATCAGCCTTGAATCTCTCGTAGAGGGTCTCCTCACGCCGCGCCTGCGCGAGATCGCCGACGCCCTTGAAGCAGAGCATCAGATTGTAGTGCGCCTGAAGATCTTCGGGATCCACCGCCAGGGTTCTCTCGAAGACTTCGATGGCGCTCCTGTACTGTCGCTGCAGGAAAAACACCCGGCCGAGCTGGTTCAGGACGACCCGATCGTGAGGGAAGGCCTGGAGGGTCCGCTCCAGATGACGGATGGCGTCGTCGTACTTGCCCGCGGTCTTGAGCGTCAGCGCGTAGAAGTAGTGGGCCCTCGGGAGATCGGGGCTCATGTCCAGCGCCTTCGACAGCAGATCGGCCGCATCACGGTGCGCCCCTTCGTCGATCCGGGCGCGCGCGATGTTCACCCAGCCGTCCACGTAGGTCGGATCGATCCGGGTCACCTGGGTGAAGGCGTCGGTGGCTCCCTTGAGGTCCCCCTGCCGCAGCAGGCCGATGCCGTAGTCGTTCCATCGCTCGCGCGTGCGCGGGTCGGACGCGGCCGGGCCCTCCAGATCGGGGCGTGAAGCCGTCCCCGCCGCGACGACGGCGAACTCCTTCACGTCGGTCGAGAGCTCGACGATCGGCAGGTCGGGGATCTCCTTGAGCTTTCCCGAGACGCCCGACGTATCTCCGGTGAACACCCATGGCCCGTCGTCGTAATGGGGAGTGACGTCGGGGTCGGGATGGGCGGGGTCCCGCACGCCGGCGTAAGACCACTGCGTGTTCCACCACATGAACTTCCTGTAGTTCACCTTCGCGGTGAGCCGCAGCCTGTCGCCCATCTCCGCGGGGACGCGGACGCGGAAGTGCGCGGTGTCGGCGGCGCCGGGAGGGATCAGCCGCGCGTAGAGCATCGCCCGCCCGGACCATGCGTTTCTCTTGTTGATGTGGTTGCCACGCGCGTCGAGCAGGAAGCTGCGGAAGAAATGGGCCCCGGGATCGACCGGGCCGCGCCGGCCGCCGTGGTCCTCGGTCCAGCCGCTCCAGTAGACGATCTGGCCCTTCTCATCCTCGCCCTTCAGCTCGACCCAGACATCGAAGGCATCGACCGTCCCGCCGGGGAAGAAGTGCCCGATGTTCCGCGTGCGCGTGACGACCTCGACGAGGTAGTCCTTCCCCCGCTCAAGGGCCACCGCGGGGGTTTCTGCGCCAGGCTTCGGCAGCGGCGCGATGAGGGTTCCCTCGGTGGCGCGCCCCGCCACACCGCTGACGCCAGCCTCTCCGGCGAACAGGCTGGCCTCCGTCTGCACATCCTCCTGCGCGGCGTCCGCGGCCGCGTTCGCGTCCGCGGCCGGCGGCGCTCCGGGGGTTGCGCGGCCGCCGTCTCCGGGGGACGCGAGGACGGCGAAGATGTCCACCGTCACGGCGTTGTCCTTCAGGAAGCGCGTGGTCGTCTCGAGCTGAACCGTGTCCCCGTTCGCGAACGGCACGGCGGTGTTGGCCCCGGGGAAGCGATGCGAGTGGACGAACCCGTTGATGTTCCCCGCGTCTTCGGAGGGGACCAGGGGCATGTGGCACGACGTGCATGTGCGCGACTCGGGGGGGTAGTAGAACGACCTGGCCCCGTATCCCGACATGCCGCTCTGCTGCCAGGCGTCGTACTCGTTGAATCCGCGGAACCAGCGGTAATGGTTGACCGGCTTGTCGAGGTGGACTTTGTGGCACGACGAGCAGAACTCGGGCCCGCTCTCCCGGTGGAACGGCTTGAGCATCGTCTTGCGGTGGGGCGCGGGATCGAGCCGGGTCATGTAGTCGTGCATGAACTTCATGATCGGCGAGTCGCTCATCGCGAGCCGGTGCATCTCGGGATACTCCAGGACGAATCCTCCCTGGCCCATCGTGTCCTTCACGTGGACGATCGAGTGGCACACGAGACATCCGATCCCCGCCTGAGCCTCCGGTGTGTCGATCTGTTCCTTGATGGGGGTGTCCATGCGCCCCGTCAGCAGGATCGCCATGTCGTGGCACCCGCCGCACCACTTGGAGGATCTCGTTCCGATGGTGTCCTGCATGTACTCGATGGATTTCCGATACCACTGGTTGTTGAACGACGAGAAGTGGTGCATGGAGCCGTTCCACTGCTCCACGATGTCCGCGTGGCATCCGGAGGTGCCGCACGCCTTCGGCGAGTCGAGGAAGAAGTTCGACGGCAGGAACTTCGCGCCGACGGTCTCGTTCGATGAGGGGAAGAACGGATTCGCCTGGCCTCCTCCTTCCACGTCGGCGCTCAGCGGTGGCGACGACGGATTCTCGATGCGCGCCACGTGCTCGGGCGAGATGGCGCGCCAGCCCCGCACGGCAAGCGGGACGGCCAGCGCGATGCCGAGCACCGCGAGGTTCCAGCGCCAGACCAGGCGCGCCCGTCCGTCGGCGCCCTTGCTTCGGGACCAGGCCCAGAGCAGCACCAGAAAGAGCGCGCCACCGACGAGGGCGGTGATGACGTGAAGCTGCAGGATGGCGTAATAGCGGCGCGAGGCGCCCGTGTAGCTGAGCACGAGCCCGGAGCCCACGAAGAGCGCCGCGGTTGCGGCCAGGGCGCGCAGCAGGAGCCCCTGAGGGCCGCCGACTCTCCTGGCGGCCCGGCCCAGGGCCGGGATGCTCATGAAGATGATGGCGAGCGCGAGAGGCACACCGAGCACGACGTGCAGCAGCACGTTCACGTGGTAGAAGATGCTCGCCGTGTCGAACGCGGCGAGGTAGGCCGCGTTGAGGATCTCGAGGACCGCGATGGCGAGAATCCAGCGGACGAGCAAAGTGTGTCGCTGGCGTGAAGGCACGGGGAACCTCTTGGCGGCGGCACCGACGGTGGTCTGCGATGCGAGTATACGCGGGGCATTCTACACCGTGCAAGGACCGTTCCCGCACAGCGGCCCGGAAGTCGGGTGCGATCCGGTCGCGCGATGTCAGCGCGGAACCCCCCCCTCATAAGTTCTATGATCGATCGGCGGAGGCCCTATGACGCGACGAGGTGCTGGCGATGTTCTGCTGGACCAGATGGTGTCCCGTCGCGCCTGGCTCGCCACGCTCCTGGTGCTGCTCGTGCTCATCGCGGCATCGAGTCTTTATCTGCGCGTCTGGCTGGGCCGGCCGGGCGGGGGCCTGCCATGGTGGGGCGTTGTCCTCGGCCTCTATGGTGCGGCGATGATCGTCATGTCGCGCGATCGCCGCAGCCGCACGGCGTGGGGCGCGATGGTTTTTCTCGTGATGGCTTCGTTTGCGCGGGCGTTGCCGGTTGGACCGGAAAACAGTGTGAGGGTGCGCGGCGCCATCGAAGCCGCCGCGGCGCTGACGCTCGCCGCCATGCTCGTCGCCCTGTCGCGCGAACGGGGGATGCGCGAAACCCCTGTGCTAGAATCGCCTCCGTCCCCGGAGGTGAAACCATGAGAGATCCTTTCTGGATGAGAGAGCGGCGGTCGCGCGCGCCTCTCCGCTTCGCTGCGACCGCCCTTGCCCTGGCGGTTCTGACATCGCCATTCGCGGCGCCGGAAGAGAAGGGCGACAAGGACGCCGAGGTGATTGCGACGGTCAACGATGAGCCGGTCACCCGCTCCGAATGGGCGGAGATCTGGAAGGCCGATCAGTGGTACGCCCCGACGCTGAAGACCAAGTTCGAAGAAGAGATGGCCGGACGTCCCTACGAGGACTACTTCTTCAAGGAAGAGGTCGTCAAGATCCGCGGCATGAGCCAGAAGTACGCCGCCGCCCTTCCCCAGATGAAGGAGGCCATCGATGCGGCGTACCAGAAGCTGAAAGCCGGCACCGACTTCGCGCAGGTCGCGAAGGAGCATTCCCAGGAAGAGGGGAGCGCGGTCAAGGGAGGCGCCCTCGGGGAGAAGCAATTCCACGAGCTGGTGTTTCCCTTCAACCGTGTCGCGTTCAAGCTGGCCGAAGGCTCGTTCAGCGAGCCCGTCCTGACGATCTTCGGCTACCACCTCATCAAGGTGGATCACGTCATCCCGCCGGCCGAAGGAAAAGGGAAAATGATCGGCGTTCGCCATATCCTCGTACGGTTCCCGTCCCCTGACGCGCGCAGGGAGGCCGAAGCGCTTGCCGGGACCGCCCAGGTGAAGGTGCTCGACAAGAAGCTCTGCAAGAAGCTCGTCAGTTACTGCACCGATGCGTCCTAGCGATCGCGCCGTCCGCGCCGTCATCGCGCTCTCGTTCTGCATGCTGGCGGTCGGGTCCACGCCTTCCGCCATGCGCGTCGGATACCGTGTCCCCGCACTGTCGGGCGGGTGGATCAGCGATCAGGACTTCAAGGGGCGGGTCGTCGTCCTCGACATCTGGGCGACCTGGTGCGGACCCTGCCGCATGGTCATTCCCCATCTGGTGAAGCTGCACGCGGATCTCAAGGACAAGGGAGTCGCCGTCGTCGGGTTGAACGCCGACGAGCCTGCCGGCCCGGAGACCGAGGCGAATATCCGCGCGTTCGTGAAGGAGTTCGGGATGAGCTATCCGGTTGGATTGATGAACCAGGAGGCGTACGCGACGATCGCCCAGGTGATGGGCTTCGCGCCGGAGGAGGGGATGTCCATCCCGACGACCATCGTGATCGGGCGCAACGGGCTGGTGGTCAAACGCTATCCGGGCTACTTCCCGGGGCAGGAAGACGAGATCCGCGCCATCGTCACGAAGATCCTGGCGCCGGCAGAGCCTCCCTCAAAGCGTTGACGCGAAAGAGAGGCTTCGCGTTGCGGGCCAACCTCATCACCTTCGCGCTGGGCCTGGTTTTCGCCACACTTGCGGCCGAAGGGCTGACGCGTCTGTTCTGGAGCGGCGCCCCCGCCGCCGACGCGGGCGCCCCGTCGCTGCCGCTGCTGCAGGTTCGCGATCCGCGGATCCTCTACCGTCTCCCTCCAGGATCGTCGGGCGTCTACAACGGGACGATGGTCAGCATCAACGCCATGGGGCTGCGCGATCGCGACTATCCGATCCCCGCCGCCGAGGGGACCGGGCGCGTGATGCTCCTCGGCGACTCGATGGTGTTCGGCGTGGGCCTCCCCGAGGCCAGGACGCTCCCGTCGCAGATCGAGGAGCGCATGAATGCTCCAGGTGGCGCAGGACCCGTGGAAGTGATCAACGCGGGGGTCTTCGGGTACAACATCCTCCAGGAGTTCGCGCTCCTCCAGGACGTCGGCCCCGAATACCGCCCCGGCCTCGTGGTCGCATGCTTCGTCCACAACGATATCGAGAACTGGGGTCTGGGAGACGGTGGGGCCGTCCCGGCGATCGCGAGCAGCAGATTCGAGCCGCCGCCGCGAGACGCGTGGTCCACGCGTCTCGCCGAGCTGATGGTGCCGGGAGCCTTCGATCCGGAGCGCCTGAACCTGCTTCCGGGGGAGACCGCCACCGGTCTGCGCGGCTGGCTCGCGACGCACAGCCGTCTCTACCTCTTCACGCACCTCAGGCTGCGGACCCACTCCTGGAATCTCACCTCCGGCGAGCGTCGCGATCCGATCGTGGACTCCCGCTCCTGCCGCACGCAGGAGGTGATCTGGGAGGCGCTGCGTCTGCGCTACCGCGAGATGGCGCGCACGGCGGCGGGCTGGGGAGGGAGGCTCGTCGTGGTGGTGCTGGGCGCGCAGCTCTGGGAGGGGAGGCCCCTCGAGGAGCTGCTCACGCTCCTGCGCGAAGAGGGGATCGCGCATCTGGATCTGACCCCCGTGTGGAAGGACCCCGGTTTCTACGCCCGTGAGTACTCGCTGGGCTGGGATCCCCATCCCAACGAGCGCGCGACGGCGCTTGCCGCGGAGCTGGTGATCGACTTCATCGGGAAGACGAGGGATTCCGGCGCGCGGCCGCCGGGCCCGCACGATGTGATCGCGGCGCGGGAGGATCTGCGCGGACGGCTGGAGGAGTGGCTCGCGGGAGAGCGCGAGCGCGTCGCGCGTGATGATGCCGCGTGGAGCGCGCAGCAACGCACCTTCCTCCCCATGCTCGACGCAGCCGCTGCCCCTCTCGCGCGGCATCCCCAGATCCTGTACGGATTCTGGGGCGACGAGCTCGGTCTTCCCGATCCCCCCGTGCGCAATGAACCCGGGATATGGATGTCTCGCAGCGGCGCGCTGCTGCTCGGCAACGCAGGGGACGCAGCAGCCGTGACGCTCGACCTCACACTGCCGATAGCCGCGGGTCACCCGCCGTCATCGTTGTTCGTGACGTTGAGCGCACCGCCGGCAGCGTGCGGCATCGCAGCGGGGACCTACGCGCTGCACCCCGATATTGCCGGACGCGTGCGCCTTCGCGTCGAGGTGCCGGAATCGCTGCGCGATGCGGCCACGATCGAGGTGCGCCTCGAGGTCGAACACAGCATGGCCGCTTCGGCGCTGCGCGCGGGCGGGAGCGCGGCGCAACAGCATGGCGCTCGGCGCGTGTCGCTGTATCTCCGCGGGGCGAAGCTGGAACGCGCCGGCTCGGATGCTGTTCCGGCATCGGCCGAAAGCGTCCGCCCCGCGGGCCTTGATCGCGATTTGCATTGACAGATCGAGTGGAGTCGTCGTAGGATTTCGGCTACCTACTGCAATCGACCGGCCGTCCCGGAATGACTTCGGATCCGTCTTCCTTGGGGAAGACAGTTCCTGGCTGAGCCGATCGATGCCCCCGGAGACGAGCCAGGAGGGGGCGGGACCGGGTTCCGTCTTCGTCTCGGGAGTCGCTCATGCTGCCGACGTCGCCCGCGTCGAGCCGTACTGAAGCAACAGGAACTGGTCTTTCGCCGATTGACGCGAAGGCCGGTATCGACGACCTCGCCATCGGTGCGTCCGGCGCGATCTCCACCCAGGATCTCGCGCTCCTGCACGCGGCCGAGGTGAACCTCCAGGCCGACCTCCCGCCCGAGGCGATGAACATCTGCGTCCTCGAGGGGGCGCTCGCGCTGGCGCACGCGACCGACGGGATTCTCCTCATGCTGGACGCGGAGGGGCTTCTGCGCGGGGCGCAGGCCGCCGGGCGCGCCAACGGCGCCGATACCGCGGAGCTGGCCGCAAGGATCGCCATCCGCGTGGCGGGGCTCGACGACATCCTGTCGGCAACCGTGGTCCAACGGAGGTGTTTCGTCCTTCCGGGTCGATCTTCCCAGGACGATGAAGCCGCGGCCATGGCCGCCGCGCTCCCGGTGGCGCTCCCGGATGTTCTGCGGCACGGACCCCTCGCGACGGTGCCGCTCGTCACGGGGGCGCGCGTCATCGGCGTGCTGGCGCTCGGTGCGCATCCGTCGGAGACGGTCCTCCACATGATCCGCGGCTTCGCCGATTGCGCCGCGCGGGCGATCGAGCGCGCCGTCGTCACCGACTCCCTGCGCGCTTCCCACGGCCGCTTCCGGGAGATCGTGGAGCAGTGCACCGACGGCATTGCGGAGACCACGCTCGACGGGCGCGTCCTCTATTGCAACGAGGCGCTCCTGCGGCTCCTGCGCGTCTCGCGCGAGGAGATGATGACGCGCAACGCGCGCTCGTGGTACGTCAATCCCGACCAGCGCGACGAGGTGCTGAAGCTGATGGATCAGCGCGGTCGCATCGAGGGGATGGACCTCGCCATCCGCCGCCCCGACGGCACGATCGTCCAGGTGAATGCTTCGTTGAGACTCTGCCAGAGCAACGGGGAGACGATCCTGCGCGGCATCGTAAGGGACGTGAGCGAGCGCCACGAGATCGAGCGCAGGCTCCGGTTCCTCGCGAACGCCGTGACGTGCGCGGCCGACGCGATCATCACCCTCGATTCATCCTGCCGCATCCTCTCCTGGAACAGGGGAGGGGAGAGGATCCTCGGTTACGCGGCGGAGGAGATCATCGGCAGGTCCTACACGGTCCTCGTCCCCCCCGATCGTCTCGAGGAGTTCCAGAAGGTGATCTGCGTGGAGGTCGAGGCCCACGGCCATCTTCAGGACTTCGAGACACGGCGCCTTCACAAGGACGGCCGGCAGATCCCGGTCAGCATCACCGTGACGCGCATCAAGACCGGCGACCCGGCCTCCGACGGCTGGTCGGCCGTTCTGCGCGACATCAGCGACCGTCACCGGGACGAGCGCCGGCGGAATCTCCTCTCGAGCATCACCGAGCAGTCTCCCGACGCCATCCTGAGCGTGGACAGGGGAGGCCTCGTCACGTCCTGGAACAGGGGCGCGGAGCGGATCTTCTCCATCGCGGCGCCCGAGATCATCGGCAAGTCCTGGCTGACGCTCGCCCCGCCCGATCGTGTGCCCGAATACCGCGCGATGATGGCGGAGAGGCGCGACGCCTCGTCCGTCTCCATCGACACGTTCGCCCGCACGCACAGCGGGAGCCTCCTCCCCGTGAGGCTGATGTGCTCTCCGCTGGAGTTGGACGGGAACGGACAGGATGGCTGGTCGCTGATCCTTCGCGACCTGTCGGAGCAGCGCTGCCTGGCGGAGGTCTCGGAGCGGTTGAGGGAGGAGCTCTACAGCCGCAACCGTCTGGAAGGGATCGTCGGCGACTCGGCGGTCATGGACGAAGTGCGCGAGAGGATCCGGCGCGTGTCGCGGTTCAACTCCTCGGTGCTTCTGGTGGGAGAGAGCGGGACGGGCAAGGAAGTCGTCGCCAACGCCATCCACTACAACTCTCCCCGCCGGGAGAAGCCCTTCATCAAGGTGAATTGCGCCGCGATCCCCGAGTCGCTGCTGGAGAGCGAGCTGTTCGGCATCGAGAGGAACGTCGCCACGGGCGTGGACGGGCGCATCGGGCGCTTCGAGATGGCCGACGGCGGGACGCTCTTCCTCGACGAGATCGGCGACATGAGCATCGCGACCCAGTCGAAGATCCTGCGCGTGCTCCAGGAGCGCGAGTTCGAGCGCGTCGGCGGCAAGAGCGTCATCAAGGTGGACGTCAGGATCATCGCCGCCACCAACAAGTCCCTCGAGAAGGAGATCGAGGCCCGCCGGTTCCGCAACGACCTCTACTACCGCCTGAACGTCATCGTGGTCGCGCTTCCGCCGCTGGCGGCGCGGAGGGAAGACATCGACCCGCTGGTCGATCACTTCCTGGAGAAGTTCACGCGGGAGAACGGGCTCCCGCGAAGGCAGCTGACCCTCCAGGCCCGCATGCTCCTGAACCAGTACGACTGGCCGGGGAACGTGCGCGAGCTGGAGCACTGCATCGAGCGGGCGGTCGTCATGAGCCTCGGGTCCGAGATCGTCGAGGCCGACCTTCCGCCGGCGATCCTGATCTGGAAGGAGCTCGGCGGCTCCGGGCCGGCGTCCGGGGAGCTCAACGGGCTCTCCGCGATCCTCAGGCAGGTCGAGCGCCGCACGGTGCTGAGCGCGCTCGAGCGCAGCGGGTGGGTTCAGGCGCGCGCCGCGCGCATGCTTGGCATTTCCGAGCGCAGCATGTGGTACCGTGTGAAAAAGCTCGGTCTGAAACAGACCTGAGCGTCATTCGCAACGTACCGATACCTCGTCACCACCGGCCATGACGGGACCCATCGACTACTCCCCGCGTCTCCTCGATCATTTCGAGAACCCCCGCAACGTGGGGTTGCTCGAGGACGCCGACGGCGTCGGCCTGGCCGGCAACCCCGCGTGCGGCGACCGTCTCGAGCTGTCGCTCAGGATCCGCGACGGGCGCATCTCCGAGGCGCGCTTCCGGGCCAGCGGCTGCACGGCGGCCATCGCCTCGGGCTCGATCGTCACGGTCATGATGACCGGCCTCGCTCTCGATGACGTCGCGGCGATCACCGATGCCGACGTCGCCGAAGCGCTCGGCGGTCTTCCTCCCGCGCGCGTGCACTGCTCCGTGCTGGCGCAGGAGGCGATCCGCGCCGCGCTGGACCATTACAGGTCGCGCCGCAAGGAATGACCGAGGCCCCCGCATCCTCGGGAAAAGCCCACGCGTGGCGGCTGTGCCTGATCTTCCTCCTCGGGGCCGTCCTCTACGTCAACGTCCTGGCGGGCCCGTTTCTGTACGATGACGTCACCGAGATCCTCTCCAACCCGCGCGTCCATCGTTTGTCAGCCATCCCCGATCTGATCGCCCTGGAGTTCTGGACCGACGCGCCAGGGTGGCCGAGCCTGCACCGCCCCGTCACCGCCGCGACCATCCCGCTGCTCTTCGTCCTGGGCGATGGGGCATCGTGGCCCTTTCACCTCGCCAATCTTCTCCTGCACGGAATCGTCTCGATGCTCCTTGCGGCGATCGTCATGCGTCTGACCGGGCGGAGCGCGCCGGCTCTGGTGGCCGGCGTCCTCTTCGCGGTGCATCCCATTCACAGCGAGGCGGTGGCCTGGATCTCCGGCCGTTCGGAGCTGCTCTACGCCGCTTCGGGGGCGACCGCGTGGTGGTGTCACCTGCGCGCGCGGGAAGGGAGGCGCGCGGTCTGGGGAGTGGCCGCGGTGCTCATGCTCGCGGTTTCGCTCGGGTCGAAGGAGACGGCGATCTGCTGGCCACTCATCTTCCTGGCAGGAGACTTCCTCTTTGCCCCCGCCGGTCTGCGCGCGCGCGGACAACTGCGCCGCTACGCCGCCTATTTCGCCGTCGTCCTCGCGTGGCTCGCGTGGCGTTACAGCATCCTCGGCCATCTGGGGCGTCGCCCCTTCCAGGGGATCTTCCTCTCCAATCCTCTCGATGCTTCTCCCTGGTGGCCGGCGTTCCCCTTCACCTCCATGCGGCTGACGCTGATGGCCGTGGTCAAGGGAGTGTGGCCGGGAGCCACGTGCGTCGACTACGGCTACGACCAGGTGCCCATTGCCCGGAGTCTCCTGCATTGGGACGTCGCGCTCGCATCAGCCGCACTCGTGGCCCTGGTCTGGTGGGGCGTCCGCGTGGCGCGCAGCGGGAACAGCGCCAGCCCCCCAAGGCGCCTGATGCTGCTGGGGGCCATGGTCTCGGTCCTCTCGTGGATCCCCGTCTCGAGCTTCCTGTTGCCATCGATCGTCATCTTCGCGGAACGCACGCTCTACCTGCCCGTCTTCGGCTGGTGTGTCGCAGCCGGCGTGGTCGCGGAGGCGCTCTGGAGGCGGTTCCCCGTGCGCCGAGGGATGCTCGTTGCCGCCGGGATTCTCCTGACCATGGTGCCGGCAGGCCTCACGGTCGCGCGCGGCGCGCTCTATCTCGATCCGCTCGCGCTGTTCGCATCAGGCGCCGCCGCCTGCTCCCGCAGCGCGAACGCCCAGGTGCTGCACGCCGCCGCGCTCGAGGAGGCCGGTCGCGATGCCGAGGCCGCGGCCGCGCTGCGCGAGGCGCTTGCGATCGCGCCGCACCATGCCGACGCGCGCGTCACGCTCGCGGGCGCCCTGGCGCGGCTGGGCCGGACGGACGAGGCCGGGCGCGAAGTCCACGCGGCATTGGAAGAAACGGGGCTGGCGCTCGAGACGCGGCTGGCGGCCGTCGACGTGCTCCAAGCCACGGGGGAGGAGGAAGGAGCCGCTGGACTGCTCGCGACGATCGTATCGGAGAACCCCAATGACCTTCGCGTGATGTTCGCACAGGGGCGCACGCTTCTTGGGCTTGGACGGACGCCGGAGGCGCTGGGGGCCTTCAACGCGCTGGCGTCGAGCCACCCGGACAGCCCCTTCGGGCACGATGGCGTGGGGGCGGCGCTCATGGCGCTGCATCGCGAAGCGGAAGCCGAGGTGTCGTTCCTCCGGGCGCTCGAGCGCGACCCCTACGACACGAACGCGCTCTACAACCTGGGGCTGATGCTCATGAGGAGCGGCGGTGCCGATCGCCTCGTGGAAGCCGAGAAGCTCCTGTCCCGGTACGTCATGATGATGCCTTCGGATGCGGCGGTCTGGACACATCTCGCCCGCGCGCGCGAGGAGCTTGGTGATGCGCCGGGGGCGCAGGAGGCGCAGCGGCGAGCCGGGCGCCGCCCATAGGCGGGGCGGGCGGCCACAAGCCGGGGAATCCTCAGCCGGCGACGGCCGGCTCTCTCTCCGCGGTCTCGAGATGGCTGAAGAAGCGCTCGAACTCATCGAAGAACCCGTCCACCGAATCGATCCCCTGGATCCGCTGGCGCAGCGAGCGACCGTCTTTCAGGCCGTGCGTGTACCAGCCGGTGAAGGTGCGGAACTTGTGCAGCGCGTTGCGGGGCTCCTCCTCGTCGCGCATCATCCCGAAGTGGCGCAGGATCAGCGCGCGCCGGTCGGCAAGCGTTGGCTGCATGGGGGGGCGTCCCGCGAGCAGGTCGGCGGTCTGGCGGAAGATCCAGGGGTTCGTCATCGAGCCGCGCCCGATCATTGCGGCGTCGCAGCCCGTGAGCCTGAGCATCTCCAGCGCGGCGCCCGGCGACTGGATGTCTCCGTTGCCGACGACGGGGATGGAGAGGGCTTCCTTGAGCCGCGCGATGCGCTCCCAGTCGGCCTTGCCGGTGTAGAACTGCTTCGCGGTCCTCGGGTGCAGGGCGACCGCCTGCACGCCGTTGTCCTGGCAGATCCTCCCCAGCTCCAGGTAGTTGAGGCTCTTCTCATCCAGCCCGGCGCGGAACTTCACTGTGAGCGGGATGTCGATCGCCCGGCGCACCGAGGCGATGATCTCCTCCGCGTGCGCCAGGTTTCCCATCAGCGCGGCGCCGGAGCATCCCTTCAGGATCTTGTTGGCCGGGCACCCCATGTTGATGTCGCAGACATCCGCGCCGATCTCCTGCACCAGCGTCGCCGCCTGGGCCATCTTTGCGGCGTCGGAGCCGTAGATCTGGATGGCGAGAGGGCGCTCCTCCCTGGCGAAGGCCATCAGGTTGAGCGTGCGCTCGTTGCCGCGCGCGATCCCCTCGCTGCTGATGAACTCCATCGACACCAGCCCGACCCCTCCCACGTCCCGCACGATGCGGCGGTAGTGGCGGTCGGTGATGCCCGCCATGGGGGCAAGGACAAGAGGAGGATCGATCGGAAGATCGCCGTAGCGGAGCATCAGCGCGTAGGTGCCGCCGGGGAGCCACCGCGCGCCAGCGCCATCAGCTCGCCGTCGGTGAGGAGCCTGTTGCTCTGCTTGGCGGCCGCGAAGATGCGGTCCACCACCGGCTCGTCGGCGGGAAGGCCGTTCTGCTCCAGCCAGAAGATGACGTTGGACTTGCCCGACATCGGCCCGACGCGGATCTTCTGAGCAAAGCCGAAGTCAGACGCCGGCACACCGGAGTAGACGCGGTCGGCGAGCCACGGGTCCTCGCGCCGCAGCGCCTTGATGACCGCCGCGGCGTGCACGCCGGTGCCGGTCTCGAAGGCGTCGCTGCCGACCACGGGGTAATTGCTCGGGATGGGGACGCCGACCCCCTCGGAGACGAGGCGGCAGTACTCGCCCAGGCCCGTGAGATCGCGATCGATCCACCCCAGCAGCTTCAGGTTCACCAGGAGAAGATCCATGGGGGTGTTGCCCGCCCTCTCGCCGATCCCCAGCGCGCATCCGTGGATGCGATCCGCCCCCGCCTCGATGGCGGCCAGAGGATTCGAGACGCCGAGGCCGCGATCGCGATGGCCGTGCCAGTCGATGGCCACTTCTTCGCCGGTATCGGCGATGACCTTCCTGATGAAGCCCACGAGGTTCCTCACGCCCTCGGGGGTCGCGTGCCCGACGGTGTCGGTCAGGCAGACCCTGCGCACTCCGAGCCGGATGGCAGCGGTATAGAGCGTGCGGATCGTCTCGGGCTGGGCGCGGGTCGTGTCCTCGGTGACGTACATGACCGGCAGCCCCTCCTTCACGGCGAAGGAGATGGCGGTCTCGGTGTGCTTCAGGAGCGTGTCGAGCGTCCATTCCTCGGTGTACTGGCGGATGGCCGAGGAGCCGATGAAGAGGCACGCTTCGATCGGGATGCCCACCTCCTGGGAGATGCGCGCGATCGGCTCCACGTCGCGGACCATGGTCCTTGCCGCGCAATTGGGGCGGATCCTCAGCTTCGCATCGACGATCTCGCGGCACAGGGCGGTGACGTCGGCGACCGCGCGCGGCCCCGCGCCGGGGAGCCCCACGTCGGCGGTGTCGATCCCCAGCGCGTCCATGGCGTGGAGGATCCTCTTCTTCATCTCGACGGGTGGGTCCGTCACGGACGGGCCCTGCAATCCGTCGCGCAGCGTCTCGTCGTCCAGCGCGATCGGCTTGACGGGGCGGAAGATCTTCCCGGCGCTGTTCCAGTCGTAGATCAGGTCGGGATGGCCGGACGGGGGCCCGCCGGACGTCGATTCCCGCGATGACGCGCTCATATGCGGCTGATTCTACTACGCCTCATCCGCGGCGGGCCAAGTCTCGATGCGTTCCTTCACTCGTCCAGGTCTTCCAAGGGGACACCGCGGCCTGCCCGCAGACTCTGACGAGCGTTCTCTACCCGCTTGAGGAACCTCGGGTCGTTCTCGAGTCGATAGTCAAACCAGGCATCTTCCGAATCGAACCCGATCAGGACACCCGCAGGCTTGCCATGACGCGTGATGACAACTTCTTCCTTCTCTGCCTGTCTCAGGAATTTCGAAAGGTCATCCTTGACCTCGGACAGCGGTACCTTCTTCATGGTTTTCCACCTATTTCCTTGAGCCACGCCTCAGCGTCGGACTTCATGACCACGGCCAGCACCTCGACCCGGTTCTCGGAGACATCGTAAAAGACCCTCACGTCGTCCACTCTGAGGCGAAACTGCGGGCGTGAAACGCCGCGCAAGCGCTTGATACGGCTCCTGCTCGTCTTGGTCGGTTCATGACGAAGATGGACCTCCAGAGCGGCGCGCACCTTGGATCGAGTATGGGCGTCGAGGCGCTTCAGATCGTGACAGGCCTCCGGGGCGAGCGCCACATCGTAACGCATTCTGGCTAGAATATAGCCAGATTCTTAACCAAGTCAAGCCTCACCACTTGATCCCTCTAAGACCTGCTTGTCGCCACCAGGTCACACACTTCCTCACGCCCGACCCTGCTATCCTGCACTCCCTGACAATGGGGGCGAGGCGGTGCCGAGGAGCGCGACGAGGTCGAAAGGAGAGCCGATCTTCGAGGGTCGCCGGGCCGGGGAGGTTTCGCGTCGTCTGCTCGAGTGGTTCCGCCGCGAGGGGAGGGACCTGCCGTGGAGGCATCGGCCGAACCCCTACCGCGTCTGGATCTCCGAGATCATGCTGCAGCAGACGACCGTGCCGGTGGTGGAGCGCTATTACGGTCGTTTCCTGCGCCGCTTGCCCGGCGTCGCCGCGCTGGCGCGGGCCCGCGAGGAGGATGTGCTCGCGCTCTGGTCGGGCCTCGGCTACTACCGGCGCGCGCGCAATCTCATCCCGGCCGCGCGCGCGATCGTCGAGCGGCACGCGGGGCGCATTCCTTCGGACATCGATGACCTGCGCGCTCTTCCCGGCATCGGGGAGTACACCGCGGGGGCGATCCGGAGCATCGGGTTCAACCTCCCCGCCGTGGCGATGGACGCCAACATCGTCAGAGTATTGGCACGGCTCGGCGCCATCAGGGGTGACACGACGGCGGCGCGGACGAGAAGCAGGATCGCGGATCTTGCGGCAGCGTTGATGCCAGCGGAGCATCCATCGGCTTTCAATCAGGGCCTGATGGATCTGGGTGCGATGGTCTGCACGCCGCGCGCCCCGCGATGCGACATCTGCCCGCTGGCGGGACACTGCGCGGCGCGCGCGGCCGGGCTGGTGGAGCGCATCCCTCAGGTGCGCAAGGACGCCGCGGCGATCCACGTCGCGATGGAGGCTCTCGCCATCATGCGAGGGGAGTCCGGTCGAGGGGCGCAGGAGTGTCTTCTCGTGCAGCGGGAGGGGAAATCCCTCAACGGAAAGTTGTGGGAGTTTCCCATGGTTGCTGAAGGCGTGGCCCGAAGACTGGGGAACGAGGGCGCATTCGCGGAGAGCGCCCGTCGGCGAACCAGGGTTGTTCGGGGAATCGAAGAATTGGCGGGACGCTTGGGAGCGCGCATGGAAGGACAGGTCGGCGAGATCCCCCATTCCATAACGCGCCATCGCATCAGAATCCGCATCTTCAAAGGAATGCTCGCAGGAGGGAGGTCTCCGTCGAAGCGCGGGGTCCCCGCGATGAGGTGGGTTTCTCTTGCGGACCTCGCCTCGGGCCGCGACGGGATCGCGTCGACCGGCTCGGCGCGCAAGATCGCGCGGCACCTGTCGCGCGCGAGCGATCGGGCTGCGCGGAGAGTCCATGCAGGGCTCTGACGTGGCACGCGGCGCGCCGGACATCAAAGCCATTCTCGAAGCCCGGGAGCTGCTCTCCGGTCTTTTCCCCGAGACGCCCATCCTGACGCCGCGCCCCTCCAGGGGCGCGCTCCCGGGGAGCGTCCGCACGCTGCATCTCAAGGCCGAGAATCTCCAGGTGACCGGGTCGTTCAAGATCCGCGGCGCCTACAACAGGATCGCGCGGCTGAGCGAGCCGGGTGGCGTGATCGCCGCATCCGCCGGCAATCACGCGCAGGGAGTGGCGCTGGCGGCGTCGATGCTGTCACGGGAGGCCACCATCGTCATGCCGGAGGAAACGCCGCTCATCAAGGTGGAGCGGACCGGCGCCCTCGGCGCGCGCGTGGTGCTGCACGGCGGCTCCTTCGAGGAGGCTCTCGACCACGCCGTCGCGATGGGGCGCGCGGAGAAGCTGGTCTTCGTCCACGCCTACGAGGATCGCGACGTCATCGCGGGGCAGGGGACGATCGGCCTGGAGATCGGCGATGTGCTCCCCGACGTGGACGCCATCCTCGTCCCCGTCGGTGGAGGCGGACTCATCACGGGGATCGCTCTGGCGACGAAGGGGAAGAAGGGGCGCGCGGCGATCATCGGCGTCCAGGCGAGCGGCGCCGCCCCCACGGCGGCCCTCTTTCGCGGCGGGAAGGGGGCATCGGCTCCACTGCACAAGGCCGAGACGATCGCCGATGCCATCCGCTTCAAGGAAGCGAGCGCCGTCACCCTTCCCATCATCCGGCAGCACGTCGATGAGATGCTGACCGTGACCGACGAGGAGATCGCAGGAGCGATTCTCTGGCTGATGGAGGAGGCCAAGCTCGTGGTGGAAGGGGCCGGAGCCGTCGGCGTTGCCGCCGTGCTCGCCGGCCGCGTGCCCGCCAGATACGGAAC
>Ga0137433_1000070_pt1 | contig 52182 bp, 42 predicted proteins | sample EasRivERMZT840_2_FD_102335 | JGI IMG/M metagenome (GOLD analysis project Ga0137433, IMG submission 102335) | Soil microbial communities from meander-bound floodplain in the East River, Colorado, USA - East River MetaG ERMZT840_2 | ecosystem: Environmental > Terrestrial > Soil > Floodplain ...
GGCCGGCGCGCTCCGCGGCGATCTCATCGTCGAAGGGACCGGCGATCCGTCGATCATGGCGTCGATGCCGGGCCCGGCCGCGCTGTTCGACGAATGGGCGGACGCGCTGTGGCAGGCGGGCATCCGGCGCGTCACCGGCCGGCTGATCGGCGACGACAACGCGTTCGACGACGACGGCCTGGGCGCCGGGTGGGCGTGGGACTACGTCGCGGCGGCGTACGCCGCGCCGACCGGCGCACTCAACTACAACGAGAACATCGTCGCGGTTCGCGTGACGCCAGGCGCGGTCGAAGGTACGCCGGCGAAGATCGAGCTGACGCCGCCCGGACACCTGCTCGAGATCGACAACGAGGTGCGGACGGGCGCGACCGGGTCGGCGACGAGCCTGAGCCTGTCGCGCCTTCCGGGCAGCCATGCCCTCACCGTGCGCGGAAACGTCGCGGTCGGCGGCACGACGGCCACGCGGACGACGGCCGTGGACAACCCGACCGGCTTCTTCGTCGAGGGCTTCCGCCTCGCGCTCGCGTCACGGGGCATCGCCGTGCAGGGCGGCGCCTGGGACATCGACGACGTGCCGGACGCGCCTGCGCCCGCGCGCCGGCGCGTGCTGGCCCGGCGCGAGTCGCTGCCGCTGTCGTCGCTCGGCGGCTACTTCCTCAAGGAGAGCCAGAACTTCTACGGCGAGACGTTCCTGAAGGCGATCGGGCGCGGCGCCGGACGCGAAGGCTCCGCCGACGCGGGCCGCCGGGCCGTCCGCGACACGCTCGGCGCCATGGGCATCGCCGCGGATTCGTTCGTGATGTACGACGGGTCCGGGCTCTCGCGGTACGACTACGTCACGGCCGACGCGATCGTCACGCTCCTCAAGCACGTGTGGGAGGACGAGATGCTGCGCGGCCCGTTCCTCGCCGCGCTGCCCGTCGGCGGCCACGACGGCACGCTCGACACCCGCATGAAAGGCACGGCGCTCGCCGGCCGCGTGCAGGCCAAGACCGGCACGATCGCCAACATGCGCGCGCTGTCCGGCTTCCTGACGACGGAGTCAGGCGAGAAGATCGTGTTCTCGATCATCGCGAATCACTTCACGGCGCCGAACAACGAAATCGACGCGATCGCTGAACGGGCGCTGCTGCGACTGGTGAAGCGCTGAACCGGGTACGTCTGGTACGCCACGTACGTCAGGTACGTCAGGTACGACGAACGCGCTGACGCTGGCCTACTGTTCTTGTTTAGAATGGCGCCCGTTCAATGATTTGAGAATCTAACTGAAGTAACTCAGCGTCAGAAGGTTCCTCGTACGAGACGTACGAGACGTACGAGGCGTACGAGACGTACCTGAAGTACCTGTCCTACCTGCCGCCGAGCTTCAGATCCTGCTGGCGCGTCTCGCCTTCCGCGAGTGTGATGCGAAAGGCAATCGGCACAATCTGTTGCAGGAACAGCGGATCGAACAGATCCTCGAGATCGAGCGTCGTGACCGCGCCGATGTAGTACTCCCCGGCCGGCAGGCCCGGCACCCTGTACGAGCCATCGCTCGCCGGCCGCACCTGCTGGACCCGGCGTGACCCGGGCGACCAGTGATTAGGATTGGTCGAGAACACGATGATCGGAAACGCCGAGGAGGGCCGCCCCTGCGCGTCGAGCACCTTGCCCGAGAGCACGATCGGCTTGTCCGTCAGCGTCACGGTCACGCCCGTCCAATCCCGGCCGGCCTCGACGTTGAACGGCGTGTCCGCCAAATCCGGTCCGTCGCCCACGCGGATGGACCTGAGCGTCCACGTCGCATTCGGCAATGGCGCGCCGAAGATCATGCCCGGCAGGCTGGCCGACGCGCGGTACCGATTCGGCATCACGCCCTTCATGCTGAACGTCAGGTCCGGTGCGACCGACGCGTTCGCGCCCTGGAACATCGACAGGGCGAGCCCGACGGCGTTCGCGTTGGCGGTGACCGGCACCAGCGAGACCTGCATCGCGCCCTTCGGCCGATCCGCGCTGCCTTCGAACACCAGCGTGCCGGAGATGGTGACGCCCGGCCGCAGCCGCAGATCCAGATTCGAGATGTCCTGCCCGGACACGACGACCGCGTCGGATGCGTACAGCGAGCCGGCAGTGTTTCCGCCGCCGAACATTCCCGACATCATGGTCATGATGTTGGCCTGGGCATCGGCCGACGCCGGCTTGGAGGTTTCGCCGGCCGGCGCCGCCTGAGCCGTCAGCGTGTACTCGCCCGGCGGCACGGCCTCGACGGAAAAGACGCCATCGGCATCGGTGCGTCCGCCTCGTCCGATGAGCGCGCCGATGATGTCCGACAGCGTGGACCCGGCCTTGCCGCTCAGCCGGACCGTCACGCCCGCGCGAGGCTGGCCGTCCGCGTCGAACACACGTCCGGAGAGTCGCGCCGTGGCCACTGACTCGACCGTGACGTCGATGCCCTCTCGCTCCTCGCCCGCTTTGATCGTGATCACCTGCGCCGCGTCGATGTCGGTCGTGCCCGGGTAATACACGGGGGCAAATGTCTCGAGCCGGCCTGCGGGCGGCGGGCTCGTCCAGGCCTCTGCGGCCGACGAGGCCATGCGGTCGCCCCAGCTGGCCTCGTTCGAGGTGGTCTGTCGTTGCGCCTGGTTGAGCAACCCGGGCCCGGCCATGACGAGGAGCTGCACGACGTAGTCTCCCGGCGCCAGGCCGAACTGGCGGTACACGCCGCGATCGTCGGTCGTCGCCATGCTCATGCTCATGGCCGTCGTGAACCGCGTGCGGCGCTTGCCGTCCACCGACTTTACCTGGCTGACCTGCACCTGCATGCCCTGCGCGGGGCGCCCGCCTGGATAGCGCACGGTGCCGGTGATGACGCCGCCGCGCGGCATCCGAATCGAGAGTCCGGTGACCTGCTCGCCATCCGCGACCGCAATCGGCGCGCCGAAGAAGCTGCCGGACTCCGCGCCGAGAATCGTGTCCACGTAGCCGGGCCGCGCGGCCATGACGGTGTAGTGACCGGCCACGACGCCGTTGAGGACGAACCGGCCGGCATCATCGCTGACCGTCGCAATCGGCGCGCGCAGGTCGGCCGACTGCAGGGCCACGCGAACGCGCCGAAGCGGCCGCGGCGACGATTCGTCAGTCGTCACCATTCCTGACACCGTCGCTGTGCCGGTCGGCGCGCGCGAGGCATCGCGCGCCGGCGCCTGCACGGACTGAGCGTGACCGGAAGGCGCCGCCGCACACAGCGTGAGGACGGCGATCGTGAGCGCGCGTCGAGTGGTCATCGCCATCACCGAGGCAGACGCGACACGGCCACGGTCACTGGATTGTCACCGGGGCTCACCGTGATTCGAGTGGCCTGGACGGCCAGCGCGCGGACGAGCTCCAGCCCACGCCCCGGATCGATCTGCGACTCGTCAACGACCGCCACGAGGTACTCGCCGGGCAGCATCGGGCCCAGACGAAACGTGCCGTCCTGCGACACGCCGCCAAAATACAAGCGGTCGATCAGCAGCTCGAAGTCCTGCCAGTCGCTGAAGTTGGCGGGCACCGCAACCGCCGTCATCGATGGCGGCGTACCTGCCCGCGTCTCGCGGGCGGGCGTGCTGTCGCGCCGCACCGTGCCGCGGACCGTACCGGTCAGGCGCGTCAGCACGACCGACAGGTCCGTGACCGGTTTGTCCGCGATCACGAGCGCGGCGGTCGTCACCTCTCGGCCGTTCGCGGTGACGCTCTTCACAACCCACGTGGTCCCCTGGACCGCGAGCGTTGCCGTCACGCCGTACCGGCCCGGCAGCAGGCCGTTGGCCGTCAGCTTCCCGTCGGCGGCGGGACGTATCGTGCGCGCGGACATCAGCGAGGCATCGAGCGGTCGCAGCGCGACGACCGTACGCGTCACTTCCCTCCCGACTGGAGCCTGACCGTCCTGAAACACCAGCTGACCCGACATCTGCACGCCTTCGCTCACGGCGATCGCGACTTCGGCGGAGTCCCCCGCCCCGAGCGTGATCGCGACCTCACCGAAGAGCGGTACCCGGCCGGCGCCGCGCTGCATGTTGAGCGCCATCTGGATCATCGGGTTGGACGCGAGCTCGTCCGGCAGATCGGCCGGAAGATCGGCCGGCGGATCGCGCCGGACGATGACGCGGTAATCACCGGGTGGAACGGCCAGCAGCGCGAATCGGCCATCGGATTGGGTCTGCCCCGTGGCCACATCCAGCGCGGCCGGATCACCCGCCACACGACCGCTCGCCGGCACGAGGCGGACCGGCAGGCCGCCGAGGGATCCCGACCCGCCCGTCACGACGCCGTTGATGCGGCCCGTCGGCACGGGCTGCAGCGCGAAATCCACGCCGCCGCGCTCCTCACCCGATCGGAGTGACAGCCAGGTCGCCTCCGTCGGCACGAAGGCCGACGAATAGAACACCGTGCGGTAGGCCAGCATCGCCCCGTCGGTCGAGCCAGGCGACTGCACGTTCGTCGAGGTGAGCCGCCACTCGCCGACGCGGACGGCGCGCGGGTCCATGAACGACGCCCCTGAGTTACCCAGCGCAGTCAGTCCGCCTTCCGGCATCTGGCCGGACATCAGGCTTTGCATCGCGGCGTCGGCCGCCGCGGCGGGTGATGTCGAATGCGACTGCGGCACGACGACGAGGTAGTCGCCGGGGTCGAGCCTGGACAGGCGGTAGCGGCCGCGATCATCCGTCGAGGCCGAATCGGGGGCGTCGTACGAGAGCTGGCCGAATCGGCTCACCACGCGGCGGTAGGCGCGTACGCTCGCGCCGATGAGGGGTTCGCCCGCTTCGTCAAGCACCGTGCCCGTAATCACCGCCTGCTTCCAGAGGCGGAGGGTGGTTCTGGCGGACGACTGCTTGTCCCGAATCTCCACAAAGGCCACGGCGCCGGCCACGCGCAGGGCCGTCGGATTGTCCACGTAGCCCTGCGCTTCGGCGCGCAGCGTGTACGTCGACGCCGGCAATCCGCGAAAGACAAAGCGGCCGTTCGCCGCCGAGACGACACGCTCGGCCGATGTCCCGCCGCGGGCAAGCATGAGGTCGAACAAACTGGACGCGGCCGGCGCTGGCGTGCCGCGTCCGCGCGCGGGCGCCGGCGCGGGGCGCCCGGTCAGAGTGATGGTCGCGTCGGCGATTGGCTGGCCGGTGTCAGCGTCCACGACCTGCCCGAGCAGCACGGCCGACGGTGCGCTGCTCGTGTCGGTTGCCGCTTGACGCGGCGCGGGCGGCGACTGGCCGACGCCGGCAGAAAGCGTCAGCGCGGCGAGCGGCAGGAGCAGGCCAGCGAACCGCATCCCCGGAGGTTACACCACTGTCGGGTACGCCAGGTACGCCACGTACGCCAGGTACGCCAGGTACGCCTGGTCCAAGGAAAGCGCTGGCGCTGGTCAACTTTGTTCAGCCCGCCGGGTCTGAAGACCCGGCCTCCGTGCGTCTTTACTTGAGCGGAGCCGCGCAGAGGAATCCTTGCGGCGCGAAGAGCGGTTCTTCGCGCGTCGAGTCGAAGTACAGCCGGATCGGCTGTGCGACGCCGCTGTACTCCACGTCGAATCGATTGAGCATCGCGCCTTTGACGCCCGCCATGGCTTGGCCGGCGTCGCGGTAGCGCAGGCCTTGTCCGGCAGGTCCGCGTAACGCATTGAGATACTTGGCCATCCGCGCCATCCCGTCCGCGCCGCCGCCGATGCGAATCGCATTGAACGCGGAGACGCCGTACGTGACGGCGCTGTGGGCGCGGCACTGGCTCGATGCCGCCGTGAGACCCGGCGCCTCAGGAGTGGTCCCCTCGGCGGCAGGCGGCGCGTCGGCCGTCGCGGCGCCCGCGAAGGTGACGTGCACGCCCGCGGCAAACGGCACCGGCGTCCGGTTCACGCGCGCGGGCTCGAGCCGCATCTTGATCGCGGCGGCATGGGCGGCGGTGATGAACGCACTGCCCGCCTCCGGTGGATTCGCATATCGCACGGGGCCGTCCAGATCGACGACGCCGCCGAGGCTGACCGTGACGTTCCCAGGTGGGCGCGTCTGCCCCGCCGACAACTCGACGACCGGCGCCGTCACCGCCTTCGCGTCCGTCATCGTGAGGACGAACGAGAGGCGGTTCGACGTGCCCGAACACGCGAGCCCGTTGTAGATCACTTCGACCGTTGCGCCGGGATACAGCACCTCGTCGTGAAACCTGACGGCCATCGTGCCGGCCGGTGGGGCCAGACCCGGCACCAGCGCACTGATCGCCTGCCCGCTGGCCGGCGCCGACTTCTGCACGCGCCGGCCGCCGTGGATCATGCTCACGTCGGTGGGCTGCGCCGTTCGTGACTCACACGAGAGCGGCAGCGCGACGACGACCGGCGTGCCGAACAGCAGCGACGCCGGCGGCGCGGCGGGATCGAGCGGCGCGCCCTTGAGATGCGCGGCCCGCGCCGTCGCATGCGCCAGCGTGAACCGATCGTAGATGACGCCGTGGCGGCCGCTGCCGTCGGCATCGAGCGAGATGGGCGCCGGATCGCGCTCGCGCGCGAGGTCGATGGCGAGGCGGGCGAACAGCGCGTCCTGCACCGCGCGCGGCGGCGGCGGATCCTGGGCGACGAGCGCGAGGCCGATGAGGACGGCGCCGGTCTTCATCGCTTGAGCGCCGCCCGCCAGTTGACCAGGAGCGAAATGGGCGTCGCCGCGTCCTCGACGAGCGAATTCACCAGGAATTGCTGGCCGTCCAGCGACACCGCGTACGGATACGCGTCCAGACGCACGCGCCGGTAGTTGATCCGGAAGAGCGGGCGGGTCGCGACAACCTGCAGCTCATTGCCCTGCTTGCGCACGGTGGCCACCATGATCTGGTTGTCCTGAGACAGGAAGAAGATCTCGGTCCCGTCCTTGCGCCACAGCGCGTGATTGCCGCCGTCGGTCGAGATCTGCTGCCGGCGGCCGGTCCCCGACACGGGCCGCACGTACACCTCGAGCCGGCCGGTGTCGTTGGCGGCGTACATCAGCCAGCTGGAATCCGCTGAGAACCGCGGCTGCGTCTCCACGGACGACGACTCCGCGAAGGCGGTGGCCTTGCCGCCGCCGGCGCGCGGCAGGATCCAGACGTCGCTGCGTGAAATGATGCGGCCTCCGGCCACGAACGCGAGCCACTGCCCATCGGCCGACCAATGCGCGGCGTACTTCCCCACGTCGAGACCGGGGACGGAGACCAGGGTCTCCGCGCCGCCACCGTCCGCACTCGTTTCGTACAGGTCGATGCGCCCCTGGCGCACCGACGAAAACACGAGGCGGTCGCCGGCCGGCGACCACACCGGAGCAAAGTCGTCGGCGGCATTCGACGTGATCCGATCGCGCACGCCGCGCTTCACGTCCAGCGCCCAGAGGTCACGCTGGCCGGCGGCCGGATCGAGCAGACTCACCGCCACGCGCGACCCGTCCGGCGACAGCACCACGTCGCCGTAGTCGCCCTGGGCGCCGAGCACGCCCACCCGCTGGCCGCTCCGGTCGAACCATTCGAGCTGCATCGGCACGGGCTCCGTGCTCTGGAACGCGACGGTTCCGGTCTCCGACACGCTGAACGCGGCGGTGCTGCCACCGCCCGAGCCGCCCGAATTCTGAACGCCTTCGGCGAGGGGCGTGGCTGCGGTACCCGGCTGGAGACGCATCCGCTCGAGATCGAAGGGCTGCGCCATCAGCCGGCCGTCCCGGACGAAGACCACGTGCCCGTCCGAGTACTTCGCATTGGTGCCGCCCTCGAACAGCATCACGGCCTTCTCGCCGGGGTCGAGCGACCCGACGAAGACCCCCCGCGGATCCGTGGCGCCGCGGGCGCTCCCGATCGCTGAAAACAGAAAGTGGCGCCCGTCGGGCAGAAAGAACGGGTTGACGTGCTGCACTTCCCCGCCCGCCGCATCCAGCGTCGTCATCGGGGACGCAGACCCGCCGGTGTCACTGACCCGGTGAACGGACGACGTGCCGCTCGGCGTGAACAGAATGACGCCGCTGCGGTTCCAGCTTCCCGTCGCCGCGAGCCGGGACTCCGCAATCGTGCTGACTTGCCCGGTCGACAGATCGATGCGCTTCAACCTGCCCTGACCGCTTAGGACGCCCTGCCCCGACGGACGCCCAATGAATGCGACGGACAGCGAATCAGGCGACCAGAACGGATGTGTCGCGCCCTCCGTCCCCGCGAGCGGCTGCGCGGTCGGTCCGTCCAGCGGGCGCATCCACAGCCTCGTCTCTCCCCCCGATTCGCTGCCGACGACGACGAGCCGGCGGCCGTCAGGTGAAATGGCGAAACGCGCGGACGGATCTTCCGACGCCGGGAGACGCACACCGCGCGGCAGGAGGATCGAGGCGTGCATCGCGGCCGGCTGGCCGAGGGTCGACGCCGCCGGCGAGCGGGTGACCGACCACAGCACCACCGCCGCCGCCACACCCAAGGCCGCCGCGACCCATGCGACCCGTTCGCGGGCGCTCATCCGCCGCCCGGCCGGCGCGGCGCCCGCGAGCAGTGAGCCCGTCTCACCGGGCCGGGCGATCGCTTCGTCCAGCTCGATGCGCGCGTCGGCGATGTCGTGCAGCCGCTTCCGCGGATCCTTCTCCAGACATCGCCGCAGCAGCCAGACGACGCGTGCCGGCGTCGCCGCGGGCAGCGCGGACCAGTCGGGATCGCGTCCCAGAACGGCGGCCGTCATGTCCGAGAGCGTTTCCGCGGAGAACGGATGGCGGCCGGTCAGCGCCTCGAAGGTGACGCACCCGAACGACCAGATGTCGGTTCGCTTGTCGAGCGTCTGCCCGCGCAGCTGCTCGGGACTCATGTATCCGGCCGTGCCGTGAATCAGACCACTCTCCGTGACATGCATCGCGGCAGTCGCGGCGTCCGGCGCGGCGGCCGCTTTCGCGAGGCCGAAGTCGAGAATCTTGGCCTGCCCGTCGTGGGTCAGTGCGATGTTGCCGGGCTTGAGGTCGCGGTGGATGATGCCCTTGTCGTGGGCCGCGTGCAGCGCGTCCGCGACTTGCCGCGCGATGGGCAGGACGTCACCGACGGGCATCGGGCCGCGCGCGATCCGATCCGCCAGCGTGCCGCCAAGGACGAGCTCGAGAATCAGGAACTGCGCCGGCGCGCCGCCCGGGCCGGCAGCCGCTTCCTCCAGGCCATAGAGCGCGGCGATGTGGGGATGGTTCAGCGACGCAAGGATCTGGGCTTCGCGCTCGAACCGGGCGACCCGGTCGGCATCGAGCCTGGACGCGGCCGACAGGGCCTTGACGGCGACATCACGTCCGAGCCGCGGGTCCCGGGCCCGATACACCTCGCCCATTCCGCCTGCACCGAGCGGGCCGACGATCTCGTACGGTCCGAGCCGGGCGCCTGAGGCGAGCGACACAGACGCATCGTAAAACAAAAACCGGGTGGCAGGCCGTGAGGCCGCCACCCGGTCTAATAACAGTTGGCCAGCGTCAGCGCTTTCGTCGCACCAGGCGTACCTGGCGTACCCGGCGTACGTGGCTCTTACTTGTCCTTGCCGCCCTTCTTCGAGAGCGCGCGGTAGTACTCCTGAATCAGGTCCTTGTACTTCGGCGGCACCTCGTCGGAGCCCGAGAGGAACAGCGCCTCGTTGGTCGTGTCCACCTTCTTGCGGACCTCGTACTCGAGCGCTTTGAACTTCTCGACCGCCGTGCTGTACAGGTCCTGAAGCCGCGCCGGATCGGCGTACGACTTGGCGTCGCCCAGCGCGCGCAGCGCCTTGACGACCTCGTCGACGGGCGTCAGATCGCGCTGCGCGATGCCGGCCTTCTGCAGCTGCTGCTTGACGTCCGCGGCTTGGTTCGCCATCTGGTTCGCCTGATTCGTCCACTGGCGAATCTGCCCCTGGCTGAGCTCGGGCCGCGCGTCGCCGCTGGCGTTTCTCGAGCCTTGCGGCGCGGGATTGCCGGTCATCTTGCCCGGTTCGCCCTTGCCGTCGCCGCCGCCCTTGCCATCGTCAAGCCGCTGCGAGCCCTGACCGCGTCCGGGCTGACCGCCGCCCTTGCCCTCGCCGCCCTTGCCCTCGCCGCCTTTACCCTCGCCGCCTTTGCCTTCGCCGCCTTTGCCCTCGCCTTGCCCCTGGCCCTTCTCGCCCTGGCCCTGGCCCTGGCCCTTCTCGCCCTGGCCCTGACCCTTCTCGCCGCCCTGGCCTTTCTCGCCCTGCTGGCCGCCCTTTTCGCCCTGGCCTTGCTGGCCCTGACCCTGCTGACCCTGCTGGCCGAGCGCCTGATTCATCTGCTCGCCGAGCGAGTTCAGATCGCGCGTGAGATCGCGCATGTTGTTCGACGCGCGGTTGAGCCCCTGGCCCTGCTGCGCCGCGTCGGCGGCCGTGGAGGCCTCGCCCAGCTTCTGCCGCAGCTGCTCGATGTTCGATCCGATCTCGGACTCGATCGGCTTCGTGTACTCGGCGCCGCCGGACATCGCGGATCGTGAGTACTCGATCTTCTCCTTGAGCATGTTGTCGCGAATCGAGCCGGCCGCCTCATTCAGCTTGCGGGCCGCATCGCGCTGATTGGACGCGAGCGCCTGGCGCGCGAGGCTGCCGAGCTGCTGCTCGATGTCCGCGACCTTGCCGCGCATCTCGTCCTTCTCCTGCGCGAGCTGGCGCATCTGCTGATCTTTCTGATCGCCGGCCTTGTCGAGCCCGGCGACGCGCTGCGAGACGTCCTTCTGCTGGCGCGCCAGATCGTCGGCCTTGCGCTGCAGATCCCGCACGTTCTGCCCGGACTGCTGGGCCTGATTGTTCTCGAGCAGCTTCGCGGCTTCCTGCAACCGCTGATACGCCTGCTGCGCCTGCGCGCCGCCGTCCTGGCCGCTCGCGGCGGCCTGGCGCATCGCGTTCGCCGATTCCTGGAGCCGCTTCTGCGCGTCCGCAAGATCCGGCCGCTGCTGCCCCTGGCGTTCGGCATCGCGCCGCAGTTGCTCGAGCTGGCGGGCCATCTGCTCGACCTCGTCGGCCATCGAGCGCTGCCCGGATCCGCCGCCCGACGCCTGCTGCTGTCCGCGCTGGCGCCGCTGCTGCTCGGCCTGCTGCAGCTGCCGCCGCGCCAGCTCGCGCAGGCGCTCGGCCAGCTCGTCGACCACCTGCTCGGCGCTCTGCTGCTGCGCACGCTGCTGCTGCTCGTACTGATTGGCCTGGCGATCGAGCTGCAACTGGAACAGGTCGGCCAGCTCGGACGCCATCTGTCCGCCGCCGCCCCCGCCTCCGCCGCCGCCGCCCTGCTGCTGCCGGCGCACCTCGAGCTCGTAGGCCTGCTCGGCGTCCTGCAAGTGCTTCAAGGCGCGCTGCTCCGGCGCGAGCGCTTCCTTCGTCTTCTGATCCCGCAGCATCGCCTCGGCGGCCTTCATCTCTTCGGCCGCCTTCGGCAGGAGCTCGACGATCCGCTGGATGTTCTCGCCGGCGCCGCCGCCGAGCCGCTGACGCATCGTCTGCACGAGCGTCTCGACTTCGCTGCGCAACTTCTCCTGCGAGAGCTCGACGAACTTCGTGTCTTCCTTCACCTTGTCCGGCGGGTTCTTCGGCTTGTCCCGGTTGACGTTGAACGTCGCCGAGATCACCTGCCGCTGCTGTTCGGAGAGCGCGCCCGGCTGGTTGCCTCGACCGCCGCCCCCGCCGCCTCCACCGCCGCCGGCCTGCGACTGCGCCTCGCGGAAGTTCTGGCCGAACGGCCGGATCTGGACGAAGTAGATGTCGCTCGACGTCGCCTTCGGGCCCTTGACCGTGTCCGTGTCGCGCGCGATCGCGTAATACGACACGAAGTCGCCCGCCTTCACGCCGAGCTCCTCGAGATAGATCGTGTGGGCGCCGCTCACTTCCGTCAGCGGCTTCGCGCCCTTGCCGTAGAGCGTCGCCGTCTTCTCGGCGCCGCCGTTGACCGAATACACCAGGTCGAGCTGCCGCACGCCGAAGTCGTCGTCGGCCTTGGCCTTGATGTAGACCTCTTCGACCGGGTTGGCCTGGATGTCGCGGCGCGGCTTCTCGATCGCGACCGTGGGCGGCTGATCCTCGATCGCGTCGATCGTGTACTTCGGCGAGGCCGTGACCTTCTCGCCGCGCGGCCCTTCGAGCTCCACGTGGTAGTAGCCGTCTTCGCCAATCGTGAACGAGCCGGTCAGCGTGCCGTCAGCCTGCCTCGTCAGCCCGGATGGATTGCCGGGGTCGAACAGCAGGCGGCCGCCGGGCGTCGTCATCGTGGACGTGATCTTCACGCGCACTTCGGTGCCGCGCAGCGCCGCGACGTCGCCGCCGACCGCCAGCTTCTGCGGCGGCAGGCCCGTGTACGCCGGGTAGATGTATTCGACCTCGAGGTTCGCGACGGCCGGCAGCTCGACCACCGACATCTTGTAGCTCGGCGACTTCACGCCGTCGGCTTCGACGTAGTACTCAATCGAGGACTTGAGGTCGAACAGCATGCCCTCGAAAATGCCCGCGTCTCCGGTGACCACGAGCGGGCGGCGATCGATCTTGTCGCTGCCCGCTTCCTTCACCATCAGCATCACTTCATTGGTGCGGAAGCCGGCGAGGCGGGCCTTGATCGACTGATCCGAACCCTTCGGGACGCTGGCGTCGCCGGGTTCCACCGTGATGGCGTACGGGCTCGCGGCCTCGGCGCTCGTCGAGAGCACCAGCAGCGCGGACGCGCCCTGCCGGAGGAACTCCGGTCCGATCGAGAGCAGCAGCGCGACGACGGCGGCGGCCGAGGTCAGGGCCACGGCGAGGCGCCGGAGCGTCTGGCGGCCGATCGTCTTTCCGCCTTCAATCGTCCGCGCCTTCTCGATGGCCTGCGCGACCATCTTCTCGACGATCTCGGGCGGCACGGGCGGCGCGTCGGGGCCGGCCGGCGTGCTGACGTCCACCGCGCTCAGGATCGCGGCCTGCAGCGACGGCTCGTGCTCCTCGACGTAGAGCGCGACCTGCATGTCGTTGACGCGCCGGCGCATCGGCCGCACGAGCCACAGCCCGAGCAACAGCGCGAAGGCGCCGAACACGGCCACCCGCAGGCCCGTCACCGACGCCGGGCTGAACTTGTAGGACTGGAGGCCGAGCGAGGCCAGAACGATCGCGAGGAGCGCGCCGACGATGACGATGAGGCCGCCCCGGAGGAGCAGCTTGAGGCGCCACCGGCTGCGCACCTCACGGATGACCGCGATCAGCTCCTGGCGGGCGGTGCCGTTCAGCTCGTCCATGGGAATCCCCTTTGTCCTCAGCTTACTGCTTCCCTGCCGTAGCCGGCGGGCTTCAGCCCGCCGGACGACCGCAGGGCTGAAGCCCTGCGGCTACTGCGGATCTACTTCAAACCCTTGCCAAACCGTTTAGACAGGCGATTGGCCAACACAGTCTCAGAGAGCAGCATGGCCACGCCGGCGACGAACAGGAACCACCAGGTTGACTGCTTTTTCTCGATATCGGCCGGAGTGAGGTCCGGCCGTTCGAGCGACTGCCCGGTCGGGGCGGTCGCGGCCCGTCCCGTCGCGGTCTGGACGAACTGCTGCGGCGGCAGCGCCGAGAGGTCGGATTCGGACGGATCGAGGTTGACGGCGACCTGGAACGGCCGGCGCTCCCCCATGCCCTGAATCCGCACGGCATAGAAGCCCTGCTCGGACAGATTCACCGAGGGCGAGCCGCCCTCGCCGATCGTGAGCTGCGCGCCGCCGGGCGTGCTGACGACACCGCTCGCCTTGCGGGCGGGGCCCGCCTGGGTGTCACCCGCCGAGCCCTCACGGACGAGCGCCGCGAGCGGGACCGAGATGTCGAGGGTGCGCCCGACGGTGTACCAGGTCTCGGGCTCTTCGTACTTCGCGAGGTAGCGCATCGTCTCGTGCACGACCGGCACGAACAGGCCCTGCTTCGGGAAGTCGTTCCAGGTGTCGTCGAGGGGCGACGTGAACGCGATCACGCGGCCGGTCCCGACCGTGCGTTCCGCCATCGCCACGCCGCCATCGTCGAAGCGAGCCAGCACGCGGTCGGTCGGCGCGGGCGTCAGCGCGCGGTATTTGAGGAACCGGAAGTTGGAGAAATTGCCGTTCCGCGGATCCTTGAAGTCATCGAAGATCGGATGGCTGTAATCCAGGAAGCCGAGCGTGCTCCCGCCGGCGTTCAACCGATCGACCGGATTGCCGGGCCGGCCCGGCAGCAGCGGGAACTCCGAACCGCTCCACGGCGTGCGATCCGCCAGGACGACGAGCAGCCCGCCGCCCTGCTCGACGAACCGCTTCAACGACTCGTCGGCCTGCGTGGACAGCACGGAGGCGTTCTTCAGAATCACGACCGAGCGGCGCTCGAAGCTCGCCGGGGTGATCCGGGACGGCGTGACGACGTCGGCCTTGAACGGCGGCGACGCGCTCAAGCCCAGCGCGGTGGTGAGATACGCAGACCCGGCGGCGCCGCTGCCCTCGGCCGTGACCACCAGTATCGACACCGGGCGGCTGGGCGACAGCGCGAAGTTGAACGTGTTGTCGGCCGCGAGCGAGTCCGTGCCGGCGTGAACCGCCCCGCGCAGGCTCGGCACCGCCACGGTGAACTGGGGAAACGTCACGGAGCCGGACGCATTGGCGCCGACCGTGACGTTGCGCGTATCCACCACCCGGCCGTCAATCTCGAGCTTGACCGGCACGGTGACCTGGGCCGTGCTGCGATTCGTGAGACCGGCCGTCACGGTGACGCGCTCCTCGCCGGAGAACGACGCGCGGTCGAAGGCGACGGAGGTGACGGCGAGATTCGTGGTCTCCGGCGTCGCGACGGACAGCGGCGTGAGCGTCGCGCCCTCGGGGAGGTGGATCTCCTCCTGCCGCTCCCACCCGGCGCGCTGGAAGTCGCTGATGAGATAGACCTCCTTGCGCGGGAGCTGGGATCGCGTGAGCAGGCTCTGCGCCCACCGGAGCGCCGGCGCGAAGCGCGTGCCGTCGGACGAGACCTTCGCCGACGCGATCGCGCCTTCGAGCCGCCCGCGGTCGGACGTCGCGCGCACCGTTTCCTCGGTGCCGCTGCCGAAGAGCACGAGCGTCGCCTGATCGCTGCCGCCGAGCGCCCGGACGACCTTGAGCGCTTCGTCCTGCGCGCGCTTCCAGTGATCGCCGTAGCCCATGCTGGCGGATCGATCGAGCAGGATCACGACCTCGCGCGCGCCGCTCGTGATCGCCGCGGCCCTGAGCGGGTCGACGTGAAAGAACGGCCGCGAGAAGGCCAGGACGACGAGCGCCATGGCGCCGACGCGCATCAGCAGCAGCGCCCAGTTGTGAATGCGGCGACGCTCCACCGACTGGTACGGAATCTTCCGGATGAACATCAGCGACGGGAAGTAGACGACCTGCTTCCGCTCGCGCTGGATGAGGTGCACGATGACGGGCACGGCGATGGCCGCGAGCCCGACGAAGAAGATCGGTGCCAGAAACGCCATTACCGCACCCGCATGAGCCGCTCGCGGTTGCCCAGGTAGCTGAACAGCGCCTCGTCCAGCGGCTGGGTGGTCGCGAGCTGCAGATAATCGATGCGCACGTCCGAGCACTTCGTGCGGATCGCCTCGATGTGCTCGCGGATCATCTTCCGGTACTGCTCGGCGAATACTTCCGGCACCACCGGCACGTCCTCGCCGCTCTCGAGATCCTCGAACCGCGACGCCTCGCGGTACGGAAAGTCGATTTCGGCCGGATCCAGGACGTGAAAGACCACGAGGTCGTTCCCCATGAAGCGATAGGGCTTCAGCGCCTCGATCAGGTCCGACGGGTTTTCGTACAGGTCCGAGATCAGCACGACGATGCTGCGACGCTTGAAGTGCTCCGCGGCCTTGTCGAGCATGGCGAGCAACCGTCCCGGCTTCTCGGCTTTCGACCGGTCGAGCGTCTGCAGCAGCACGTTGAAGTGCTTGGCCGACGGCGGTACGTAGCTGACGATCTCCTCGTCGAACGTCACGATGCCGACGCGGTCGCGCTGCTTGTGCGAGAGATACGCCAGGCACGCCGCCAGGATCGATCCGTACTCGAGCTTCGTCACACCCTCGCTGCCGAAGCCCATCGACTTCGACACGTCGAGCAGCACCGACAGATTCGCGTTGGTGTCCGCCTCGTACTGCTTGACGAAGTAGCGATCGGTCCTGGCGTACAGCTTCCAGTCGACGCGCCGGATGTCGTCCCCAGCGACGTACCCGCGGTGCTCGGCGAAGTCGATCGACGCGCCGAAATGCGGAGCGCGGTGGAGGCCGTTGATGAAGCCGTCCACCACGTGGCGGGCGACGAGCTCGAGGTCCTTGATGCGGACGAGGACCTTCGGGTCGACGAACCGCGCGCCAGGAATTGCGTGTGTTTCCACGGAGTGACCGTTCCTACATGCCCGACTTCGGCATCGGCACGGTCTTGAGCAACTCGTCGATGAGTGCGTCCGTGGTCACGCCTTCGGATTCGGCCCTGAAGTTCATCAGGACGCGGTGCCGCATGACCGGATGCGCCATCGCCTTCACGTCGTCGAAGCTCACGTGGTACCGGCCCTCGGTCAGCGCGCGCGCCTTGGCGCCGAGGATGAGGTACTGCGCCGCGCGGACGCTGCAGCCGAACGCGACGAACTTCTTGATCATCTCCGGCGCCTTGGGGTCCTTCGGACGGCTGGTGCGCACGAGCGACAGCGCGTAGCGCATCACCGGCTCGGCCACCGGCACGCGGCGGACCAGCTGCTGGAAGTTGATGAGGTCCGCGCCCGTCACGGGCTTCTCGAACTTCGGATCCAGCACGGCCGTCGTCGTGCGGACGACGTTGTATTCCTCGTCCTCGGGCGGGTGCTCGATGACGATGTGGAACATGAAGCGGTCGAGCTGGGCTTCGGGCAGCGGGTACGTGCCTTCGAGCTCGATCGGGTTCTGCGTCGCGAAGACGAAGAACGGCTCCTCGAGCGTGTAGGTGCGGCCCTGGATCGTCACGCGATGCTCCTGCATCGCCTCGAGCAGCGCGGCCTGCGTCTTGGGCGGCGTGCGGTTGATTTCGTCCGCGAGCACGATGTTCGCGAAGATCGGCCCCGGCGCAAACACCATCTGGCGCCGGCCGGTGGCCGCGTCCTCCTGGATGATGTCTGTGCCGGTGATGTCGGACGGCATCAGGTCCGGCGTGAACTGGATGCGGTTGAACCGCAGCTCGAGCACCTGCGCGAGCGTCCGGATGAGCAGCGTCTTGGCGAGCCCGGGCACGCCGACGATCAGGCTGTTGCCGCCGACGAACAGCGTCAGCATGACCTGATGCACCACGTGATCCTGCCCGACGATGAGCTTGCCGAGCTCGGCGACGATGCGCGACTTGGCCGCGTTCATCTTGTCGGCCAGCGCGATGTCCTGCGGCGAATCCATCCGAACGACTTTTTCAGCGACCTGTGTTTCCACGCGAGCACCCCGCTTATTGATCCACGTAGTCGGCGGGCTTCAGCCCGCCGACCGCAGGGCTGAAGCCCTGCGGCTACGAAAAATTAATGCGTCAGTCCGTACATGAAGAGATTGATGCCGATCTTGTAGGCCTGGTTGTTGATTTCGACCGGCGCGTAGCCCGTGTCGGACCACTCCCAGAACTCCGACATGTCCGTGTTGAACGCGGCGACGACCATCAGGCGCTTGTTCGGGTCGTTGTCCTTGAAGTAGCCGCGGAACATCGGCTTGCCCGCGTCATACGCCTGCGGCACCATGTCGAAGGAGTTGATCTCGTAGAACGAGTGAAAGATCCGGTGATCCGGCGTCAGGTCCACCCAGTGGCCCTGGGGCAGCACGCGCGTCATCTGGTACTCGAAGTTGCCCCACTCCCGGAAGTTGCGGAAGTCATCGAAGATCATGAAGCCGCCCTTCTCGAGGTAGTCGCGGAGCAGCTTGGCTTCCTGATCGCTCTGGAGCTGCCAGTAGCCCGGCTCGCACATGTACGCGACCGGGAACTTGAACAGGTCCAGATCGCTCAGGGCCATCACGCTGCTTTCCTCGACGTGCGACGGCGCGATCGTCAGCTCCGACCACATCTTCAGGAAGTGCGTCTCGCCGCGTGGATGATCGTGCGCCCACCGCGGCATGCGGCCCCAGTCCGGATACGACAGACGCACGAACACGAAGCGGCCGTCGTAGCGCACGTTGCCGCTGTACGAGCCCTGCTGATAGCGCCCGCCTCCGCGCTGCGCGGTGGGCGTGGCGATGGCGGCGAGGCCAACCGCGATGACGACAAGTCCGGCGGTCACGAGTCGTTTGCGCATCGTGCCCTTTCCTGCCGCCGCAAAACCCGCGGCGGCCTACGTACTGCCCTATGCCAACCCGCGCCGGCGCCGCAGCAGCCACTCGCCGCCCATGAGGGCGAGCAGGCCGATGAGGATGACCGGCATGTCCCACAAATCCTTCTCTTCGACGACGGTGACGCCCTTGCCGCTGTAGGTGATCGCGTCCACGAGCTTGGCGGCGTCGGCCGGCGTGTGGAAGCGGCCTTCGGTCTCTTCCGCGATGCGCTTCAGGAGCGGCGCGCGCATGGCGGCGTCGAAGTACTCGGCGTCGCTCGGCGCGACGCGGATGACCGACGTGCCTCGCGTCGTGTCCTTGCCGTCCTTGGCGGTGCCGCCCGCGCTCACCTTGTACAGCCCGTCTTCGGTCGGCGTGAAGCGGGCGCGGTACTCGCCCGGATGCTCCACCGTCCACTCCATCGGCACGTCTTCCACCTTGCCGCCCGGCGACGTGACGCGCGCGGTGATCCGGCCGTCGTTGATCCCCTTGAACTCGGGATCCATCACTTCCGCGGTCAGCGTGACGGGCTCGCCCTTCTGCACGCGGTCGGGCAGGACGCTCACCATCACGCGATCGGGCACGCCGTCCACCACCCAGCGCAGCAGGCGCTGCCAGAAGTTGTGATGCGTCGGGTCCTTCACGTCCATCTTGGCGTGCATCCGCCAGAGCCACGTGTCCTGGACCGGCAGCGCGATGGCACGGCCGCGTCCGTACCGCTGATACGCAAACACGACCTGGTCGCGGCCGCGGCTGTCGGTGCCCGTGAGCAGCACGTTCGCGCCGGGCTTGGTCTGCACCACCGGGTTGAGCGACGTCAGCGGCGGCAGATCGCGCCACTTGGCCGCGACGTTCTTCTCGTCGTCGGTGATCTGTGTCGCCGGATGGGTCAACCCCGCGCGGGTCGGCCGGACCACCAGCTCCTCGACCGCCGGGTACTCGGCCGCGCGCGCCATGCGCTCGAGGACCACCGGCAGCGCGTCGGCCAGCGGCGTGCCGGCCCATCCGCCTTCCGAGAACGACCGCGCGCCGCCCAGCACCAGCAGGCCGCCGCCCCGGACGTCGACGAAATCTTCAATCATCCGCTGCTGTTCGGGCGTGAAGGCCGACGCCTCGACGCTGCCGAGCACGATGCCTCGGTACGAGAACAACTCCTCGCGCGTCATCGGGAATCCGCCCGCGAGCTCTTCGCCGCTGTCCACGCCGATGCGCAGGAACTTGTCGGACGACGTGGCCGTCGCTTCGGCGGTGCGCTGCAGCAGGACGACCTGCAGGTTCTTGTCGTCCTCGACGGCCAGGCGCACGAACTTGGGCTCGGGCCGCGGCTCGCCGTCCAGGAAGAGCAGCTTCTCCGTCCGGTTGTAGACCTCGATGTGCGCTTCGCGCTGGTTGTTCTGCGCGACTTCCTCGCCCGACTGCACGGGCACGCGGAACTTGAACACCCGCGAGCCCGTGTCCATCGTCTTCAGCCGGACCTTGACGGTTTCGGATTCTCCGTCGCCCGGCAGCGTGATGTCCTGCGAGCTGACGATGCGGCCCTCGTCCTCGACGATGAGCGGCACCTTGGCGCCGCCGTAGCCGGTCTGCGTGATGACGAGGTCGAGCACGAGCGAGCTGCCCTTGAGCGCGCGCCGCGGCGTCTCCACGCGCGTGACCTGCACGTCGCGCGTCATGCGCTCGCGGCCGACGCCGACGGCAAACACCGGCATCGCCTGCGCCTTGAGCCCCGCGATCGCGTCGTCGAGCGTCGTCGTCGAGTTGTCGGAGCCGTCGGTGACCAGCACGAGGCCGGCCACGGGCAACCCGCTCAGCTCGTCGCGAGCGCGGTCGAACGCCTCACCGAGGCGCGTGCCCGTCCCTTCGAACCGGAGATCGCCGGTGGACTGGAGCCGCTCGGCCGACGACGAAAACCGGTACACGCGAAGTTGAAACCGCTTGCCCAGCTCGGTCAGCAGCCGCGCGTCCGGACGGCCCAGCTCATTGAGGATGAACTCGCTGCGCGCCTTGCCGTCGTGGTCGGCCACCTGCATGCTGCGCGAGTCGTCGAGCAGCACGCCGACAAAGTTCTGCTGGGGGACGGCGACCTTGATCTCGAGCGTCGGGCGCAGCAGGACGAAGAGCGCCAGCGCGAGGAGCGGCACGCGGATGAGCAGCAGCATCGCGCGGTCGCGGCCGCTCACGGCCGCGAGCTGCCGATAGGTCCAGACGGCGTAGAGGCCGATCAGCGCGGCCAGGCCCGCCGTGAGCCACATCTGGCGTGACGCCGCCAGGACGAACCGGCCCTGCTGCCAGCCCTGCTCGAAGATGAGCGGCTCGTATTTGAAGAGGAAGGTGAACAGGGATTCGAACACGGTTAGGTTCGGCGGATTGTACTAGCCCTCATCCTTAGATCAATGGTCTTAGATCAATGTCCATTCCCATTGTGCCGTCATTACAGCGTGCTTGACGCAAATGTAATGATGCGGGTCGCGTCGGCCTGAATTCCGCCCTGCGCGAGCTCGGGCCGGCCACCGCCACGGCCGCCGAGTTCCGCCGTCGCCCGCTTCATCCAGGCTCCGGCGTCAAAGGCCACATCAGCCGATCGCGTCACGACGACGGGAGCAGGCTGTCCGTCACCGACCAATACGACGACCAGGCCGGGTTCGCTGACGACGGCGGCCGCGAGCACCTTGAGCGCGGCCGCGTCCCATCCGGGTATGGCCCTTAAGACGAGTCGGTACGGCCCTGCGGTTTGGGCCTCGGCGCGAAGTGATGCCGCCCTGGACACCGCGACTTCCTCCTGCAGGCGTCGAATCGTGCGGCCAGACTCCCTGGTTTCGGCCAGCAGCCGCTCAATGGCCGGCACGATCTCGCCGGCCGGGACCGACGCGACGCGCATCGCGGCCGTCACCGTGTCGCGCAGCCGGCCGTGCTCGCGCCGGGCCCGTTCGCCGCAGGCAAACCCGAGGCGGGTCGCGCCCTTGAACCGCTCCCATCCGGTGACGGCGATGAGGCCCACCATCCCCGCCGAAGGGACATGCGTGCCACCGCACGCCGACAGGTCGCAGTCGGCGATCTCGACCAGCCGGAGCCGGCCCGTGCGCGCCGGCTCCTTGCGCAGCGGCAGGGCGGCGGCTTCCTCGTCCGACGCAAAACGAATCGAGACGCGCCCGTCGGCAAACACCACGCTGTTGGCGTCCGCTTCCGCGCGCGCGATCTCGCCGGCGGACACCTCCCGCTGCAGATCGATGGTCGACCCGTCGTCGCCGAGATGGAAGCTGACCGTGCGAACCGACAACAGCCGGTCGAACGCGGCCGACAGGATGTGCTGGCCGGTGTGCTGCTGCATGTGATCGAACCGGCGCGGCCAGTCGATCTCGCCGCGCACACGCGCACCCACCTCGAGCGGCGCATCGACGATGTGATGGATGTCGTCGCCCGCGTCGATCGTGTCGAGCACGCGGACGCCGCCGAGGCGGCCGGTGTCGAACGGCTGGCCGCCGGAGGTCGGATAGAAGGCAGTGCGGTCGAGCGTCACCGCGAGGCCGGCGTCCGTCTGCGTCACCGCGGTGACCGCTGCCTCGAAGTCCCGCGCCATCGCGTCCGTGTAGTAGATCCGCTCCGTCATGCTGTCTGGCTGGCGGGAATATCGACGAAGAACAGCGCGCCGCCGCTCGCGCCGCGCTGGTAGCCGATCGTGCCGCCGAACGATCGCACGATACCGTAGCTGACCGACAAGCCCAACCCGGTGCCTTCCCCGACGGGCTTCGTCGTGAAAAAGGGCTGGAAGAGCTTCGACTCGTGCTCGGCCGGCACGCCGGCGCCGGTGTCCTCGACTTCGAAGTGCACCTGGCCGTTCTCGAGATCCCGCGTGCGGATCATGATCCGCCGGGCGCCGACGGGCACGGCCGTCATCGACTGCTCGGCGTTGATCAGAAAATTGAGCAACACCTGCTGCAGCTCGGTGAAGACCGCGTGCACCGGCCGCGTGGCGGCTTCGCTCACCTCGAGCGCGATCCCCTGTTCCTGCAGCCGACGCTGACGCAGCTCGACGACCGACGTCACGAGATCGCCGAGCTTGACGGGCCCCGGCTTGGACGTCTGCTGCCGGCTGAAACGCGAGAGGTTCCGGATGATCGCGCTGGCGCGCGCGCTTTCCTTCTGGATCAGCGCCAGATCCGCGCGAACCTCCGGCGTCAGGTCGGGCTCGCGCTGCAGGATCTCGGAAAAGCCGGAGATCGCCTGCAGCGGGTTGTTCAGCTCGTGCGCGATACCGGAGAGCAGCACGCCGATGGCCGCGAGGCGCTCCTGCCGAATGACCTGCTGCTGCAGCGACTCGACGCTCTCGCGCGCGCGGCGCAGCCGCTCGACCATCTCGCGGAACGCCGTGTGCACGTGCTCGAGCTCGCGGGACGGCATGCGGATCGACGGCGGCGGCGTCAGATCGCCGGAGCCGACCCGGTCCGCCGCCACCTCGAGCCGCCGCAGCGCCGGCAGCCACCGGCGCATGAACACCGCCTGGATCAGCAGCAGGACGAGCGTCGCGACGCCGGAAATCAGGACCGTCTGCTGGAACGTGGCCATGGCTCGCGTCCAGGCGATATGGTTCGGCAGGCCCACCCTGACCGTCCAGGATTTGCCGGCGACCAGCACTTCCTCTTTGACGAGCTCGGCGGGCGCCCCACGCCCGCTGCGACGGAAGGCGACCTGGCCTTCACGCTCGTGAGCCACGGCGACCTCCGCCCCGGCTGGGAGGTCGAGTGCCTCCAGGTAGTCGCCGACCGCACGGCCGCCGTCCGGCGGCAGCGACGCCAGATGGAGGGCGATGGCGGAGGCCAGCACCCGGGCCTCGCCGTGAAGTTGCTGGGTCTCTTCGATATAGGTCGATCCCCGGCCGGTCCACGTCATGATGGCGGCGACTGGAATCAGGATGACCAGGATCGCCAGGAGGAACTGCTCTCGAAGAGGGCGAGCCACGGGAGGGCGCCTATTCTTCTCCGGTCAGGGGCGCGCTGACAACAGCGGATCCGCCAGCCCCGCCTCTTCGAACCCGCGCGCGCGGAACCGGCAGCTGTCGCATTGGCCGCACGGCCGGCCGTCCGGAAGCGGCGCATAGCAGCTGTGCGTCAGTCCGTAGTCCACCCCCAATTCGGCGCCGAGCCGAATGATCCCGGCCTTGCTCAACGCCTGCAGCGGCGCCCAGATCCGAATCACCGCCCCGCCGACGCCGGCACGGGTCGCCAGCGTCGCGAGGTACTCGAACGCGGACAGAAACTCCGGGCGGCAGTCCGGATAGCCCGAGTAGTCGATCGCATTCACGCCGATGACGATGCGATCGGCGCCAAGCACTTCGGCCCACCCAAGGGCGAGCGACAGCAGGATCGTGTTGCGGGCAGGAACGTACGTTGAAGGGATCGTGTTATTGGTTATTGAGTTATTGGTTATTGAGTTATTGGGAATCTCGCCTTCACCCAGAAGAGAAGATCCGCCGAAGGCGCGGAGGTCGACGTCGAGCTCGATGTGTCTGGCGACGCCGATGGCCAGCGCCACCCGGCGGGCAGCTTCGATCTCGGCCGCATGCACCTGGCCGTATCGCACGGTCAGCGCGTAGAGCTCGTACCCTTCGCGGCGCGCCAGCGCCGCCGCCGTCGTCGAGTCCAGCCCGCCCGAGAGCAGCACGACGGCGCGCGCCATCACACGCCTCTGGTGTCCGCGCCCCAGATGTACTTGTGTTGCTGGAGCTGCAGGCGCACCGGCAGCTTCTCGTCCAGGATCCAGCGCGCCAGATCGGCGGGCGCGAGCACGCCGTGCACCGGGGAGAACAACACGGCGGCAGTCCTGCCGGTGAGCTGATGGGCGTCGACGATGGTCTTTGCGTAGTCGAAATCGGCGCGGTCCTGAATCACAAACTTGACCTCGTCGTGCCGCGACAGCTGCTCGAGATTCGGCCAATGCATCCGTGCCGCCTCGCCGCTCCCCGGGCACTTCACGTCCACGATGGTCACAACGGCGTCGGGGACGTCGTCGATCGGGATGTGCCCGCCCGTCTCGAGCAGGACGCCGAAGTCGAGATCGAGCAGACGCTCCATGAGCGGCACGGCCTCGCGTTGCAAGAGCGGCTCGCCGCCGGTGAGCTCGACGAGATCGCCGCCCAGCCCGACCACTTCGGAGACCACCTGATCGATCGAGAGGCTGCGGCCGCCCGTGAACGCGTACGGCGTGTCACACCACGAACACCGCAGGTCGCAGGCCGCGAGACGCACGAAGACACACGGGCGTCCGGCATGCGTCGACTCGCCCTGGATGGACTTGTAGATCTCGTAAACCGTCAGCATGAGTTCCCAAGAAAAGGAGTGTAGCTTAGAGGCTGGTGTCGCAGATCCTCATCGGCACGAGCGGCTGGAGCTATCCGACCGGCAAAGGCACCTGGAACGGCGTGTTCTATCCGTCGCGCCGGCCGGGGCGGTTCGATGAGCTCGCCTATTACGCGGAGCACTTCGACACCGTCGAGGTGAACTCGACGTTCTACCGGATGCCGGAAGCGGCGCACACGGCCTCGTGGCAACGCCGCACGCCGGCGTCGTTCCTGTTTGCCATCAAGCTCTCTCAGAAGTTCACGCATCCGGACATGTACTTGTCCAAGACCGGCGCCGCCGACTGGGATCTCTCGCGCGCCGATGTGGATCTGTTTCGCGCCGGCATCGCGCCGCTCGCCGACGCCGATCGGCTGGCCGCGCTGCTCATGCAGTTTCCGTCGAGCTTTCATCGCGGCGACGACACGCGCATGTACCTGGATTGGCTGCTCGAGGTCTTCCACGGCTATCCGCTGGCCGTGGAGCTGCGGCATCGATCCTGGAGCGACGCGGGGGCCGACACGACCGCGCTCCTCGACGCGGCCGGCGCCGCATGGACGCTCATCGACGAGCCGAAGTTTGAAAGCTCCGTCCGGCAGTCGCTCGCGGAGTCCGGCCGCACCACGCTGACGTACCTGAGATTGCACGGCCGCAATGCCGCCGCCTGGTGGGACCACGCCGAGTCCGAGGATCGGTATGACTACCTGTACTCACCCGAAGAGGTGAAGGCCTTTGTCGAGCCGGTCCGCCGCGCCGCAGGACCGGGCCGCCGCGTGCTCGTGTATTTCAACAATCACTTCTCCGCGAAGTCCGTCGCGAACGCGGCGATCCTCAAGCACGACCTCGGCCAGATTCTGCCCGGCGACTATCCGCAGACCATGCTCGCGACGTATCCCGAGCTCGCGGGCATCGTCAGGACGGCGGGCCTTCCTCTTTAGCCACCTCGTCTTCGATGCCCGCAAAGGGGCTGCGTCGAATCGCGGATCGAAGCGTGGCGACCGCCTTCGTGATGCCCTTCACGTCGTGCCGCCACAGGGCCGACAGCGCCACTTTCCTGCCGTCGCGCAGGAGCAGCGCCGGACGCGCGACCGCGCCGCCTTCGTCGTCCGACTGCCGCTCGACGACGACATCCTCGATGCGCCCGAAGGGGATCGTCTGCACGTGCTTGCCGAACAGGCCGAGCTGGACGAGGCGCACGTGCTGCTCGGCGGGCGTGATCAAGACCGTGGACAGGGGAGAGCGCCCCGCCCACCAGACGCCGACGGCGATCGACATGCTCCCCATGAAAACGGCGAGCGGCGCCTGCCACCACTCGATCTGGGCGGACTGGCTGATGCCGAGATAGACGAACAGGGCGCCAACTCCTATAAAGAGGAGGGCGAGCAGCCACCAGACGCCGGGATTGTCACGGACCCGGATCACGCCCGGCATGTTATCCCGCCACGGTTCGCGTCACTGAATGCGAAAGTCCAGCACGATGTGGACGAGCACGTCCACGGGCTTGCCTTCGAACGTGCCGGGCTTGAAGGTCCACTGCCGGGCCGCGCGAAACGCCGCCTCATCCAAACCGAATACGCGATCGAGCGACTTCACCAGACGGACGGCGCCCACCGTGCCATCCGCCTTGACGACGACCTCGAGCGTGACGGAACCCTGGATACGCGCGCGCATCGCGTCGCTGGTGTACTGAGGCTTGACCTGGACGAGCGGCATCGGACTCGTGACGCCGCTGCCGACCTGCCGCGGCCCGCCGCCGCGATTACCGTCCTCGCCCGGTCCCGTGCCCGGACCGCGGCCAGGGCCGTCTCCGCCCTCACGACCCGTGCCGCCAGGCTTCGAAAACGGCCCGACGTTGCCCCCGAACATCTGGAGCAGCCTTGTCGGGTCCGTCGAAACCGGCGTGTCGATCGCCGGCGTTGCGGGCACTGACGCCGGGTTCGTGGCGGTGACCGGCGTGGCCCTGACCGCCGGGTCGGGTGCAGGACTGGTGTTCGTGCGCGGACTGGTGCGGCCGCCTCCACCGCCTGACGGGCCAGGCGATGCGAAGTAGACGGACTTGAACTCGTCCGGATGCGACGGCGTCGCCTCCGGCGCGGACGGGATCCCGAACAACAGCAGCAGCACGGCGAACGCGCCGTGCACTGCAGCGGACGCGCCCAGCGCGCCGCCCAGCCGGCGTCGATCTTTACCCATGCCTGGGTTAGACGCTGGGCGGAGGATAGAGCCGGAACTATCCTCGTACGCCTCGTACGCCTCGTACGCCCCGTACGTCTCGTACGTCGAACGCGCTGTCGCTGGTCAACGTTGATCAGACAGGAGGCCGGGTCTTCAGACCCAGCCACCCCAAAAAGACCGTTGGCCAGCGCCAGGGCGTTCCTCGTACGTGGCGTACGAGGCGTACGTGGCGTACCTGCGCTACTTTTTCTCGCCCTTCAGGTAAGCGTTCTTGATCGAATCGGCGACCTCGATCTTGTCCACCACCGCCATTCCGGCTGTGACCTGGCCGATGATCGCGTACTTGCCGTCGAGGCTGGGGCTCGCGCGCTTCATGATGTAGAGCTGGCTGTCGGCGGCCATCGGGTTCCCGGCATGGCCGAGACCGACCGTTCCGCGGACGTGCTGCCGCTTCTTGGACACCTCGAACGCGTTAATCGCCTTGCCGCTGCCGCTGGTGCCCCAGTAGGCCTTCAGCGTCATGTCGCGGGATCGCGGATCGCCGAACTGGACGAGCGAGGGCTCGACGCGATGGAAGCGCTGGCCCCTATAGATAGAGTTGGAGTTGCGGACGAGCGCGACGATGTGCTCGACGCTCTTGGGCGCTTCAGCCGGGAAAAAACTGATCTCGATGGTGCCTTTGACGGTTTCGAGCACGAGGATCGGTGCCGCCGCAGCCGCCGGCTTGGTCTGGCGCGCCGACGCGGGCACGGCGGCCGGTACTGCGGCCCCGAAAAGCCCGACAAGGACGAGAAGGATCAGGACGGACAGAACGGCGCGGCTCATGACGGCCTCCGGGATAGACGAGGATAAACGAGGCCGATCATAGCTGACGGGCTGCGCTATTCTGTGTCGCACCCGAGGTACCGATGCTGAAGAAGTCGACGTTCGCGAGACTGACCTGCCTCGCCGCCATCGTGGCGGCCGGCGCGCTCCCGCTCCTCGCCCAGGGCCAGACGCCGCCGGGCCGGGGCGCAGCGCCACCGCCGGATCCCAAGAAGCCGCAGAAGCTCGAGATCACGGCCGGCACCAAGGCGCGGTACAAGGTCACCGAGCAGCTGGCGGGCATCAGCTTTCCGAGCGACGCCGTGGGCACCACGGAAGCCATCACCGGCTCGATTGTCATCAATCCGGACGGGTCGATCGGCGCGGGCTCGAAGATCGTGGTGGATCTGAAGTCGCTCACCAGCGACCAGCCGCAGCGCGACAACTACATCCAGACGCGGACGCTTCAGACCGACAAGTTCCCGCTGCTCGAGGTCGTGCCGAAGCGCGCGGTGGGCCTCCCCTCCCCGATGCCGGCGGGCAACCAGGCGCAGTTCGGCTTTCAGCTCATCGGCGACCTGACACTGCACGGGGTCACCAAGGAAGTGACGTGGAACGTGATCGCGGTGCTGGGCGCGGCGCAGGTCGGCGGACGCGCCATCACCACGATCGACTTCGCGACGTTCGACATGACCAAGCCGACGCTCGCGCGGCTGGTGAGCGTGGACGACAAGATCCACCTCGAGATCGAATTCCGGTGCACGCGCACCGCGATGTAGCGCAGGGCCGGGAGCGACCGTGGACGAAAAGACACTCTTTACGGGGTTCTGGGAAAACGAATCGCGGACGACGCGCAACGTGTTCGCGCGCATTCCGGAGGGGTCCGACTATCGTCCGGATCCCCGTTCGCGGACGGCGCAAGAAATCGCCTGGCAGGTCATCGGCGAGGAGAAGTCCCTCATGGACGCCCTCGAGAGCGGCAAGATGGGATGGTCGCCGGACCCCATGCCCGCGACGATGAAAGAGGTCCTCGCGGCGTACGAGACGCAGAGCGCCAGCATCATCCAGCGACTGAAGGCGCTGCCGAACTCCCGCTGGAATGGCGGGCTCGAGTTCTTCGGGCACCAGCGCACGGCCTCGACGATGGCCTGGAGCTTCCTCTTCGACATCGTCCATCATCGCGGCCAGATCAGCACCTACCTTCGGCCGATGGGATCGACCGTGCCGCAAATCTACGGGCCGAGCGCGGACGAGCCGTAGTACCGGTGAGTCACCTCGGCGCGCGCCGAGTTAGACTCTGCGCCAGTGAACGTCATCAGGACCGCCCGGGCGGGCTCCGCCATCGAGGATTACTGCCGGGCCTGCAAGACCGATCGCATCCATACCGTCGTTGCCGCAGACCAGGCCGGGCAACCGATCCGCGTCCAGTGTGGGTTCTGCCGAAGCGAGCACAACTACCGTGGCGGACCGCGGATCGGAACGTCCGAGGCGCCACGTCGGCCCGCACCCGCATCAGCACCGGCACCGACGTCCTCGCCCTCACCGGCGCGCCGTCCATCCGCCGAGACGTTTCCAATCGTCAGCGACCGTGAAAGGAGCGCCGCGCCCGTGACGTCCCAGGGTTCCTCAACCGATCTCGAGCTGCTGCTTCGGCGCATCATCCGCGAGGAGTGCGGCATCACGGCCGTCGCGCCCGCCGAGAAGTGGCGCGGCGGATCGCTCGTGCTCAAGCCGGGCAATCCCAATCTTCAGGAGAAGGCCGTCCCGATCGAGACCTTCTTCCACAAGATCGTCATGCTGCGGAATCGGCTGCGCACGCTCGAGCAGCAGGTCAACGCGTCCGATCTGCCCGACGACGCGAAGGTGAAGCTGCAGGTGTACATCACGGGCTGCTACGGATCGCTCACCACATTCAACGTGCTGTTCGCCGACGAGGACGATCAGTTCAAGGGCGCCGAGGGATGAAGCTCGGCCGCTAAGGAGGACCCGATGATCGCAAGGGCCGTGCTGTCCGCGCTGAGATCCCGCCGGGGGCGGCTCGCGTGCCTCCTCGTGCTTTCGGCCATCGCCGCCGCCAGCTGCGCCCGCCAGCCTCTGCCGCCCGATGCGGGCAGCGGGCCGGGCTTCCTGCTCGGCTTCGTGCACGGCTTCATGATCCTGTTCAGCTTTATCGGAAGCCTCTTCTCGGAGATCCGGATCTACGCGTTTCCGAATGCCGGCGGCTGGTACGACTTCGGATTCCTGCTGGGTGCGATGGCATTCCTCGGCGGAGGCGGCGCCTCGTCGTCCTCGCGACCACAGCCGTGAACGACTTCACGCGTCGATCCTGAGCGCCTCGGTCGGCTGAATGCGGAGCGCGCGGCGGACGGGCACGATACAGCTGACCATCGCGACGCCGATGATGAACGCTGCGATGGCGACGGTGATCGCGCCTGCGGTCAATGGGCCGCTGGCGTATTCCTTCGCCTGCAGCGACAAGACTGCGCCGCCAGGGAGCGCGCCGATCGCGACACCGATGCCCACCCGCACCACCGCGTGTCGCAGGACGCTCGCGATCACCCGCGCGGGCGACGCGCCGAGCGCCGTGCGGATGCCGATCTCCCGTCTGCGGCGCGCGAGCGTGAACGAGACCAGAGCGTAGATGCCGGCGGTCGACAACAGCAGCGCCACGCCGCTGACGATGACAACGGCCCGAATCAGGTACCCGAACGTCCGCATCTCGACGTCGGCGGCCCGGTCGAGCGTCACGACATCGCGCAGGCGCACAAGAGGGTCGACGGCCACCGCGGCGATCCGGAGCGGCGACCCGAGCGCCGCCGCGTTGTCGCGGGCGTGGATCACCACGCTGACCACTCCCGCTGTGTCCGGCGGGAGCGGACGGTAGATCATCGCCTCATCGGCCTTCCTGGCCGGTGACGTCGAAATGTCGCTGACCACGCCTACTATCTCGAACCAGGGCCCCGGCGTGCCGCCAGCTTCACGCCATGGCTGGCGCACCTGCTGGCCGAGTGCCGATCGCCCGCCCAGCACCCGCCGCACGAACGATTCGTCCACGACCGCCACCGGCAGTCCTGACTCGAGCTCGCTCGGAGTGAACGTGCGGCCCGCCACAATCCGTTGCCCGAACGTGTCGAAGTAGCCGGGCCCCACGCGCGCGCTGCGCACCCAGCGCACGTCATCGCCCGATCGCGCCTGTCCGGCCTGGAGCGAACCCGAGGGGAACTCGACCCAGAATTGCTCGGCGCTTATCCCCGGCAGCTCAGCGGCATACGTGACGCCGGAGACGGCCGGTTCCGACTGGATTCTCCGGGCGAGCTCGCGGAGCACCGCCGACCGCCGTTCGGGCGGCATGGCGCCCGGCATCTCGACACCCGCGGTCAGGTATTCCGATCTGGGGAACGTGACGTGCACGAACTTCCGATTCGCATCGCGCGCCTCCCAGCCGAGGCCCGCCACGATCAGAAGGAACACGACGGTGATGGCGACCTGCCCGACGATCACGCCGGTCCACAGCCGGCCGAACTGCAGCGTGCCGGCGCCGGCGCCGGCCTGCTTGAGCCGTCCCTGCATGTGCCGGCCCGTGGCCTTGAGCGCAGGCACGCCTCCGACCAGGAGCGCGGCGAGCACGACGAGCACGGCCACGTAGAGGAGGGTTTCGGTCGAGAATCCCGTGTTCCACCAGAACGGCAGCGGCCCGAGTGTCTCGATCCAGATGCCACGCACGAGTTCGAGAGTGAACGATGCCGCCAGGAGCCCGACGCCCGCGGCCAGCGCGGCCAGAACCAGGGCTTCAGCCACGAGCTGCGCGACAATGCGGCCGCGGCTGGCGCCGAGCGCCGTGCGAACGGTGAGCTCCGCTTCCCGCGTGACCGTGCGCGCAAAGACCAGCGTGGCGACATTGGCGCCGCAGAGGCCCAGCAGCGCGATGAAGATCAGGTTGAGCGAGTAGATGATCGCCAGCTCCTGGCCCATTCGATCCGGCGCCCGCAGCGAATCGACGTAGGCCAGCACCTGCGGGCGGAGATGGGCGTGCGCGGCCGCATCCGGTGCTCCCGCCATCAGGGTGTCCAGCTCGCTCTGTGCCGCGTCCAGGGTGACGCCGGGCGGCAGCCGGCCGAAGACCCTGAGCCACGGACCGTCGCCGCGGGTCAGTCCGGCGCTGTCGAACCGCAGTGGCGTCCACAGGTTGTAATTGATCGGAAAGGCAAACCCTTCGGGCATGACGCCGACGATCTCGTGCGGCACCTCATTCAGTCGAACGGTTCGACCGACGACGTCTGCAGCGCCGCCGAATCGGTCGCGCCAGACGTCGTAGCCCACCACCGCCACGTGAGGCGCGCCAGGCTGCTCGTCCGCATCGACGAGTGGGCGCCCGAGGATGGGCGCCGCCGGCATGATCCGGAAGGCGGACGCGCTGATTTCCACCCCGCGCACCGGATCGGCGCGGCCGTCGTCGGTGATCAGATTCCGGTCGGCCGGGCGTTCGCCTCCGAGATCCTGAACCGCACGAAGCTGCCGGCGCCAGCGGGCGAACTCCCAGGCGACGCGCGGCTGGACGGCGCGCTGCGCGACGTCGACGTTGACGATGCCGACGAGCCGATCGCCGCCCGGGAACGACAGCGTTGGGCGGACCATGTCGTTGACGAACTCAAAGTAGGCGGCGCCGCCGCCGATGGCCACCGCCAGCGCGAGGACGCCGACGATGGTGAGCCCGGGTGACTTCGCAAGCATGCGCACGCCGAGCTTCACGTCGGTGGACGCACCGGCGAGCGGCCGGAACGTGCGCGCGTCGCGCTGGTGCTCCTTGGCCTGCTCGACACCACCGAACTCGCGCCGGGCGGCCTGGCGGGCTTCGACGTCGCCGAGTCCCCGCGCGCGGTACTTGTCCTCGATCAGCCGCAGATGGGCGCTGATCTCACGAGCGAGCTCCGTCTCGGACCGGTCGTGACGGATGAGCGCCGTCAGCCGGCGGAAGAATCGTCGCAGGTGCGCCATGCGTCAGCTCTCCGTGAGCAGTTTATTGACGAGGCCGGACAGCCGGCGCCACTTCTCGGCCTGGCGCTTCAGCTCGCCCTCGCCCGCCTTCGTAATCCGGTAGTACTTCGCCTCGCGGTTGGACTCGGTCTTCTGCCAGCTGCCCTTGATCCAGCCCTGGTCCTCGAGGCGGACGAGCGCCGGGTACAGCGTGCCCTGGTTCAGCGACAGCGGGTGGTCGGAGACCTGCTCGAGGCGGGTCGCGAGCGCGTAGGCGTGCAGCGGTCCCATCGTCGAGAGCGCGCGCAGCACGATCAGATCGAGGGTCCCTTGCAGGAGGGCCACGGGTTCACTTGGCATGCCAGTGCAGAATGACTCCGTCTTCACTTGGATGTCAAGTGATGCCAGAAACGTCATTTAAAGGTGGCCGGCGATCTCGACGAAACGACGTAGTGAGACCTCGATGGAGATCGGCGCCTACGCATTCGCGGGCATCTTCGGACTGGCGGCGATCGTCGCGGTCTGGAATCTCGCGTACCGCCGGTCGATCGCGCAGCAGCTCGAGGATCGCGGCTTCCACACGTGCGACGCGGACGCTGATGCGCTCGAACGCGCCTGGCGGACGGCGACCGGCGCCGGCGCTCCCGAGGAGCTGAAGATCGTGGACTGCCGCCGCCGCGCGGCCGGGCGCGGCCACCTCTACCACTTCACCGTGCGCGAGCAGTCGCGCCGGAACGGCGGCGACCGCGACTCGGACAGCCTGGGCGCCTCGTACCCCGCGTACCTGCTCGACCTCCGCGACGCCTCGTGGGTCGGCCGGCCGGCGGTGACGCTGCATGTGCTCCCGCCCGGATCGAAGCTGCTGCGCAAGCTCGTGGCCGGCGCCGCCAGACTGGCCGACCAGCGGCCGCTCCTCCCGATCGGCGCCCATCCCTGGAGCGAGTCGATCGTCGCCGCGCACGGCGACGTCACCGGCAGCCTCGACGAGGCGATGCCCGCTTCGATGCAGGAGCAGCTGGCCAAAGCCGGCGCGCATGGCTTCTTCACGATCCACATTGGCGGCGGCAAGGCCGCGTTCGCCGCCAACCCCGCGCATCGCGACATCGACATGCAGATGACGTACCTGAACTCCTGGGTCTGAACAGCTGCCGGGTTAGACTGCGGTCGTGGCGCCGTCGTCAGATCCCGTCATCACCAACCAGCCCGTACCCGGCGAGCCGGAGCACACTTTCGATCTCACGATTGACGGCGCGAAGCGCGGGTACCTCGAGTACTCCCTGCCGGACGCGGGCACGATGGAGATTCACTTCGTCGAGGTCGATCCGGCGCTACGCGGCAAGGGCATGGGCGAGCGGCTCGTGGCCGCCGCCGTGGAGTGGGCCCGTGCCAACAGCCGCCGGATCGTGCCGCGGTGCTCGTACGCGCGCGCGGTGCTGAAGAAGACGCCGGAGTACCAGGACGTACTGAAGTGACCATCACCGGACCGGTTCGTACAACTCCACCTGAATACCGCCGGGAAACGCGTCGCTCCGCGCCATCGCGAAGTCCCGTGAGAGCGCGTCCACGATTTGGCGCCGTTGCTCGAAGCGATTGAGCGGATGGCCGGGCGGCGTCCCGTCCTGCAGCCGTACGAGCCAGATGCGCGCATGCGTCCGGGTCACACGCTCGAGTGCGGCCGGAGACGGATCCGGTTGGCGGTTCCCCGCAATCCACGGCGCCGAGGACAGCTCCACGACCTCGACGCCGGGCTTGGCGAGACCCAGGCGACTGACGTAGTACTCGAACGGCACGCGGCCGTAGTAAACGTAGAACGCGATCGCATCGCCCGGCCGCGCGTGCGAGAGCACGAACGACGCCGTGCTCCGCCAGTGCTGCCGCTCCGGCTCGACCTGCATCGCGCGAATGGCGCCCGCCGAGAGCAGCACAATCGAGACGGCCGCCACCTGCCAGCGCCAGGCGCGCATCCGTGCGAGTCCGACGCCAGCCAGCGCCGCGAAGGCCGGCAGCGACACGATCAGGTACCGGTTCTGGAAGATCGGCTTGGCGGTCGACACGCCGAACGCCACCGCCACGGGCAGCACGAGCCAGATCGCCAGAAACACCACGGCCCACCGGTCCTCCTGGCTCGAGCCTTTCGTCAGCCACCAGATCGCCAGAGCGCACGCCGTCGCGTACGCGGCCAGCAGCGTCGCGCCGCCGTCGCCGGCCAGCGCCCTGAAGAAGTAATAGATGTCCACCACTCGCGGCGCCGGCACCCAGTCGATTTGCCCGGCGTCCCGGAAGAGGACGAAGGCCGCAAGCGGCACCAGGCCCGCCGCAATCGCCGCCCCGCTGACGAACAGCGATCGCCACGGTGTCGAGCGGCGATCGCGGAACGCCAGCGACGCCACGTGCGCCATCAGCACCAGCACAGCGAAGAGATGCGCGTAGACCGCCAGCACGCTCGTGAGGACGTAGGCGATCCAATGGCGAGTCAGAGGCTGCTGCAGGCCGCGCACCAGCCAGTACGACGACAGACAGACGAGCAGGACGGCGAGGCTGTACCCGCGGGCCTCCTGCGCGTACCGCAGGAAGAACGCGTTGAACGCGAGGAACGCGCTCGCCAGCACGCCGGCCCTGACGCCCGCGAGTCGCGAGGCCAGACCGTACACGACGGGGATCGTCAGCATCGCAAACACAACGGACAACCCGCGCACGGCGGCTTCGGTCGTGCCGATGGCGATCCAGAAATGAAGGAGCAGGTAGTACAGGCCCATGTTGGCCTGCGAGCCGGATACTTCGGCCCAGAGGGACGTGAGATCGAGCCTGGCTCGCGCGACGCTCAGCGCCTCATCGAGCCAGAAGCCCTTGTCGCCGATCGACCACAGCCCGAGGAACCCGGTGGCGGCCGCCAACGCGACCACCAGCGTCCACGGAGGAAGGAAGGGATAGGGCCACGGCCCTACCCCTTCTCGTGTGTCAGTCATGTACTTACCGCAGCGAATAGCAGGCGTTCGATGGGTCGTATCGGTCCGGGCACTTATCGTCCACGTCGGGAATGCCGTCGCCGTCCGAGTCGGTCGCCGGCGCGACTTTGAAGTTGTCCGTCTTGCTGGAGCGCTGGAAGAAGCCGAACACCCCGCTCCCCGCGAGGTACTGGTCCACCGGCGTCACCCACACCTTGTACTCGCCGCCTTCGTTGGGGGTCGCACTGAACGGCGCGAGCTGGATCGTGATGTCGGCGCACCGTCCGGTCCCCTGCGCGTGCGTGCCGCCGTAGGTCGTGATGATGCCGCCCGTCACGGTGAACCGGCGCTGCTCGATGGCGTCCGACGAGAGCAACTCCCCGCCCGACGGATCGGTGACCTGGAAGTAGTAGTCGCCGTTCGGCAGGCCCGCGGCCGAGCAGCTCGCGTTGGCTCGCGGTCCGCCATTGATATACGGCTGGCTCGAGTCGTCGTAGACGTTGCCGTTCACGAACGTCCCGCCGGCGTTCGTCGTGAACACGGCGCCGGAGATCCCCTGAGCGCCGATCGCGGCGCACACGCCGAAAACGACCCCCAGAGGTGCGAGGCTGACAAGCACCTTCTTCGCGTTACTGATTTTCATGTGAAAGAGCTCCTGGATCTCTGGGGAGACAGAATCCAAGGGGCAACCTGCGTGCCAGCCGGAAGCTGCACCATTTCGCCCGGACGCCGCGCGGATCTCGCACGCGCGTTCAAACAGGAGGTGCGGCGCACGCTTCTGTAACGACTCCTGCGCCACTTCAGCCACCTCTGCGGTAGACTGGCGCCACAACCGAAACCAGTACGCCATGCCTGAACCGACGATGACCTTTCGTGGGAACCGGCTGCGTCTGCTGATCCAGGCGGCGCTCATCGTGGCGGCCGGCGCGGCCGCCGGGCTGGCCCTGCAACGGTGGGAGGCGATCGGCCGATCGGCGCTCGGACGTCTCGACAATCTCGTCCCCATTCCGCTCATCTTCGCGGTCGTCGCCGGAGTGGCAGTCGCGATTGCCTTTGCCATCGTCAAGGACAGCTGGTCGCATCGCGTCGAGCTGCGCGACCGCGATTTTCAGATCGACACCGGGCGAGGGATGCTGACGGTGCCCTACTCGTCGGTGGCTGTCGTGCGCGCGCTGCCGGCGTTCGGGGTGGGAATCGGCCTTCGGGATCCCGACGGCTGGCTCGAACAAATCAGCGCCGACCCTGGCGCGCCGCCCCGGCAGCGCCAGATCTCCGAGGTCTACCGGAACGCCTGGGGGGTGGACATCGCGATCCTGCAGAAGAACCTCGACATCGACGCAAAGCGGCTCGTCGAGCTGCTGCAGGAGCGAACGGGCCCCAGCCTGTCGACGGAGTGACGATCATGGAACGAGCGGTGCCAGTGCTTCCGGCCGACGATTTGAGCGTCGCCAAGGACTTCTACGTCCGCGGGCTTGGGTTCACGGTGACGTGGGAGGTCACCGACGACGGGAAGACCGGTCTCCTGGGCGTCGAGCGCGGCGCCATCGCCCTCACCCTGGATGCGCCGATGGACGGACACGGCCGTGACGCGTGCGTGTCCCTCCACGTTGAGAACACGGACGCCTACTACCGCGAGTGGCGGGACAAGGTGGCGATCCGGCAGCCGCCGAAGGACGAACCCTGGGGCGCGCGGACGTTTGACGTAATCGACCCGTTCGGCAACACGATCTTCGTCATTGGGCCAACTATCCGATAGGATTCCGCACCCGTATGGTCATCCCCCGCCACACCGCGACCCGCACGGTCGTCCGTTGCGCTGTTGTCGCGCTGGCAGCCTCGTTGTCTGGCCTCGGCGTCGCAGCCCATCAGCAGCCCAGTGATTCAACGGCACTACAAATCACGCAGGAAGGTGACGCGTATTTGCTGACCGTGCCCGTCAGCCGTCTCTTGATGAAGCTTCCCAAGGATAGATGGGTGTATCGGAAAGGCGGTCCGGACGGCTCAAACGCGAACCCCAGGTACTTCTACTTCGATGAGCAGAGCAAGGAGAAGTTGGTGGTGGTGTCCGGTTGGTTCGAACCTGACACCGCGTTCAAGGGGCTGGAGGCGTTCTGGGCAGACGAGAGTGCCAAGATGACGAGCCGAGGCCTGCCTCCGGAAAAAGTGACCTTCGAGGACGTCGGGTCGTGGAAGACCGTCTTGTACGGCCAGGTGCTGGAGCAAATCAACAGCGCACACATGCGGGCGAATCTGGTCCAGGGAGGAACCTGGGTGGATCTCCATCTCTCGCTGACGTCGTTTCGTCCACTCACTGAGTCATGGAATAGCCTGCGCTCCGTCTTGAAGGGAATCATGATTACCGAGAAGGCAAAGGCTCCCTAAACTCTTCGCGCTGCGATCTCGTCTGACGGGTCTATGCGCGTCACGATCGTCTATGCCCTCGCGCTGACGGCTTCGCTCGCCGGCGGCGTTCAAACCGGCTTGTCGCCTGCGGCCATGCAGGAGGACTTCGACGTGCTCCGGCGCGCAGTCGAGGAGGCGCATGGCGGCCTGACTCGATTCACACCCAAAGCCGAACTCGACAAGCGGTTCGACGCCGCTCGGGCCCGGCTGTCGAAACCCTTGTCCACCCTGGGCTACGTTGGCGTGCTGTCGGAAGCGCTGGCGCACGTCCGCGACGGCCACATGCAGCTCGAGTACGACGATGCGACCAATACGGCGTTGAATTCCGCGCGGATGTTGCCGCTGCGCGTCGCCAGCGAAGCGGGTGCGATCGTCGTCACGTCCAACGACACGGCCAACGACACGATCCGGCCGGGGATGGAGCTGGTCTCGATCAACGGACGGTCGATCGGCGACATCACCCAACTGATTCTGCCGAAGCTCTCGGCCGACGGGTTCATCGAGACCGGCAAGGCCTTCCGGATGGCGAGGAACTTCGCGCGGTTCTACTGGCTCTTCGTGGATCAGGCGGCGACGTTCACCGTTACCGCCCGAGCGGCCGACGGCAAGGCTGTGACGGCCGAGCTCAACGGGGTGACGGGCGCCGCGCGTGCGGAGTCCGTCGATCCCGTGTCCCTGCGCTTTCCACGCGGCGACTCGGTCGGCGTCCTGCGGATCCGCGCGTTCACGGGCGGGCCGTTCCAGGCGAACGTCGCGGCGGCATTCGCCACGCTGCGCGACAAGGGCGCGAAGGCGCTCATTCTTGACCTGCGCGGCAACGGCGGCGGCGTGGACATGGACGGCGCCGCGCTGGTGTCGCACTTCGTGGCCCGTCCGTTCCGGTACTTCGATCACATCAAGGTCACGACAGTGAAACCGTCGTTTGCCACCTGGCGGCCCGACACATTCGACAACCTCAAAGCCGGCACGTCGCCCGCGCCCGACGGCGGATTCCTCGTGCTCCCGCAGCTGCACCCCGGTGTCGCCGAACAGAAGCCGGCGGCTGCGCCATTCCTCGGCCGCGTGTTCGTGCTGATCGACGGCGGGACGTTCTCGACGGCCGCCGACGTGTGCGCGCAGATCCGCTCGCTCACGAAGGCGACGTTCATCGGCGAAGAGACCGGCGGCGGGTTCGAAGGCAACACATCAGGGTTGAACGCTCAAATCGTGCTGCCGCGCTCCGGACTCAGGCTGCGGATTCAGATGTATGGCTACTGGAACGCCGTGCGAGGCGGCCAGCCCGGCCGAGGCACGCTGCCGGACATCACAATCGTCCGCCGCACGGCCGATACGCTCGCCGGCCGTGACGCTGCGCTCGAGCGCGCGCTGGCGCTGGCCGATTCTTTCTAGCAGCCGGCTACGCCGGACTCTGATTAGCCTGATCCGCCCGGCGCGCGCGCCGTTCCTGCAGCTTCTTGTCGCACTTGTGGACGAACTTCTCCGTCTTCGTCTGGGTGTAGCCTTTCTCGCAGATCTCCGACAACGAGGCCGCCGTCGTCGCATGGCGCACGAACCAGTGCCAGACGAAGACGAGGTCGAAGAGCAGCGTCGCGATCCACCAGAGATAGAAGAACGCCGCGGCGCCCAGCGCCATCGGCCAGACCTCGATGGTGTTGTCCTTATCCGCGGCGATCAGATGGAAGACGAGCAGCAGCGCCGCGACAAGCCCGCTGACGGGCAGGATTTTCGCGCCCCAGGTCGGACGCCAGTTGGCGAAAATGCCGCACAGCAGCGCCACGCCCGCCGCCGTGATCACGATCCCTCGCGTGGCATCGGCGACGGGATCGGCCGACCCGCCGGTGAACACGAGGCCAAGCGACTCCCGCGATGCGCCGGCCACGAGCTTCCAGTACGCCGTCGCGCCTGCGGCAAACACACCCGCCGCCACCAGCCACCAGATACGCCCGTTCGTCAGCCGCGGGATGCGCGCTGCCGCCGTCATCCCGAGGAGCAACAGCGCGATGCCAAGGACGTCCTGGAAGATCGTCATCGTCGTCGGCTCGACCGCCGCGACCACGGTGACGACGGGCCGGTAGAGAAAGTACGTCGCCAGCCAGAGCAGGGCGATCACGATCACGTACGGCACGACATAGCTCAGGATCCTCGCTGTCTGCTTGTTTCTCGGGACCGCCGCCGGCGGCGCGCCTTCCCGTCGCTTCGCGCCGACCACTTTTTCGATGAAGTGCGCGAACAGCTCGCGGTCGTGCCAGTAGTCGTTGTGCGCCTTCCCCGGGAGGCGGTAGCGGCTGAACTCCGTCTCAACCGGCGTCAGGTACTGACCAAAGCCGACACTCGAATCGTTGAGCCACTTCGTCGTGGTCTTGAGCGGATAGGCGATCGGATCGCCGGAATCGTAATAGTTGTGCCAGACGATCTTGCCCAGGTTGGGGGACTTGGCCGGCCGCAAAGCCGGCACATCCCTCCAGAGCTCCGGCCAGAGCAGGTGATGCGTCTCGATCGGGGAGCCGATCGTCATCAGGCCCCGCGTCGACTCGATCCACGGGTATTGCTTCGGGTTGGCGATGGCCGTGAGCAGCGCGAGAAAGGCGACGACCGACCCTTCGCTGTGCGCGACGACGTAGAGCTCGGTCGGCTTGCCATCGCCGAGCTTGAGACCAGCGGTCATGACGTCATCGACCGTCTTCAGGATCTGCGCGCGGTAGGTCGGAAAGTCCGCGACGACCTGCACGTCGCCGACGAAGTCCCTCAACAGCGTCTGGAGCTTGAACTCGAACAGGCCCGCTTTGGCCGCGAGCAGGTTGAGCCGCTCCAGCACCGCGATGGTCTCGATCATCTCATCGAGAACGGTCATGAGGCGGACCTGTTCCCGGTCCGGCAGCGGCTGTTTCGTTTGCGCCGCTCTGAGCACCATGCGGCCGATCACGGTCCGGGCCCAGCGCTTGGTCTGTTCGAGCACGAAGCCCGACTCGGCGACGCCGCGCGGAATGCCGGCCCAGTACGCCTCGGCGAATCCGAAGCCCACCAGCGCGTCCGGATCCGGCGGCGCCATCAGGATGGGCACCGGGCCCGCGGCCGTGCCGCCGGCCGTATAGAACCGCCCGAGCGGGATGGGCGCGCCGATGTCGTAGTAGTTCCCGAGCTGGGCCGCGACGGACTGAACGGTCGCGTACGCGGTCTGGTTGCCGATGCCGTGGATGGCCACGAGGATCTTCGTGGCTCCGCCGGACACGGATGTGCTGGCGCCTGGTGACATGGGTACTCCGGAAGGAACTACCCTGTCGGGCGGGAGAACGTTGGCAGTGTCCCGTTAATCCGCCCTCAACGCCTCGGCTGGGTAGACGGACGCCGCGCGTTTGGCCGGCCACACGCCCGCCACCAGCCCCACCATCGTCAGGAGCAGCAGCGCGACAACCGCCGTCACCAACGAGATGTGCGGCCGCGCGGACGTCGGCACTTGCGGGATGAAGATCGCGATTTTCGTGAGCGCCCAGGCGAAGAGGATGCCGAGGATGCCGCCGGACAGCGTCATGGCGAGCGCCTCGATCAGAAAGCCGGCAAAGATCGCCCGTCTCGTGGCGCCGACGGCGCGGCGCGTGCCGATTTCCGCGCGACGCTCGCGGACGGACACGAGCAGCACGTTCGCGATGCCGACCGCGCCGACGAAGAGCCCGATGCCGCCGACGAGCCCGACAACGACCTTGATCGCGTTCAGCACGAGATTCAGCTCGGCCATCCGCTCGACACTGCTGACCACGTTGAATGACCCGGTCGTCTCGCCGCGCTGCTTGCGCCTGGCGTCGAGCAGCGCGCGTGTATCGGCCACTGCTGCGGCGGCGCCGGCGGGGTTCTTCAGCCGGAAGTAGAGCGACTGGGCGTTCTCGTTTCCCCGGAAGGTCGCGGCACAGGCCTTGAACGGCATGTAGACGCTCCGGTCCTGTTGAGACGGATCCTCGGCGCTCGGGTCGCCAACCCACTCGAGCGCGCCCACGACGAGGAACGGCCACTCATTGATCACCACCGTCTGGCCGATGGGCGACTCGCCGGTGAACAAATCCGCGGCCACGTCTGCGCCGAGGACGGCGACGCGCGAGCCGGTTTCGTATTCCTGGGGCAGAAAGAGCCGGCCGCGCTCGGTCCGCACGTTGAGCATCTCGAATCCCTGCGCCGTCACCCCGCGAACCGAGGCCCCCTGGCTGGATCGCTTGGACGTGCGAAGAACGCCGAAACCGGAGTTGTCCGCCATCGCCGCGCCGTAGTGACCGGCCGACTCCATCACCGCGTCGAGATCGGCGGTCCGCATGGTGACCGTGAAGCCGCGAGGGTCGCGGGTGGACCGCTCCGGATTGACGGTGACCCGGATGATGTCGCCGCCCACCGCGCTGAACTGCTCGACCGCATAGCGGTGCATGCCCGAGACGATCGCCACGAGCAGGACGACCGCGGCGATGCCGGTGGCGATGCCGAATGACGACAGGGACACCTGCAGGCGGCGGCCACGCAGGCTCGAGAACGCCTCGCTGACGATGTTGCTGGCGAGAACCGACGCGCGGATGACTTTCATCGGCGCGGCCGGCAGACCACGGTCTGGCCCTTGTCGAGACCCGATCGGACCTGGATGCGATCTTTCTGGACGACGCCGACTTCGACCACGCGCCACCGATCGCCGGCCGCTTGCCGCACGCTGATGGATGACCGGCCCGACGGGTCGGTGCGCACGCACCACTCCGGAATGACAATGGCGTCAACGGTGGATGACAGCACGATCTCGGCCTGGGCCGGCACGTTCACCCATCCGCCGACCGGCGGCGACTTGAGTGCGATCACCACGGGAAACGTCGTGAGTCTCGTCTGCGCGTCCACGTCACCGGCCGTCGAGACCGAGACCACGGCGCCCGGCAGGGACTGCGTGGCATCCGAGTCCAGCCGGATCCGCGCCGGCTGGCCCGCTTTGAGTTTTCGGGCATCCGCGGCCGTGGCCCTGGCAAAGAGCCACGATTCGCGCGCGTCGCCGAGCGTCATCAGGATGCTGCCGCCCGACGCCGATTGACTCACGCCCGCGACGCCGCTGCCGACTTCGACCTGCCGCCGCAGCACGAACGCGTCGAAGGGTGCCCGAATGACGGTGTGCGTGAGCTGGGTCCGGGCCTGATCGCGCGCGGCCCTGGCCTGCGTGATCCTCGACTGACTGCTTTCAATGCTGCGCCGGGCGCGGTCGGCCGCTCGCTGCGCGGATCGGAGATCCAGCTCGCGCTGCTCGAGCTGATCCCGCGGCAGCAGGCCTTGTTCGTGGAGCTTCTGGGCGCGTTCGAGCGCCCGCCGGCGCATCTCGAGGGCATCGAGATCCAGGTCCAGCTTCGTGACTTCGTCCTGCAACTCGGCCTGCCGCAGATTCGCCTCGGCTTGATCGAGCGCGGATTGGGCCAGCTTCGAATCCAGGCGCACCAGCTCCTGGCCCACCGAGACCCGGTCTCCCTCCTTCACCGCGACGTGCTCGACGATGCCGGAGGCCTCGGCCCGGAGGTCGATGGTGATGGCGGGCTTGACCAGCCCCGCGACGAGGAGCAGCTCCTCCATCGGCATGACCTCAGCGGGGAAGGTTTCCTCGCTGGCACCCGCGGCCGCAGGCGGGATCAGCCACCGGTACAAGCCGAAACCGATGGCTCCGAGCACGGCCACACCAATGACGACTCGGACCAGCCAGCGGAGGAGTCTGCGCATGTGAAGGTAATTACGCAGCAGGCGGCGGAAGGTTTATCGCCCGCCGGCGGGAATCTCCCTGATAAACACGTTCCGCCACCGGATCTCGCCGCCGTGGGTCTGGAGCTGGATGGGCCCGCGCGCCGGCACCGGCTGCTTGCGGTCGAAGTAGTTCTCCATCACGGCGTTGTCGACGACGGGCTTGTCGTTGAGCCAGACGCTGACGCGATCGCCGGTCATCAGGATCCGGAAGTGATTCCACTCGCCAAACGCCTTGTCGGCCAGGACGAGCGGGTCCTTCCCGGGCGCGCCGCGCGAGTTGTTCCACAGGCCGCCCGATCCCTTGTCCGCGCCGTTCTTGAACTCGGCCGGGTTCGTGTGATCCCAGATCTGCACCTGCGGGCAGCCGCGCAGATAGATCCCGGAATCGGCAAGCGGCACCGTCTTGTAGTCCACGAGCAGCTCGAAGTCGCCGTAGTCCTTCACGGTCGTCGCGTACTTGCCCTGGCCGTCGTTCACGAGATCGGCGCCGTCGGCGCGCCAGTGCGCGCGCATGTCGGCGGTCCACTCGGCGTCGAGCTTCGCGCGCTCGGCCTCCGGCAGCGCGAGCCACTTGCGGTGATCGTAGGTGTCGCCGCCCCGCCAGCCGTTCAGATCCTTGCCGTTGTAGAGCGCGACAAAGCCTTTCGGCGGCGAGACGGTCTGCGATACCGGGACAACCAGCGCCAAGCCAACAGCCATCGACGCGAGCATGCGAGTCACAACCGCACCGTCCTTCCTTCTCTCGCGGACTGATCCGCCGCGAGCACGATCCGCAAACTGTCCATGGCCGCCTGCCAGTGTGACTCGAGATCGAACTCGCCTCGAATCGCCTGCAGGAACACCTGCTGCTCGCGCCGGCAGAGCTCGTCGTGGTCGGGCTCGTCCTCGACGCGAATCACCTCGTCCGTGCGCGCGAACGTGCCGTCGGGGCGGAGCGCCGAGTAGTGCACGCGCAGGGCTTCCGTCTGCGTGTGCGCGTCGATGTCGGCCGACTTCCCTGCTCCGGCGGCGCGTGCGGCGGCGATGCTGACCGACCCCTTCGGGCCGATGACGTCCTTCACGAAGAACGCCGTCTCGCTCATCATCGGGCCCCAGCCCGCTTCGTACCATCCCACCGATCCGTCGTCGAACGTGACCTGTAGGTGACCGTAGTTGACCTGATCGGCCGCGATGTCGTCGGTGAGCCGGGCGCCGATGCCGTTCACCAGCACCGGACGCGCGCCGGTCATGCGGCACATGACGTCCACATAATGCACGCCGCAGTCGACGAGGGGCGAAGTGCTCTTGAGGATGTTCTGATGGGTGGTCCAGAGGGCGCCCGAGCTCTGCTGATTGAGGTTCATGCGCATCACGAGCGGCTTGCCCAGCGTGCGCGCCAGCTCGGTGAACCGCTGCCAGGCCGGATGGACCTGCAGGATGTACCCGATGACGAGCGCACGTTTGCGGCGGCGGGCGGTGTCGATCACGCGCGCGGAGGCCTCGTTCGTCTCGGCCACCGGCTTTTCGAGGAACACATGCGCGCCGGACTCGAGCGCCGCAATCGCGTACTCCGCGTGGGTCTCGGTGTAGGTGCTGATGCAGACCGCGTCCGGTTTCGTGGCCGTCAGCGCGCGCGCGAAGTCATTGAATTCCGGATACTTACCGCCGAGCTCAGCGTTGAGCTTGCGTCGCGAGGCCTCTCCGCGAGACACGAGACCTGCAATCTCGAACTCGGCCGCCGCCTGGTACGCGCGGGCATGGGACGAGCCCATGTTCCCGCAGCCGGCGACGAGGACGCGCACACGAGGGTTCATCGATCGGCTCACATCCGATCGCCGCCCTGAATGCACCAGGGCACGATCGAGACCGGACTGGCCGGATCGTAGAGCGCCCCCGGGTGGAGCTCGCCAGGCGCGGCGTCGGGCAAGCACTGGCGCAGGGCCGCTTCGCTGCCGATGCGCGCAGTCAGGAACCCCGGGAGGTGACGCATGCCGAGGCGCACCGCGCGATCGCGCCAGGCGTCATTGGTCGTAAAGGCGAAGAACTTCTGACCCCGCGCGTGCGACCACGCGATGAGCGGCGCCAGGCAGTCCGCGCCCTCGTCGCCTGGCGTCGACAACGCGAGCAGCCGATCGAAGTCATGCTTGGTTTCCATCAACGCCATGCCGAGGCCGCAGACACGGAGTATGCGCATTTCGCAGGGCCGCATCCAGTACTGCTCGCGCCACTCGTCCGGCGCGTAGAAGAAACGTGACACGCGTGCGATCGCCCGCGATGCCCGCATCGCGTCGTCGAGCGCCGCTTCAGTCAGCTCCTCGACCTGCGGCAGGGGCTGGCTCGAGTGCGATGGCGCCGAGCCATCGCCAATCAGATAGTGCGTGGGATATCCCGCCGCACCCGACGCCAGGAGGCGACGCGCGCTCGCGTTGATCGAGGTCACGTACGCCAGCAGCAGCGCCACGCCGTGATCGCGCGCCAACGCGACCGACGTCTCGATGACGTGCGAGAAGTGCCCGTGCCCACGGGCCTCCGGCAGGGTCCACGAGGAGGCCATGATGCCGACCTCGGCGGGCTGACCCGCGCTGAAACGAACCGGACGATAGACCACTGCAGACCCCGCGACGAAGCGGCCACTGTCCCTCACGAGCATCAGATCGCTCTTCCGGCCGCCCACGGTGCGGAGGAAGTGCCACTGGAAGTCGGCGTCGCCCCCCCAGTGCGGAAAGCAGCGATTCAGCGCATCGAGCAGCGCCGGCCGAATCTCGTCGATCGGCGGGTTGATCAGCAGCTCCACGATCAGAAGAACAGGCGGACCGGCTCGAACCGCTCGCAGCAGCGGATGCCGTTCACGACCGCGTAGGGATGGGCGTGAAAGACGTCGAAAAACTCGCGCGTCAGGTACTTCTTCCCGGCCTGACTGCGATGCTTGGCGAGCGCGTCCATCTTCGTCTCGACCACGGCGGAGATGTCGACGAAGATCGTCGGACGAAAGTCGAGCGTCGTGCTGTTGCCGCAGTAGGCCGCGACCGACGCGCGCGAGCGGCGCATCGCCGAGACGACGGCCTGGTACACGTAGGCGTGTTCCTGATGCGTGTCGTGCTGGCTGCCGACGAGGACCAGGTCCGGCTCGCATCGATCGACGAGCCGCGCGAGCTCCGAGACGATCTCGACGTGGTCGGTCGGCAGAATGCCGGTCTTCTCGCGAAAGGTGATCGACGCCGGCGGAAGGCAGGCACAGGCCGCCTCGGACTCCGCTCGACGCCCGGCGCCCGACGTGGGATCCCCGGCGGAGCCCACGCTGGCAAAGTACAGATGCCTCTCGACATCCGGTCCCAGCTTCAGCAGAAACCCGAGGCAGCCGATCTCGATGTCGTCGGGGTGCGTGCCGACGGCCAGGACCCGCTTCACATCCATCATCGTTGTCCGCCGTCCTTCGCCGGGCCATGCGTCGGCGGACGGAAGAACAGCGCGAGCGCAATCGCGGCGACGGAGGCGGCCGCCAGCGGCACCATGAACAAGCCGCGGAAGTCAGTGACGCCGCCGGTCGTGTACACGCTCTGAATCAGCCACGGACAGATCGAGTTGGCGAGCAACGTGCCGATGCCGAGAATCTGAAGGTTGAACAGGCCCTGCGCGCTCGTGCGGATGTCCTTCGGCATGTGCGCGTCCACGAAGATGTAGACCGTCGCGAAGAAGAACGCGTAGCAGATGCCGTGCAGCACCTGGATTCCGACGATCATGCCCGGGCTCTCGGGGAACCAGGCATAGACCGCGAACCGGGCCGCGTGCCCGAGAATCCCGACGACCATCGTGGTCCGCCAGCCGAGCGCCGCCAGCGTCCCTCCCAGCACGGCCATCGTCCCGATCTCCGCGACCTGGCCGATGCTCATCACCGGCGCGATCCAGTTAGCGGCGATGCCGACGCCGCCGGCGGACTCCGGTGTGCCGAGAAACACGCCCGTCCAGTTGAAGTACGCGTTGTGTACGAACGAATCGACGAGGGTGACGAGCCAGAGGACCAGGATGAACGGCTTCTTGAGCTGCGCGAACGCGACGGCCCAGGCCTGGCTCCCGCTGCCCGAGCTCGCGGCGGATCTCGGGGCCGAGCGTGGCAGCGTCAGCCCGAAGACGGCCAGCGCCAGCGACGCGAAGCCGGCCACAATGAACGTCCAGCGCGTCGCCGCCTTGGCGGCGTCGCCGGTCAGCGGGTTGGCGAGCGCCGTGCCGAGCCAGTCGACGAACCCGGACGTCTGGATCGCGTTCACCGCGTCCCAGTTGACGAAGATCAAGGTGAACGGCCAGGCCGCAAGAATCCAACCGATAGTCCCGCCCATGCGGACGATGCCGAACTCCTTGTCCGGGTTGGTCATGTTGGCGAACGCGATCGAGTTCACGATCGACAGCGTCGGCACGTACAGCAGGCAGTGCACGAGCATGAAGATGAAGAACGGCAGGAAGTCGCGCGTGAAGCCGCACGCGAGGATGGCGAGCCCCCCGAGGAGGTGCGAGAACACCAGCACCTTCTCCGGCGCGAAGTTCCGGTCCGCCCACTGGTTGCTGAAGAACATCCCGATAATCGAAGCCACCGGGAACGCGTTGAGGACGAGCGCCTGCTGGCCGGGCGTGAACCCGAGGCTCGGCAGGTAGCCGAAGATCAACGGGAGCCAGGCGCCCCAGATAAAGAACTGGAGCACCATCATCAGGAAGAGCTTCGGGCGCGCGCTCATGGGCGCAGAGTGTAGCCGAATCCAGCGCGTGGAGGCCGGGTCTTTAGACCCGGCGGATACCAGCGAGTTGATAAGATGCGCGCGGCCCGATGTCCCTCACGCCCGGCGCGCGCCTCGGTGCCTATGAAGTAGCCGAGCTCATCGGTCAGGGCGGCATGGGCGAGGTCTACCGCGCTCGCGACACGAAGCTCGGCCGGGACGTCGCCCTGAAGATCCTGCCGGAAGAGTTTGCGGCAGACCCGGAGCGCTTCGCGCGCTTCCAACGCGAGGCGCGAGTGCTCGCCGCCCTGAATCATCCCCACATCGCGACCCTGCACGGCTTCGAAGAAACGGCCGGCCGGTTTGCGATCGTCATGGAGCTCGTCGACGGGCCGACGCTCGCCTCCCGCATCTCCGACGGTCCTTTCCCGCTCGAAGAGGCGCTCGCGATCGCGCGGCAGGTGGCGGCGGCGCTCGAAGCCGCGCACGACCGGGGCATCGTGCACCGGGATCTGAAGCCCGCCAACGTCAAGGTCAAGGACGACGGCACCGTGAAGGTGCTCGACTTCGGGCTCGCCAAGGCGATGGACGCGGCCGGCACGTCGGGCGACACGGCCGACTCGCCGACGATCACGTCGCCGGCGATGACGATGCAGGGCGTCATCCTCGGGACGGCGGCGTACATGTCGCCAGAGCAGGCACGCGGCAAACGCGTGGATAGACGCGCCGACATCTGGGCGTTCGGCTGCTTGCTGTACGAGATGGTGACAGGCAAGCGGTTGTTTCGAGGCGAGGACGTCACGGAGACGATCGCCTCGGTCGTCAAGGTCGAGCCCGATCTCAGCCTGGCCCCGCGCGAGGTTCGGCGACTCCTCAAGAGGTGCCTCGAGAAAGATCCACGGAATCGGCTGCGCGACATCGGCGACGCGTGGGACTTGCTCGACCCCGCGACCGCGACGACAGCACCCGCGAGGCGCATCTCTCCCCTCCTCGTTGCCGGACTGCTGATCGCCGGCGCCGCCGTTGGCGGCATCGCGATCTGGACAGGACGTGCGCCTGGCGCGACGGCGTCTGGGGGCATCACACGGTTCACGGAGACGGTCGCCGAGGGGGTCCTGGTGGCCGCCCGGGTGACCGTGTCACCCGACGGACGTGCGGTCGTCTATAGCGCGCAGGAACGCGGCGAGAGACGACTCCTGCGTCGGTCTCTCGATCAACTGAAGCCTGTCCCGATTGGCGACGCGCTGGGCAATGACGCGTCCTTCTCGCCGGACGGGCAGTCGGTCGTTTACCGCGTCGGACAGCTCCTGAAGCGCGTGAGTGTCGAGGGCGGAGCGTCTGAGACGATCGCGACGCTCCCATTCGACGTGCTGTCGGGCGTCGCCTGGACGGACGACGGGTTCATGATCGTCGGCACTGCGCGTCGGGGTCTTCAGCGTGTGCCTGTCGGCGGTGGCACTCTCACGGCGGTCACGACACCCGTCAACGAGATCCATGCGTGGCCACAGACGCTGCGAGGTGGCCGCTCGATCTTGTATACGCATATCGCGGTGGGCGACGCCGCCGCGCTGATGGTCCTCGACACCGCGACGGGACAAAGCAAGCAGGTGCAGTCCGGTGCAGGCGGGCGCTACCTGCCGTCGGGCCACCTGGTGTTCTTCAGCGAGGGCAGCTTGTGGGCGGCGGCGTTCGATCTCGATCGCCTCGAGGTCGTGGGCACGCCGCGCGCGGTGCTCACGGGTCTCCGTGCGGCCGGCTCCTTCGGCGTGTCGGACAACGGCACCCTCGCCTACCTCCCCGAGCCGCCCTCCCAGGCGCGATCGCTCGTGTGGGTGGATCGCGAAGGGAAGGAAACAGCACTGCCCATCGACCCGCGCCCGTGGTCGAACCCCCGAGTCTCGCCCGATGGGAAGTTTGTCGCCATGCCCATGCGCAGCGAGGGCATCGACGTCTGGATCTGGGACGTCGAGGGACGAGGGCTCCGGCAGCTGACGACGGATCCGACGCCGAACTTCCTGGCCGCCTGGGCGCCTGACGGCAAGCGACTCGCCTTCTCATTGATAGCGCAGGGTCGCACACAGCTCTACTGGCAGGCCGCTGACGGATCCGGGAAGCCGGAGCCCATTACGCGCGAACCGGATCTTCGCGGTGAGTTCCCGAATGTATTCGCCAGGAATGGCGGCCTCCTGGCCACTGTCGGCACCACCGACATCGAACTGGTCGCGCCCGACGGCACGCGGCGCATGCTGGTCGCCACGGAGGCGGTCGAGCGCAACGCCGCGGTCTCACCGGACGGGCGCTGGTTCGCGTACGAGTCGAATAAGACCAAAAGGAATGAGATCTACGTGCGGCCGCTCTCGAACGCACAGGACAGTGAATGGAAAGTCACGCGGGACGGCGGCATCACGCCGGTCTGGTCGCGGGACGGCAAGGAGCTCTACTACTGGAAAGTCGACGGGATGACGGTGGCCGTTCACGCGGTTCCGATCACGGCGGAGACGAAATTCGCCTTCGGCGAGAGTCGCAAGCTCTTCAGCGGCGCGTACGCGCAGACTTCGTGGGACACGAGTTACGACGTGGCACGCGATGGCCGCTTCCTGATGCTGAAGAACACCGGCTCCACGGCGCGCGAAGAAGTGATCGTCGTCCAGAACTGGCTCGACGAACTGAAGAAGCTCGTCCCAGTGAAGTAAGCGGCCGCTACATCCATCGGAGGCTTCCGATGGCGATCCTGGCGGCGCTGCGCGACGCGCAGAACATGAAACCGCGATACGACGGCGACGGCCTGACCGCGGTCTACCCGTTGAAGACGCCGATTGGCGGACCGCGGCCGTCACTCCACCCTCAGCGCGCGGACGGGATCGGCGGACGCGGCGCGACGGGCCGGTAGATACGCGGCGACGATCGAAGTGGCGAGAAGCACCGCGGCGGCCGCACCGAGCGTGGCGGGATCGTTTGGCGTGAGCCCATAAAGAAACGATGCGAGCAATCGGGTCGCCGCAATCGCACCGGCCAGACCCACCGCGAGGCCGATGGCCATCACGACGAGCGTTTCCCGCAGCACGCGCCAGACCAGCCCGCTGCGCGTCGCCCCAAGGGCGAGCCGGATGCTGAACTCACGAAGCCGCCGGGCCACGCCGTACGCCATGACGCCGTACACGCCCACGCAGGCGAGCGCAAGCCCGAGCCCGCCGAAGGCGATCGACAGGGTCGCCAGCAATCGCTGCCGCTGGAGCGAGGTGTCGATCTGCTCGTCCATTGTGCGCATATAGCTGACCACGAGGTCGGCGTGGGTCCCCCGCACGGCGGCTTGCACGTCGGCCTCGACCAAACGCGGCTCGGCTCCCGTGCGAAGCGTCGCGGTGAGAAGCCTCTGGGGCTCTTCGGCCTGGTCCAGCGGAATATAGACCATCGGCACGATCGGCTCGCCGAGCTGAAACTGGCGCGCATCGCGCGCGACACCCACGACCGTCACCGGGACGTCGGGGAATGCGCTGAAGGCGAACACGCGGCCGATCGGCTCGCCGCCGAAATACTCCCGGGCCATCGTTTCGTTGACGACGGCTATCCGCGCGGCCGTCGCCAGCGAGTTTCCCGTCAAGCCGCGCCCCCGCACGATCGGAATGTCGAGCGTCGAGAAGAAGTCGTCCGTCACCCGGTTGGCGAGGGCGCCCCGCGCCCTTCCTGGCTCGGTGTCGTTCACGATCCGGATCCCGCGATTTTCTGAGGTGGTCCCCAACGGGCTCATCGTCGACACGGACGCGGTCTTGACGCCGGGGATCGCCCTCAGCCGTTCCGCGAGCATCTGGTAGAGCGTCATGACGTCGGTCTGGGTGCCTCGCGTGTCGAAGTGGAACAGGAGCAGTTTGCCGGGCTGAAACCCGGCATCCTGGGTCTTCAGGTTGAC
>Ga0137433_1000072_pt1 | contig 51982 bp, 47 predicted proteins | sample EasRivERMZT840_2_FD_102335 | JGI IMG/M metagenome (GOLD analysis project Ga0137433, IMG submission 102335) | Soil microbial communities from meander-bound floodplain in the East River, Colorado, USA - East River MetaG ERMZT840_2 | ecosystem: Environmental > Terrestrial > Soil > Floodplain ...
GCGGACTCCTTGGGATGTTGGAAGAGCGGTCAAGTACCTGCAAGCGCCCGAGTTATCCGCCTGGGCCAATACTACCGCGGTTTTCTTATCTTGCGAGGGCTGGTCGGCCTAAGTCGGCGGGGCTGATCATGTAACGTACTGAGAACACTTGAAATATGCCGATGTTGAGTCGCCGCATTTGCTATTTATGCGGCGAGCCGAGTTATCGAGCGAAGAGGGTATTGGCGCGCCAACTCCCTGGTCACTCCAGTGGATCATCACCCGATTTGTCGAGCCGGTCCGCGGGGCTGAGGACGGCTCCCGGTCCACGGTTCAGGACGTGGGTGTAGATCATGGTCGTGCTGACGTCGCGGTGTCCGAGCAGCTCCTGCACGGTGCGGATGTCGTAGCCATCCTCGAGCAGGTGCGTCGCGAAGGAGTGGCGCAGCGTGTGGCAGGTGGCGGGCTTGGTGATGCCGGCTCGCCGGACCGCCTGCCTGATGCTCTTCTGCAGCACCGATTCGTGCAGGTGATGTCTCCGCCGCTGCATCGTGCCGGCGTGCAGGTAGGTTCTCGTGGCGGGGAAGACCCACTGCCACATCCATTCCCGGCCGGCGTTGGGATATTTCCGCGCAAGGGCTCCGGGCAGTTCGACCCATCCTCCCCCGCTGCGCAGGTCCTCGTCGTGCAGGTGTCGTACCGACTCGATCTGCGCTCGCAAGGCGGTCTTGGTCGAGGCCGGCAGCAGCGTGACCCGGTCTTTCGCACCCTTGCCGCAACGCACGGTGATCTGATTGCGCTCCAGATCGATGTCTTTGATCCGCAGCTCGCAGCACTCCATGATGCGCATGCCGGTCCCGTAGAGGGTCATCGCCATCAATCGTGCAGTGCCCGCGAGCTGCGCCATGACACGGCGCACTTCGTCTCTGGTCAGGACCACGGGGAGTCGGCGCGAGGGCTTCGCCCGCGTGATCCCGTCGAGCCACGGCAGCTCCTGGCGCAGCACTTCGCGGTAGAGAAAGAGGAGGGCGGCGAGCGCCTGGTTCTGTGTGGAGGCGCTGACGTGGTCCCGGGCGGCGAGCGAGGAGAGAAAGCTTGTGATCTCCGGTGACCCGAGGTCCTTCGGGTGCCGCTTGCCATGGAAAATGATGAAGCGTCTGATCCAGCCGGCGTAGGCGTCCTCGGTGCGGCGGCTGAAGTGATGCACGCGGATGGCGGAGCGAACCTGGTCCATGAGCCGCGGCGGCGCAGGTGGCGATTCCGTCGAATGGCGGGGATCGTCTGTTTCTGGAGGCTCGATCAACTTCAGGCTCGCCGCGGGCTGGCGCGATTATAGACCGCGGATTGCTTCGTGGGTCAGTCCGTGCGCAACCGGCGACATCGATTGTGTGCAGGTCGGGCCAACCGGTGCCTGGTGCCCTGAGGGAGCGTGTTCTGGCGTCATCGATTCGCATCCTCACGAGGAACTATCCGCCGGGGATGGAATCCCTCCGGCACGGGCAGTGGAACGGAACGGACGTACACGCTCGAGTTTCTACCAGATGATGAGACCGAGGCAAGAGGTTTGGGGACCCTCGCGCCGACCCGGCAACGACCAACTCTAGGTCGTGCGCGCGAGGAGGGACTCGAGGGCGGCGGCGGCGCGGGCGGTGCTGATCGTCTCGAGGCACATCGGCTTGAGCGATGGCGAGGGGTCGCACTCGCGGAAGAAGTCCTGCCGGCAAGGCGCACAGTGGAAGTTCTCGCTCAGCGCGACGAAGCGCTCCGGGGGCATCCATGGTGCGGTCTTCGCCGGGATGCCGGGGCCGAACATCGCAAGCACCGGCACGTCAAGCGCTGCCGCCACGTGCATCGGTCCCGAGTCGTTCCCCACGAAGACGCGGCACCGTTCGATGAGCGCGGCCATGCCGCGCACGGTGGTCGCTGCGACGGCGTCGATGCACGACTCTCCGACCTCCTGGAGGATGCGCGCCGCCTCGGGCCGGTCCGACGCCCCGCCCAGCACGACGATGCCGGCGCCGTGGTTGCGCGCCAGTTGCGCGGCCAGGGCGGCGAAGCGATCCGCGTGCCACGCCCGCCCGGGCTTGGAGGCTCCGGGGGCCACCGCGGCCAGCCACGCGAAGCGCGCGGCGCCGCGCGCGGAGAGGAACGTATCCGCGAACGCGCGGCTCTGCGCATCGAGCGGGAAGACCACGCGCGGGCGCGTGCCGTTGCCCACATCGCACCCGGCGCCGCGCGCCACGCCGAGGAAGTACTCCACATGATGCTGCGCGCGTGCTGCGGGCGTCTCCGGGATGGGGTCGGTCAGGAGCATGCCGCGCCCATCGGTGGCGTAGCCGACGCGCCGCGGGATGCCGGCCAGTCGCGCCAGCAGCGCGGCGCCGGCGGCCTTCTGGAACAACACCGCGAGATCGTAGTCGCGCCGCGACAACTCCGCGGCGAAGCGCAAGGTCCCTAACGGGCCCCGGTGCCGCCGCGGGTCCTGGATGACGACACCATCGACGCTAGGGTGGTCGGCGAAGCAGTCGGCGACCTGCGGCCGCACCACGGCGTCGATGCGGGCCTCGGGATAGGTCCTGCGCAGCGCGGCCAGGGCGGGGGAGATCATCACCACGTCACCGATCCAGTTGTTGGCGCGTACCATGATGCGGCGAATCGCGCGCGGATCGAACGATGGCGTGGACACGTGTCGCGTCTCCGAAATCGTTTCGAGGCCGGATGTCACGGGATTCTGCCGACGGGACACTTGGGTTCAGTGCGCCCCGTCGCGCGGCCGGGCGCCCGGCCCCATCGTCTCGTGGCGCGGGGCTTCGGGGGCCAGTATCACGCGCGGCGATTGTCCCAGGTGAGGCCGCGCAGTCTCGGCGCGGCGTATCACGGTGAGCGCCGCTTCGGCCACCGTCTCGGGGGGGAGCTCTTCCAGGCAAGAGCGGGATGAACAGCCGCGGTTGCGGCAGGGAGAGCACCAGATCTTCTTGTACGCCACCTCTCCGAGCGTCCCTCCTGGATGGTTCAGCACCGGATCGGTGGGGCCGAGCACGGCGACCACGGGAGCCCCGACGGTCCACGCGATGTGCATCGGCCCGGTGTCCGACGACACGAACACGCGACAGCGGCGGATCAGGGAGGTGAGCTGGCCGAGGCTCAGCGCCGGCGCCAGCGACGCCGGCGTGCGCATCGAGGCGATCACGTCCCCGGCAAGCTCTTCTTCTCCCGGGCCCCACGCCACGACGATGGGGGCGCCGCTGCTTTCGGCGATGCGGTCCGCCGCGCGCGCGAAGTGCGACGCCGGGTAGCGCTTGTACGCCTGCGCGCGGCTGGTGCCGGGGAAGATGACGGCCGGCGGACCGGCGGCGGCGCGCGCGCTCAGCCCGGCGAGGAAGCTCTCCACGTAGGCGGCGTCGGCGGCGCGCTCCGGGATGTCCGACTCGGGGTTATCAATATTGATCCCGAGGTGCGCCACCAGCGCCAGCGCGCGGTCCACCCGATTCATGCGCTTGCGTGGCAGCCTGGCCGTCTCGGCATAAAAGATGTTGGACATCTCCCGCGCGTGGCCCCGCCCCAGCCCCACCCGCCGGGGCGCCTGCGTCAGGCGCGACAGCAGGCCGGTCTTGAAGGTCCCCTGGAAGTCGATGACGAGGTCGTAGCGCGACTCCCGCAGATCGCGCAGGAACGCCGCGAGCGCGCGCCCAGCGGCGGGAAGCTCGTCGGGCGCAAAGATCGTGCGCGCGAGCTGCTTCCGCGGGAAGACGACTATCCGGTCCAGCCCGGGCTGATCGCGCAGCACGCCCGTGGAAGCCTCCTCCACGGCCCACTCGATGCGGGCGTCGGGCAGCCCCCGGCGCAGGCAGGTGAACGCGGGGAGCGTGCGCACGACGTCGCCGATGGCGGAGAGGCGGATGAGAAGGATCTTCATGTTGGGTTGTCTCCTCCGAAGCCCGCACCTGGGCGCCGGAGAGGGTCATTATGGGCCAGGGAGGCTCCGTTGGCAAAGCGCCGGCCTGCGCCGGGGTCCCGTCGGCGGCACTGTTGGCAAGGAGCTAACCCCGTGATAGAGTGCGCTTTCGCCACGGACACTCAACGAGGTCGCGCATGCCAATCGATCCGCAGTTGCTCGAATTGCTCGCGTGTCCCGTGTGCCACGAGCCGGTCGCCCTCACACAGGGGGGCGCCGGCCTGAAGTGCTCGCGTTGCCACCGCGTCTACCCCATCCGCGACGACATCCCCGTGATGCTGGTGGACGAAGCGAAGATCGAACCCGACGCGCGATGACTCCCAGGAGCGCCGAAGCCATCCTCACGGCCGGCCGCGGGAAAGCCATCGTCGTGGTCGGCGACCTCATCCTCGATCAGTTCGTGTGGGGGACCGTGGACCGGATCTCCCCCGAAGCCCCCGTGCCGGTGGTGAAGACCACGCGCGAGACCTTCCACCTCGGCGGCGCCGGCAACGTGGCGCACAACGTCAGGGCGCTGGGGGGCGTTCCCCGGCCGGTGGGCGTGATAGGTGAAGGCCCGTTCGCATCGCAGATGCTCGAGGCCATGGCTGCGGAGTCCATCGACGCCAGCGGGGTCATGAAGGTCCCCGGCCGCATCACCACCGTCAAGACGCGCGTTGTGGCGCACAGCCAGCAGGTGGTGCGCTTCGATCGGGAGCAGGACGATCCGGTCGATGACATGGCGACGGCGCGGCTGCTCGAGTCGGCAACAAGGCTGCTGGACGGTGCCGGCGCGCTGGTGATCTCGGACTACGAGAAAGGATGCGTCACGCCGCGGCTGCTGGAAGGGCTGCTGCCCGTCGCGCGCCAGCGCGGCCTGCCGGTGCTCGTGGACCCCAAGCCCGCGCACTGGAGATCGTACGGCCCCATCACCGTGATTGCGCCGAACGTCTCGGAGGCGTCGCGCATGAGCGGCGTGCGGATCCGCAGCGAGCAGGATCTCATCGAAGCGGGGGAGGCGATCCGGAAGACACTCGGATGCCGGGCCGTGCTGCTGACGCGCGGCGAGAAGGGGATGCTGCTTCTCGAGGAGGGGAGCGAGCCCTTCCCGATCCAGGCTGCATCGCGCGAGGTGTTCGACGTCACCGGCGCGGGAGACACGGTGGTCGCCGCGCTGGCCGTCGGTCTTGCGGCGGGGGCGAGCCTGCGCGATGCCGCGGTGATCGCCAACGTGGCGGCCGGAGTGGTGGTCGCGAAGGTCGGCACGGCGGTGGCGACACCCGCCGAGGTCCTCGCGGCGATTTCCGGCGGCGGCGCGGTGTCGCGATGATCCGCGCGGTGCGCGATGGCGAGGTGGGACCATGAGTGAGCTGCAGCCACCGGCGCCACCGCGCGTCCCAACGGAGCCGTCACGCGACGACGACCGGGACAGCTATCTCCGCGCGGTCCTGACGGTCATCGCCGTCATCCTCGTGGTTGCCGCGCTGAAGATGGCGCAGTCGATCATCGTGCCGGTCATCGTGGCGGTCTATCTCGCCATCTTCGCGGCGCGCCCCATGCTTCGCCTCCAGCGACGCGGCGTCGGGCCTCTGCCCGCCGTCGCGCTGGTGGTGCTCGGGATGATCATTCTGATGGGGCTGGCCGGCTGGGCCCTCGGCGGCTCGATCAATGCCTTCGTGAACGAGGTCCCGGCGTACGAGGATCGGATCCGCGCCATGCTGGCCGATATCGGCCACAGGTTCCCCCAGCTCGGAATCAGCGTCTCGGTGGAGGAGTTGCTCCAGAGGTTTGACCCCAGTTCCGTAATGGGCCTGGTAGGAGGGATGCTCGTCGGACTTCAGAAGGCCCTGGCCAACACCTTCCTCGTCCTCTTCATGATGATCTTCATCCTGCTCGAGTCCTCCACGTTCCCCATCAAGGTCAGGAAGATCGTGTCGGCCTCGGAGCCGGCGCTCCAGTCCTTCACGGTTTTCGCGGACAACCTGAACCGCTACCTGGTCATCAAGACCGCCATGAGTCTGCTAACCGGCGTGTTCGTGGCGATCTGGCTCGCCATCCTCGGCATCGATTTCGCGGTCATGTGGGGGTTCGTGGCGTTCCTGCTGAATTACATCCCGGCCATTGGCTCGGCGCTGGCGTCCGTTCCGCCCATCCTGCTCGCCCTCGTTCAGTTCGGGCCGGGCAAGGCCATCCTCGTCGCCATCGGCTACATGGTCGTCAATTCCGTGTTCGGCAACCTGCTGGAGACGCGGTTCATGGGGAGAGGGCTGGGGATGTCCGCGCTCGTCGTCTTCCTGTCACTGGTCTTCTGGGCCTGGGTCTTCGGGCCGGTGGGGATGCTGCTGGCGGTTCCCCTGACGATGACCATGAAGCTGGCCCTGCAGAGCAGCCCGCGCAGCGCGTGGGTTGGGACGCTGCTCGAACCGGGCACCAGCGACGAGGGCAGCACGTCCGACGACGATCAGGCGGCGTAAGGGTACGCGTTCTCCGGCCAGCATTGGTGCGCGGGCCTCCGGCCCGCATTGTTTGATCTGCGGACCAGAAGTCCGCGCACCGACACCGCGACACGCACCGACACCGCGCACTGAAGCTGAGCGGCCGGTTCAGTCCAGGTCGATGGGGCGGGGGCCGGGCTTCTCGTCGGACTCCTCGGCCTTCCTGAGCGCTTCCTTGAATTTCTTCCTGAGGATCTCGTCGCGCTGTTTCTGCTCGTCCAGCGCCCGCTGAAGCTTCGACTCGGATTTCTTCTTCGATTCGCCGACTTCCTTGAGCAGCTCGCCGAAGGAGGCCATCTCCTTCTTCGGCTGCTCGAACCGCAGGATGACTTTCGTCGCCGGATCGATGACCATCAGCGCGCCGCAGCACGGGCAGTTCAGCTCGAAGTTCCCTTCCGCCATGACGTCCATCATATATCAGGGCTCTCCCACAGGCTCGTTGCGCAGCTCGATGGCGGGGCATCGATCCATCGCCACCTCCAGCCCCGCTTCGCGCGCCCGGTTCGCCGCGGCCTCGTCGATCACGCCAAGCTGCATCCAGACCGCTTTCGCGCCGATGGCGATCGCGTCGTCCACGATCGGGCCCACCAGCTCGCTGCGCCGGAAGATGTCGACGATCTCCACGGGGAACGGGATGGAGCGCAGGTCGGGGTACGCCTTCTCGCCGAGCACCTCGCTGATGCGCGGGTTCACAGGGACGATGGTGTAGCCGCGCCGCTTGAGCAGCGCAGCGACCGAGTGGGAGGGGCGCGCGGGATCGGGCGACAGCCCGACGACGGCGATAACGCGCCATCGCTTCAGGATCTGAAGCGGCGTCAGCGAGCGCGGCGTCATCGTCACTAGTGTCCCGTCCCCGAAATCGTGTTAACACCGAGGGTGCCGAGGCGCCCGGATGACAAGGAGCGAAGAGGGCGCATGTCTTTTACATGTAACCGATGAGCGACGAAGTCAGCCGGGATGCATCGGCACCCGAATGTAACAGGATTTCGGGGACGGGACACTAAAGCAGCGCGGCGAGCTGCTCGGGGTTGGTGGCGTGCAGCAGCGCCTGGTCCTTCGCGATGCGCCCCGCCTGGTACAGCGAGGCCAGCGAGTCCTCGAGCGTCTGCATCCCCTGAGCCTTCCCCGTCTCGATGGCGGAGTAGAGCTGATGCGTCCTCGAGGAGCGAATGAGACTGCGCACGTTGTCGGTGGCCATCAGGATCTCCACGGCCGGCACGCGCCCCGCGCCATCGCGCGTCGGGAGCAGATGCTGCGCCACCACGCCGGTCAGCGACAGCGCGATCTGCTGGCGCACCTGGTTCTGCTGGTCGCCGGGGAAGACGTCGATGATCCGCTCGATCGCACGGCGCGTGTCGCTCGTGTGCAGCGTGGAGAAGACGAGATGCCCGGTCTCGGCCGCGGTCAACGCGATGGAAATGGTGACCAGATCGCGCATCTCTCCGACGAGGATCACGTCGGGGTCCTGCCTCAGCACGTGGCGCAGCGCGTCGGCGAAGCTCAGCGTGTCGGCGCCGACCTCGATCTGCTCGACGAGTCCGCGCGCGTGCGCGATGCGGTACTCGACGGGATCTTCGATCGTGACGATGTGGCAGGCGCGTCGCCGGTTGATGCGCTCGATGAGACTCGCGAGCGTCGTGGACTTGCCGGCGCCGGTGGGGCCGACGATGAGCACGAACCCTTTCACCATCTCGGTGAAGCGGGCCACCTGAGGCGGCAGGTTCAGCGAGGCGAGGTCGGGGATCGTCTCCGGGAGAATGCGCAGGGCGGCGGCCGCGCCGTCGCGCGTGCGGTGCAGGTTGCAGCGGAAGCGGCCGATCCCGGCGCGATCGAAGCAGAAGTCCAGCGCCGTCGTGGGCAGGCGCGTCCCCTCTTCGGGAAGCGACAGGTACGGCATCAGCATCGCGCTGGCGTCGTCGGGGAGCACGAGCGGGAGCTGTGCATCCAGCGCGACCAGGTCGCCGTGCAGGCGAATGGTGGGCCGCGCCCCCGGCACGAGGAGCAGGTCCGAAGCGCCCGCCTTCACGGCGCTTCTCAGGAGCTGATCGAGATCCACGAGCATCGGCGCAGTCTACTTCACGCCGCCCGGGAGGCCGGCCTCCTCACGCCAAAATGGGTCGATTGAATAAATGCCTTCGTTTCAGTAAGTTACATGGCTATTCCGGATAACATGCTTATCCTCTATTAGATACATGTGCGGCGATGCCGTCCATCCACCCTCCCAGCCACCCCTCTCCGGACCAGGCCTCCCGGGCACGACACATAGATCGAACTGGGAAAAAGGCACTGTATCTTGGGCCAGACGCCAAGACAGCCCCATCCTGTTGAGCCATGATTCCATAGCCAAATACTTGTGGCTTCGGAGCTTTTTGTCTTGACACTGTGAAGGGATAGCCATACTATCTGGGCCCGATGTGGTCGGGAATGGGTTTTTCAGGGCGGATAGGGGGCGGGGTCATTCGTGCTGGACGGAAGTCATCTCGCGACAATCGACGACCGAGGGCGGGTGAAGGTCCCCGCGGTGTTCCGCAAGCAGATCCAGGAACACTTCGGGACAACGACCTTCTTCATCACCAGCGTGAAAGGGGACTGCGCGCTGGTCTATCCCGCGCGCTCCTGGCAGAGCGTCAAGGACCGCATCGCGTCGCAGCCTCCCTCGCGATCCCCCGTCAGGAAGTTCCGCAGGGCCACGAGCTATTACGGGCAGGCCGCGGCGATGGACCCTCAGGGGCGTCTTCTCATCCATCCGCGCCTTCGCGTGGACGCCGGCCTCGACGAAGAGGTGCTGGTGATGGGCCAGGTGGATCACCTGGAAGTCTGGAACCACGCACGATTCAAGGAGACGCTGACCTCGGAGCCGATGACGGGCAATGACGAGGACTTCCTCGCAACGCTCGGCGTCTGACGCGGACCAGGCCAGGACAACGTGCTGATTCACACCGAAACACGAGATCTTCCGACGCTGGCGGCCTTCGGGCCCTCGGCGCTGATGCCCCTTGGGTATGCCGGGGGAGACGGGGATCGGGACGCGGGACCCGCGAGGCAACCCGAGTGTCCGGACTCCCCCGGCAACCCCAGTCTCACGCACGTTCCGGTGATGCCGCGGGAGGTGCTCTCCCTGCTGGCGCCGGAGCGTGGCGGCGTCTTCGTCGACGCCACCGTCGGACTGGGCGGCCATGCCGAGCTCATCCTGGAGACGTCTCCAGAGGTGAAGCTCCTCGGGATCGATCGCGACGCGGAGGCTCTGCAGATAGCAGCCAAGCGGCTCGAGCGATTCGGCGACCGCGTGACGCTCGTCCACGACGACCACCGCAACCTGCCGGAGATCCTCGCGCAGCGCGGCGTGGGCCCGCTCGCGGGCGTGCTCGCGGACTTCGGCATGTCGTCCTGGCAGCTCGAAGCGCCCGGGCGCGGCTTCTCGTTCCGGCGCGACGAGCCTCTCGACATGAGGATGGACCGGTCGGAAGGACGCACCGCCGCCGACATCCTGGCCGAAGAGCCGGAGCACGAGCTGGCGCGGATCTTCTATGAGTACGGCGAGGAACGGCGTTCGCGGGCCATCGCGCGCGCCATCGTGCGGCGGCGGGACCGTGAGCCCGTCGCGACGACCGCCGATTTGAGACGGCTGGTGGAGCGCGTCATCGCCCGGAGAGGCATGCGCATCCACCCCGCGACACGCGTTTTTCAAGCGCTGCGAATCGCAGTGAATGGTGAACTGGAAGGAATGGAGAGGTTTGTACTCGACTCGGTCGAGGCATTGCAGGCCCGGGGGAAGCTCGTCCTGCTCTCGTTCCACTCCCTCGAAGATCGCCTCGTAAAAGTGTCCCTGCACCAAATGTCACACCTATGCTCCTGCCCCCGGAGCTTCCCCCGGTGTGCCTGCAGCTCGCCGAACCGAGTCGTTCTTCTCACACGCAAGCCGCTGCGACCCAGCGCAGACGAGATCGCCGCGAACCCGCGGGCGCGAAGCGCGAAGCTGAGAGCAGCCGAGCGTCTCTAGTCCGTTTCCGAAAATAGAGATCGACCGAGATGAGCCCCAGCCCGATCGGTATTCCCTCTTTGAATCGTCGTCTCGTCCGGGAATCGGAGCGCGTTCGCGCGCGCGAGCTGCTGCTCGTCGTCCTGCTCTCCGTCACAATCCTCCTTCCCGTCCTGGCCTACGTCTGGCAGAACGTGGAATGGATCCAGATCGGTTACCGGATCGAGAAGCTCAAGAGCCAGCGCGATCGGCTCGTCGAGGCGCGCCACCGGCTGGAGCTGGAGACCGCCTCGCTCGAGAGCCTCGCGCGCATCGAGCGGGTGAGCGTCGATCAGCTCGGCCTGACACCGCCCCCCGACGACATGGTGGTCCTCATGGACCGTAAGCGCCTCGAACCGGACCCGGCGACGGCGTCCTCGAGGATCGCGGACTCCCGCGCGAGCGGGAACCCCCAAAGGGGAGCGGATGGTCGGATCCTGGAAGCCAATTGATCGCGCGCCGCTGAGGCGGCGCATCATCACTCTCGCGCTTCTGTCGATGGGATGGGCGGCCTGCGTGGCGCTGCGTCTCGTCGACCTCCAGGTGGCCGGCGCCGACTCGCTGCAGGATCGCGCGCGCCGCCAGCAGGAGCAGGTCATCAAGCTGGCCGCCCGGCGGGGCATGTTCTACGATCGCACCGGCCGCGTGCTGGCGATGAGCATCGAGGTCGACTCCGCGTACGCCGTCCCCGGCGAAATCGAAAATCCCGCCCGCACCGCGGCGGCCCTCGCGCCGCTGCTGGAGCCCGAGCCCCACAAGAGGGCGGAGAGACGCGGCCGGATCCAGGAGAAGCTGCAGTCCGACAAGGCCTTCGTCTGGGTGGAGCGCAAGATGGGTCCCGAGGTCAGGGCGCGCATCGAGTCGCAGGGCCTGAAGGGAATCCATTTCCTGCGCGAGCATAAGCGGTTCTACCCGCACGGAGAGCTGGGGTCTCACGTCCTGGGCTTCGTGGACATCGACAACAACGGCAAGGAAGGGCTCGAGGGCGCGCTCGACGACAGGATCCACGGCGAGGACGGACAGCTCTTCGCCCTGGTGGACGCGCGGCGCAAGCAATTCTTGAAAGCGACGCGCGGTGAGATGAAGCCGGGCGACGGCATCGTCGTCACCATCGACGCGACGGTGCAGCACATCGCCGAGCGCGAGCTGAGGAGAGCCCTCGAAGACACCAGCTCGCGCTCGGGGAGCGTCATCGTGATGGTGCCGGGCACGGGCGACATCCTCGCGATGGCCAACGAGCCGACCTTCAATCCGAACCGGGCGGGGTCGCATCCGCCGGAGTCGCGGCGGAACCGCGCCGTGGCGGACGCCTACGAGCCGGGATCGACGTTCAAGGTGATCACCATGGCGGCGGCCCTCGAGCGCGGCCTCGTCGATCCCTACGAGATCATCGACTGCGGCAACGGCTCGGTGCGCGTCAGCGGCGCGCTGATCAGGGACCACAAGCGCTTCGATCGGCTGACCGCCAGCGAAGTGCTCGAAGCGTCGAGCAACGTCGGCGCGATCCGCATCGGGCAGCGTCTGGCGCGCGACGAGTTCTTCGAGACCATCAGGCGCTTCGGGATCGGCGAGCGCACCGGCGTGGACCTTCCCGGCGAGTCGCGCGGGTTGCTGCGCGATCCTTCGGAATGGTCGGGCGTGTCGCAGGCCAGCATCTCGTTCGGACAGGAAGTGAGCGTCACGGCCCTGCAGATGCTCACCGCCATCGCGGCGGTCGGCAACGGCGGCGTGATGCAGCCCCCCAGGCTCGTGCTGCGTGAGCTCGATCCGGACGGGGCTCTGCTCCTCGAGCACCCGCCGGCGGCGCCCAGGACGATCCTCGCCCCCAGCACGGTCGCGAGGCTGACGCGGATGATGCGCGGCGTGGTGGAGAACGGCACCGCCAAGGCGGCGAAGCTGCAGGGCTACAGCGTCGCGGGGAAGACGGGGACCGCCGAGAAAATCGGCCCCTCGGGGACCTACGCCGACGACAAGCACATCGCGTCGTTCGCCGGGTTCACTCCGGCGTCGCGGCCCGCGATCGCGATCCTGGTGTTGCTGGACGAGCCGCGCGGGTACCTCTTCCACGGCGGAGACGTCGCGGCGCCGGTGTTCCGGCGCATCGCGCTCCCCGTGCTCCGGTATCTCGGCGTGGCGCCGGACGCGATGGAATCCGAAGGAGAGCAGACGGCGTCCGGGCCGACGATGCGCGATCGCATCGCCTTCGCATCGTCGGGCAACGGCAAGAAGAAAGCGCACGGCAAGACCGCCGATGAGCACGAGGAGGAGCAGGAGCCCTTCGAGCCCGTGCCGCTCCCCGCGCCCGGGGCGGTGGTCTCCGGCGATTCGGTGCTCCTGCCGGACATGGCGGGGCACACGCTGCGCCGCGCCGTGGCGTATCTGGGGCGCATCGGATTGAGCGCGCGCGTCATGTCAGCCGCCGGCGCGGATGCGGCGGCGGCCGTGATCGGGTCGCAGGTTCCCATGCCGGGGACGATGGTGATGCGAGGGTCCGAGGTCGTGCTGACGCCCGGAATCCCCCAGCCGCGCCCCGAAGAAGACGCCATTGAAACTGAAGAGGAGACCGGCGCCGCCGTGGCGCGAGCGTCGATGCGTTGAAAGATGCTGATCGCGGACCTTCTCGCCGGGCTGCCGCATCGTCAGACGAGAGGCCGCGACGACCAGGAGGTCGTCAGCATCGCGTATGACTCGAGGAAGACCGATCCCGGCGCGGTGTTCGTGGCGATGCCGGGGCTCAGGACGGATGGTCTGCGCTGCGCGCCCGAGGCGATCGGGCGGGGCGCTTCCGCCGTGGTGGTGGGCGCCGGACGCTCGGATTCTCCCGAGCTGTCGGGGGCGCCGCGGGTCATCGAAGTCGAGAACGAACGGGTTGCTCTGGCCGTCATGGCCCGCAACCTCCACGGCCGCGTCGACGAGACGCTGACGATGGTGGGGGTGACCGGGACCAACGGCAAGACGACGACGTGCAGTCTGGTGGCCGCGATCCTGGAGCGCGCGGGGTGGAAGACCGGCGTCCTGGGGACCGTGGGCCATCGGGTCGGGGATGCCCATCTGCTTGCAGATGGCCAGGTCGGTGCGGGGCTCACGACACCGGAGGCGCCGGAGATTCACGAGTACCTTGCGCGGATGGCGAGCGCCGGGTGCCGCGCCTGCGTCATGGAGGTTTCGTCGATCGCGCTGGATCGAAAGCGTGTTCACGGCATCCAATTCGCGGTCGCCGTGTTCACGAACCTGACGCGGGATCACCTCGACTACCACAAGGACATGGAGGCCTACTTCCAGGCGAAGCGCCTCCTGTTCGAGGAGCTGGACGACAGGGCGCGGGCGGTCGTCAACGTCGACGATCCTTACGGACGGCGGCTCGTCGAAGAGTGGGGCGGCGCAAGCTGCTCGCGACTGACGACGTACGGTACGGGAAGCGACGCCGGCATACGCCTCGCGTCGATGGACATGACGGGCCGTGGGACGAGGCTCGAGCTGGAGGAATCAAGGAAAACCCGCTACACCGTCGGCACGTCGCTGATCGGAAGGTTCAACGCTTTCAACGTCGCCGCGGCGGCCGCGACGGCGCGGTCGCTTCAGGTGTCGTGGGACCACGTGATCGAAGGGGTCGCATCGGTCGCGTCGGTGCCGGGAAGGCTCGAGCGTGTGGTGCTGCCGGGCCGCGCGCAGAGCTTCGAGGTGTTCGTCGATTACGCGCACACGGACGACGCGCTGAGGGTGGCGCTCGAGACGGTGCGGCAGGTAACCAGGGGCAGGGTGATCGTGGTGTTCGGATGCGGCGGGGATCGCGATCGGTCGAAACGTCCCTTGATGGGCGCGCAGGCCGAGAAGCTGGCGGATCTGGCGTTCGTCACGTCGGACAACCCTCGTGGCGAGGCGCCCGGGGCGATCATCGACGCGATCCTGGCCGGGATGGGAAGCGCAGCGCGGGATGGAAGCGGTCGGGTCCGCGTGGACCCCGATCGTCGCAAGGCCATCGAGGCGGCCATCGCGTCGGCCGAAGCGGGAGACGCGGTGGTCATCGCGGGGAAAGGGCATGAGACCTACCAGATCATCGGCGATCGCGTCACCCACTTCGACGACCGGGACGTCGCGCGCGAGACTCTCGCGCGCGTCCTCTCCTGAGGATCCGGGGATGAGCCTCCCTCTGTCCTCGATTGCCGAAGTGGTCGGCGGAGCCCTCAGCGGGCCGGGCGCGGTCATCCCGCGCGGCTACTCGATCGACAGCCGGACCCTCGCCTCCGGGGACCTCTTCTTCGCCATCGTGGGGCCGAACACCGACGGCCATCGTTATCTCGCGGGGGCCATCGAGCGGGGCGCCTGCGGCCTCGTGGTCTCGGATGTGGCCGCGGCCGATCAGCTCCGCCTGCAGCACCCTCACGTCCCCTCGCTCCTGGTGCCCGACACGCTGCGCGCCCTTCAGGATCTGGCGGCCTTCGCGCGCCGGAGCATGGCGGCGCGGATCGTCGGCATCACCGGCTCCGGCGGGAAGACGACCACCAAGGAGATGACGCGCGCGGTCCTGGAGGCGAGCTTCAACGTGCATGCGTCGCGCGGCAACCTCAACAACCTCTTCGGATGTCCGCTGTCGATCCTCCAGATGACGCCGCAGCACCAGGTCGCGGTCCTCGAGATGGGGATGAGCTATCACGGTGAGCTGGCGCGCCTGGCGGAGATCGCGGACCCCGACATCGGCGTGCTGACGAACGTGTCGGCGGCGCATCTGGCGCATTTCACCTCCATCGACGACGTCGCCAGCGCGAAACGCGAGCTGTTCGACGGCATGCGCGCCGACTCGATCGGGATCTTCAACAACGACGACGAACAGTGCCGCCGGATCATCGCGGCCTTCAAGGGTTACGCCGTCACCTTCGGGATCGACAGGGAGTCCGACCTGACCGCGTCCGACTACCGCATGAACGGCTTGGAGGGAAGCTCCTTCGAGGTGCTCCACACGCACAACGGCGGCGAGCGGCGGGTCGGGGTGACGATGCGATTCGTCGGCATCCACAACGTCTACAACGCGCTGGCGGCCATCAGCGTCGGGTACATGCTCGGCATCGATCTGGGCGCCGCGGCGGCGCGCCTCGCCGACATCGAGCCGCTCGGCATGCGCGGCCGCGTCAGGAGGCTCGGGCGGGACGTGCGCGTGCTCGACGATTCCTACAACTCCAACCCGGCCGCGATGCGCCACCTGCTGCGCGTCCTGTCGGACGCCGCCGCCGGGCCCGGTGGCCGGAAGATCGTCGTCTTCGGCGACATGCTGGAGCTTGGGGAGCAGGAGGTCGAGGCGCACCGCGAGATCGGCAGGGCGATGGCGGGCACCGACGCCGCGCTCCTCGTGGGGGTCGGTCGCCTGGCCCACGAGGCTCTCGCAACAGCCCCCGATCGCCCGTCACGGCATTTCGATGACGCGGCGTCGGCGTCGGCGTTCGTGGCGCAGGAGGCCAGACCGGGCGATCTGATCCTCGTGAAGGGATCGCGCGGCGTGGCCCTGGAATCGGTCGTCGAGGCGCTCGTCGAGCGCTTCGGAGAGGAATGATGCTGTACCAGCTGCTCTATCCGCTGCACGAGCACATCGGGGCCTTCAACGTGATCCGGTACATCACGTTCCGGTCCGCGCTGGCGACCCTCACGGCGCTCGTGATCTCCCTGGGGCTCGGCCGCTTCCTCATCAGGAAGCTGCGCTCCCTGCAGATCGGCCAGCACATCCGGGAGGAAGGGCCCCGCTCGCACTACGCCAAGAGCGGCACTCCGACCATGGGGGGCATCCTCATCGTCGTGTCGGTCGTCATTCCGGTTCTGCTGTGGGCCGACCTGTCCAACATCTTCGTCTGGCTCGCGGCGGGGTCGATGGTCGCCTTCGGCCTGATCGGCTTCGTGGACGACTATCGCAAGCTCGCCAGGCGCCACAACCTCGGCCTGTCGGCGCGCGCGAAGCTCACATGGCAGATCATCGTCGCGGCGGCCATCGGCGTGATCCTCGTGTCGCTCGCCGAGAACGATCTGTTCACGACCAGGCTGTCGCTTCCGTTCCTCAAGCAGTGGACTCCCGACCTCGGGTGGTTCTACGTGGTGTTCATCGTCATGGTCATCGTGGGCGCCGCCAACGCCGTCAACCTCACCGACGGGCTGGACGGTCTGGCGGTCGGCTCGGTGCTGATCGCGGCCTCGACCTTCGCGATCCTCTCCTACGTGGTCGGGCACGCCGTGGCCGCGGGGTACCTCGGGATCATCAACGTGAAGGGGACCGGAGAGCTGACCGTGTTCTGCGCGGCGCTCGTGGGGGCCTGCCTCGGGTTCCTCTGGTACAACTGCAACCCCGCGGAAGTCTTCATGGGCGACGTCGGGTCGATGGCGCTCGGCGGCGCGATCGGCACGCTCGCCGTGCTCACCAAGCAGGAGTTCCTGCTCGTCATGGTGGGGGGGCTGTTCGTCCTGGAGGCCCTCTCCGTCATCATCCAGGTCACCTCGTTCCGTCTGACCGGACGACGCGTCTTCCGCATGGCGCCCCTGCACCATCACTTCGAGCTGATGGGGTGGCCCGAGCCCAAGGTCATCATCCGTTTCTGGATCATCGCGATCCTTTTCGCGCTCATGTCCCTGAGCACGCTCAAGCTGAGATGACCCCATGATGACCGCATCGAAACAGCGCAATGCGATCCCCTGGCGGCGGGCGGGAGTCATGGGCCTGGGGCTCTCGGGCCTCGCGGCCGCCGGGTTCCTCGCGCGCCGCGGCGTGGCGGTGATGGCCGCGGACGATCGCACGCGCGACGAGCTGATGCTGCGGCCCGGCGTCGCGCGGGAGCTCGAGGACCTCGAGGCCGCCGGGGTGCAGATGCGGTTCGGGCCGTCCGTCCCCGAGGTCTTCGCCGATTGTGACGCCGTGATCGCCAGCCCCGGCGTGTCGCCGGCCGCCGCGCCCCTGGCCTCGGCCGCGGCGCGCGGCATCCCCGTGCTCGCGGAGGTGGAGCTGGCTGCGCGGTTCCTGCGCGGAGTGCTGATCGGGATCACGGGAAGCAACGGCAAGAGCACGGTGACGTCGCTGACCGGCTGCATCCTCAAGGAGGCGGGGATCCCGGCGTCGGTGTGCGGCAACATCGGCACGCCGCTGACGCGCATCGCGGAGGCCGAGATGGATCTCCCGGAGGAGAAGGCGCGCGCCATGCGCTACGTGGTGGAGCTCTCCTCGTTCCAGCTCGAGGGGATCGAGACGCTGCACCCCCACATCGCCGTGCTGCTGAATCTGAGCCCCGATCACCAGGACCGTTACCACAGCAGCGACGACTACTACGCCGCCAAGGGGCGGATCTTCATGAACCAGTCGCCGGAGGACGTCGCGATCGTGAATGAAGACGACGCCGCGGCGCAGGTGCTCGCCCGCCGCACGGCGGCCAGGCTCTTCCCCTTCAGCGCGACGCAGGATCTGCCGCAGGGCGCGCTGCGGCGCGGCGACGACCTGATGCTGCGCCGAGGGCGGGGGGACGAGCCTTTCATGAAGGTGACCGACGTGCCAATGCCCGGCCGGCACAACGTCGAGAACGTCCTGGCCTGCGCGGCCGCAGCGGCCCACTGCGGCGCGGGGCCCGGCGAGATCGCGCGGGCGGTCGCGTCGTATGCGCCGCTGGCTCACCGTCTCGAGCCCGTCGGGACGATCGACGGCGTCACCTACGTGAACGATTCGAAGGCCACCAACGTCGGCGCCACGCTCGGCGCGCTCTCGGCGTTCGAGGAACCGGTCGTGCTGCTTTTGGGGGGTTACGACAAGGGAGGAGACTTCGAGGAGCTGCGCGCTCCGCTGCAACGCCCCGGCCGGGTGCGCGGGCTGGTGACGTTCGGCGCCGCGGGGCCCGCGATCGCACGGCTCCTGCGCGGGGCGGCGCCCGCCGCGGAGGCGTCGGACCTGTCCGACGCGGTGCGTCGCGCGCGCGCCATGGCGCGGACGGGCGACGTCGTGCTGCTCGCGCCGGCGTGCGCCTCGTACGACGCGTACAACAACTTCGAGGAGCGCGGCGAGGACTTCCGCAACATCGTCCGCGCCCTCCTCAGCGGCCCCGGGAGGGATTCCTGATGCCGCGCAGACTCACCATCGACCGCGTCCTGCTCGCGACCATCATGCTGCTCTGCATGGGCGGTCTGGTGATGATCTATTCGGCGTCCGCCGTCATCGCGGCGGAGCAGTTCGACAACCCGTATCACTTCCTGATCCGGCAGATCGCGGCGCTCGTGGTGGGAGTCGCGGTCATGGTGGCGATGATCAGGACCGACTACCGGTCGCTCAAGAACGGCGCGATCGTCTACGGAGCGCTCGGCATCACGGCGACGCTGCTCATCGTCGCGCTCATGAGCCCCTCGGTGAACGGCACGCACCGGTGGATCTTCCTCGGCCCCGCCACGCTCCAGCCGGCCGAGTTCGCGAAGCTCGCGATCATCCTCTTTCTTGCGTGGCGCCTCCAGCGCGATCCCGAGGACGTGAACAACCTCCCCCGCAACGTGATCCCGTGCCTCGTGCTGTCGGGGTTCGTGGTGTTCCTCGTGATGCTGCAGCCGGATCTCGGGACCTCGGTGTCGATCGCGCTGTGCGTCGCCGTGATGCTCTACACCGCGGGCGTGCGCGTCCGCTACCTGGGGGCGATGGCGCTGGCGGCGATGCTGGTCTTCGTGCTCGTGATGAAGGGCTACCAGATGGAGAGGCTCATGTCCTTCCTGGACCCGGACTCCGATCCGCTGGGCGCGGGGTATCAGGTGATCCAGTCGAAGATCAGCATCGGAGCCGGCGGCGAGCTGGGCCGCGGCCTGGGGGAGGGACAGCAGAAGCTCTTCTTCCTTCCCTATCCCTACACCGATTTCATCTTCTCGGTCATCGGCGAGGAGCTGGGCCTGATCGGGACCGTCGCTTTCATGGGGGCTTTTCTGATCCTTCTGTGGCGGGGCCTTCGGGTCGCGTCGCGAGCCCCCGATCTCTTTGGGAGTTATCTGGCTGCCGGCATCACGATGTTCCTCGTGATGCAGGCGATGATCAACATGGGGGTGACGCTGGGGATGCTGCCGGCCAAGGGGTTGCCCTTGCCGTTCGTCTCCTACGGCGGATCCTCTCTTGTCGCCGGACTGATGGCGTCGGGGTTGCTGCTGAACATCAGCCAGCATTCCAATTGAAATGCCCACGGTCCTCCTCGCCGGCGGAGGAACAGGTGGGCACATTTTCCCGGGCATCGCAATCGCCCGGGAGCTGAACGAGAGAGTTGTCGGATGCGAAATCATCTTCGTGGGGACACAGGCGGGGCTGGAATCCAGGATCGTTCCCGCGTCCGGGTTCCGTCTGCTCACCATCCGCTCGTCCGGACTCATCGGTGTGAGCCTCGTGGCCCGCGCGAAGGGCATCGCCCTGATCCCCGTGTCGCTGCTGCAGAGCATCGCGCTGGTGAGGCGCACGAAGCCGCGCCTGGTCATCGGCGTGGGGGGCTTCGCCTCGGGGCCCGTCATGGCGGCGGCCGTGCTGATGCGGGTGCCGACGCTGATCTGCGAGCAAAACTGCATTCCGGGAGCGACGAATCGGTGGATGGCGCCGTTCGTCACGCAGACCGTGGTCACTTTCCCGGAGACGAAAGAGAGACTCGGCGGCCGGGGCGTGGTTCTCGGCAATCCTGTCAGGAAGGAGTTCACGTTGATCGGGCCCAGGCGCATGCATGACGGGGCACGGCGCATCCTCATCTGCGGCGGCAGCCGCGGGGCGCGCGCCATCAACCGCGCCGTGTGCGATGCCCTTCCGCATCTGGCGCCGCTCGCCGGGACGGTGGCGGTGACGCACCAGACCGGGGACGCCGATCGCGACATGGTGCGCGATGCATGGAGCCGGTCCGGGTTCCCCGGCAAGGACGTGGAGGTGCGCCCCTTCATCGCCGACATGGCGCGCGTCTACGAGGAGTCCGATCTGATCGTGAGCCGCGCCGGCGCCACCACCGTCGCGGAGCTGACCGCCGCGGGGAGGCCCTCCGTGCTGATCCCGTTCGCCGCGGCGGCGCACGACCATCAGACATTCAACGCGCGGGCCCTGGTGGCCGCGGGGGCGGCGGAGATGATCGCGGAGCAGGACCTGACCGGAGAGGTCCTCGCGGGCACCATCAGGACCCTTCTCTCCGATGAGGAGAGGCTCACGCGCATGGCGGCGGCCGCGCGGACGCTGGGCCGTCCCGACGCCGCGGCGCGCATCGCCGATCTCTGTGTCGCGATGATGGGCGGGGAGGCCGCATGACGTCGCGCAACCCGCTGTTCCGCAAGACACAGCACATCCACTTCGTCGGCATCGGCGGCGCGGGGATGAGCGGCATCGCCGAGGTCCTGCGCAACCTCGGCTTCACAGTCACGGGGTCGGACCTGTCGCGCTCGGAGATCACCGGGCGGCTGGAGAAGCTCGGTGTGCGCATGGCGCAGGGGCACGACGGCGCCAACGTGGGGGATGCCGACGTGGTGGTCATCTCCTCGGCCGTCAAGCCGGATAACCCCGAGGTGCTGGAGGCGCGGCGGCGCAAGATCCCCGTCATCCCGCGCGCGGAGATGCTCGGCGAGTTGATGAGGATGAAGTACGGCGTGGCGATCGCGGGGTCGCACGGCAAGACCTCCACCACCTCCATGGTGGCCCAGATGCTGTCGGGCGCGGGTCTCGACCCGACCATCGTGATCGGCGGGAGGCTCAACATCCTCGGCGGCGGCGCGAAACTCGGCAAGGGAGACCTGATGGTGGCCGAGGCGGACGAGAGCGACGGCTCGTTCCTGAGGCTCGCGCCCACCATCGCCGTGGTCACCAGCATCAGCCCCGAGCACCTCGATCACTACGGCGCGATGACGGCGCTGGTGGACGCCTTCGTGGGCTTCCTGAACAAGGTCCCCTTCTACGGCAAGGGGATCGTCTGCCTCGACGATCCTCGCATCCAGGAGATCATGCCGCGCCTCACGCGGCCGCTGATGACCTACGGCCTGGGCGGAAAGGCGGACCTCGTCGCCTCCGGGCTGCAGCTCAAGGAGTTCGGCTCGCGCTTCGAGGTGGTCTTCCGCGAGCGCTGGCTCGGCGACGTCACGTTGAAGGTGCCCGGGCGCCACAGCATCTACAACGCCATGGCCGCGATCCTCGTGGGCCTCGAGCTGGACATCCGCTTCGAGGACATCGCCGCCCATCTCGCGGAGTTCTCCGGAGCGGATCGGCGGTTCCAGCTCCGCGGAACCGCGGGCGACATCATGGTCGTGGACGATTACGGCCATCACCCCGTCGAGATCCGCGCGACCCTCGCGGCGGCCCGCGAAGGATGGGATCGGCGCAGGGTCGTGATCTTCCAGCCGCACCGCTTCACGCGCGCCGCGGCGCTTACGGACGAGTTCGCCCGATCCTTCGGCGACGCCGACGCGCTGATCGTCCTGGACATCTACCGCGCCGGCGAGGATCCGATCCCCGGCGTCACCGGGGAGAAGCTGGCCGCGGCGATCCAGGCGCATGGACACAAGGACGTGACCTACGCGCGCGACCTCGACCAGGCGGGGCGCGTGCTTGTGGAGAAGGCCCGCACGGGGGACATGGTGATCACCCTGGGGGCGGGAGACGTCTGGAAGGTCGCCGAGGCATTTCTCAGAGACAGGAAGTGAGCGAGGAGAGCGTGGAAACGATCGCAGCGCGGCACGCGGTTCCGGTGGATCGCGGCAGGATGATGGCCGAGTTCACGAGCATCGGCGTGGGCGGACCGGTGGACTTCGTGCTGCGTCCGTCGAGCGTCGATGCCCTCGCGGGTATCATCCCCGCGCTGCGCGCGGCAGGGTTCCGGCCGCGCGTCATCGGCGGGGGAGCGAATCTGATCGCGGGAGAAGGCCCCTTCCGGGAGCCGGTGATCCTGACCCGCGGCATCAAGCACGGGCCGATCATCGAAGGCCATCGCGCGCGGGCGGGCTGCGGCCTGAGCGTCAAGAAGCTCGTCACGCAGTGCGTGGAGAAGGGTCTCACCGGGCTCGAGTTCGCGGAAGGAATCCCCGGGACGGTGGGCGGCACCGTCTTCATGAACGCCGGGTCCTACGGGGGGCAGATGGCCGACGTCGTGAGAGAGGTCCTGCTCGTGGACGCTGCCGGCCATCTCGTGACGCGCAAGGTCGGTCCCACCGACTTCTCGTACCGCCGCTCCCCGTTCACGAGCGCAGAGACGATCGTCGAGGCGGTCTTCGATCTGGCGCCGGGAGATCCGCAGACGATGCGCGAGACGCTGCGGTCGATCGCCTCGCGGCGTCTGGCGTCGCAACCCCCCGGCGAGCGCTCGGCAGGGTGCGTGTTCAAGAACCCGAAGGGGGATTCGGCGGGGCGGATCGTGGATGCCGCCGGCCTCAAGGGGCTGGCCGTCGGGGGCGCTTCTGTCTCGACGGTCCACGGCAATTTCATCGTCAACCGCGGGGATGCCACATCGACCGACGTCCTGGAGCTCATCGCCCAGGTGAAGCGCCGGGTCGCTGCCGCCACCGGCGTCGCGCTGGAAGAGGAAGTGATCCTCTGGACGGGAGATCCCTCATGAGACGGTTCGCCACGATCATCGGCCGCCGCAAGCCAGGGAACGCCCCCCAGGACCACCTCAGGTACATGCGTCGCAAGGGGAACAGGCGCGTGCGGGCCCGCCGCTTCCGGCGCTCCGCGCTGCGCGCCACGATACTCGTCTCCCTTTCGGTGGGCGCGGTCATCGCGCTGTTCATCGTGGGGCTGCTCGCGGTGCGGTGGGTGAAGAGCCCCGGGAACCTGAAGCTCGCGCGCCTGGACATCCAGGGACAGCATGAAGGGCGTGAAGAGGAGATCAGGGATCTCGTCGCGCCCTGGATGGGGAAGAACCTCCTGTCGATCGATCTCCTGGATCTGGAGGAGTCCGTCAGGAAGCATCCCTGGATCGGCACCGGGGGCCAGGTGCGGATCCAGCGGCGGTTCCCCAACGGGCTGCGGATCACGGTGCGGGAGCGCGAAGCCGCGGGGCTGGCCCTCGTCAACGGCGCCGTCGTGCTGGTGGATGCGCAGGGCGCTCCGATCGATCGGCTCGGGCCGCGCTACGCGGAGTACGACTTCCCGATCATTGTGGGACTGGAAGGCCTCGTGCGCGCCGCGCACGATAAAAACGCCGTGCGCCGGAGCGCCGCCGCGGCGCGCCTGAGCGACGCGATGCGCAAGGGGGTCGAGGTCGTAGCGGCCCTCGCCGCGCACGAGCCCGCGTTCTACGCGCAGATCTCGGAGATCGACATGTCCGATCCGGGGATGGTCGGGCTCGTTCTGGAGGGCGAGAGCTACACGCTGCGGCTCTCGCGGGAAGACTGTCTGCGCAATCTGCACAACTACTTCGCGCTGAGGCCGGAGCTGGCGTCCGCTGACGATGCCGTCGCGTACGTCGATCTCCGGTGGGAGAACCGCGTCGCGGTCTCTCCCGCGTCGGCGCTGATTGAGGAAGACGGAGGAGAGTGATGGCTCGAAGGAATGACCGCTTCGTCGCGGGGCTCGACATCGGGACGACCAAAATCTGCTGTGTGATCGCCGAACGCGTGGAAGGCGGCAGGCTCGACATCATCGGCTACGGCCGCGCGGCGTCACGGGGCCTGCGTAAGGGGGTCGTGGTCAACGTGGATCAAACCGTCGACGCGTTGAAGGCGGCCGTCGAGGAGGCGGAGCTGATGGCCGGCGTCACCGTCGAGCGCGGCTACGTCGGCGTGGCCGGCGGCCACATCCGCGGCTTCAACAGCCGCGGCGTGATCGCCATCTCAGGCCGGGAGCGCGAGGTGACGCGCGAGGACGTGGACCGGGTGATCGAGTCGGCACGCGCCGTCCAACTCCCTGCCGACCGCGTCATCTTCCACGCGGTGCCGCAGGACTTCATCCTCGACGGCGTGGGGGAGATCCGCGACCCGCTCGGCATGACCGGGTCGCGACTCGAGGTCAACGTCCATCTCGTGACGGGCTCCATGCCATCGCTCAGCAACATCACCAACTGCGTGAACCGCGCGGGGGTCGAGGTTCAGGAGATGGTGCTGGAGCAGATCGCCGCGGCGGAGAGCACGCTGCGCACCGACGAGAAGGAGCTCGGGATCGCGCTGGTGGACATCGGCGGCGGCACCACGGACCTCGCCATCTTCGAGCAGGGCTCCATCTGCCACACGGCGGCCCTCCCCACCGGCGGCGATCACTTCACCAACGACATCGCCGTGGGGCTGCGCACGCCGGTGCCGGAGGCCGAGAGGATCAAGGTCAAGTACGGATGCTGCCTCGCGAGCCTGGTGGAGGACGACCAGACGATCGAGGTGCCGAGCGTCGGGGGGCGCAAGCCGCGCGTGCTGTCGCGCCACATCCTCTGCGAAATTCTCCAGCCGCGCACCGAGGAGATCTTCACCCTGCTGCACGAGGAGATCGTGCGCGCCGGGTACGAGGACAACCTCACCTGCGGCGTCGTGGTGACGGGGGGCGGGGCGATCCTGGAGGGGGTGCCGGAGATCGCCGAGCAGATCTTCGACCTTCCCGTGAGGCGCGGGTCGCCCGAGGGGGTCGGCGGGCTCATGGATGGGGTCGCGAGCCCCGAGTTCTCCACCGCGGTCGGTCTCGTGAAGCACGGTCTGGCCTCGCCCGGGCCCGGCTACCGGACGCATGTGCCGTCCCACATGCTGGGAAGGGTCGGCGAGAGGATGAAGTCGTGGTTTTCCGAACTGTTCTGATGGGAGTTCTTTTCTGACGGCAACGCGGGTGAGTTTCGGGCCCGCGTAATCAGACGGCGGCCGCCAAGGCCGCAAAACGGGGGAGTTGATGAGAATAAGGATGGAAGAGCGTGACGACGGCAAGGCGAGAGGCATGAAGCTCGGATACGACGACGAGCCGGTGCAGGGTGCGCGCATCAAGGTCATCGGCGTCGGAGGGGGCGGGTCCAACGCGGTGAACCGGATGATCGCCTCGGAGATGGTCGGGGTGGAATTCCTCGTGGCCAACACCGATTGCCAGGCGCTCAAGAGCGCAAGGGCGCCGGTGAAGGTCCAGATCGGCGGCAAGCTCACCAAGGGGCTCGGGGCAGGATCGAATCCCGAGACCGGCCGCCAGGCCGCGCTGGAGGACACCGAGAAGCTGCTGGAGGTGCTGCACGGCGCCGACATGGTGTTCATCACCACGGGGCTCGGCGGCGGAACCGGAACGGGCGCCACGCCGATCGTGGCGAACCTGGCATCCGAGCTGGGCGCCCTGGTGGTGGCCGTCGTGACCAAGCCGTTCCTGTTCGAGGGGCGCAAGCGCCGCGAGCAGGCGGAGATGGGGCTGAGGGAGCTGCGCGAGTGCGTCGACACCGTGATCTCCATCCCCAACGAGCGGCTCCTGAGCACGGTGGATCGCAACACGTCGCTTCAGTCCGCGTTCCTGATCGCGGACGACGTGCTGCGGCAGGCCGTTCAGGGGATCTCGGACCTCATCACCATCCCGGGCGAGATCAATCTCGATTTCGCCGACGTCAAGACGATCATGAGCGGGATGGGGATGGCCCTGATGGGGACGGGCATCGCGACCGGGGAGAACCGCGCCGTGGAGGCTGCCCAGCGGGCGATTTCGTCGCCGCTGCTGGAGGATGCCACCATCGACGGCGCCCGGGGCGTGCTCATCAACATCACCGGCGGTCCCGGCATGACGCTGTTCGAGGTGTCCGAGGCGTCGAACCTCATCCACGAGACAGCGCACGAGGAGGCCAACATCATCTTCGGCACCGTCATCGACGAGAGCATGGGTGAGTCGATCAAGGTGACGGTGATCGCCACGGGCTTCAGGGAAAGCGGTCGCCGCGAAGAGTCGCAGCGTATCGTCCCCGTGAAGCGGCGTGCGCTGGAGCAGCCTCGTCTCGAGCTGGAGAGCGTCTCGCCGTCAGCGGCGCAGAAGAACGAGACGCCGCTGCTGCGCAGAGGGCAGAGAACTCCCACGATCAACGCCGACGAGGGGAGCTACGGCCCGAACTTCACGAACCTGAAGGACGACCTGGACGTGCCGACGTTCCTGAGAAAGCAGATGGATTAGTGGCGCACTTAGTGCGCCGGGGTGCAGGCCGCATCTGCGGGGTCTGAAGCTCCGGGCCGTTTCCCCCGTGCCCGCCGGCCAGCCGTCGGCCGGCGGGCCGTCCTGCGGGCTTCAGTCCTGCGCCCCGACGCGAAAAAGGGCCCCGGGCGTCCATCCATATAACCTGGGACGTCCGGGGCCCTGGTGTCTGCGGATGCGAGCGACACGCTGGGTGCGCGGGCGTCCGCCCCCGCATTTCTTTATCTGCGGACCGGAGGTTCGCGTACCCGGTCTTACGGCTTCGCTGCGGGCGGCTCCTCGAGCAGCTTCAACTCGACGCGGCGGTTGGTCGCCTTCCCCTCGGCGGTCGCATTGTCCGCGATCGGCCCGCTCTCGCCGTAGCCCACGGCCACGAGGCGATCCCCCGCCACGCCGCGCGCCACGAGGTACGCCTTCACCGACTCCGCGCGCCGCTGCGACAGGCTGAGGTTGTGCGCCTGCGAGCCGGTGGAGTCGGTGTAGCCGCCGATCTGGATGCGCGCCCCCGGATGATCGACGAGCGACTGCGCGACCTCGTTGAGCGTCGCGGTCGACTCGGGCTTGATCTCCGCCGAGTCGGTCTCGAAGCTGACCCCCTTCAGGATGACCTTCGTCTCCCCCGGGGCGAAGATCGGCGGCGCCAGCTTCACGATCGGGCACCCCTTCTCGTCCGCTTCGACCCGCAGATCGGTGTCGGGGCACTGATCGATGCCGTCCCAGACCTTGTCGTGATCCGAGTCCTTCGGGCAGCCCAGCTTGTCCACCGTCGCGCCCTTCGGAGTGTCGGGGCAGCGGTCCAGGCCATCGAAGACTCCGTCGCCATCGGCATCCGACGGACAGCCCTTCTCGTTCACCTTCGCGCCAGCCGGGGTGTCCACACACTCGTCCGCGCCGTCGGGCACGCCGTCGCCGTCCGAGTCCTTCGGGCAGCCGTCCGGGTTGACGGGCCATCCCTTGGCCGTGCCAGGGCACTCGTCGATGCCGTCGAAGACGCCGTCGCCGTCGCCGTCGATCGGGCAGCCGGTCAGGTCCACGCGCGCGCCGCCGGGAGTGTCGGGGCACTTGTCGTGGCGGTCCGCCACGCCGTCGTGGTCGGTGTCGGGTGGCGGAGCGCCGCCGAACGCGAAGAAGACCCCGAAAGTGGTCTCGACGTTCTTCGCGGTCGAGTGGACGGGAAGCCCCACGTCGGTGAGGACGTAGCGCACGTCCCAGCGGCCGCCGAAGTGCTTGCCGGCGTACATCTTCAGGCCGCCGCCCACGTTGAGCCCGACATCCGTCGTGCCCCCGGCGTCGTCGGCGCTGAAGCGCTCCGCGCCGGCGCCGATCGTCCAGAACGGACGCAGCGTCTCGCCGTCCCTGAAGCTGCGCAGGATGTTGAAGCGCAGGGAACTGGCGTCGATGTCGAGGGTGTCGTTGTCCGCGTTGTTGGTCGCGATCTGCTGCAGCGACGTATCGAAGCTCCACGCCGTCGAGATGAGGTAGGAACCCCGCACGCCGAGGATGAGGTCATCCTCCGGATCGAAGCCCGAGTAGTCGTCGAGCCACGCGTAGCCTCCGAAGATGCCAAGCTCCCAGGAGCCGTCCTGGCCCGGTTCGGCCTGGGGCGCGCCGGCCGGCAGCATCAGAACGAGCGCCATCACGACTGCGGGGAGCAGACGGCGCGTCACGAGGGGGGCTTTCGTCGGGGTCATCATCTCCTCCTCCGTACGTCGGGCGTCCCGCTAGTCGATGTTCACGACCAGCGAGGTCTTCAGGATCGTGTCGAGCTCGTCGAGCTCGCTCAGGACCGTTCCGATCTCGGTGCCGGTTGTGTCGAACAACGCGATCTCTTCGAAAGCCGGGTCGGCGTCGTAGAGGAACTGCAGGCTCACCTTGAGCGCCAGCCTGTCGGTCATCGCCACCGCAACGGCATTCGTCATGTCGACGCGGAGGTCCGAAGTTTCCTTGAGGTTCTCGTCGACGACGGTGATGTTGTCGTAGACGCCGCCCGCGCCGAACTTGTGCATGTACGCCGAGGAAAGCCTCAACCCCATGAACGAGTCGTTCGACGGGGAATCCTCCGCCGTCGCCTCCTCGTCGGTATAGGTGGCCGCGTAGTCGGTCCGCCACTTCTGGCGGTCGGTGTCGATCCAGATGTTCCCCAGGCCGGCTCCGGCGGTGTACCGGTTCTGGATCCCGGCGAACTCGTCGCGCATCCAGCCTCCGATCCCGAACCAGAAGGTCCGATCGGTGATCTTCCGGTCGTAGCGCGCGTCGAAGAAGTAGTTCTCGGCGCTCAGCTCGGTGTCGGGCTCCTCGACGTCGAAATCGGTCGGTGTGCCCACGGCGAAGCGCGGCTCGGTGCGCGACTCGGCGCGCACCGCCTTGGCGTTGGTCTCGAACCGCGACAGGCCCCATTCGCGCCAGAGCTTGTTGGAGAATCCGAGGGTCGAGGACTCCGAGTTGCCTGAGGTTGCCACGAACGCGAACTCGGCCGTGTCCTTCCACGAGTCGTCAGGGGTGGCAGGGGGTGCGGCGGCCGTCCCCTGGGCCCGGACGGCCACGCTGCACGCAAGCATCGCGGCGGTGGCGATGGCCGCGGCGCGGCCTGCTCTGGCGGTGTTCAGCATTTCCGTCGCAACCTCCAACCGGAAATCGTTCCTGGTACCCGTGATTGTCCTGAACTCCGCCCGGGTCTGGGCCGGCGGCAGATGGGCATTATCTACAGACGCGGCAAAATTGCAAAACCATCCTCTGGACCCCACAACGGCGCGGCTATGCTGGACTATGGGGCGTGGTACGGATATGCTGTGCCGCTGTCGTTAGTGATGCCAGGACCCCGCCGACGTGATCCCGGATTTGATGTCCGGGTTTCCATCATCGCTCAACTGTACGCAGGAGGAACGGATGGCCGCCAAGACCACCACCAAGACCACCAAGCGCAAGCCGAACGCTGCGTTCATGAAACCCCTGCAGCCCGATGCCGCCCTTTCCGAAGTGGTCGGCAACAAGCCGATACCGCGGACCGAGGTGACGAAGAAGCTCTGGGCCTACATCAAGAAGCAGGGACTTCAGGACGCGAAGAACAAGAGGATGATCAACGCCGACGCGAAGCTGGCGGCTGTCTTCGGCGGCAAGAAGCAGGTCAGCATGTTCGAGATGACCAAGCTGGTCAGCGGTCACCTGAAGTAGGAGTCTTCCGGGCTGGAGCCTGTCCGGTCTCCGGGCAGGCTCCCAGCCTTCCGCGCCTTCACTTCTTCCGCCGCATCTCCCGCGGAACGTAGGCGCGCTTCTCCTCCCCGAGATAGATCTGGCGCGGGCGCGCGATCTTCTGCTCGGGGTCGCGCAGCATCTCCTCCCACTGCGCGAGCCATCCCACCGTCCTCGCGATGGCGAAGAGCACGGGGAACATGTCGACGGGAAGCCCCATCGCCTGGTAGATGAGCCCGGAGTAGAAGTCGACGTTGGGGTAGAGCCGCCGCGTGACGAAGTAGTCGTCCTCCAGCGCGATCCGCTCCAGCTCCAGCGCGATCTCGAGCAGCGGGTTGGACCCCGAAGCTTCGAAGACGGCGTCGGCCATCCTCTTGATGATCTTCGCGCGCGGGTCGTACGACTTGTAGACCCGGTGGCCGAACCCCATCAGCCTTCCTTCACCCGCCTTCACCTTCTTGACGAACTCGGGGACGCGCTGCCTGTTGCCGATCTGGCGCAGCATCCGCAGCACCGCCTCGTTGGCGCCGCCGTGCAGCGGGCCGTAGAGCGCCGCCGTCGCCGCCGCGATGGCCACGTAGGGATCGGGGTGCGAGCTGCCGACACCGCGCATCGCGCTGGTGCTGCAGTTCTGCTCGTGATCGGCGTGCAGGATGAAGAGAACGTCGAGGGCCTTCTCCAGGATCGGGTCCGGCACGTACTTCAGCTCGGTGGTGCGGAACATCATGTTCAGGAAGTTGCCGATGTACGACAGATCGTTGTCGGGATAGACGTACGGCATCCCGATGCTGTGCCGGTAGCTGAAGGCGGCCAGCGTCGGCATCTTGGCGATGAGCCGGAACGCCTGGTGCTGCCGGTTCTCGGGGTCCATGACGTTCTTGGCTTCGGGATAGAAGGTGGACAGCGCGGCCACGGTGCTGGCCAGCATCCCCATCGGGTGCGCGTCGTAGCGGAAGCTGTCCATCATGTGCTTCACGTTCTCGTGGATGAACGTGTGATGGGTGACCTGGTAGATCCAGTCCTCGTATTCCTTGCTGTCGGGAAGCTCCCCGTTGAGCAGGAGGTAGGCCGTCTCGAGGTACGTGCTGTGCTCGGCGAGCTCTTCGATGGGGTAGCCGCGGTACCTGAGGATCCCCTGGTCGCCATCGATGTAGGTGACGCGGCTCTTGCACGCCGCCGTGTTCACGAAGGCCGGGTCGTAGCACATGAGGCCGAATTCGCCTTCGTGCACTTTGATCTGCCTGAGGTCCATCGACCGGATCGCGTCGTGCTCGATGGGGATTTCGTACTTCTTCCCGGTCCTGTTATCGATGATGGTCAGCGATGACTGGGACATGCGGGCTCCCGGGGGGTGCGCGTCGGCCTGAAACCTGAAAGTATCATATCCCGCCTGCTCCCGGATCGGAGCCATGTGTATAATGGCGCCCTTTTGGAGTGCATTCCGTGTATCGACCCTACTTCGCAATGGCAATCCTGTTGACGCTGCCGGCCATGGTGCTGCGGCTCACCGGGGCGCACGTGTCGCACACGCTGGAGGCGGCGCTGTTCGGGTTGGCCATCCTCGGCGCCGCGTTCCTGCTCTCGTGGGCGGCCGAGGTGGCGCAGAAGGACATCTCCCAGTCCCTGGCCGTCGCCATCCTGGCGCTCATCGCCGTGCTCCCCGAGTACGCCGTGGACCTCTACTTCGCATGGACGGCGGCGAAGGATCCCGCCTACGGCCACTACGCGACCGCCAACATGACGGGGGCGAACCGTCTTCTGGTCGGTTTCGGCTGGCCGCTCATCGTCCTCATCTTCGCCTTCCGTTCCCGGCGCGGCACCAACGTGAAGCTCGAGCCGTCTCACCGCACCGAGATCGCCTTCCTGGGGCTGGCGACGCTCTATTCGATCTGGATCCCGATCAAAGGCCGCCTCGATCTGTTCGACACCTTCTTCCTGCTGCTCATCTTCGCCGGGTACGTCTTTCGCATCTCGGGTGCGGCGCACCACGAGCCGGAGCTGCTGGGCCCCGCGAAGTGGATCGGGGACATGCCGGCGTTCAGACGCCGCGTGGTCGCTTCGTTGATGTTCGTTTTCTCCGGCACGGTGATCTTCATGTCGGCGGAGCCGTTCGCCGAAGCGCTCGTGGCCGCAGGCAAAGGGTGGGGGATCGACGAATTCCTGCTGGTTCAGTGGCTTGCGCCGCTCGCCTCCGAGGCTCCGGAGTTCATCGTGGCCGCCATCTGGACCTGGCGCGGCGACGCGGAAGCGGGGCTGGGGGCGCTGGTCTCATCGAAGGTCAACCAGTGGACCCTGTTGGTCGGGACGATCCCCCTGGTCTACTCCTTCAGCCTGGGGCACGTCGGCGCGCTGACGCTCGACACCGTCCAGACCCACGAGCTCTGGCTGACCACCGCCCAGTCGCTGTTCGCGGTCGCCATCCTCGCCAACCTCAGCCTGTCGTGGTACGGGGCGACGCTGCTCTTCTCGCTCTTCGCGGTGCAGCTCGTCTTCGCGGAGATCAGGATGCAGGTGTCGGCGATCTACGTCGCGCTCGCCCTGCTGGTCGTGGCGCGCGACCGCGTTCACTACCCCGCGGTCATCAGGGCCCTGTTCAAAAATTGATCGCCGCCCTGCTGCGTGGCGGGCCGGAGGGGATGAGGATCAGCTCGGTCTGCGGCGTCCCCAGGATACGCGTGGCCCCTGCTTCGACGACGACGTTCTCCTCGAGCCCCAGGTGCATCTCGTAGCCGAGCTGCGGCGGGGTGGTGTAGATGATCGGCTCGATCGCGAAGACCTGGCTCGTCTCGATGGTGAAGAACACGGGAGCGCCGTAGCGCTCCGGCCAGTCCGGCCCCAGCATCGGCCCCACGTCGTGGACCTTCAGCCCGATCGCGTGACCCGTGCCGTGCGGGTAGTCCGGGTGTCCGGCCCCGGCCAGCACCTGGCGTGCCGCGCGGTCGACGTCGTTGCCGGTCCTTCCGGGCCGGCACGCCTCGATCGCCGCGCGGTTCGCGGCCAGGGTGTCGCGCCAGAGCTTCTCGACCCACTCGGGGGCCGATTTCTCCCCGCCGCGCAGGACATACGCCGTGCGCTGGATGTCGGCCGCGTAGCCCCCGCTCGTGGCGCCCCAGTCGATCCGGATCAGGTCGCCGCCCCCGATGACCTTGTCGGTGGGCGCCGAGTGTCCCCGGGTCGGCCCCGTCACCACCGATCCGAAGGCAACACCGTAGCCAAGCGCTTCGGCGCGGCGCCTCATCCAGTCGTCCAGCATCTTCTCGCTCGTCACCCCGGGGTTGATGACGTTGGCGGTGAGGGCCTCGGCGATGATGCGCTGCGTCGCCTCGGCCGCATCCGTAAGCAGAGCGATCTCCTTGGGGAGCTTGCGCCCCATGAGGGAGACCACCAGGCGCTCGGCGGGGACGAATCGCTTGGTGTAGCGCTTGCCGAGGGCCTCCTCGAGGTAGCCTTCCATCCCCGCGGTCAGGCCGTCGGCCATCGTCACGTCGCGCGAGCGGTTGACGGCGATGCGCGCGGGGTCGACGCGCCTGACCAGCTCCGCCAGGTGAGGCTTGATCCCTTCCTGCCGATAGGAGATGACCTCGTCGTAGAGACCGCTCTTCTGGATGCCGTCCACGTCGTAGGAGGCCGCGATGGCCGTCTTGTGGAAGCCGGCCTGGTCGCGCCAGAACACCAGCGCGCCGCGCGCGACGATGTGCTGCACACCGAGCGTGGGAAGGATCGGGTCTTCGGCGTTCTCCCTCGCGAAGACGAGCCACATGTCGATCCCATGGCTGGCCATCGCCTCGGGGAGGATCGTTCCGATCCGGTCGCGTCGGATGGCGTCCTGATCGACCGCGTCCGCCGGCGCGGCAGTCGTGAGGGGCCCCGGGGCGCAGAGGAGCGCCGCGAGGATGAGGCAGGCCGCGGGCAGTCTCACCGTCGTCACGACGGGATTCTCGCACAAAAAAAACCCCGGGAACCATCGGCTCCCGGGGTTCTTGCGTCCAGAAGTAGTGTTACTGCACCACGCGGACGTTGGCCGCCTGCGGGCCCTTGGGCCCCTGGGTGACCTCGAACTCGACGTGCTGGCCCTCCTCGAGCGTCTTGTAGCCCGAGCCCGTGATCGCCGAGAAATGCACGAACACGTCGTTACCGCCCTCTTGCTCGATGAAACCGTACCCCTTGCTGTTGTTGAACCACTTCACCTTGCCAGAAGCCACGATCGACCGCCTCCTTAAGAAGTGATTGATTGCACCCGGCGGCGTGGTCAGCGTCGCCGAACCGGTCGGTCGGCCGTGGTCTTATTCGGTTCCAAAAAAAAACCACAGAATCCGGTAGGGATCCTGTGGAACTTGTCACCGCTGAACCCAGGACGATCGACTACCCTAAGCGAGGCTGAATCTACCAGCGTATTTCGTGCTCGTCAAGCCCCCCTTTGCACCCCTCCGGAACGCCCGGATGGGCCGGGCCATCAGAGGCGGCGGAGGCTCGGCTCATGAAACACCCTGCGGCACAGGCTATTTCAGGGTTCCTTGCCGTCGTCCTGACGGGAGCCGCAGCCGCATCCGTCCGGGAGGTGCCTGCCCCGGCGCGGCGCGAGACCGAGTCCGCGGGCTCTCCCCGCAGGCTCGAAGTCGAGCCGGAAACCGTCACCGTTGAGGGCATTCCACCGGAGCGGGTGCGCCTCAGCGTCTCGGTGCTGGACCGCGAGGGAGAGCCGGTCGGGGGGCTCACGGCTTCGGACTTCCGCGTGATCGAGGACGGAGTCCCCCAGAAGCTGATCGAGTTCGGGCTGGAGTCCGAGCAGGAGGACCGCCCCCTCTCCGCGGTCTTCCTGATCGATCGCAGCACCAGCATGGGCCGTCAGATGCACAAGTGGAAGGACGCCTGCGTTGCGCTGCTGTCGGTGCTCAGGCCCATCGACGAGGTGCAGGTGGCCACTTTCGCGGAAGACGTGGAAGTCCTCCAGACCTTCACGAAGAATGCTCAGGATCTCGCCGCTGCGGTACAGCGCATCAAGGTGTGGGGGAGCGGGGGGACGAGGATTCTCAAGGCGCTGGACGAGACGCTCACCGGCATGCGGTCGCGTCGCGGACGGAAGGTGATTTTCCTGCTGTCGGACGGCTTCGAGGAAGTCAGGGGAACCATCGCGACGAACCCCGCCATCGCCACCGCCGCCGCGCGGGCGGTGCAGTCCCAGACCGCCATCGTGACTATCCTCCCTGGAGCCGCGAGCCATCCCTGGCTCACGGTGCAGGACCTGGCGGTTCACACCGGCGGCTGGTGGCTCTATTCGGGTGACGACCCGGTCGCCGTGGTGAAGAAGCTGGGGGAGCGGCTGCTGCATTCCTATTACATGGCCTACGACTCCCCGCGCCTGCCGGGGGACCAGACCCGTCGCCGGGTGGAGGTCAGCCTCGCCCGCGCCGGGCTGGAGCGGGCGGTGGTGCAGACGGTCTCCGGCGTCTACGGCGACGCGCCATGGATCGAATACCTGCTCGAGGATCTCGAGGAAGAGGACCCGGTGCTGCGTGCCCGGGCGGCGGCCAATCTCGGGGCCACGACGGACAAGGACGCTCGCAAGCCGCTGGTCGAGGCCCTGCAGGACGAGAGCCCGGGCGTGCGCGGCGCCGCGGCGATCGCTCTCGCCGAGCGCGGCGACCTCTCCGCGGTGCGGCCCATCGGGCGTCTGCTGAAGGATCCCGATCCCGACGCGCGCGCCTCGGCGGTTCGCGCGCTGGGCATCATGCTCACGAAGGCGCCGGACGGGAAGACGCGCGACGCGATCCTCGAAACGCTGGAGTCGATCGAGCCGGACGAGTGACCGTCGCGCCCGGTGGATTGCGGACCGCTGGGTGCGCGGGCCTCTGGCCCGCTTGTTCGAGCGCGATCAGATCGTCCCGGCCACGCGGAGCCAGGTCACCAGAAGAATCAGCAGCAGGCCGACCCCCAGCGACATGATGGTCCCGTGCTCGCTGTTGTCCACCGTCTGCGCCCAGGTCCATCGCGTGGCGTCGCCGCTGCGGTAGGGAGTCAGCCGGGGGATCATGTCGGGGACGCTTCTCTCGTAGAGGTCGTACGCCTCGCCGTAGATCCTTCTCAGCCGATCCCCTTCGATCTTGATCTTGCGCGGCATGTAATAGAGGAAGAACGCCGCGATGAAGATCAGGTAGAGCCAGAGGCGCGGGTTGCCGGCTCTCAGCTCCAGGTTCCACGGCGGCATCGCGATGATGCAGAAGCCGATGACGATCGTGATCGCTCCGATGTAGAGCGGGTTCTTCACGTAGGCGTAGGGGCCGGTCGTCGTCAGACGGTCGTTCTTGACGAGGTGCCCGGCGGACCAGACGCGCAGGAGCTGCCCGGCGATGACCGGCACCAGCCCGATCATGAAGGAGAGCGGAGTCGGCTCGGAGAACCAGATCAGCACACCGATGCCGAGGTAACACAGGACCAGACGCCACGTCGGCTTTTTCAGCCATGCCATCGCGCACCCCCCGTCGTGAGGGGACCGATCCTAGCACCTCGGGGAAGCCCACAATCGTGGGTCGACTGGCGCACTTTGGGCGATTATCATCTGGAGCATGGACGCGGGCGGAACCAGGGTCGAGATCGAGATCAAGCTGAGGGTGGCCTCGGTGCAGGAGGGGCTCGACAGGATCGCCCTGCTGCCGGCGGAGCTGTCGGAGGCTCCGCGCTTCGAGGACAACGAGGTCTACGACACCCCGGCCGGGAGCCTCGCCACGGCGGAGTCGCTCCTGCGCCTGCGCGTGGTGGGAGGGCGCGGCACCGTGACGCTCAAGGAGAAAGTCGCCAGCGCGCTGCGCGCCAAGGTCCGCTCGGAAACCGAGACGGCCGTCGATGCGCCCGACGCGATCCGCGCCGTCTTCGCGCGCGTGGGTCTGGTGCGCGTCTACCGCTATCAGAAATACCGCAGCTACCATACCTGGACCGATCCGGAGAGTGGACGCCAGCTCATGATCTCGCTCGACAACACCCCCATCGGCGTCTTCATGGAGCTGGAAGGGGACTCCGGAACCATCGAGCGCGCGGCCGCGGCCATGGGGTTCGCCGCCAGCGAACACATCCTCGACGACTACCTCACGCTCCACAAGGCGTGGCTCGCGCAGCACGGGCGCCCGTTCGGCGACATGGTCTTCGATGATCGCGCCGAGGAAAGCCGGCAGGGTGGATGAGCCCCATCCACGCCCCCACCCACGCGATGGTGCTCGCGGCGGGGCTCGGCACGCGGATGGCCCCGCTGTCCACGCTCCTGCCCAAGCCCGCGCTCCCCGTCCTGAACCGGCCTCTCATCGCGCACACGCTCACGCGCCTCAATGACCACGGGGTGACGCACGCCGTGGTCAATGCGCATCACATTCCGGATCGATTGAAGCAGGCCGTGGAAACGTGGGCCCCCGAGGGACTCGAAGTGACCTGGTCCCACGAGCCGAAGATCCTCGGCACGGCGGGCGGGCTGCGTCGCGCCGCGCGGCACTTCCCCGACGCGCCGATCTATATGGTGAACTCCGATTGCCTGAGCGACGTGGACTTCACGGCGGCCGCGGAGGCGCACGCCGCTTCGGGGCGGCAGGCGACCATGGTGGTGCGCCCCTGGAAGAAGGGCTCTGGGTACCGTCCCGTGCTGACGGGGACCCTGAAGCGCAACGGAACCGCGCGCCTGACGGGGATCGGGACGAGACGCTGGGGGCGCGCGGCGGCGGTGCCGCGTATCTTCACGGGAGTGCACGTGCTGGCCCCCGAAGTCATCGAGGCCATCCCGCGGGGAATCGCGTGCGACATCAACGCCGACGTCTACCCGCGGCTGATCGACAGGGACGCGGACGCGGTGGGGACCTGGCTTCACAAAGGGTGGTGGCTCGAGGCGGGAACGCCGCGCGCGTACCTCGATCTCAATCTGAAGATGCTGGCGCGCGATGGGCGCTCCGCGATCGTCGGGCCGGGCTTCTTCATCGACGAGGATGCGCGCGTGACGCGCTCGGTCCTGGGCGATCAGGTGCGGCTGGAGCGCAACGTCGTGGTCGAGGAGAGCGTCGTGTGGAGCGGAGTCACCGCGGGGCCGGGGGTCGTGGTCAGGCGGTGCGTGATCGCCGACGGGATCGACCTGCCCGACGGCGCATCATTTGAAGGGAGCATCGTCATGAAGGGGAAGGACGGCTCGATCGTCGTGGAGCCCATTGAACCGATGCCGCCGCCATCGGAAGCCCCGGCTCGCGCCCGCATCAAGGCCAAGACCCGTCCGCGGCGCCGCGCGGTTGCTGCCCGCGCCGCGCGCGGCGGCGTCGCGCGGGGCGGCGCCCGGAGGCGCAAAGGGCGATGACGCATCCACCGGGCATCGACCAGCGGGTGACGGATTTCGCGCGCCGGCGCTTCGGAGACGGGGCGCGCGTCGCGCCGCTTCCGGGGGATGCGTCCGACCGGCGCTTCTTCCGGCTGAAGACTCCGGGTCTGACCTCGCTGATCCTCATGGTCCACGCCGAGCCCTTCGAGGTGGAGTCGCTGCCGTTCTTCCTGCACGCGCGCTTCCTGCACGAGATCGGCGCGGCCGTGCCGCAGATCGTCGCTTCCTATCCGGCCGACGGGATCCTCGTGGTGCAGGATCTGGGCGACGAGACGCTCCAGACGCATCTGGAGCATTGCGACGACTCGCGCCGCCGGTTCCTCTACCTCCAGGCCGTGCAGATGATCGCGTCGCTCCAGCGCGACGGGACGGGCGCGCTCACGCCGGACCTGCCGGCGGCCACCACCGCTCTCGACGCGCCGAAGCTTCTCTGGGAGCTGCACTTCTTCGGGAAGCACTACGTGGAAGGGCTTCTCGGCTCTCCTCTGGAGACCGCGCAGTCGGAGGAGCTGATGCGCTGGTTCGAGGCTCTGGCGAAGGAGGTCGCGGCGTATCCGTCGGTCCTGTGCCACAGGGACTACCACGCGCGCAACCTGATGGTGAAGGGAGACCAGCTCTTCATGGTCGATTTCCAGGACGCCCGCCGGGGGCCGCACACCTACGACCTCGCGTCGCTGCTGCGCGACTCCTACGTGCGTCTCCCGGAAGATCTCGTCGATGAGATGCTGCGCTTCTACCGCGAGGCCTCGCAGGAGGCGGGGACGGAAGCTGCGTTCCGCCGGGCCTTCGCGCGCACCTGCCTTCAGAGGAACATCAAGGCCGTCGGGACCTTCGCCTCGCAGGCGATGCTGCGGGGCAACCGCAGCTACCTGCGCTACATCCCCGCCACGCTCGATTCGGTGCGCGCCCGCCTCGACGAGCTGCGCGACGACGCAGAGACGGGCCCCATCCGCGCGCTGTTCGAAGGCCCGCTCGCTTTCGCCGGCGAAGCCGCCTCGGCCTGACTCTCGATGAAGGCGGGGGCTGCTCAGTCCCCACAACTAGTGGCGATGGCGAGTGCGCGACAAACGCGCTTCATCCCCTCCGGGCTGATGGTTCCAACGAAGTTCTGGAGGCGGTGTTTGTCGACGGTATTCAGATGATCGAGATTGACGGCCGAATCATGCTTCAGCCCTTCGTCGATGCCTACAGAAACTTCGCTCGGCGACCCGCGGCGTGTGGAGGTGATGGACGCCACGATGACCGTGTCGAGCAGTGCGATGACCTCCTGCCTCGACAGGATGAGAACGGGGCGGCGCTTGTCGGGAGGCCCGAAGGAGTAGAGCCAAATTTCGCCCCGATTCAAGTCTCTGGCCAAACCTGCTCCTCCTCCCAACCTCTGAGCTCATCGTCAACGGTCGGCCTGTTAGCTCCGTAAGCCTGTTTGTATTTCTCGCTAATCATCCACCGGCGTCTGTTCCTGAGGTACTGGGCAACCGCCCGTCGCAGGACCGCTGAACGCCCCTCCTGGCGAACTTCCTCGGTCTCGTCCAACTCCTTGAGGAGCTTCTCGTCGAAGGTGACCTGTATGGATTTCATGATGGCAAGTATATACATATTCCATACACCATCCACCCGCCACGCGAGCGTCGTGGCTCAGTCGCCGCTATCCAAAGCCAGTTGGTTCAGTGGGTTGGCCGCGCCAGGAGAGCCTATTTCGCGCCTTTCTCGGCCCGGTCGAGGAAGGTCACGGTCATGGCGCGGTAGTCGATGGTGAAGATGAAGTCGTCCAGGTGCGGCACGCCGAGGATGACGTAGACCTCCGATTCCATCGCCCGGCTGAACCCGTCCAAACTCCCCGACAGCAGGCCATCCGCGGGGAAGACGCGTCCGGCCAGGCTCAGCGTCCCGGCGATCACCACGCGACGCTCCGCGAGCGGGCCGCCGACCCCGACCGTCGTCCCGAGGAACCACTGTCCCGGAGCGGCCTGCATCTCGGGGACGCGTGACACGGTGGTGCGGCCGATGATCGTGGATGCGGAGCCCGAGTCCACCATCGCATTGAAGGGGATGCCGTTGACCTTCGCCCTGACCAGGATCTCGCCCCCCACGTTGCGGAACGGCTCGACGCGTCCGGGGCGCTGACCGCCAGGAGGGTCGAACGAGAGGGTTCTCCCTTTCATGTCGATCGTGATGGCCATCGCGCTGAAGAGCGAGGGACCGATGAGCCCCTCTTCGGGGCCCGCCGGCTCGCGCATGGTGGCCGGCACGTTGCGCAGGACGATGCCGTCGCCCAGCGCGATGGAATCGACGAGGACGAGGTCCCCCGTCTCCTGGCCGCTGGCTCCGGTGCCGGCGATGGTGAAGGGGCGTATCGGGCGCATGCCGGCCTTGCGCGCCAGACGGGGCGACACCGTCACGCCGGTGGCGCCGGTGTCGAACACGAAGCGCTGATCCTTCACGCCCGAGACGGTCATCCTGATGTAGGTCTGATTTCTGTCGACGCGCAGCGGCAGCTCGGTGGGCTCGCCCTTCTCCATGTGCGAGATCGGCTTGTCGCCCGCCGCCGCGAGCAGCGCCAGCCATGCCTCGGTGTTGCGGATGGCGTCCGCCGACTCGCCGCTCCCGTAGCGCCGGGCGAGGTCGAGATAGCGGTGCAGCATCGCGATGCTGTCCTCGCGTTTCGCGAGGTGGTTGGACAGCACGCGGAGATGGCGCGGCGTATTGGGGTCGAGGGCGGCGGCGGTATGAAATGACTCGGCCGCCTCGCCGTACTTCCCGAGCGTGCGCAGGATGCGGCCGACGCCGAAATGCCCCGCGGCGCAGTTCGGATCCAGCGCCACTGCCAGCCGGTACTCGCTCTCCGCTTCGTCGAAGTCTCCCCGGCGGTAGAGAGCGTCCCCCTTCACCACGCGCGCGTCAGCGTCATCGGGCCAGCGCTCCACGGCCGCCCCCGCGCGGTCGAGCGCGTCCTCGAAGAGGTCATCCTTCAGGAGCGCCCGCGCCGCGGCGACCATCTTCGTCCTGTCGTCGGGCTCTGCCTGCGCCGCAATCCCCTGGGCCGGCGGCGCCTGAGTGGAGTTTTCCGCGGCGCCCGCCGGGTCGGCGCTCAGGAACAACGGGGCCGAACAGACCCACGCCAACGCGACGGCAATGCTTGCGTCACGCCCACGGCGCACGGATCTCGACCTCCTTCACGAGCAGGGAGGGAGCGGCGAAGGACCCGCCGGGCAGGCCGAAGGTCAGGTCGTTGCCGACTCCGGTGACACCATGGAGCAGATCCGACAGCGGTGCCACCAGAAGCGCCCCCGCGACGGCCTCCTGCGGGAGGCCCGAGACGATGCGGCGCCCGGTCACGATCCCCGCGAAGACCGATGCGTCGCCGCGCAGCGCCGTGGTGGGACGCAGCGCTTCCACGTGAATCCCGTCGCGAAGCGCCCGCATCAGCTCGGTGGGCTCGTCGCCCCCCGGCGCGATGAAGAGGTTCGATGTCATCCTCCTGGGGGGCTCGCGGAACGACATGCGCATCCCGTTGCCGGTGGACGCGGTCCCCGCCGCCCCGGCGCGCGCGGCGCTGTGAAGATCGTGGATCGTTCCCGTGAGCACTCCGCGCGACACGAGGACAGTGCGCTGCGTCGCGACCCCCTCGCCGTCGAACGGCGCCGAGGCCACTCCGCCGGGGAGGTGCCCGTCATCGATGATCGTGAGCCGCGGCGATGTGACATGAGCGCCGGGCGCCGCGGCCGGGATGATGACGTTCCTCGAGAAATGCCTCAGGACTTCGGCCGCCGCGGCAGGGGCAAGGAGCACCGGCGTGCGGCAACCCTGCAGCGCGCTTCCTTCGAGGGCGGAGAGGGCGAGGCGCGCCGTCTGGTCGCCGAACAGGACGGGGGAGAAGGCGGAGAGGCTTCGGGCGGTCTTCGATTGGCGCACCACGATCGATCGCCCCGCGTCCTGCGCCACGGCGCCGAGCGAAAGATGCACGATCGTCTGGCGGTATGCGCCGTCGAACCCCTCGCTGTTGCGGATCATCACGCGCGTGGAGGAGACGACGATCGATGCGGTATCCAGGCGGCGCACCCTGGGGTCGATGTGCAGCGCCTCGCGCGCGGCATCGGACAGGAGCCCCTCGAGATCGGCAGGCGTCGCCGCGTGCAGCCTGGGGTCGAAGATCCCCAGGCCTCGTCCGTCGCGTGTTGCGCCGCACTTCGGGAGCGCGAAGACGGTTCCCGCGCCCCGCACCGCGGGCCGCGCCGCGTCCATCGCCGCCATGATGAGCTGGTCGAGCGCTTCGTCGCCGGGGCGCGGGCCGCAGATCGACGCGAAGCCGGCCGCGCCTCCCTCGCGCAGGACCCGAAGCCCGATCCCCCCCTCGGCGGATCGCGTCCAGCTCACCACCCCGTCGGGGTTGAGCTCGACGGCGCGCCGTTCTCCCATCTTGACGTAGGCCTCGGCTGCGAGGGCGCCGCGCGCCAGGCATCGCCGCATCAGATCTTCCGCGATCTCTTTCATCGTTCGGGCCCCGAGACGGTCATCGACCCCACGCGCAGTGTCGGCTGCATGATGCCGAACGGGACGGCTTGATCCCCCTTGACGCACAGCGGCGCGCCGCGATCCGCTTGCGGGTCGTTGCCGATGGCGTCGATCGCCAGCAGCAGATCGGCGGCGCGGCCGCGCAGCACCGCGCCCCGCACGGGGGCATCCACCCGCCCCGAGACGACCCGGTACCCTTCCTCCACCGCGAGGGCGAAGCGTCCCGTCGCGGGGTCCACGCGCCCCCGGCCGAGACGCGTGACGAAGAGGCCCGACGACGTCCCCGCCAGGATCTCGTCCGGATGCGACGGGCCCGGCTCGATCACCAGGTTCGTCATGCGCGGCATGGGGGTGTCGCGGTAACTCTGCCTGCGGCCGTTGCCGGTGGAAATCCCCTGCGTCGCGAAGGACGTGAGCCGGTCCGAGAGAAACCCCACCAACGTCCCCTGCAGGATCAGCGGCGTGCGACGCGCGGCGACCCCTTCGTCGTCGTAGAGCAGCGACCCGCGCATCCCGGCCATGGAGCCGTCGTCGGCCAGCGTCAATATGGCAGGAGCGATCGCCTCCCCCCGCGACGCGACGAACGGCGAATCCCCACGCAGGATGTGGTCCGCCTCCAGCAGGTGCCCGCAGATCTCGTGCAGCAGGAACCCCCCCGACGGAGAGGCGAAGATCACCGGCATGGTGCCGGAAGGGGGAGCGTCCGCGTCGAGCCCTTCGACGGCGCGCTCGAACAGCCTCACGAGCGCATCGCCCTGCGTCATGGCCACCAGATCGTCGAGCGACCGCGCGCAGAGCCTCTCGCGCGCTTCCGACCGCGTTCCGTGGCGCGCGATCTCCAGATGCAGCGTCGCATCGAGCGAGGGACGCGTATCGCGCGCCGGGTCCTTCCCGGTCGCCAGCACCAGGATCTCCTGGATCCGTGCTTCGAGCGAGCCGCTGATCCGCGTCGTGAATCCCGCCCCCGCCGCGTGCCGCCGCAGCCTGTCGCGCCATGTCTCGAGCGCGGACAGTGCGGCGGTGAGCCAGGGGGAGGACCAGGGCCCCGCTTCCGACGAGGGGGCCGCCTGATCGAGGCGTGCTTCGGGGCGCAGCGTCTGCGCGGGAGGCACGCCGAGCTTCGGCCGGTCGGACAGCCAGTCCACCGTCACCGCCTGCGGGTGCAGCGCGAGAGCCTCGAGGGTGCCGGGCTCGGGGGAGTCGAGGATGAACGACTCGTGCCGCCCCTCGGAGAAGCGGCGCAGGTGGGCGCCCGTTTCCCAGCCGCGCTCGACGCGAGGGAACCCCGAAGCAGGGTCCGTGTCCCGGGTCTCGATGCCGAGGGTCAGGCGCGACTCGATGAACAGCTCGGCAGCGCGCACGCCGGCCGGCAGAGACGCCGCGAGGATCCGGCCCAGATGATCGGTGTCGACGAGGAGAGGTGTGTTTGGTGTTTCTGACACGCGGCGATGGTAGGGAGGGGCCGGAGCGGTGTCAAGAACGTGATAGGATCCACGACCCGGATGCCCAACATGAATGCCGCAACCGCCCCAGGCGCGCGCGCTCCGGGGCAACGATTCACACCCGCCCGCGCCGCCGCGGTCATCGCGCTGCTCGTCCTGGCGCTCGCCGTCGCGATGATCGTCAGCCTCACACTGGGGTCGACGGAGGTCGGCGTGCGGGATCTCTTCGCGGCGTCGGGGCCGACGGCTACCTCCCGCACCATCCTGCTCCAGGTCAGGCTGCCGAGAATCCTCCTGGCCGCCGCCGTCGGCGGCTGCCTCTCGGCGGCGGGAGTCGCGTTCCAGGCGATCCTGCGCAACCCCCTCGCCGATCCCTACATCCTCGGGGTCTCGGGCGGCGCGGGGCTCGGCGCGATCCTCGCGTCGGCGCTGTCGCCCGCCACCGGTCTCTACGTGCTGGTGCTGCGGCCGGTCCTTTCTTTCACCGGTTCTCTTGCGGCCGTGATGGCGCTCCTCGGGATGGCGCGGCGCAGGAGCCGGCTCCTCCCCGAGACGATGATCCTGATGGGGGTGGTGATGAACGCCACGATCATGGCGGCGATCATGTTCATCATCACCATGGCGGACTTCAGCCGGTACGCCGGAACGATGTACTGGCTCCTCGGCAACCTCTCGTCCCCCTCCACCGGCGAGCTGTTCTTCATCTTCGGGGTCCTCGTGCCCGGTGTCGCAGCGCTCGCGTGGATGGGGCAGGGGCTCAACGTGATCGCGGCCGGTGAGGAGACCGCGGGTCTGCTCGGCGTGAGCGTGCCCAGGCTGCGCCTCGGCGCGCTGATCGCGGGGTCGATCATCACGGCCGCAGCCGTGTCGCTCGCGGGGCTCGTGGGCTTCGTGGGGCTGATGGTCCCGCACCTGGGACGCGTGCTCCTGGGGCCCGACAACCGTCTGCTCGTCCCCGCGTCGGCCCTGCTTGGCGCGCTGGTCCTGGTGCTGGCCGACACGGCGGCGCGGTCCCTCTTCGCGCCGACGCAGATCCCGGTCGGTGTCATCACGGCGCTGTTTGGCGGACCCTGCTTCCTGTGGCTCTTCGCGCGTCAGGGGACTCGTGGAGGCGCGTCGTGATGCGCGCCGCCGCGCTGCACGCCGCGCTCGAGATGACCGGCGTGAGCTTCTCGTTTCGCGAGGTTGCGGTCTTCACGGCGCTGGGCCTGCGCATCGCGAGCGGCGAGATGGTGGCTCTCATCGGCCCGAACGGCTCGGGCAAGACGACGCTGCTGCGGCTTCTGTCGGGGGCGCTCGCCCCGGACGCTGGTGAGGTGGTGGTCTGCGGGCGTCCCGCCTCCGCCTGGACGACGCGTGAGCGGGCGCGGATGGTGGCCGTGGTCGCTCAGGAAGGCATGGCGGCGTTCGACTTCACCGTCATGGAGACCGTCCTGATGGGGCGCACGCCCTATCTCGGCCTGCTGGGCATCGAGGGGCCCGAGGATGTCCGGATCGCCGAGGAGTCGCTGCGCCGCACGGGGATGCTGGGCTTCGCGGGGAGGCTCCTGTCGCACCTGAGCGGCGGGGAGCGCCAGCTCGTCTTCGTTGCGCGGGCTCTCGCGCAGCGCGCGCAGATCATGCTGCTCGACGAGCCGACATCGTGGCTCGACATCCGCCACCGCCAGGAGATCTACGCCCTCCTGTCGCGCTTGAATAAAGAGGAAGGGCTCACGATCCTGACCACCTCGCACGACATCAACCTGGCGGCGCAATGGTGCCCGCGCATGATCCTTATCGACCAGGGGCGCATCCGGGCGGACGGAGCGCCGGAAAACGTGCTCCAGCCGGCCGTTCTGTCCGAGGTGTACCAGACGCCGCTGCGCGTCGTCGCCGATCCCGAGACCGGGATCCCGTGGGCCTTCCCGTCCGGTCCTGGTGCGCGGGCCTCCGACCCGCAGCGATGACCGGAAGACTCGGATGAAGAAGTGGTCGAGATGCTGGTGCGCGGGCCTCCGGCCCGCATTCTTGATTTGCGGACCGGAGGTCCGCGTACCCGCATCGTGCTTCACTCTCCGGCTCTGATGCTCGACCAGGTGCGCCCCTCGATCACGAGATCGCTCAGCCGGGCGCTCCCGGAAGCGGTCACAGCCACGATGGCGTGCACGTTCCCCTTGCGGATCGCCGCCTCGATCTGCAGGCCCGTCCCTTCCTGCACGTAGAGCGCGTCGATGCCGTAATGCACCTCGAGCCGCGCCGGAGAGTTCGGATCGTCGTACTGCGGCGGCCAGAGGTCACGAATGCGTCCTTTCAGGTTCACGCTCCCGGGGACGGGGACATCGCTCACGCTGCGGGCGCGGTGGACCTGCGGCACCCCCGCGACCTGAGAGGGCACCGGCTCGAGCTGCACGTAAATGGTTCGATCCCTCCAGACGGGCTCGCGGTAGAAGTCGGAGCTCTCGTCCGTCCGGTCCTTCATGATCTCGTCCCACCAGCTCCCGAGGGGCTTCACCACGACTGTGCTCTCGTCGTTTCCCGGTGCGGAGTCGGCGGCGGTCACGCGCAGACTCTCGATGGGGTAGGTCAGCACCACGTAGTCGCCGCGGAACAGATCGCGCGGGTCGCGGGCGATCACCTCCAGGTAGATCGTCTCACCGGTCAACAGGGGCCAGGCGTGCCCGACCAGCATGCCCGCAAGGACGATGAAGCAGAACGCGCCGCAGAGCAACGCCCGCATTGCCTTCGAAATCTCAGGCATTGCTGCCTCCCGATGCAACGGCGGGGCGCGCGCGCTTGCGCCAGTAGTGCGCCGTGCCCATGAGAATGAAGGCCGCCGCGAAGAAAATCGCGGCCGAGGAGAGCATGTCGCCGATCAGATCCATCCACCGCACCAGCACGAAGAGAAGGACGTAGCAGACTCCGCCGAAGAAGCTCCATGCCCGGTCCATCCGGACTCCCCTCATGATGAGCCAGATCCCCACGATCAGGCTGACGGCGCTGAAGAGCCCCGCGAGGACGATCTCGTCGGCCGGCGGCTCGAAGTGCCAGATGACTCCGCGCGCCATCGGCACGAGCGCGGCGACTGCCGCGAGGACGATGGGAAGCGAACGGGAGCCGGTTCGCTGGCGCCGCCGCACGAGGACCGTGAACACGAAGGCAAAGAGAAGGACCGCGGCGATCAGAACCGGAGTCACGCTTGCTCCGACCGTCCAGGGACGCGATGTGCTGTGTTGGCTGGTGAAGGTGCCCGTGAGCAGACCGGTGAGCAGCACCAGAAGACCGCAGAACTGAACGGGCCGCGCCGGCCAGCGCGCGAACCCGGCCTCTCCCGACGCGTAGAGGGCGCAGCCGGCGAGCGTCGCCATCGATGCAAACAGGGCGTCGGCTCTCCACGCGTTGGCGGTGACGACCAGGAGCCAGAGCGCGCCGCTCAAGGACGCCGTCACGGCGAGCGATGCCGCGCCGAGGCGCAGCGCGAGCCAGATCGCCGCGGCCAGCGCCGGGATGAAGAGGTAGTGCGGGCTGGCGAACCAGCCGGTCTCCATCGTCGTCCACACCGCGAGCAGGATGATCGCTTCATGGCCGATCATCCGCGAGGAGAGGGTGTGAGCCACGAGCAGCGCCCCGAACCCCCACCACATCACGCCGTCGGGGTAGTGCGACTCGATGTGAAACACCTGCGCCAGCAGCCAGATCGCGTTGCCGTAGAACAGCGTTCCAGCGAGCGCCAGCAGCTCGCCGGCGACCGGCCGCGTGCGCGCGTAGGCGGCGGCCGATCCGATGTAGGCGGCGACGACGGCCGCGAAGATGATGCCCACTTTGGCCGCGCGGGGGATCGCGTCCCAGTTGTACCCGATGAGCAGGAGCACTCCGACCGAGAACATCAGGACCGCGAGGCCGCAGAGGGTCAGAAAGAGGATTCTGCCGCGGCGCGCGCCGGTTGAGTCGGTGTCGTAGGCGCCGAGGATGCGCTCCGCCTCCGGAGTGCCGATGAGACCGTCGCGAACCCACAGGGAAGTCTGTCCGCGCAGCCACTGGAGCCGGCGGGGGGAGACGGGGAGGCGGCTCATCGGGGAGCAGCCTATCAGGATCGGCCGTGCCCCGATCCCTCGTGGCTGATAAGTCCAATTCTTTCAAAGAGTTGGCTCATCGTGCCCCCCCCGGGTGCTCCGGTCGTCTTCAGTTCCCGGCGAACCCTGCGCTCATCGCGTGCGTTATGGTCAAAGAGCGCGGACACTGGGAGTCCGTCGCGGTTCATTGCCGCCGGCAGGAGGGAGCGTCTCATGAATCAAAGGAACCTGTTCTTTCTCGGCCTGATGATCCTGGTGGCCGGCTTCCTCGCCGAATCATTCGCCGTCAACATGGACGAGGGAACGTGGCGCGCATGCCGCGACGCCTCCGATGACGCCATCGAGCTGAGGCTGGGGCAGGGAGGCGGCTGGTGGCGGAACGTCGGCATTGACGTGAAGCCGTCGGAGCTGACGGGTCCCGACGTGGCCGCCCTCTGGACCAGGGGGGCTCCCGTGAAGTTCGAGCTGGCGCGCGAAGCCGGCAGGATCCTCTTCGAAGGCACGGGGGGGCGCCGGCCGAAGGGTGATTGGACGTTCCAGCGCGACGCCGCCTTCGCCGCCAGGGTCGAGAAGCTGGGGGGAGGTCCGGTCGGGGACGAAGATCTCCTGAGAATGGCGATCAGGAAGATCGAAGGTTCGTTCATCCAGGGGTTGATCGACCTTGGCTACGACAAGCTCGATGCCGACGATGTCATCCGTCTTCACAACCACGACATCTCGCTCGACTACGTCGAGGGGATGCAGGAGCTGGGGTACCGCCCCGATGGAGAAGAGCTGATCCGGCTCTTCGTCCATGGCGTCGGGCCGCAGGAGGCCGTCCAGCTGCGGACGATGGGTCTTTCCGGGATCCCGGTGGAGGACCTCATCCGGCTCAAGAACAACGGCGTGGACGCGCAGTACGTGAAGGCCATGGTCGACGTGGGCTTCCCCGCCTCCGACGTCGAGGGTCTGATCCGGCTCGCGGTCCATGGCGTGGCCCCCGAGTACGCCGCCGCGGCGAAGCAGATGGGCCTGAAGAGGCTCGACCTGGAGGACGTCATCAGGCTGCGCAACCATGGCGTCGATGAAGAGATGATGCGCGGGATGGGTCGCGTGAAGCCTGAGGACCTCTCGACCGAGGATCTGATCCGGCTCAACAACAATGGCGTGGATGCCGACTACGTGTCCGAAGTGCGCACTTCGGGCTTCGAGGACTTCAGCGTCGAGGATGTGATCCGCATCCACAACAACTCCGTCGATGAGAGCTACCTGCGAGGGCTCAGGATCGCCGGCCTGACGGATCTCTCCGCCGAGGACATCACGAGGCTCCACGTCCATGGCGTGAAGGCCGAGGATCTGGTGATCTTCGCGCGGCTCGGCTACGACGCCTCCGACGTCGAGGACATCGTGCGGCTCGAGAACAACGGAGTCTCGGCCTCGACCGTCGAGGAGTTCCGCGCGCTGGGATACGGCGACCTCTCTTCGGACGATCTCGTCCACCTGCGCAACAACGACGTGACGCCCGACTTCGTGCGGAAGGTCAAGGAGGCGGGGCTCGACAACCTGGAAGTCCGCACGATGATCCGCCTCAGGCAGGGAGGTCTCGACGCGGAGACCCTGCTGAAGGAGCGCGGCGGGAACTAGCCCTCAGCGCTTCGCCGCCGCGGTCGCGCCCTGTTCGCGGTGGAACACGAGATCCGCGCGCGCCTCGATCCGATCCGGGAGGACCTTCAGGTCCCGGATGACGGTGTCCACGATCAGGCCGGGGGCGATGGCGTCCCAAGGGGCGGCGAAGGTCACCGGGATCTCGATCGGGTCGATGTACTTCTTCAGATCGATGGTGCCCAGGGCGCCTATCTTCACGGGGAGCGTCTCCACCGTGGCGACGAAGGCGTTCTTCTGCCTGTCGAACGTCACCGACACCGTCGGCACCAGCTCCGCGAAGAAGGGGATTGGCTCTCCGGTGCAATCGACCCGCAGACGGATGCGTCCGTTCTCGAACTGCATTTCGCGCGGGTTGGAGAGACTGAGCGTCTCGGAGAGGCCGGCCTTGCCGACCTCGAAGGTGTAGGGGGTCGCGGCTTTCGTGAAGTTGAGCAGCGTTGCGCGGTCGATGGTCAGGACGACGCTCTCCGCCCGCAGGGGGGCGGCGGCCAGGGCGAGCACGGCAATGACAGGAAGGAGGAGCCTCTTCATCGTTGTCTCCAGTGTGACGCCGGCCAAGGGTCCATCAGGACGGTCGCTCCACAGTATGCAATGGCCGGCTATCCACCGCCAACATCGCGTGTGAGCACCGCCACGGAGAAGGGGGGGAGCGAGAGCCTCGGCGACGCCACCGTCCTGCCCGACTGGACGTCGAGCACGACGAGCCGCGGGTTGCCGGCGTCGTGCACCGGGATCAGGAGATAGCCGTCGCCGTCGGAGACCACCGAGGGGATGAAGGCCGTCGATTCCAGGATGGCTCCGGGAGCGACAGCCCCGGTCTCAGGGTCGAACGCGCGCACGACGTTGACCGCCGAGGCGAGGGTCACGACGCAGAACCCGCGCATCTCGCCTCCCACGTCCACGAGCGCGACCGAGGAGACGTTGCCCCCCAGGTCGTCGTCATCCACCAGGAGGCCGCGCGTCGCCAGGACGTCGGGGTCCACGACCTCGATGCCGCCGCTCAGGTCGGCGGGAAGGCTCCCCTCGAAGATCCCCCCCATGGCGTAGTAGAGCCGGCCATTCTCAGGGTGCCTCGCCGGAGGGCCGAACGGGTTGCGCCCTTCGAGACGCAGGTAGGCGCGCGGCGAGCCGGTGGCGGCATCGAGCGCGACCAGCACACCCGGCCCGTACTCGCGGAACGAGCCGTCGATGTTCTGGAGCGAGACGATGACGCGGTCGTCATGTCTCACGAGACTGTCGGCGCGCGGCGTGCCGCTCCCGTTGGTGGCGTAGCCGGTGAGATCCGCGAACCCGAGGAACTCTCCGGTGCCGCGATCGGCGATCAGGACGTCGTTGTACGGAGGCTCGTAGCGCGTCACGAAGAGACGGTTGGGGTCGACGGCCAGCGCGTCGTGCGGGTTGCTGCCGTTGCCGGTGGAGAACTGCAGCGCCGTCACGTATCCGGCGGCCGGGTCGAGCGTCTGGATGTTGTCGAAGAAGAACCGATTGACGATGAAGACCCCACCGCCGCTCGCCGTCGCGACCGGGTCACCGGAGATCGCCTCCAGGTCATCGTCCACGAGAAACTGCGTGTTGTACCGGACCCGCACCAGACTCACGATCCCGGTGACCCCGAAGTCCGTGCCGGCGACGAGGTAGCGGCGCTGCCTGACGGCGTGGAACGTCCCGGTCTCGGCGGAGGAGGTGACGACGACCATGCCGTCGATCGTCCGCCCATCGGGAGAGAGATTGCCGGAGATGCTCAGAAAGACGCTCGTGACGCCAAACGCAGGGTCGCCGATGGCGATCGGGCCGAACGAGTCGAGGGCGAACTCTCCGCCGCTGAGAAGCCCCAGGGCGATGAGCGGGTCATCCGCCGCGAACGGGACGATGGCCCCCCCGGCGCGCACCTCGACGATCGTCACGCGCGCCTCCAAGGAGCCCCCCGTCTCGATCCCCTCGGGGTCGATCGCGATGGTCAGGTCGATGGTCAGCCCGACGGCGCCCAGAAGGGGAAGCGAGATGCCCGGCACCGAGAGCATCGCGTCGTACACCGACGAAAGAGGGGCCGCGTCGCCCGATTTCTTCGGGGCATCGGGGGCGAACGAGCTGCCGCACCCGGCGGCGAGAAGGGAAAGCAGCGCGCAGCATGTCACAAGAGAGAGTCGCGTTGCGCGCGCGGTCACGCCGGTGATCATGGGAGCGCCACCCGTACGCTCGCCTGCACCAGCCGTCCCGGGAGCGGATAGCGGACGATGTCCACCGTCTTGACGTCGAAGATGTTCGTCACTTCGATGGTGTATTCGAGACGTCCCGCGCTCTGCGTGTAGCCGGCGCCGTGGA
>Ga0137433_1000073_pt1 | contig 51690 bp, 36 predicted proteins | sample EasRivERMZT840_2_FD_102335 | JGI IMG/M metagenome (GOLD analysis project Ga0137433, IMG submission 102335) | Soil microbial communities from meander-bound floodplain in the East River, Colorado, USA - East River MetaG ERMZT840_2 | ecosystem: Environmental > Terrestrial > Soil > Floodplain ...
CTTCGTCGTCGTCGGCGAGTGCCGGGACGGGCGCGAGGTGCTGACGTCGCTCGACCGGCTGCAGCCGGACGTGCTGTTCCTCGACATTCAAATGCCGGAGCTGGACGGCTTCGACGTCATCCGCCGGCGTTCGCCCGAGCGGATGCCTGCGGTCGTCTTTCTCACCGCATACAGCAAGTTCGCACTGCGCGCCTTCGATGCCGAAGCGCACGACTATCTGGTCAAGCCGGTGACGGAGGCCCGTTTCGCCGCGACGATGAAGCGGCTCGTGCGGCGGCTGACCGCGGGCACGGCGTCGTTGCCCGAGCCGGGGATCGCCGTCTCGACGACGCGGGCGACGAAGATCCTTCCGCTCAAAGAGATCGACTGGATCGAAGCGGCGGACAACTACACGCGCATCTGGATGGGCGCCCGCAGCTATCTGCTCCGCGAGTCGCTCGACAGCCTGGAACAGCGCGTCGGCCGCCACGGCTTCGCGCGCGCCCATCGTCAGGCGCTCGTGCGCATCGCGGCAGTGCGCGAGTTGCAGAACAATGACGACGGCACGATCACGGCCGTGCTCGCCTCCGGCACGACGATTCCCGTGTCTCGGCGACGACGGTCGGCGTTTGGGAAACAGGTGAAGCGGACAGGCATGTAGGCCGCCGCGGGCTGTGCGGCGGCCCGGTGCTTTTTGTCGCTCTGTTCCTCTGGAGTTCAGCGAGAGAGAGCGTCTCGCCGACCGTGACCGTGTTTGTGTGTGCGATTGCCGCAGTAGCAAGTTGGCAGCAGCACCGACTGAGCAGGCGCGTTGACGCGCTGGTCACGCTGCTCGAGAAACTTCGTGTCCTTCGTGTCCTTCGTGCCCTTCGTGGTGAGGTTTTCCCATCTTCCTCACCGCGAGCCAGAGGCTGATCGTCGCGTAGATCAGCACGCCGTTCCGCAGCAGGAGCACGGCCGTGCGAAAGAGCCCGAGGCCGGCGGCGTACTCCCGGTGCGGAAAGAACACCGGCACGATGACCGTCGCGAAGACGATGCACCAGGCCGCGCGGCGCGCGCCTGGCGGACCCACGGGCGGTGGGACCAGCACGAGCGCCGCCAATGGAAGCAGCCACAGGTGAAACTGCGGGCTGAGCACGACGTTGGTCGACACGAACGCGGCGATGGGCAGCAGCAACACGGCCGCCATTTCTGCCATCGACACGTGCCGCGACGTCTGCGCCATTCGCCACGCGGCCAGCGTGGCCGACGCGAGGCACGCGAGCGTGGCCGCAACCCACAGCACGCGTCCTGGCCCCGCGAGCCGCGAGGCGAGCGGGCCCGTGACTTCGACGGCTCGCCACACCAGCTCCCATCCCGCAGTGACGCCGAAGAAGTGAAGCGCCCAGACGATCGACGCCAGCGGCGACTCGGCCTGCAGACCGCGCGCCAAGTGATACGACGCGAAGCGCCACCACGGCATCCAGAAGGCGGCGAGGAGCGCCGGCACCGCGGCGATCGCCATGCCGGAAACAAACCGGACCAGCCCGCGCCGGCGATCGCTCCGCCACGCGAACACGGCGAGCATGGGAACGAGCAGCGCCGGATAGAGCTTGGTGCCAACGCCGACGGCCACGAGAACGCCACCGAGGAACGCGCCGCCGCCGGCCACCGCGAGCGCGGCGCCGAGGGTGAGCGCGGCCGGGACCAGATCGTAGCGCTGCAGGATCACATGCCCGAGCGCGAAGCCTCCGACCGAATAGGCCAGGAACGGCGCCAGATCACCGAGGCCCGCGCGGGCGCGCATCCCGCGCCAGAGCAGCAGCGCCTTGATCACGGCGTCGACCAGCCACATCTCGAGCCCGAACGCGAAACGGAAGCTCTCGAGGTCGTGCGAGAGCGCGTGAGGCACGACGAACCACGCGAGCGCGTAGGGCGGGTATTCGAACGCGCCATCGCGATACACGAAGCCCTGCAGCAGCGCCTCGACGCCGTTGCGGAAGACGCTGATGTCACCGGCCGTCCGGCCGAGCGCAAGACGGCTCAACACGGGGAGTGTCGCCGCGGCCAGCAGAATCACGGCCACGACCACGCGGCGTGCCGGCGTGAGGGCCAGCCAGGCGCGACTGAGGCGGTTCAGCATAAAAAAAGGCCGGGTCGCCCCGGCCTTTTTCATTGGTTAGTGGTTATTGGTTATTGGTTAGTGAGTTATCGGCTACGCTGCCACCGGCTCGGCCTTGCCGAGCACTTCGCCGAACACCTTCACCGCGTACTGCATCTCTTCCATCGTCCCGAACGAGATGCGGCAGTGCGTGAGGAAGGGCGGGAAGTCGCGCGCGACCTTGACGCCCTTGGCGAGGCACGCGTCGCGGAACGCCTTCACCGGTTTTCCGATGTTGACGAACATGAAGTTGGCCTGCGATTCGGCCGGCTTCATGCCGCGGTCGTTGAACCACTTCATCGTGAACTCGCGCACGGCCTTGTTGCGGTTGCGCTCGGCTTCGATGAACGCGTCGCCCTGCTCGACGGCCGCCACGGCGGCGAACGTGCCGAGCATGTTCAGGTAGCTGGCGTTGCCCGCCGACTCCCACGCGTTCATCTTGGAGATCGCTTCGGGGTGGCCCACCGCGTAGCCGATGCGGAGGCCCGCCAGGCCGAACGCCTTGGAGAACGTGCGCGCGACGACGATGCGCGGGTCCTCGATGGCGAGCGGGATGTGCGTCTGGTGATCGGGATGAGTGACGTAGTCGAAGTAGGCCTCGTCCACGAGGATCGCGGTTTCCGGCGAGATGCGATGGACGCGCGCGAAGAAGTCACGCGACTCCCGCGCGGGCGTGTACGTGGCCGTCGGGTTGCTTGGGTTGCAGTAGAACACGAGGCCCGCGCCGCGCGAGGCGTCCGCCAGACGATTCAGATCCATCTGGAAGTTGCTGTCGAGCTGCACCGGACGGACGGGGTGGCCCATCATGTCGGCGTAGCCCGCGCATTCCTCGTAGGTCGGGATCGTGCCGACGAGCGCGCGGTTGCGCGCCGTGAACACGTGGGTCGCCGTGCGCAGCACCTGCGTGGAGCCGCACGCGAGCGAGATGTTGGCCGGCTGCACGCCGTGCTTCTTGGCGAGCGCTTCCGTCAACGCGCCGCCGGTGTAGCGGCCGGGGGCCGCGCCGGCCGGACCGAACGCGGCCTTCACGGCATCGAGCACCTTCTGGCCGGGGCCCATCGGGTTCTCGTTGCTCGAGAGGATGATCGGGTTGGCGGCGGTGGGGGTCAGGCCCTGCGCGAAGAGCTCGGCGTCGAGCCCCGACAGGAAGCCGCCTTCACGGCCGCGCCCGCTGATCCACGATCCCGCGGCGGCGCCGGCGGCGCCCAGTCCAACGGTTTGAACGAATCGGCGTCTGGTCAGCATTGGCTTCTCCTTATCGTCCGTTTCGTCCGTTGCCACCGCCGCCACCGGGTTGAGCCGTGGGGCGCATGACTTCGCGGAAGACTTCCGTCGCCCGCTTCATTTCCGCCATCGTGCCGATGGAGATGCGCGCGAAGGTGTGCTCGAACGGCGGGAAGTCGCGTCCGACGTTCACCCACTGGTTCGCGCAGGCGTTGCGGAACTCGGCCGCGGTCCGGCCGACGTCCACGAAGATGAAGTTCGCGTTGGTGGCCGTGGACTTGCAGCCCAGCTCCTCGAACACCTTCACCGTCATGTTCCGCACTTCGGTGTTGCGCGCCCGTTCCTGGGCGATGTGCTGCGGGTTGCCGATCGCGGCAATCGCCGCGGCGATGCCGAAGACGCTGACGTTGTACGGCATCTTCACGCGGGCGAGCGGCTTGATCGTATCGGCCTGGCCGACTGCGTAGCCGACGCGCACCCCGGCCATACCGTACGCCTTGGAGAACGTCCGCGCCACGAACACGTTCGGGGTGTTCATCGCGAGCGGAATCGCGGTCGCGTAGTCGGCGTCGGTGACGTAATCGTGGTACGCCTCGTCGATCAGGATGACCGTGTCCGGCGAGATGCGCCGCACGCGCTCGACGAAGTCCGTGACGACCTTGAGGCCGTGCACGGTCGCCGTCGGGTTGTTCGGGTTGTTGAGGAAGATGAGGCCCGCGCCGCGCGCGACCGCCAGCATGCCCTCGAGGTCGAGCTTGAGCTGCGAGTCGACCTTCACCTCGTAGAGCGGCACGTTCATCCGCCGCGCGAGGCCGGTGCAGTTCTCGAACGTCGGCGCGGCCGTGACGAGCGCGCGATACGGCGACGTGAACGCGCGCATCGCGGACTTCAGAATTTCCTGCGACCCGGCGCCGACCGTGATGTTCTCCGGCTTGACCTTGTTGAAGGCGGCAAACGCCTCGACGAGCTTGCCTTCGTTCGGCGTGCTGTTGAACGGGTAGCGGCTCGTCTCGGGGAACTTGCCGACGATGGCGTCGAGCACGTGCTTGCCGGGGCCGAGCGGATTCTCGTTCGAGCTGATCTTGATCTCTTCGACGCCCGGCGGAGGCGCGGGTCGTCCGCCCTGTCGTCCTCCGGCGCCGCCCTGGCGGCCGCCCTGACCGGCGCCGCCGCCGCGTCCGCCGCCGGCCTGACCGGCGCCGCCGCCCTGCGTGCCACCTTGGGCGTTGCTCAAATCCTGGGCCATCAGCGCTTCATGGCCGCGTGCGGCCAGCATCGCCGCCAGTCCGAGCTCATCTGTGTTTCGCCCGAGGCTTCTCAAGAACCCGCGGCGTGTAACGGACATAACAGGCCTCCTGACAGGGATCCGGCAAATGATACGGCCAAACCCCCGCCGGTGTATCGCGCTAGATCACTTCTTCATGACGTATTTGCGAATCTGTGACGGCCCGACTTCGGCGCCAAAAACGTTACCGGCGGCGTCGACCGCCACGCCCTCGGCCGCGAGCGTGCCCCGGGTGGCGGTGGACGGATCCGGAATGAAATAGCGGATCTTGCCGTCCTTGCCGTCCCGGATGCTGCCGATCCGGATGCCTCGTTTCCACTCGCCATGCGCCGGATTGACCGACCCGGACTCCGAATCGGCCGCGTAGAGCATGTCGTTCTTGTCGATCGCGAGCCCGCTGATGCGGCTGTATTGCTCCCACCCGGTCTCGAGCAGGTTGAGGTCCTGGTCGTAAATCTGGATGCGGTTGTTCGACCGGTCGGCGACAAACAGACGGCCCTTCGAGTCAAAGGCGAGCGCGTGCGGCTGGACGAACTGGCCGGGGCCGTTCCCGCGCGTGCCTGTCTCCTTGAGGAACTTGCCCGTGCGGTCGAACTTCGACAGCCGCTGGATTGCGGCGCCGTCGCCGTGGCCTTCGACGACGAAGATGTCGCCGCGGTCGTTGGTGATGACGTCGTTTGGCTGATAGAAGGACGCCGGATCGGGTGGCTGGCCGGGGCGGTTGCCGCCCGGCTTGCCCATCGCCATCAGCACTTTGCCCTCCGGGCTGAACTTGAAGACCTGATGCCCGACGGGGTTGGCCGGCGGCGGAGGAGGCGGTGGCGGCGGATCGGCGCCCGCGGCGCCGCGCCGGCCTGCCGCCGGAAAGTTGTCCTGTCCGTCGGTGACCCAGATGTTGCCGTCACGATCGACGTGGATGCCGTGCGGGAACACGATCATCTTCGCGCCGAAGCTCTTCACGAGCGCGCCGTTCGCGTCGAACTTCAGCACCGCGTCGTGCGGCGACCACTCGCCGGTCTGCCGGTTGAAGCAGGCGTTGAGCGACGTGCCCTCGGCGTTCTTGCCGCACCGCTCGGCGACCCAGATCGACTTGCCGTCCTTGTCGATGTCCACGGCGCTGGTCGATCCCCAGGCGCGGCCGGCCGGCATCGTGCCCCAGCCGTCGGTGGCGGTGAACGGATTCGGCGCGTCGTTCGTGGGCGCGACCTGCGGGAGGGCCGCGGTGGCAAACAAGACACCGAGCGCGAGACTCAGACGGGAAACCATGGCTGCCTCCGGATACGGGGCCAATTGTATTGGTTATTGGTTATTGGTTATTGGTTATTGGCTATTGGTTATTGGCTATTGGTTATTGGCTATTGGTTATTGGCGAATTGCCATCGCCTTTCTTCCTTGCCAGGTAGCCCTTGGCGAATTCCTCGAGGTGCGGGGCGTTGACCAGCCCGATCTTGCGTGCCTCGGCCAGCGCGTCATCCCACGAGAACTTGTCGCGGACGATGCGCCGAATCATCCAGAAGGCGCCGACGCGAATGGCGGCCGTGCAGTGAACGAACGCCGGCCGGTTGGCCGGGTCGTCGGTGATCTTCAGGAACTCGTCCACCTGCTCGAACTTCGGCGCGCTGTAGACGACGGGAATGTTGAAGTACTTGAGGCCCGCAGCCGTGACGGCTTCGCGTTCCTCGTCGGCGCGATGCTCGCCCGGCGTCCGGAGGTTGATGACGGCCTTGACCCCATTGGCCTTGAGCCCTGAGAAGTGTTCGATCCGCGGCTGCCCCCCGGTGCAGAACTCAGGGGTGACCTGCATGAAGGCTCTGATGTCGGGCGCTTGTCGAGCCGCCAGGACCGCGACACACCCGATCGCGCACAGCCCGCCAGCCAGCGTGAACTTCACCGGACCTCCTCCCGACCTCGCTCGTCTCGAATGTTACAGGAACGGCTCTAGACTGTGCCCATGCGAACAGTCGTCATCGCGATAGGAGCCATCGGGTTCGCGGCCGTGACCGCCGTTCATCAGTCCCCTCGTGACGAGCGTTGGCCCGCGCTCGCAAAGGAATCCCTGGCCACGATTGCGGGCACGCTCACGCTGCCGGGCCTGCGTGACGAGGTGGAGGTGATCCGCGATCGCTGGGGCGTGCCGCACATCTACGCGCAGAACATCGACGACCTGTTCATGGCGCAGGGGTACGTGATGGCGCAGGACCGGCTGTGGCAGATGGAGATGTGGCGCCGCGAGCGCGAAGGCCGCCTCGCCGAGATCCTCGGCGCGTCTGCGGTCGCCCGCGATCGCACCGCGCGCCTGCTCAAGTATCGCGGGCCGATGGACGATCGCGAGTGGCGAAGCTATCACCCGGACGGCCAGCGCATCTTCACGGCGTACGCCGCGGGCGTGAACGCGTTCATCACGGCCAACGCCAAGAAGCTGCCGGTCGAGTTCCGCGTGACGGGCATCACGCCGGAGCCGTGGACCGCCGAGACGCTGGTGCTGCGCGCCGGCACGTTCGGCGACGCGAACGCCGAGCTCACGCTGGCGCGCAACGTCGCGCGCCTCGGCGCGGACGCCGCCAACCGCCAGCGCGCGCCCGATCCGTGGAACGACCTCGTCGTGCCGGACGGCCTCGACATCAAGGCGATCGACGAGACGGTGACGACGACCCCTCCGACAGGCCAGGGAGGCGGACGCGGCGGCGGCCGCGGCGGCGCGAGCCAGCCCGAGCTCATCGAGCCGTATAGATCGTGGGCCGCAGGAAAAGGAAATGAAGGCAGGAATGTACGTTCCTCGTACGAGGCGTACGAGACGTACGAGGCGTACGAGGAACTTGCCCCTGGCTCCAACAACTGGGTCGTGAGCGGCGTGTTGTCCGCCACCGGCAAGCCCGTCGTCGCCAACGACCCGCATCGATCGGTGACGAACCCGTCGCTGCGCTACATCGTGCATCTCGTGGCGCCGGGCTGGAACGTGATCGGCGCGGGCGAGCCGCCGTTTGTCGGCGTCGCGCTCGGCCACAACGAGCGTCTGGCGTGGGGGCTGACGATCGTCGGGACGGATCAGGAGGACGTGTACGTCGAGGAGCTGAATCCGGCGAATCCGAACGAGGTGAAGTTTCGCGGCGCGTGGGAGCCCGTGAAGGTGGTGCGCGAGGAGATCCGCGTGAAGGGCGGCGCGCCGCAACCGCTCGAGTTCCGGTTCACCCGCCACGGTCCGATCTTCCACGAGGATCGCGCGCGGGGCCGCGCGTACGCGCTGCGGTCGGCGCTGCTCGAGCCCGGCACGGCGCCCTATCTCGGCGGATTGCGGCTCGCGCAGGCGCGCGACTGCAAGGAGTTCCTCGGCGCGGCGATGTACTGGAAGTCGCCAAGCGAGAATCTGATCTGCGGCGACGTGGACGGCAACATTTCCTGGCAGGCGTCGGCGCTGACGCCGAACCGGCGCGGCGACAAGCAGGCCTGGCACGGACGGCTGCCGGTGCCCGGCACAGGCGAGTACGAGTGGAATGGCTTCCGCACGGATCTGCCGCGCGACCTGAATCCGAATCGCGGCTACATCGCGACCGCCAACCACAACATTCATCCCCAGGGCTACGGTCCGCCCGTCATGTTCAAGACGACGAACGGCGTCGAGTTCGAGCGCATTGCCCGGCTGCGGCAGCTGATCCCGTCCGGCAAGCGCTACACGCTCGACGATCACCGGCGCATGCAGCTCGACGCGGTGTCGCTGCGCGCGAAGAGCGAGGTCGCGCTCTTTGCCGGCTGGACGTCGTCCGATATCGCCGTGGAGCGCGCGCGTGCGGTCGTCGCCGCCTGGGACGGCGCGCTCGCGAAGGACAGCACGGCCGCCGCGCTGCACGCCGCGTGGCGGACGGCCTCCTCCACCGAGGAGCGCGATGCGAGTCGTCCGATCGCCGCGCGCCAGGCGCAGCACGAACAGAGTCTGCGCCGCGCGATCGATGAGCTGACAAAGAGTCAGGGCGTGGACCCCGCCGCGTGGCGCTGGGGCCGGATGCACACGCGCAGCTTCCCGCACAGCCTGCTGCCAGCCTTCAATCTGCCGACCATTGAGCGTGCGGGCGGCGCCGGCTCGCTCGCCGCCGACGGCGCGAGCTACCGCGAGGTGCTCGACGTCGCCGACTGGGATCGCTCGATCGTGGCCAACGTGCCAGGCCAATCCGGCCAGCCCGGCAGCCCGTTCTATGGCGATCTGCTGAAACTGTGGGCGGACGATGTTTACTTCCCGCTGGTGTACTCCAGGGTACGGGTGGAGAAGGAAGCCGCCGCGCGCCTCAGGCTTTCCGGGACCAGAAGGAACTGAGCCGGGCGAGCGCCTCCGTGAGCGTCGCTTCGCTCGCCGCAAAGCAGAGTCGAACGTGGCCTTCCCCCGCCGCGCCGAACGCGACACCCGGCGCCAGTGCCACACCCGTTTCCTCGAGCAGCTTGAAGGCCAGAGCCGTCGAGTCGGTCAGGCCGTCAATCCGTGGGAAGGCGTAGAACGCTCCCTGTAGCTCGGGTAGCGTCACGGCTGGCAACGCGCGAAGCGCGGCCGAGACCAGTGCGCGCCGTGCCGACAATTGCGCGCGCAGGTCGCGCACGTACGGTTCGCCATCGCGGAGCGCGACGATGCCGGCTTGCTGCACGAGTGCGGTCGGATTGGAGGTGATGAACTCCGCAGCCTTGTAGAGGTGGCGGATCAGCCCTTCACTGCTCTGCACCCAGCCGAGCCGCCATCCGGTCATGCTGTACGTCTTCGAAAAACTGTTGACGACGATCAGCCGGTCTTTGTCGTCGAGTACGCGTGCCATCGATGGCGCAATGTCGGTGTCGAAGACGAGCCGCTCGTAGACTTCGTCGGACAGGATCACCACGCCATGCCGTGCGGCGACGTCGGCGATCGCCTGCTGTTCGGCGACCGTCGCCATCCATCCGGTCGGATTCGAAGGACTGTTGAACAGAATCAGGCGAGTGTGGGAATCGATCGTGCGCTCGAGGCGATCGACGTCGAAGACGAAGCGATTCCCGTCGGCCGCGAGCGCCACATGACGTGGCTCGCCACCCGACATGATCACGCTGTTGTGATAGATGGCGTAGGCCGGCGAAACGATGACGGCATTGTCGCCATGTCCGACCAACGCGCGTATCGCGACATGAATCGCCATGGTCCCGCCAACGGTGGCCATGACCTCGGTCGGCCGGTAGCTGACGGATTGCAGCTCGAACACCTTCGCGGCGATGGCCTGCCTGAGCTCAGGAGATCCTGCGGTGTGTGTATAGAAGGTGTGGCCCGCGCGCGCCGCGTCGTAGGCGGCCCGGCAGATGAACTCCGGCGTCGGCACGTCCGATTCGCCGTAGCAGAGCTTGATCGATCCGCGCATCGCCTCGGCGGCCGTCGCGATTCGCACGAGCGGCGATTCGACGACGTCGAGGATCTCGGGTCGGAGCTTCAATGATGGACGAATAGCCGGCTCGGCCGCGATTGTACCTACTGAAACGGATTCACGGCGCTCGTGTCTAAGCGCCGGAGGTGGGCATGGACGCGACCGGACGACGGCAGTGGCTGGTGCGGATGGCGGGGATGGTGACGGCGGTGCTGATGGCGCCGCGGGCATCCCTGGCGGGCATTTTTCAACGGACGGCCAAGCCGGCGCTCGAGGACGGGCCGTTCAACGCACACTATTCGCCCATCAAAGGGACGGCGCAATATGCGCGCGAGCTTCGAGCGGCTCAGAAAGACCTGCTGAGATACCTGGAGGAACACTTCGACTTGACCGACGCCCAGCGTCGCGCCGTGGCGGCGCTTCCGAAGGTGTCGATTCAGCAACTGAACGCCGCGCTCGAGCGGGCCGTCAAAGAGGACCTCGGCCTCATCATCAGCGGAGCCAAGAAGGGCGAATGCCGGAACATCGGGGTCAGCGTCGCAGGCCGCAACGTGGTCCTGCAGATGCTGAGCTGAGCGCCGGTTTGCTCGCGGGCGCGGGTTGAGCGAGAATCAGCGGCAACGCTGACACACTGCGCATGGAGGCCGCGTCCGCCTTCGCACTAGGCTTCGGCGGGACCCGGCAAATCAGAATGGGCCCAACCCCTCGTCGCGTGCTCGCAGCAATCCTCACGCTCTTCGTTGTCGCCGGCCTTAAAGCGCAGCAAGCCGCGCCTCCCGATCCCAAGTTCACCGCCGCGCTCCAGAAGGGCGAGGCCGCGCTCAAGGTGCGCCGCTGGCAGGACGCGCTCGAGGCGTTCCGTGACGCCAACGGGCTGATGGACAAGAAATCGCCGGCGGCGCTGTACGGCGTCGCGCGCGCGTTCCACGGACTCAAGGCGTACAAGAGCGAGGCCGACTCCTGCCGCGAAGCCCTGAAGTACGTCGGCGGCGACCAGCGCTTCGAGGCGATCCTGCGGAACCAGCTCGGCATGTCGCTGTACTCGCAGGCCGAGAAGAACACCGACAAGGCGATCAAGGACGCCGAAGCCGAGTTCCGATCCGCGCTGGCGCTGCCGCAGGCGCCGCCCATCACCAGCTACAACCTCGGCCTCACGCTGCTCAAGCAGAACCGCGACGACGAGGGCAAGGCGGCGCTTCAGTCGTACATGGATCTCGGCCTGAAGACGGCCGAGACGGATCTGGCGGGGCGGATGATCGAAAACCCGCGCCGCGGGCGCGAGACCTACGCGCCCGACTACAGCTTCACCAGCATGCAGGGCGAGTTCTTCAGCTCGAAGGAGCTGGTCGGCAAGGTCGTCTTCATCGACTTCTGGGGCGAGTGGTGCGGCCCGTGCCGCGCGATCACCCCGGACCTCGTGAAGCTCTACAAGAAGTACAAGGAGAACCCGAACTTCGTGATGATCGGCGTCTCGTCCGACCCGCGCGAGGCCGAGCAGAAGTGGAAGGACTACCTCGCGAAGAACAAGATGGACTGGCCGCAGTTCCTCGACCTGCGCCGCGAGATCATCAACCGCTTCCAGGTGCAGGGCTATCCCACCGGCGTCGTCATCGACCATGAAGGCATCGTGCTCCATGCCGAGCTCGGCGGCGGCTCGGCCGGCGTGAACGTGATTGAAGGCGCGATCAAGAAGGGGCTGAAGGCGCTGGAGGCGAAGTGAAGCCGGCGCTCGCCGCAGTTGCCGTCGTCGCTCTGTTCGTAGGGATCGAGGCGCAACAGCTGGATCGCAACGCGTCGGCGATCCTTGCAGACATGCGGCGCGCGCTTGGCGGCGACACGGTTCTCGAGGGCATCAAGACGTTTACGGTCCGCGGCGACGTGTCCAGGACGCGCGGGCCCGCGGCGCACAGCATGTCGTACGAGCTGCTCGCGCTGCTGCCGGACCACTACATGACCATCGAGCACGATGTGACCAGTGCCGGGCCCGCGGACATCGACATCACGTACTTCAACGGGTTTGCCGGAAACACACTCATCCAGCGGATCGATTCGAATATTGCGCTGCCAGTCGCTTCCGAGCCACAGGCGCCGGACTCGAGCGCCCAGGAAGAGGGGCGCCGGCTGCAGCGCCGGCAGTTTGGCCTTCTGACGCTCGCGCTGCTGGGGCGATCGCTGGACAGCTACCCCTGGACGCTGGTGACCAACGGCACGAACAACCTGAACGGGCGTCCTGTGGAATACGTGGAAGCTCGCGGTCCCGACAGGTTCACGGCGCGGTTGCACGTCGAGGCCTCGACGCACCTGCCGATCATGATCGCGTGGGACGGCGACGCTCCTGGCAGCGGCAGGCCGAACGTGGCCGGGAGGCTCGAGTTCTCCGACTTCAAGCGTGAGGACGGGGTGAACTGGCCGCACCGGATGAAGCGCGTCACGCAGACACAGACTCTCGAGGACATCCGTCTCGGACGATTCAAGATCAATCCGCGTCTGGACGCCGCGCGGTTTAGCGTGAAGTAAGGCGACCTACCGGCAACCGCCCATCCGAAACCCGCCGATCTTCGTCGAGTACGTCGTCGCGTCCTTCTTGAGATAGTCGCCGACATACCAGATCGTGCAGTCGTCCGACGGATCGATCGCCGTCTGCGTGTAGTCCTCCCAGCGCAGCGTGTTCGTCTGAGCCGCCTCGCCTTCGACGAGCGTCGTCTCGCGTAGCGTGAGCTGGCCGAGCGGATCGTTGGCGAGGCGCGCCGCAAAGCGCTGGCCGGCGAAGTGCGGCAACCCGCCAAACGAGTAGCCGATGCCAATGTTGCCTTCGCGATCGATTGCCGGACTCGCCATCCAGCGGTATTGGCCGTCGGGCGCGTACGTGCCCTGTTGATGGAGTTCTATCGCGCGATTGGCGCCGATACGGAACTCGTACCAGCGCACGCCGCCCGCGCCTGCCGACGTGTTGACGGAATGCACGGCGACCAGCGACTCGCGGTTGCCGATGCGGCGATAGACGAGGCGCGCCATGATTTTGTCGCCCTGCGCGTCGAGCCGGCGCTCGGTGCCGGGCTGCGGCACGCAACTCGTGAGCTGGCCGTCGCACAGATAGCGATACGGCGCGACGGCGATCTTCTTTGGACCATCCAACTTCGTCTTGGCCGCATCGGCCCAGTCCACCTTGACGGTCCAGTAATAGACGCCGTCGTCTTCCATGATCTTCTTGAGCTGCGTGCCGCCGGCGGCCATCACGATGTTCGGGCTGCCCGCGGGCGGCAGGGTCTTGCCCTCCAGATCCGACGTGTTGAGGAAGTTGACGTCGTCGATGATCAGGCACTGCTCGGTGGCCGGCTTGCCGGCGAGCATCGCCGTGCGATCGGCGATGCAGATGTGCTTCTGGACGAAGTCGTCGCTCGTGCTGGTCGGGGTGTAGTACCCGTCCGGCCAGACGGCGGGGCGCGGGTAGTCGGGGAAGAGCGCGCGCAGGAACTCGTAGCGATAGTACGGGCCCATCGGATCGGACCCGGTGCTGATCGCGTAACACATTGAGTACACGCCTTGCGGGCCGGGCGGCTGTCCGCGTCCGGGGCCCTGGCCGCGCGCGGGCGGGGCCGCGGGTGGGCCGGACGGGGCGGGCGGCGGAGGCGGCGGCTCGAAGAGCCGACGCGCCGGTCCGGGCTGATTCGCCACGCCGATGACGCTCGCGTGTGCGGGATCGCCTGACTTGGCGGGGTCCGGCTGATCGGGGCGCGGCGCACCGCGCGAGAAGATCGGCATCACGATCAGCCAGCGATCGGCGAGCTGGTCGTAGCGGACGACGGCGTCGCCGTTGTTGCGCGCCTCGCACGTGCCGCCGAAATCCTTGAACACCGTGTTGGTCGGCACCGAGCCGTACAGCACCTGGCCCTTCTTGTCGAAGATCGCCAGCCGCGAGTTCACGGTCTGCATGACGTGGTTGGGACCGACCGCCAGGCTGTTGTCGGACGGATTGCGGCCGGTGGACGGACCGTGCGGACCCGCGAAGCCGGCGCCGAGGCCGTCGAAGCTCGCCACGAGCGTCGCACCCGGTCGCGTGCCGGGCGCTTTCTGCTCAACGGCCGCCGCGCCCGCCGGTACCGTAATAGGTACAGGTACTGGTACTGGAGGAGCAGGCTGCTGTTGAAGCACGACGAGCGCGAACCCGGCGACGGTGATGAGCAGAGAGCGCATGGCGGACTATTAGACCGGGAAAACCGACGTCGGGTGTGGGTTTTTACAATTCGTCAGAATGGAGCCGAATTGTAAAAACCCACACCCGACGTCGGTTTTATAGAATCCCTGCTGTGGAATCGCCGACTCGTCGTGACTTTCTTGCTGCCGCCGCGCTCGCTCCCGTTGTGATGCGTCAGATGCGCGAACCTGAATTCGACTTCGTCATCGTCGGCGCCGGGGCCGCTGGCTGCGTGCTGGCCAACCGCCTCAGCGCCAACCCGCAGAACCGCGTGCTGCTCATCGAGGCAGGCCCGCCGGACACGAATCCGCTCATTCCGGTCATTGGCAAGTGGACGTCGCTGCTGGGATCGCCCGTGGACTGGAACTACGGCATCGAGCCGGATCCTGGCCTCGGCGGGCGGACGATTCGCTGGCCGCGCGGGAAGACGTACGGCGGGTCGAGCGCCATCGGCGCCGGCGCGTACGTCCGCGGTCATCAACTCTGCTTCGACGGATGGGCGGCCGAGGCAGGTGCCGCCTGGAGCTTTCGCGAGGTGCTGCCGTACTTCAAGCGCTCCGAAAACAACTCGCGCGGCGCCTCGGACTATCGCGGCGCCGGCGGTCCGCTCGCCGTCGCCGACACGACGGATCCCAACGCCCACCACCTCGCCTTCCTGAAGGCGGCGGGGGAGCGGGGGTTCACGGCGCGCGCCGACTGGGACTTCAACGGCGCCCGCCAGGAAGGCGGCGCCGGCTTCTATCAGAAGAATCTGCGGCAGGGCCGCCGGCATTCGGTGGCGATGGCGTACCTCACGCCCGTGCTCTCGCGCGCGAATCTGACCGTGTGGCCCAACACGCAGGCGTTGCGCGTGCACTTCGAAGGCGTCCGCGCGACCCACGTCGAGGTCGTCCGGAACGGCGCGCGCGAGCGCGTCCGCGCGCGCCGCGAGATCGTGTTGTCCTCGGGCGCCATCGAGACGCCCAAGCTCCTCATGCTGTCCGGCATCGGCCCGGCGGGCGTGCTGCGCAAGCACGACATCCCGGTCGTTCGAGACCTCGCCGGCGTCGGCAGGAACCTTCACGATCATCCGCGCATCGGGCTGCGATGGGCGGCGCAGAAGCCGCTCGCGGCCTCGTCCGTGTCGGCCGGACTGTTCACGCATTCGCAGCAGCGTTCCGCCGCGCGCCCGCCGGACATCCAGTTCTACGTCGGCCGCGGCCTCGACACGCCGGATACGGCCATCACCCTCACGGTGGTGATGAGCCAGCCGGCCAGCCGCGGCGCGGTCACCCTGCGGTCAGGCGATCCGCTCGCCGCTCCCGTCATCGAAGCCAACTATCTTTCGGAGGCCTCCGACGTGGACGCGCTCGTCGAGGGCGTGCGGCTCGCGCGCGACATCGCCCATTCGTCCGCGTACGATGGCCTTCGCGGCGCGGCGATCGATCCGGCCGATTCCGTACGGTCCGCCGCTGACGTGCGCGCCTTCATCAGGCGTGTGTCCGACACCATCTTTCATCCCGTCGGGACCTGCCGTATGGGACGAGGGGCCGACGCCGTCGTGGACCCCGAGCTGCGCGTGCACGGCATGACCGGCCTGCGCGTGGCCGACGCCTCGATCATGCCCACCAGCGTCAACAGCCAGACGATGGCGGCCACCGTCATGATCGGAGAGAGGGCCGCGGAGTTGATGACGTAGGTTCATGGGTTCATTGGTTCATGGGTTCATTGGTTCATGGGTTCATTGGTTCATGGGTTCATTGGTTCATGGGTTCGGCAGAACCGATGAACCAGAACCTATGAACCTATGAACCTATGAACCTATGAACCTATGAACCTATGAACCAGAACCTATGAACCCATGAACCCATGAACCCTTTAGAATGAACTTCATGTCCTCCCGTCTTCCCTTCGCCATCCTTCTCGCCTGTGGCGCGGCTGTGGTCAGCGCCAATGACTGGCCGGAATGGCGCGGTCCGAATCGCGACGGCACGTCCGCGGAAACCAATCTGCCCGTGCGCTGGTCGCCCGGTGGCGAGAACGTCGCCTGGTCGCTGCCGTTTGGCGGCCGGTCGACTCCCGTCGTGTTCGGCAATCGCCTGTATCTTCAGACCACCACCCCGGGTGACACGGCCAGGACGCAGGAGCGTCTTGTCGCGGTCGATGTGGACAGCGGCAAGGTCGTGTGGGAGCGCCGCGTCAGCGTGTACCTGTCGGATGTGCCGCAGCATCGCGCGGCGTGGGCGTCGCCGTCGGTCGATCCCGCCACTGGCAACATTTATATGTTCACGGTCGGCGCCGAGCTGCTGGCCTACGCGCCCGACGGCAAGCTGCTCTGGGACCGTTCTCTTCCCGAGGAGTACGGCGCGATCACGACGCACGGCGGCCGGACGACTTCGCCGATCATCGAGGACGACAAGATCATTCTCAATGCCCTGATTCAGAACTGGGGTGCGGATCTCGGCCGTCCCGGCAACCGCTACTTCGCGTTTGACAAGCGCACGGGCCAGACGATCTGGGTGAGCTCGCCTCAGGCGCGCCACTACGACACGAACTACTCGACGCCGATTGTCGCCACCGTCGCTGGCTCGCGGCTGCTCATCGTCGGCGGCACCGACGGCGTGTTCCACGCGATTCAGGTGAACACCGGCAAGCCGGTCTGGAGCATCGAGGTCAGCAAGCGCGCGATTCTCAACAGCGTGCTGTTCCGCGACAACACCGTCTACGTGACGCACGGTGAGGAGAACATCGACACGACGGAGATGGGCATGGTGGCCGCCGTGGATGCCACGGGCAGCGGCCAGCTCACCGGCGCGGCCATCAAGTGGGTGACGCGCGGGTTCATGCCGACGTTTGCGTCGCCGGTCATGGATGCCGAGCGGTTGTACACCGTCGACAACAGCGCGATCCTTGGCGCGTTCGATCTCAAGACGGGCAAGGAAGTCTGGACCAAGCGCCTGGGCACGCTGCAGAAGGGATCGCCGGTGCTGGCCGACGGCAAGATTTACGTCGGCACGGAGAACGGCAAGTTCTTCATCCTGCGGCCGACCGCCACCGGCGCCGAGACGCTCGACGAGGACCTCGTCGGCACCGCGAACAACCCCGAGCCGATTCTCGCGTCACCGGCGATCGCGGACGGCCGGATTTACGTCGTGACCATCGGGTCGGTCGAGGAAGTGAAGGGCTCGAGCGGACACGTGTACGCGATTGGCCAGCGGCGCGCGCGGGCCGGGGGATCAGCCGGCCCGGCCTCCATGGCACAGACGCCGGTGCCGGCGCCGCCCGCCATGAGTCTCGGCACCGCCGCCCAGGTGCAGGTGTTTCCGAACGAAGTCCTGCTCGATCCGAACGGCAAGCAGGCCTTCGGCGTGAAGTTGTACGACGCGAAGGGGACGCTCCTCCGCACGGCGTCCGCGTCGGACGTCCAGTGGACGCTCGACCTGCTTCAGGGCACGGTCGGGCCCGACGGCACGTACGCCGCTCCCGCGGCGGGCGGCTCCGCGGGATTCGTGAAAGCCACCGTCGGCGGCGTCAGCGGCCAGGCGCGGGTGCGTGTGATTCCGCCGCTGCCGCAGGCGGTCGACTTCGAGGGTCTCAAGGCCCTGCCGATGTGGTGGACGGCCAACCTCAAGGGCACGATTGGCAATATCGACGGCAACGCCGTGCTCACGCGGCCGCGCGACGACACCGTCGGGCGCCGCGCGCGGTTCATGATGGGACGGCCCGACTGGTCGAACTACACCGTCGAAGCCGACGTGCGCGGCACCGAAATGCGCCGGCAGCGCGGCGACGTCGGCCTCATCAATCAGCGCTACGTCATGGTGCTCTTCGGCAACAGCCAGCACCTCGAGCTCCACCCCTGGCAGGCCGCCGACGAGATGACGGTGCGCGTGCCGTTCAAGTGGGACCTCAACGCGTGGTACCGCATGAAGCTCCACGTCGTGAACCGCGCCGACGGCACGACGCTCGTGCAGGGCAAGGTCTGGCCAACCGGCCAGCCCGAGCCGAAGGCGTGGACCATTACGAAGACCGACACGATCCCGCACCGCAAGGGCGCCCCGGGCCTGTACGGCGACGGGATCTCGGACGTGATGTTCGACAACGTGAGGGTTTACAGAAATCAATGACACGGAGAACGCGGAGGAACGGAGTTTACGGAGTTTGTCTTGGGGGAAAGAACTTCCCCGAGTTGAAAGGATAGTGATGCTGAGCAGGTTCGTGATTGTGGCGGCGCTCGTCGCAGGGACCCAGTCGGCGGCGCCCGCCGGCAAGGGCATCAAAGACTGGCCCATGTGGGGCGGATCGCCGGATCGCAACATGGTGTCGGACGCGACAGGCCTCCCGACCGAGTGGGACGTCAAGACCGGCAAGAACGTCAAGTGGGTGGCGGCGCTCGGATCGCAGAGCTACGGCAATCCGGTGGTGGCGGGCGGCGTGGTGCTCGTCGGCACGAACAACGAGGCCGTGCGCGATCCCAAGCAGCCGGGCGACCGCGGCGTGCTCATGGCGTTCCGCGAGGCGACCGGCGAGTTCATGTGGCAGGCGACGTTCGAGAAGCTGTCGTCGGGCCGCGCGAACGACTGGCCCTTCCAGGGCATCGCGTCGTCGCCGCTCGTGATCGACGGCATAGCGTACTTCGTGTCGAATCGGGCCGTCGTGCATGCCGTGGACATCCAGGGCTTTCACGACAACGAGAACGACGGGCCGTTCAAGGAAGAGAAACTCACCGGCAAGTCGGACCCGGACGTCATCTGGACCTTCGACATGATGGAAGAGGTCGGCGCGTTCCCGCACAACCTCGCCAACTCGTCGCCGGTCCCGCACAACAATCTGATCTACGTCTCGACCGGCAACGGCCAGGACGAGAGCCACGTCAACATCCCGTCCCCGAAGGCGCCGGCGATCGTCGCGCTCGATCGGACGACGGGCAAGCTGATGTGGGAAGACGGGTCGCCGGGCGACAAGATCCTGCACGGGCAGTGGTCCACGCCCGCGGTGGGCACGATCGGCGGCGTCGTGCAGACCGTGCACGGCCAGGGCGACGGCTGGGTACGCGGCTACGAGGCGGTGAGCGGCAAGAAGCTCTGGGAGTTCGACACGAACCCGAAGGACGCCGTCTGGCCGAGGACCCGCAACGAGGTCATCTCGACGCCCGTCATCGTCGGCGACGTGGTCTACATCGCCAACGGCCAGGATCCGGAACACGGCGAAGGCGTCGGCCATTTGTACGCGATCGACGCGACCAAACGCGGCGACATCACCAAGACGGGGCAGATCTGGCATTACGGCGCGCCGTTGGCCAATGCGATCCGTCGATCGATCTCGACGGCGTCGGTCAAGGACGGGTTGATCTACTACCCGGACTTCAGCGGCTTCCTGCACTGCCTCGACGTCAAGACGGGCAAGCCCCTCTGGGTGCACGACATGTTCGCCGCCATGTGGAGCTCGACGCTGGTGGCGGACGGCAAGGTGTACCTGGGCGACGAGGACGGCGACGTCGTCGTCATCAAGCATGGGCGCGACCCGAAACCCGTGGTCCTCGCGACGAACGAGATGGGCAGCTCGGTGTACTCGACGGTCGTCACCGCGAACGGCGTCATGTTCATCATGACGCGCAACAATCTGTATGCGATTCAGCAAGGCGCTCAGATCAAGCGGTAGCGTCGCGCTGCTCGTCGCCGGCGTCGCAACGGTGTTCGCGCAGACGACGCCCGACGCCTGGCCGCAATTCCGGCGATCGCCCGCGCTCCACGGCGTGGCGTCCGCGCCGCTTCAGGAACCGTTGCGCCGCGTGTGGACGTACGAGGCCGGCTCGGCCGTCGAGTCGTCGCCGGCCATTGCCGGCGGCGTCGTCTACATCGGGTCGTCGGGAGGCGACTTGCACGCGATCGATCTCGCCACGGGCGCCGTCAAGTGGAAGTACCTGACCAATAAGGATTTGGGGATCGGCGAGTCGTCGCCGGCGGTGGCCAACGGCATCGTGTACGTCGGCGACCTCGCCGGCGTGCTGCACGCGGTCGATGCCGCCACTGGTAAAGCGCGCTGGACGTTCAAGACCGGCGCGGAGATCAAGTCGTCGCCGGTCGTCGCCGGCACGCGCGTGCTCATCGGATCCTACGACGGCAAGCTCTACGGCCTGGATGCCGCGACGGGCAAGGCCGTGTGGCAGTACGCCACCGACAACTACGTTCATGCGACGCCGGCCATCTGGAACGGCGTGGCGTACTTCGGCGGCTGCGACGAGTTCTTCCACGGTGTCCGCGTGTCGGACGGACAGCAGGTGGTGAAGCTCTCCACCGACGGCTACACGGCTGCGTCCGCCGCGCTCGACGCCGGCGTCGCGTACTACGGAACGTTCGCGAACGACGTCATCGCCGTGGACATCGCCGCGCGCAAGGTGAAGTGGCGCTTCGAGGATCCGGACCGCCAGTTCCCGTTCTATTCCTCAGCCGCGATTGCGAGCGGCGTGATGGTGCTCGGCGGGCGCGACAAGCAGGTCCGCGCGCTCGACCTCGCCACGGGAAAGCCGCGATGGGTGTTCGCCACGCGCGCGCGCGTCGATTCCTCGCCGGCGATCGCCGGCAACCGCGTCGTCGTCGGATCCGGCGACGGACGCGTCTACGTGATCGATCTCACGACCGGCAAGCTGGTGTGGGAGTTCGAGGCCGGCGCCGGTTTCTCGGGTTCGCCCGCGATCGCGGACGGCCGTGTCGTCATAGGCGACATCGACGGCCGCGTCTACGCTTTCGGGAAGTAGTCAGCTTTCTCTGAGAATCGTTGCCGGATCGAGCCGGGCCGCGCGGCGGGCGGGCAACGCGCACGCGGCAACCGCGACGAGCAGCAACGCGACGGGAATCCCGGCCAGGATGCGCGGGTCGTTCGCGCTGACACCGAACAACACCGACGACATCAACTGCATCGAGAGCAGAGCCGCCGTTGTCCCCACGGCCACGCCGACACCCACGAGCGCCACCCCTTGCAGAATCACCATCCGTCGCATCGCGCCGGGATCGCCGCCCAGGGCGAGCCGGATGCCGAGGTCGCGCGTGTGCTGCTGGACGAAATGCGCCATGACGCCGTGGATGCCGACGATGGACAGGATGAGCGCGGCGATGCCGAACATGCCCACGACGACGCTGAGATAGCGCGGCGTCGCGAGGGCGCCGTCCACCAGCTCGCTGCCGGTGGCGATGTTCGAGACGGCGAGCTCGGGATCGAGCTCCTTCATCGCCTGCCGCACGCCGTTTGCGAGCCCCGCCGGGTCGCCGCCGGTGCGGAGCACGAGATACGCGTTGGGCATGTCGACGAAGGGGAAGTACACCGTGCCATCTTCAGTGGCGTCGAGACCGACCCACTTGACGTTGTCCACGACGCCGATGACGGTCGTTGGATCGCACGTCGTGCAGCCGCCGTTCCTCAGGCGGCGGCCGACCACGTCTTCGCCGGGGAAGAAGCGGTTGGCCCATGCGCGATCGACCAGCACGACGTCCTGTTGCAGCGAGCTCTGATCGAACAGACTGCCGCGCTGCAGGGACAGGCCGGCGGCTTTGAAGAATCCGAGCGAGACGCCGACCCAGGGGGAGGTCGGCTGATTCTGGCCCGGCGGCGTGGGCTTGTCGATCAGGTCGAAGTTGTTGCGCTGGCCGGCTTCGCGCGGCGGCCGGCTGTCCGACAGGGCGACCGCGTCGACGCCGGGCAGAGCCGCCAGGCGATCCAGCGTGCGCGTCCAGAACGCCGCACGAGCCGCTTCGGTCGGATAGCGCCCGGAGAGTGACACGGCGGCCGTCAGGATGCGGTCGGTATCAAGGCCGACGTCCACGCGCGCGAGTTTGTCGAGACTCACCGTGACCAGCGCGGCCGCGACGAGGAGCGGCGTCGCGAGCGCAAACTCGGCCGCCACGAGCAGGCGCCGCATGCGGCGAGCCGGCCGGGCTTCGCCGCCGCTGCGGCCGCCGGCCGCCAGCGCGCGATTCATTTTCAGGCGGGCGCTGTGGATCGCCGGCACGAGGCCGATGATGAGGCCGCTCGCCGCCGCGAGCGCCGCCAGCCACAAGAGCGCCGGTCCCGACAGCCGGACTTCGTCGACGCGGGGAATGTAGCCGGCGCCGTATCCCGTCACGAGCGCGATCGCGCCCGCCGCAACGGCGGCCCCGACGACCGCGGCCCCGCCCGTGAGCACGGCTGTTTCAGCCAGGAGATGCTGAAGCAGACGACCGCGCGAGGCGCCGAGCGCGCCGCGAATCGCCAGCTCGCGGCTGCGTCCGAGCGCACGCGCGATGAGCAGATTGACGGCATTGGCGCACGCAATCAGCAGCACGCACCCCACCGCCGCCAGGACGAGCATCAGCGTGCTGCCGACCGTCCCGACGACGCGCGACTGGAGATCCTGGAGGCCCCACGTCGCCTTCTCATCCTGGTACGAAGACTTCCAGACCGGAAACAGACGCGCATTCGTGGCGCGCAGCGTTTCCGCGGCGGCTGAGAGCGGCACGCCGGGCTTCAGCCGTCCTAGCACCATCCACAAGAACGGTCCCTTGCGCTTGGGGACGGCCCACTGCTGCATCGTGAAGAGCGCGAGATCGCGCTCGAGCGGCCCGTCGCTGCGCTCGAGGACGCCAACGATGGTGTAGCTGGCGCCGTCGAGGGTGAGTGCGCGACCGAGCACGGTCGGGTCCGCCGCGAAGCTCCGGGTCCAGTACGCGTGCGTCAGCACCGCGACGCGCTCATTCCGGGCGTCGTCGGTCACGTCGAACAGGCGGCCGAGGGCCGGCGTCTGCCTCATCAGCGGGAAATAGGAGCCCGTGACCTGCTTGGCATTCACACGGTCGGCAGAGCCCGCGTCGGTGATCGTCACGCGGCTGCTCGTGTACGCCGCGACTTCGCTGAGCGCGGGGTGGTCCGCCTCGAGCGCGCGGTAGTCCACCAGGGAAAACCGGAAGCGGAACGGGGGATTGTCGGTGTAGAGCCAGTAGATACTCGAAGCGTCCGCGTAGGGCAGCGGACTCACGAGCACGGAGCGGACGACGCTGACCATCGCGGTGGTGGCGCCGAGTCCGAGCCCGACCGTCAGGACAATCGTCGCGGCGAGCCCAGGCGTGCGGATCAGACTGCGGACGCTGTACGCGAGATCGCGCCCGAGATGCGGCAGCGAACTCGTGGCGCCGGAAATCGCGCCGCGAAGGCGCTCCGCCATCAGCTTTCTGACGTACGCCGAGCGCTGTCGGCGCAGCCAGCTCGCGGCCTGAGCGTCGCCATCTTCGCGCCGCCGCACCTCGTAGAGCTCGGCGAGCTCGGATTCGATGGCGCGCCGATCGGCGTCCGTGACGAGCCAGCGCAGTAGGTTTCGCATGTCAGGTCCTCGGTCCTCGATCAACGATCAGCGGGGCGCGCGCAGCACGGACCCGAGCCCGCGCCAGAGCCGCGCGTGTTCGCCGCGCATTTCCCGCACGAGCGTCACGCCCTGCCGCGTCGGCTTGAAGTACCGCCGGGCACGGCCGCCCGGCGTCTCGTCGAGCCGCGACGTCACGAGCCCCTTCTTTTCCAGCCGGCTCAGCGCGATGAACACCGCGGCCTGCGCGACCGGCTTGCCGAGCCGTTTCTCGAGGGCGAGGACGAGCGGGACCGAATACGTGTCGCCGCCGAGCCGGAGCATGGCGACCAGGACGTGCAGCTCGAAGTGTTGAAGGGCCATACGACTAACAACGTTAGTCGAAAACCAGCGCGGCGTGGTTAGGTTTTGACGCTTTCACGCCGCCGAACACAATGGTGCTAATCTTTCCCGCACTTTTCGAGGAGGAGACCGTGAACCGTTCCGCCCTGAACATCCGGCGTCCGATCGTGCTGTGTGCGTCCGTGCTGGCCCTGGTGTGGGTGCTCGCCCCCACTGCGCCCTTCGCGCAGGCCCCGGCCAAGAAGGCGATGACCGTGGACGACTACACGAAGTGGCGCAACATCACGAGCCAGGAGCTGTCCGCCGACGGCAAGTGGGTGGCCTACGGTGTCGCGTTTGCGAACACCACGCCGGCCGAGTCGAAGCCGGTGCTCCACATCCTGAATCTCGAGACGAATCAGGACGTGTCCGTGCCGAATGCGACGGGCGCGTCGTTCACGACGGACTCGAAGTGGATTGCCTACCAGGTCGATCCCACGGCTGCCGGCCGGGGAGGCCGTGGCGGCCGGGCCGGTGGAGCGGGGGCTGGAGGTACGACCCCAAGTACGGCCCCAGGTACGACCCCGGGTCAGACCCCAGGTACGACCCCCGCGCCCCAGACCGAAGGCCGAGGCGGCACGACGCCGCCGGAGCCGCGGCGCGTCGAGCTGCGCAATCTGCAGACGGGCGCCGTCCGCTCCTGGCAGGACATCGCGTCGTTCTCGTTCTCGGCGAACGCCACGCACCTGATGCTTCGCCGGCGTCCGCCCCAGCCGGCCGGCGGCGCGGGTCGAGGCGGTGACGCGGCCGCGGCACCCGCTGGCGCGGCGCCTGCCGCCGGGGCTGAAGCGCCTGCCGGTCCGCGCGGTGTGGACGTCACGATTCACAACCTCCAGACCGGCCGCGACCACACGCTCGGCGGCGTCGGCGACATCTCATTTAACAAGACCGGCGAGCTCCTCGCGTATACCGTGGACGCCGCCGTCAAGGACACGAATGGCCTGTTCGTGCTCGATCTGCGCAACGCCCGGCTCAGCCCGCTCGACAACGACGCGAAGGTCTACAACCGCCTGACCTGGAACGAGGGCGGCACCGCGCTCGCGGTGCTCAAGGGCGTCGACGTCGAGAAGATGCGCGAGCGCAACAACGTGCTCATGGTCTATCCCGACGTGCAGGCCGCGCTCGGCGACAACGCGGAGCCGCCGCCCGCGATTCTCGATCCCGCCAAGTCGGACGCGTTCCCCAAGGGCTGGGTAATCAGCGATCGCGCGGCGCTCGGCTGGAGCGAAGACAACAAGCGCGTCTTCTTCGGCATGAAGGAGCAGGTGCCGACGCCCGAGGCGCGGCGGCGCAACACCGATGAAGCCGCCGACGTGGACGTGTGGCGGACCTCCGACGAACGGATCCAGTCGGTCCAGATGATCCGCGCCGACACCGATCGCAACTTCACGTTCCGGGAGGCGTTCGACCTTTCCACCGGCAGGTTCGTCAAGCTCGCCGACGACACGATGCGCGATCTCGACATCGCCGCCGACGGCAAGTGGGCGGTGGGCCGCGACACGCGCGGCTACATCCACGACTACAAGCGGCCCGCTGCGGATCTGTACCGGGTGAACACGTCCACGGGCGAGCGCAAGCTCATGCTGAAGGGCCAGCTGATTGGCCAGCACGTGTTCGGGATCTCGCCCGACGGGAAGACGTACCTCTATTGGAAGGACAGCAAGTTCCAGGCGTACGACCTCGACGCCGCGACGTCGCGCATGCTCGGGAACACCACACCCGTCAACTTCACGGACATGGAAGACGATCACCCCGGCCCCCGCGGCACGTACGGCATCGTCGGCTACGCCAGCGACGGCCGCAGCGTGATTGCCAATCACCGCTACGACCTGTGGGCCGTGCCGCTCGACGGATCGGCGCCGCACAACCTGACGAACGGCCTCGGCGCCAAGGGCGAGATCCGCTTCCGTGTGGTCAGAACCACGCCCGCGGACCCGCTCACCACCACGCGGCTGCAGCGCCAGACCTACGATCTGTCGAAGCCCATCACGCTCTCCGCGTACGGCGAGTACACCAAGAAGTCCGGTTTCTATGAGCTGGCGAACGGACAGCTCCGCGAGCTGATCTACGAGGATGCGTCGTTCAGCACGCCCTCGCGCGCGTTGAAGGCGGACACGTACCTCTTCACGCGCCAGACCTTCGTCGAATTCCCGGACCTGCGGACCTCGGGTCCCGGCTTCAAGACCTCCAAGAAAATCACGGACATCAACCCGCAGCAGTCGGAGTTCCTGTGGGGCCGCCGCGTGCTGTTCGACTACAAGAACAAGGACGGCGTCCGCCTGCAGGGCATTCTCGCGCTGCCGGACGACTACAAGACCGGCGAGAAGCGCCCGATGATCGTGACGTTCTACGAGAAGAACTCGCAGAACATGCACCGCTACAGCCCGCCGTCCTATCTCACCGGCATGGGCTCGGCGCCGATGCAGGCCGTCACCGAGGGCTACATCACGATGCTGCCGGACGTGCAGTTCCGCACCGGCTCGTCGCACAGCGACATGCTCGAATGCGTGGAGGCCGCCGTCCGCCGCGTGATCGAGCTCGGCTACGTCGATCCGAAGCGCATCGGCGTCACGGGACACAGCTACGGCGGCGAAGGCGCGGCGTTCATCGGCACGCGTTCCAAGCTGTTCGCTGCGGTCGGCATGGGCGCCGGCGTCACGGACCTCTACTCCGACTTCAACCAGAGCTGGGGCTGGTCGTATCAGGTGACCGGCGGCAGCGGCGCCAACGGCAATGACTACTACCTCTACGGCCAGGGCCGCTGGGGCTTCTCACCGTGGGACAAGCCCGAGGTGTACCGCTTCGAGTCCGCGCTCACGCACGCGCCCGAGGCGACGGCCCCGTTCCTGATCATGCACGGCACCGCGGATCCGACCGTCGCGTTCAGCGAGGGCATGAACTTCTACAACGCGCTCCGCTACAACGGAAAGACCGCGTACATGCTCGCGTACCCGAACGAAGGGCACGGCCTGCGCGGCCTGGCGAACCGGAAGGATCTGACCGTCCGGTTCTTCGAGTTCTTCAACCACTACCTGAAGGGCGCGCCGGCGCCGAAGTGGATGACGGAAGGCGTGCCGTTTATCAAGAAAGCGTCATAGGCGAGATGTGTGAGTTGTGATGTGTGATTTGTGATTTGTGAACGAAAAGGCAGCGTCCTTCGTTCACACTTCACACTTCCACTTCCACTTCACACTTCACAAATCACAAATCATCTGGTCTGGTTCTAGTTCGCTGATACCGTGCGCCCTGCCGCCCACTCGCGGAGCGCATCGATGCGCTCGGCCATCGTGCGTGAGAGCGGCTGTGTGGAGGCGATTTCCGTGACCAGCAGATCGCTCGTCAGCGTGCGGCTGGCGGCAAACGCCGTGTAGAGCGCCGCGACCACGGCCTGTTCGATTTCCGCGCCGCTGAAGCCGTCGGTGGCCGCGACCAGGCGGTCGAGGTTGAAGGCGGCCACATCCTGGCCGCGCTTCTTCAGGTGCACGGCGAGGATCGCGTTGCGCGCCTCCGCATCCGGCAGATCGACGAAGAACACCTCGTCGAAGCGGCCCTTGCGCAGGAACTCCGGCGGCAGCCGCGTGACGTCGTTCGCGGTCGCGACGGTGAACACGTCGGCCTTGCGTTCCTGCATCCAGGCCAGGAAGGTGCCCAGCACCCGCTGCGAGACGCCGCCGTCCTCGCTCCCGCCGCCGGCGAACGCTTTCTCGAGCTCGTCGATGAAGAGCACGCACGGCGCGAGCCGCTCCGCGGCATCCATCGCGCGGCGGAAGTTCTTCTCACTTTCCCCGATGTACTTGTTGTAGAGCCGGCTGGTGTCGAGCTTGAGCAGCGGCAGCTTCCACTCTATCGCCACCGCCTTGGCGCACAGGCTCTTGCCGCAGCCGGGCACGCCGATGAGCAGCACGCCCTTCGGGAACGTCAGGCCGAACTGCTCGGCCTTCTCAGGCGACGTGATGAAATGCGTGCGCTTCGCCAGCCAGGCCTTCAGGCCGGCGAGGTCGGCGACCTCCGCCAGCGTCTCCTCGAGCGGGTAGTACTCGAGCACGCCCTCGCGTTCGACCGCGGTCTTCTTGTACTCGGCCACGTGGCGCAGATCGTCGGCCGCAAGCTTGCCGTCCTCCACGATCGCGCGCGTCAGGACCTTTTCCGCTTCGATGAGCGTCAGGCCGTGGAGGTGCGAGACGAGCCGAGAGATCTCGTCTTCCGTCATCGTCACCTCGACCGCCATGCGCGCCCTGAGATCGCGCACCACGCGATCGACGAGCTTGCGGAAGTCGCGGCCTCCCGGCGGCGGCACCTTCACGGTGGCCGAGAGCCTGCCGAGTGGATCGGGGAGCGAGAGGCCGGCGCCGCAGAGGACCAGCGCGCCGCGCCGCTTGTGGAACGTCGTCGCGACGTCGCGGAGCCGCTCGACGAGCACGGCGTCCTGCAGCAGCGAATCGGCGCCGGTCAGGAAGTAGAGCGCCTCGATGCGCGCGCCGGCGATGTGCGCCAGCATGTGCGTCGGATCGGCCGTCTGGTAGATCGCCTGGTCGCCGCCGTCCCTGCGGAGGCCCTTCGTGCGCGACCACAGAAAGAAGGGCAGCGAGGCCCGGTCCGCCGCCAGCTGCGCGAGCGTCTCGGCCCGGTCGTCTTCCGGCGTGTCCATCACGATGAGCCCGTGACGCGAGCGCAGCAACAGGATCAGGTCGTTCAGCGGATCGGCCTGCATCGACGCCGCGGATAGTACACCGGCGCTGACGCGGCGACGGGCGCCTGTCCTCGCGGGATTTCACTCGCGCAAACACGCGAGGATTTACGGGCATTCGAACGGCTCGTCCGGCTGGCAAGGGTCTTGCTCTAGAGGAGGGCAGGAGGTCGCCCATGCGCGCCATCTCTGTTGTTCCGCTTGTCACGCTCGCCACACTTGCTTTGACTGTCTCGACGGTCGGCGCGCAGGCGCCGCGCGATCCGCGTGATCCGCGTGATCGTCGCACGGCGGAGCCGCAGGCCGCGCCGCGCGGCCAATCCGACCGCAACGGGCGCGGCGGCTACGACGATCGCTACGATGAGCGCTATCGCCGCCCGTCTCAGCGCATGGATCTCGCGTTCGGCACGGGGCTCAATGACGGCTATGAGGAAGGCTACGAGGATGGCCAGAAGCGCCATCGCTTCGAGCCGACCCGCGAAGGCCGATACCGCAGCGCGAATCGCGGGTACGACCGGCGCTACGGCTCGAAGGAACAGTGGCAAACCCGCTACCGCGACGGATTCCGCCGCGGCTACGAGGACGGCTACGACGACGCCCGGCGCTACAACTATCGGACGGGCGACCGGACCACCGGCTGGCCATCGCGGACGCCCGACCGGCCCTGGAGCTGGTGGCCGTTCTAGGAAACTTCGAACTGTGAACTTCGAACTCTGAACTTGGACTTCGAACTGCGACCCTCGTGTATGGCGGGGCACTCGCAGTTCGAAGTCTTTGTCTCGGGAGCCCAATCTCCGCGCTCAGAACTGACGTCTAATCCACCGGATCCCAGTGGCCTGGTGGAAGCGGAACCCCTCATCGGCGGTCGCGACGGCGTCGGCGGCAGACATGCCGCTCATCCGTCTGGAGGGCGTTTCCAAGTCTTTTGAGGGCGACGCCGACGAGCCGTCGGTCGCCCTGCGCGACGTCAGCGTGGACATCGGGCGCGGCGAGTATGTGTCCGTTTCCGGGCCGTCGGGCTGCGGCAAGTCCACGTTTCTCTCGATTCTCGCGCTGCTCGACACGCCCTCGTCCGGCCGGTATTTTCTGGCCGGCCGCGACGTCAGCAGCCTGCCGCCCGGCGAGCGCGCCCGCACGCGCAACGTGGACATCGGCCTCATCTTTCAAAGCTTCAATCTGATCGGCGACCTCACCGTGTACGAGAACGTCGAGTACCCGCTGACGCTCCGCGGCATTCCGGATCGCGAGCGGCGGGAGCGCACGATGGCGGCGCTCGAGCGGGTGGGGGTGGCGAAGCGCGCGCAGCAGCGCCCGACGTCGCTCTCAGGCGGGCATCAGCAGTTGGTGGCGATCGCGCGCGCGGTCGCGGGCCGTCCGCCGATCGTCCTGGCCGACGAGCCGACCGGCAATCTCGATTCCACCGCCGGCGACGCCGTCATGCAGATGCTCGGCGAGCTGCACGCCGCCGGCTCGACGGTGTGCCTCGCCACGCACAACCCGCGCTATATCGAGCTCGCGACCCGCCACATCTATTTGTTTGACGGACGGATTGCGGACCAGCCGGCGGATTAAGAGCTTTCACCACGAAGCTCACGAAGGTCTCGAAGGGCCCCGAACAACGGAATGCCCAACAAGTCTGATCGGGCGGCGTTACCGACCTGATGGGAGCAACCGGCGAATGAGCGCCAACCGTTCGCCGCAGACTCGGCGCTCATTCGCCGGTTGCTCCCATCAGAGGAGGCGGCCTTCGGCCGCCGGCGGGCTACGCCCGCCGTAACGCCGCCCTCAGTTATCCCACTTCATGAATCTTCGTGGCCTTCGTGGTGAGAGCTCTACTTGCGCGCCTGCACGCCCTTCACGGCGCCGAGAATCATGCGGTTCAGCGCGGCAATCGACAGCCCGCCGTCGTCGCGCGGCGGAATCGTCGCGAAGCCGATGCCGCGCGCCTTCGGGTACTTCGCAAAAATCATCTGAAAGACACGCGCGAGCTCTTCGCTCGACGGCCCGCCCGGCACCTTGTTGCCGTGCGCCATCACCTCGCGCGGCTCGAGCACGTCCATGTCGATGTGCACGTAGATCTTGTCCGTCAGCCGGCTGAGCCGATCCATCTGCGCGGTCACGGCGGGCGAGAGCGTCCGCAGATCCTCGACCGTCAGTTGTTCAATCGCAGACTGATCGAGCGCGTGCTGCTCCAGGGGATCGGTCAGCCGCACGCCTGCCATGACGACGTGGCGATCGGCGAGGGGCGGATCGAGGCCGGCGTCGAGCCGCATGCCGGCGAGGCATCGGCCCGTGGCGACCGCGACCGGCATCCCGCCGAGCGATCCGCTGCGAGTCGTTTCCGGCGTATTGAAGTCGGGATGCGCGTCGAGCCAGAGCAGGCCCACCTTGAGCGCTTCCGCTGTCGGCCCGGATCGCTGGAACCCCGCGACCATGCCCGGCATGGACGGGCACGTGCCGAGCAGGCCAACCGTGAACCATCCTTCTTTCTCATTCGCGGCCACGGCGCGTCCGAGGTGTCCGAGCGCGAACCCGAGGCGCTTCCAGCCGCCGTACTCCGGTTCCTGGTCTGCCGTGAGCTTGATCTCCTGGACGCGCACCTCGGTGCCCATCGCCTTCAGCGCGTCCTGAATCCCGCCGCTGGCCATCGTCGTCGGGCCGGTGGACGTGCCATTGGGGACGAACGGCTGTTTGACGAGGGCGATCCGCAGCTTCTGGGATTGCGAGATCTCGCGCGGCCGAACCGCCGGAATCGAGACCGCGACCAGTGTCGAGACCACGAGCAGCAGGCGTGTGAGCATCGTCGATAATGTAACGCCATATGCGACACCTGCGAATCGGGCTTGTGATGGTTCTTGCGTCGGCGGCCGGCGTCCTGCTTGCGGCGCAGACGAAGCGGCCGCCGCTCGCGGAGGCGGAAATCGTCGCCATCGCGAACCTGGTCATGCTCGAAGACACGCGCAACTTCGACGAGGCCGTGCTGTCGAGCCTCCTTCAATCTCAGCATCCCGAGGTTCGCCGTCGCGCGATCGTGGCGGTGGGACGGATCATCGGTCAGCCGCCGCCACCGCAGCAGCAACCGCCGCTGCCGCCGCGGGGCAGCGCGCTGCTCGCCGGCATGCACAGCGAGCGGGACCCCGAGATGCTCGCGACGGTGGCCTGGGCTACCGGCCAGCTCAGGGACCCTGGCGGCGTCGCCTGGCTCGCGCATCTGCTGTCGGACAGCCAGACACCGGCCGTCGCGGCGAAGGAAGCGGCGGGCGCGCTCGGCAAGATCCAATCGCCGGATGCGCGCATCGCGCTCGCGAACTATTTGTCGTCCGCGCCAGCAACCGCCGCCGCCGCACCGGTCGTGGGGGAGGCGTTGCTGGCCATCGGCCGGCGCGGGCGAGGGGATCTCGCGCCTGTCCTGCGATGGACGACCTCGACGAATGTCGAAGTGCGCTGGCGTGCGGCCTGGGCCTTGTTTCGCCTCCGCGATCCGTCAGCGTTCTCACCTCTGCTGAAACTGGCCGACGATCCGTCCGGCGAAGTCCGGTACTGGGCCGTGCGAGGTCTGGCACCGATTCCGCCGCCCGCGCAGCGCGGCCGCGCTGGAGCTGCCGAGCCGCCGTTACCGGCCGACCCGCCGCCGGATCCGGCGCTCGTGGCCCAGCTGTCGGCTCGCTTGCGCGCCGCCGTGAAGGATCCCGATCGCCGCGTCCGCACGGAATCGCTCCGCGCACTCGGCGCCTACGACGACGACGCGTCGTTCCAGGTGGTGCTGGCGATGCTGGACTCGCCGGATACCTGGCTGTCTGTGACCGCAGCCGAGGTGCTGGGAACCAAAGCGGCGCGCGCAGAGGTCGTGGCGCCGAAGCTCGCCGCCGCCGCGGCCCCGACCAGGCCGCTGGCGCTGCGACATACCGCGCTTGCGCAGCTTGTGACGATGGCGCCGGAGCGCGCGCTCGACATCGCCGCCGCGCTGGCCCGCAGCAAGAGCGTCGCGGTCAGGACCGCGGCCCTGCAGGCGTTGGGCAGACTGGGCGAGCCTGGCCGGGTGAAGCAGGCGGCGCTCGAGGCAGACCCGGGGATGAAAGGTCTGCTGCCCCCACCAGGCAGCGGCCCGCAGGCGTCGCGACCGACCGCCCCGGCTCGCACGCTCGGCGACTACCGCAAGATCGTCGAGCGTTGGGTCGTGCCCGACTACAAGGGCGCGGCGAAGCCGCGATCGATCTGGACGTTCGCTCGCGGCGAGATCGAGATCGAGTTGTTTCCAGGCGACGCGCCGCTCGCCACCGAATACTTCCTCACGCTCGTCGAGTCAGGCGCCATCGTCGGCACCGAGTTCGGCCGTCTCGTGCCGAACTTTGTCGCGCAGCAGCGGACCATCACCGGGGCGCTCACGCTGCGCGACGAGGTGAACCGCCGCGGGCTGACGCGCGCGAATCTCAGCTGGGCGTCCGCCGGTCTCGACACCGGCCGTCCCGGCTACACGCTCGGTAACACCCCGCAGCCGCACAACGAGGGCAACTTCACCTCGCTCGGCCGCGTCGTGCGCGGCATGGAGGTCGTGGATCGCCTCGAGCTGGGCGACGCCGTGACGGCGGCGCGCATGATCAAGAAATGACGCTGTCACGACTGTCGCACGTCGCCTACCGCTTGTCCGCTCGGTGCCAGATCGCCTGCAGCCGCGCGCGGATTTCGGCTTCCTTCTTTGAGTCGCCTGATTGCGCGGCCGCTTTCATCAGCCCGGTGAGGGCTTGCGTGCGCTCCGGCGTGCGCGCCAGCGCCTTCTCGAACGCCGTGCGCGCGTCCTTCGGCTGATTCATCTCCAGGAGGACTTCGCCGAGCAGCTCGTACGCCGGTTTATCGATGAAGGGCGGGCCGAACTCGAAGGGCAGGGTGTCCTCGAGCGCGGCCGCCGATCGCAGCATCGTGACTGCCTCTTTGGACGCGCCCTCCTTGTGCTTGAGCAGCGCGGCGATTTCGTCGTGCAGGATTCTGACGCGCCCGATGGCGCCCGCGTCGTAGGCGCCCGGTGCCGGCATCGCCATGCCCGGCATCCCGGCGTGCGCCGGATCGGCCGTCTTCGCGGCCGCGCCTTCGAGAGTCTTGCGTGCCTCCTGCATCTTCGCGAACGCGGCGCGAGCGGCCGGCAGATCGCCGCGCCGAATCGCGCCGAACGCATCCGAAAACGCCAGCGTGAACGCGCCCGCGGGCTGTGCGGCCTTCGGCGTCAGCGACGCGATCTCGCCCGTCCACTCGTCGGTGTCAATCAAGTACCGCGTGCGCATGCCGACGGACGCGCCGCCGGCGGCGTGACACGCCTTGACCATGTCCCGCGCGACCGTGATGCGGCCCTGTTGCAGGTATCCGTACATCAGCCATGACGGATAGTGACCGCAGGGTGCGGGCGGCCGGCCCGCTGTCGCGACGCCGCCCGACAGCTTCACCGCCGTTTCGTTTGCGGCGACCACGTCGTCCCACATGCCCGTAGCGACGAAGATGTGAGAGGTCATGTGCTGCGCGTGCGCGGCCGAGGGCGCGATCTTCGAGTACTCCCGCGCCGCGCGCAGGCCGAGCGGCGCGTGGATCGGATCGTCGTAGGAATGAATCAGGTAGTGCGCGATCCCCGGATGCTTCGGATGCGACGGGAACCAGGGCTCAAGGATCGCGGCCGCGCGCATGTAGATGCCGAAGTCTCGGCCGGCATGAGCCGTGCCCAACAGCGCGAGCGCCGCAAACGCGGCGGCCTCGACGTCGTCCGGGTACTTCTTGCGCACGTTCTCCATCGCCTCGGCATAGCGGATGTCGCGAGCCTGTTTGTCGCCATCGCCGTAGAGCACTTCGATCGCGCGCAGGTAGTCCTTCTCCCGCTCGGTCTTCGCTTTGGCGAGCCGGGCCTCGGGCGAGGCGCCAAGCCTCGCCAGCACGTCGCGCGCGGCCTGGGCGTTCTGTTCCATCCAGACCGGATGCGTGTACGTCATCGCCTCGCCCCAATAGGCCATGGCGAAGGCCGGGTCGGTCTGCTGGGCTTTGCGGAAGAACTCCGCGGCCGGTCCGTACTCGAAGTTGTGGAGCTGCGCGAGGCCGGTCAGGAAATCTTCCTGCGCCGCGGCCGCGCCCGAGTTCGGGAAGCTGACCTGCCCGACGCCGGGCCGCTGGGCCTCGGTCCGGCCGGAGACGACGAGCAGGCACGCGAGGACGAGGAGGAAGCGAATGGGCTGGCGCATGTCCGGGATCATACGCCGCTCCAAAGCCCGGAGCGGCCTACGTACGGTCCGGCAACCGTTCACTTGCCTTTTTCGTCTGACTAGCTAGACTTTCTGACTAGCCATGTCCGCCAAGCTCACTCTGACCAGCGTGGCCGTGCTGCATGCCGTCGCCAACGGCGCTCGGCACGGCTTCGAAATCATCGACGTCTGCGGCGCGCCGGGCGGCACGGTCTACCCGGCGCTCACGCGCCTCGAGCGCGACGGCTTCCTGTCGTCGGACTGGGAGGACGTCGAGGTCGCGCGGCGCGAGCGGCGGCCGCCGCGCCGCTACTACCAGATCACCCCGTCGGGCGCGCGCACGCTGAACCAGGCGCTATCCCGCATGCATGCCATGGCGCTTGTGAAGGCGCCGCGCGTCCGTCGGAGTGAGCGGTGACGGCCTGGCTGCGCGCGGGGCTCGCCGCGGCGTCATGGCTGGTGCCGCGGCCCGACCGCGCGGCCTGGCGGCGTGAATGGCACGCCGAGTTCGTGCATCTCTCGCGATCCGCGGACCGCGGCCGTCCGGGCGGCGCCGCGAGGCACCTCGCCATGGCGGTCCGTCATGCCTGGTGGCTCCGTTGGAATCCCCGGGACGTTCGAGTTTCGAAAGGTGGCGCCATGTTCGAGCAGATCGGTCAGGCCGTACGCGCGCTCATCCGCGAACGGTCGTTCACGATCCCTGCGCTCGTGACGCTGGCGCTCGGCATCGGCGCCAACGTCGCCGTGTTTTCGGTGGTGGAAGCCGTGCTGTTGCGGCCGCTCCCATATCCCTCGGTCGATCGACTCGTGCTCCTGCGTCACCGGGACCTTCGGACTGGCCTGACCAAGGCGAACGTCTCGAGCACCGACATGACGGACATCGCCGAGCGACAGCGCTCTCTCGAGGCCGTCGTCCCGTACAACACGGGACGAGCCACCGTGTACGGACTGGGCGATCCGATCGACGCCTTGGCGTTGTCCGCCGGTGCGACACTGTTCGACGCCACCGGCGTGTCGCCGCATCTCGGCCGCGGCTTGAGCCCCGACGACATCCGTCCGGGCGCCGCGCCGGTGGTTATCCTGGGTTACGACTTCTGGCGCAGCCATTTCAACGGCGATCCGTCGGCGATCGGACGCTCGCTGCAGATCGGATCCGGGAAGTACGAAGTGGTGGGCATCGGGCCGCCCGACTTCCGGATCCCGCGGTTCTCGCGCGTGGACCTCATCGCGCCGTTGACGCTGCCGGCTCAGGCGCCGGTGCCGCGGACGATCGGCAACTGGATTTTCGCCCTCGCGCGCCTGCGGCCGGAAGCCACCGTCGAGTCGGCGGATGCCGAGCTGCGAGCGATGTCCGCCCAATTGGCCAACGAGTTCCCATCCACCAACCGCGGAACCGAGTACTTCGGCGTGTCAGTCCGCGACTCGCTGGTGGGGAACGCACGGACGCCGCTCCTCCTCCTGATGACAGCGGTCGCCGTGGTGCTGCTGATTGCGTTCGTCAACGTCGGCAACTTGCTGCTCGTCCGCTCGATGGCGCGCCGGGGCGAGCTGGCGATCCGGGTCGCCCTCGGCGCCGGTCGAGGCCGGCTCTTCGGCCAGCTGCTCGCCGAGAACCTGTTGCTCGCGGGCACGGCTGCGGTGCTTGGCGTCATGATGGCGGCGTGGGGCACGACCGCGCTGGTCTCGCTGGTGCCGCGGTCCGTCGGCGTGCCGGCGCTGGCCGAGGCCGGCGTCAACGCGACGGTGCTCGCGTTTGCCGTGGTCGTCACCCTCATCTCGGCGATCGCGTTCAGCGTATTTGCCGCGGCTTGTGCCGGCAGCCGCGATGCCGGGGCCGCGCTCGTCTCGCGCACGCGGCAGACGATGTCGCGCGCCGCTCGACGGACGGCGAGCACGATGGTCATGGTCGAGGTCGCCCTGGCGGTGATTCTCCTCGTCGGCGCGGGTCTGGTGCTGCGCTCGTTTGCCGCGCTGCTGGCCGTGGATCCCGGCTTCGATCGCCGTGACGTCACGACGGTGTCCATGGCCCTGCCGGCCGGCAAGTACACCCCGGCGGACGCGCGGCACGGCTTCTACCGGCAGGTGTGGCCCGCGCTCGAGGCGCTGCCCGGCGTGGAACGGGTAGGATCCGCCGCCGTCGTGCCCCTCACCGGCAACAACTGGACGACGCCATTCGAGCGCGTGGATCGCCCGGTGCCGGCCGGCCAGCGGCCGCCCGACATCGGGTGGCAGCAGGCCTCGCGCGGGTACTTCGAGGCGCTGCGCATTCCGCTGCTGGCGGGCCGCCACTTTGCGCCCGAGGACGCGAAAGGCCCGCCAGTCGTGATGATCAGCGAGGCCGTCGCGAAGCGATTCTTCGGTCCCGGCGAGAACCCGGTCGGCACTCGTTTGAAGTTCGACAAGACAGAGGCAGAGATCATCGGCGTCGTCGGCGACATCCGCCGGGCCACGCTGACCGAGGAGCCGCGCGCGGATCTCTACATCTCGTTCGAGCGAACGGTTCCCGGCGGGACGACGTTGTTCATCAGGTCGAAGCCGGGTCAGACCGTTTCGTACGAGGCGGTACGCGCGGCCATTCGAGGTCTCGAGCCCAATGCCCGCGTCGAGCCGTCGGTCTCGCTCGACGAAGTCGCGGCTCAGTCGGCCGGCTCGACGCGGCTCGTGATGTGGCTGCTCAGCGTGTTCGGCATCGTCGCGCTCGCGCTCGCGGCGATTGGCGTCTACGGCGTGCTCGCCTATGCCGTGCGCCAGCGCACGCGCGAGTTCGGCACGCGCGTCGCGCTCGGCGCGTCGAGCCGCTCGATTCAGGGGCTGATTCTGCGACAGGGCACCGTCATGGTCGGCGCCGGTCTCGCGGCCGGACTCGTGGTGTCGCTCGTCGCCACGCGGGCCCTTCGGTCGCTCCTCTATTCCGTGAGTGCGTACGACCCGGCGACGATCGCGGCGGCCTGCGGCGTGCTCGTGCTCGTCACGCTGGCGGCGTGCTACCTGCCGGCGCGACGCGCCGCCAAGGTCGAGCCGTCGCGGATCCTGGCCGAGTGAGGCCGGTGAGAGCCGCTAGACGCCGGACTCACGAGCGCTCGCCAATCGCCACCAGGCCCGTGACTGTTCTGAAGATGAGCGCGCCCTGCGTGACGGCCGGCGTCGCAAACGTCATCGCGCCGAGTTGATTGCGGCCGACGATCTCAAACGATCGGCCCGCCCGCACGACCGTGACCTCGCCGTCGTCGTTCGTGAAATACACGTGGCCGCCGGAGCCGACCGGCGAGGCCGAGTACCCGACGCCCGTCGAGAGCCTCTGCTGGGACACGCGCGCACCGGTGACGGCGTCATGGAGCGTCACGACGCCGTTGCTGGCCAGGATGTAGAGCACGCCGCGGTAGACGAGGGGCGTGCACAAGTAGGGCGAGCCGCGATCGATGGTCCACGCAACTGCCGGCTGGGCGGCACCGGCGGACGGCGTGATGTCGCCGCTGGCGCCGGCGCGAATCGCATACACGGGCCGTTCGGCGCCGCCGCCCGCGACGATGGTGACATCGCCCGACGTAAACGGCGTCGGGACCCGATCCCAGGTGTCCGGCGCGGCGTTGTTCAGGCGCCACAGCTCGCGGCCCGTGCGTGGATCGAACGCGCGGATCCATTCGCGCCCATTCGTGACGAGCTCAGCAGTTGTCCCGCGCCGGACGATCGAGGGCGACGCCCACGCCATCCCCTCGCTCCGCGCCACGCGCCACACTTCCTTGCCACTCGCCAGTTCGTATGCGGCCAGATGCCCGCCCCGCTGCCAGTCGTTCTGCACGATGGCGAGGTTCTCGTGAATCACCGGCGAGCTCGCGGGATCCAGCATGGCCTAGTGATCGTCCGGACCGGGCTGCCGCCATCTGAGCGTGCCCTGGCGATCGAAGCACACGAGCCCTTCGTAGCCGAGCGACAGCACCACGAACTCGCCGTTGGTCGCCGGCGTCGCGTTGGCATACGTCCCCCGCACGTGGCGCGGCTGGCGCGGCACGCCCGCGGCAGCGGCGCGTTCCCACACAATCGCGCCCGTGCCACGGTCGATCGCATAGAGCGTCCAGCGGTGTTCCACGGTGTCTTCGGCGAAGACCACGGATTCGACGGGCGGGCTGACGACGCTCGAGCCGGCGACGCGAGTAGACGTGACCGCATAGATGCGGTCGCCCCACACGACGGGACTCGCGTGGGACAGCCCCGGCAAGTCGCGCCGCCATCGCACGCGATTGCCGCTCGCGACGTCCCACGTCGTCGGCAAGGCGCCGACTTCAGCGATGCCGGCCGCATCGGGACCGCGGAAGGAGGGCCAGTTCTGTGCGCCAGCGGACAGACCGAACACGAATACAGCGACAAGAGAGAGACACAAACGCATGGCGACTCAGACGTCGGCGGCGGCTGCGCAGTTCTGGGTCATCCCTGCGCCGCCGCGCGCGCTCGCTGCATTTCAGGTGAAGGCCGTTTGTCCCTCGCGGCAAGCTGGCAGCGAGGTGCTCATGAAACGACTGATTCTTCCGCTCATCGTGGCCGTCGTCTGCGCGATCACGGCGCCGGCGTTGGCGCAAAGCAAAGACTTCGCCGGGTCGTGGACGCTCGACGTCGAGAAGTCGGGGACCAAGGACGGACCGCCCACGATGACCTCGCAGGCGAACGAATCCTCCGCCGCGGCACGCTCAAGCAGTTTCTGCGCACGCTGGATCCCGGACAGTTCGTGCGCGTCCATCGATCGGCGGCCGTCAACGTCCGCCACGTCCGGGAGCTCGCCCTCACCGGCGGCGGCGCGTTGACCGCCAGGCTGACCTCCGGCGCCGCTGTCGGGGTCGCGAAGGCCTTTCGGGCCGAGCTCGAGGAACGGCTGCGGGCGCTGCCGTAGCCGGGTTAGGCTCTTAAGCGCTGTGACCGATCCGGACGACGACTTCGCCACGCTCTTTGCCGCATCCCTCGCGACGAAGCGCCTCGAGAGAGGGCAGACGATCGAGGGCACGATCGTGGCGATTGGCTCGGACGTCGCGTTCGTCAATGTCGGCGGCAAGGGTGAGGCGACGATTGCGCTCGACGAATTGAGAGACGACGACGGCGCGCTCGAAGTCGCAGTCGGCGATCGGGTCACAGCCGTCGTGGTCTCGACCGCGGGCGAGCTGACGCTCTCGCGCCGGCTGGCGCGCGGCGCCGCGACGCTGCGGCAGCTCGAGGACGCGTTTCAGGCCGGCCTGCCCGTGGAGGGCAAGGTCGAGCGAGCCATCAAGGGCGGCTACGAGGTGCGGATCGGACACCAGCGTGCGTTCTGCCCGATGTCGCAGATCGACATCGCCCGCACCTCCGATCCCGCCGTCCACGAGGGTCGCGTCTACACGTTTCGGATCGTCGAGTTCAAGGAAGACGGCCGGAACGTCGTCGTGTCGCGCCGGGCCCTCCTCGAGGCGCAACAGCAGGATCAGGCCGCCGACGTCCGCAAGTCGATCGTCCCCGGCGCCGTGGTCACCGGTGACGTGGTGTCGGTGCGCGAGTTCGGCGCGTTCATCGATCTCGGCGCCGGCGTGCAGGGATTGCTCCACGTCTCCGAGATGGGGTGGTCACGCGTCAGCGCGGCGTCGGTCGTCGCCGTCGGCGACCGGATCGCCCTGAAAGTGCTGCGGGTCGAGGACGGCGGGAAGATCGCGCTCGGCTTGAAGCAGCTCCAGGACGATCCCTGGTCGAAAGTACAGGCGACGTACGCGATCGGGCAGGTACGGGACGGGCGAGTCACCCGCGTCGCCGACTTCGGCGCGTTTGTCGAGTTGGAGCCGGGCGTCGAAGCGCTGGCTCATGTCTCGACATTCCCTCCGACCGGCCGGGCCGGCGGATGGGCGAAAACCGCCGGCGTCGGCACGACGGGCGCGTTCACGATCGTGGCCATCGATCTCGAGAAGAAGCGCATCGGCGTGGCGCCCGTGGCGGAAGGACCGGCCGCGCGTGACTCGCAGGAAGCGGCCGACGTTCAGGAGTACAGCGACCGCGAGGACGCGAAAGCGTCAGAAGGATTCGGCACGATGGCCGACAAGCTCCGCGGGGCTCTCCGGCCGCGCGACGACTAGGGAGTAACAAAACCTGCGCATGGTTGGTAGCACCATCGGTCAGTACCAGATCGTGGCCAAGCTGGGCGCCGGCGGCATGGGCATCGTCTATCGCGCCCGTGACACGCAGCTCGGGCGCGACGTCGCCATCAAGGTCCTGCCCGCGGAGGTGGCGGCCGATCCAGACCGGCTCGCGCGCTTCGATCGCGAGGCGCGGCTGCTGGCATCCGTCAATCACCCGAACATCGCGACGATCCATGGGGTCGTGCAGTCTGGCGACGCTCCCGCGATCGTCCTCGAGCTCATCGAGGGCGACACACTCGCCGATGTGGTCCTGCGCGGGCCGGTGCCCGCCCGCGAGGCGATCCGGCTGGCCGGCCAGATCGCGGAGGCGCTCGATGCGGCGCACGCCCGGGGCGTGATTCATCGCGACCTCAAGCCGGCCAATATCAAAGTCACGCCGCAAGGCCAGATCAAGGTGCTCGACTTCGGCCTGGCGAAGGCGTTCTCGCCGTCAGGCCAGGATTCCGACGCGCCGACCGTCACGCGCGAGGCCACGCGTGAAGGGGTCGTGGTCGGCACGGCGGCGTACATGAGCCCGGAGCAGGCCCGTGGTCAGACCGTGGACAAGCGCACCGACATCTGGGCGTTCGGCTGCGTGGTGTACGAGATGGTCACCGGCCGACGCGCGTTCCAGGGTGCGACGACATCGGACACCATCGCGGCGATCCTGCACCGCGACCCGGATTGGACGGCGCTGCCGCCCGCGCTGCCGCCGGATGTCGCGCGCCTCCTGCGGCGGTGTCTCACCAAGGACCTCGCGCAGCGGCTTCGCGACATCGGCAACGTGCGCGCTGACCTCGAGGAGTCAGCGGCCCCGACCGCGGCGCCGCCGGAATCCGTTCCCGTCGGTGCTCGTCGCTCCTCCTCCTGGGTCATCTGGCTGCCGATCTCTGCCGGCATCCTCGCGCTGTTCGCGGCGCAGCAATTCGGGCTGTTTCAGCGCGCGCCGCCCCGGTCGCAACCGCCGGCCCTCTCGCGCTTCGTCGAAACGCTGCCGCCCGGTCTGCTGCTGGCGCCGGCGCCGGCGTTCGCGCTCACGCAGGATGGCCGTCGTCTGGCGTATGTCGCCGTCCAGGACGGCACACGGACGCTGTACGTTCGAGATTTCGACGAGACCGTCGCGCGGCCGCTCGCGGGCACCCAGGATGCCGATCAGCCGTTCTTCTCGCCTGACGGCCACTGGATTGGCTTTTTTGCGGAAAGCAAACTGAAGAAGGTCGCTGTCGGGGGCGGCGCGCCGCACGTGATCGCGCCCGTCTCCAATCCGCGCGGCGGCACGTGGCTGCCCGACAACACGATCGTCTACGCGCCGTCAGCGGCCGCTGCGCTCCTCCGCATCCCGGCCGAGGGCGGCAAGCCCGAGCCGGCATCCACGCTGGACCGTCAGGTGAACGAGGCCGCTCACCGATGGCCGCACGCGCTGCCGGGTGGCGAGGCCATCGTGTACGCCGCCGGGCCGACGGTCTCGGCGCGCGAGTGGATGGAGGCGCACATCGTCGCGCAATCGCTCACGGGCGACCGCCGGCGTGTCATTGCACCCCACGGCACGTTCCCCCAATTTGCCCCGACGGGACATCTTCTGTACTCACAGGTCGGGAGCGTGTACGCGCAGGCATTCGATCCCGGGACGTTCCAGACGACAGGTGACCCGTTCCCGATTCTCGAACGTATCGCCTGGGGTGGCGGCACCAACGGAGGCTCATTACTCTGGGCCGTGTCGCCGGCGGGGACGATGGCGTACGTCGCGGGCTTCGAGCGGCAGTTCGAGGTCGTGCTGCTCGATCGGCAGGGCAAGGAGCGCGTCGTGCTGCCTGCAGGGAGCTACAACTCGCCGCGACTCTCGCCTGATGGGCGGCTGATCGCCGTCACCGTGGTGGGCACGACCGACTCCGAGGTGTGGATCCATGACATCGCTCGCGGAACAACCACCAAGCTGACGTCCGGCGGGCGCAACCTGTGGCCGGTCTGGTCACCGGACAGCACGCAGATCGCCTACGCGTCGAGCCGCGAGGGATCGACCAACACGTACTGGCGGCGGGCGGATGGCTCAGGCCGCGAGGAGCAGCTGACGTCGAGCGCGTACACGCTCATCCCGCAGTCGTGGTCGCCGGATGGCAACGACCTCGTGCTGACCGACGTGGATCCGGGGCGCACCAATCGCATCGCCCTGATGTCCACGCAGGGCGCGCACCCCATCCGCGCCTTCCCGACCGGAGACAGCCCGTCGTCTCTCGCGTCTCTCTCAGCCGATGGTCGTTGGATGGCGTACGCCTCGAGCGAGTCGGGCCGGAACGAGGTGTACGTGCGGCCCTACCCCGGTCCGGGCGCGGCGCTGCAGATCTCGACCGCGGGTGGGGACGAGCCGCTGTGGGTGGGCCGGGCGTATGAGTTGTTTTTCCGCCGCGGCGAGACGATCTTTTCGGTGACGCTCGCGAGCTCGGGCGGCCGGTTGACCGCCAGTGCCGCGACGCAGGTCTTCAGCGGCCGTTTCGCGCCCGCCGGCACACGAACGGGCTACGACGTCTCGGCCGACGGGCGCACGTTCCTGTTTGTGAAGTTCGTCCAGCCCCGCGACAACCTGTCGCAGTTCACGATTCTGCTGAATGGCCTGAGCGCGATTCGGCCGAAGGCCGGTTCGGAACGATGAATCAGGGCGAACCGCACCAGCCGTCGATCGCATCGAGCACGCCGGCGTCCACGCCCTCGTCGAACTTCCGCGCGTAGAGATCAGGCGCCTGCCGCAGGTCGTCCAGATCGGCAGTTGTGAGCACCTTCGGACCGGGCCATTGAATGAAGCGCAGGTCGTCGTTGACGATCGCATCGCGGAGCGGCGAGTTGAGCAGGATCGTCTGGAAGAACATTTCATCCGGAATCCGGACGCGCTCGAAGTACGGCACGTAGGCGGGGTGATCCGCCAGGAACGAGCCCACGTAGTCGACCGCCGTGCGGCACAGGGTCCAGTAGCCGGATCCGAAGTACGGCGTGAGGCCGTACGGCAACTCCCGCTCCGGCAGACGGGCGTAGCCGCCGTCTTCGAGGCCGTCCACCGGCAGCGGGCGATGGTTCATGAACGATCGTCCGGCCTGGGCCCCGAGCACCTCCTCCACGTGACGATTCGGCTTGATCGGATAGTCCTGGCCGGTGAGGAGCGTGACGTAGTCGAACGCCAGCCCGGACGCCGCGAGCTGGCCGAGGCCCTTCAGCGTGGCCCGCACGTGACCGAAGTCGCCCCACTGGCACGAATGCCTCGCCAGGAACTCGACGTTCGGCGCCGAGGCCAGCCCGGCCCTCGCGGCGTCGTAGTCGGCGTCGGCCGTCCGCTCGTCCACGTGGATGTAGAAGACGCGGTGTGGATGGCTGAGCGCGCGCACCAGGCGCACGAGCTGTGCGGGTCGCTTGTACGCCGAGATGATGTACGCGATCGTCACGACGTCCGTTTGGGCCCGAAGTTCGCGCGCCGGTCGCGATCCACCCACATCGGATGGGCCGCGAGCGACGCGTACTCAATCTCCAGGGGGTTGCGGATGTACGGCTTCTGCGCCTCCCACCCTTCGTACTTCACCTGCGCGATGACTCCGGTGGTCCGTCCGTACTTCATCAGCTCCACCGGCTGATGCGCGGTCGTCCAGAGGCGATCGGGCGACGAGTCGTAAATCGGGCGGTTCTGTGACGCGACGATCTCGCCGATGTCGCGCTTCATGAAGATCACGAGCACGTCCGGGTCCGAGAACATCCAGAGGCTCGCGGCCAGGCTCGGGCACTGGATCACGATCCGATCGAGTGTGTCGACGATCGTCAGCACCTTGCGGATGTTGTCGACGCCGAACTCCATCTCGTCGACGTAGCGGTACCCCAGGTCGGCCGCGATCATCTGGGCACAGATCGTGGTGCCGGAGCGCTGCGGGCCGGACACGAGAATCTTCTTGTACGGCGCCAGGTGCTCGAACATGCGCTTCTCCTTTCCCGCGTGCTGCAGTATCTTGGCGTCATCATGACTACCCGTATTATCGTCGCCGTCTTCGTCGCCGCCTCGTCGTTCCTTGCGGCGTTCGCCCAGGCCCCGCAGCAGGGCGGTGACCAGTTCCTCGACGGCATCGGCGAGACCGGGCTGGTCGCCCGCTACCTCTTCAGCGACAACGCCGAAGACTCGTCGCGCAACCAGTTCCATGCGACGCTCAGCGGCACCGGCGCGGAATTCGTGGAGGACGGCCAGTTCCGCCGCGTGCTGCTGCTCACGGGCAACGGCAGCTACGCGCAGCTCCCCGGCCGCACGCTCGAAGGGGAGGACACGATCAGCGTCGCGGGCTGGCTGTATCTGCACGCGGGCGCCTCGGGGCCGGTCTTCGACTTCGGCCAGAGCGCATCGAGCCGGCTGTTTGCGGTCGCGAGCAAATCGGGTTTCCGCGCGTCGGTCGTCACGGGCGGGACGGTGCGCGGTGAAGCGGCGTCCGGAACCATCGCGGAGAACCAGTGGGTGCACTTCGCGGTCGTGCTCGATCCGGCCAGTCGCGTCCTCTCCGCCTACGTGGACGGCGCGAAAGCCGGTCAGGCGACGAACGTCACCGCGAACGCGACCGACATCGTGAACCGGACGTCCGCGGCGTCCAATCGCTTCTTCCTCGGCCGATCGCAGCAGGACGGCGCGGCGACACTGCACGGCCGGTTCCGCGACGTGCGCATCTATCGGATCGCGCTGACCGATCCGCAGGTGGCCACGATCCAGACGAACGCCCTGGCCGCCCGCCAGCAGGCGGCCGGGCGCGGACGAGGCGCGCAGCCGCCGGCGATTTCAACCGCGGCGATTCCGAAGGAATCCGTTTTTGCGGCGCGGCTGTCGCACGTCCCCGACATCACGGTCGATACCGTCGTCGGCACGCTGCCGCGGCTGCCGGCCGCCGTCCGCGCGGTCTATCGCGATAACCGGCAGGGTCCGGACGTCCGGGTGCTCTGGCCGGCGCCGACGGACACGACCTCGGTGGCCAAGGCCGGCAGTTACACGATCACCGGCAGAGTGCCCGGCACGGCCATCGAGCCGAAGGCCAACGTGATCGTGAAGGTGCCGGTCGGGACGCTGACCCCGCCGAGCCGGCTGGCGGAGGCGTTTCCGCTGAGCGCCGTGGCGCTCGATCGCGACGCCAGCGGCCGGGAAACGCCGTTCATGAAGAATCGCGACAAGTTCGTCAGCGGCCTCGCCGCGAGCAATCCGGATGCGTTCCTCTACAACTTCCGCGACGCGTTCGGGCAGCCGCAGCCGCCGGGCGTGAAGCCGCTCGAAGGGTGGGACAACCAGACGACGAGGCTCCGCGGACATGCGAGCGGTCACTACCTCAGCGCGATCGCGCAGGCCTACGCGAGCACGACGTACGACGAGGCGTTGCGCAAGAACTTCCTCGGAAAGATGAACTACCTGATCGACACGCTGTACGACTTGTCGCAGAAGTCGGGCAAGCCGGAAAAGCCGGGTGGTCCGTCCGTGGCGGATCCGACAGCGGTGCCGCCGGGTCAGGGCCGTGACGGGTACGACTCGAATCTGAGAGCGGGCGCGATCCGGACCGACTACTGGAACTGGGGCGCGGGCTTCATCAGCGCGTATCCGCCCGACCAGTTCATCATGCTCGAGAAGGGCGCCACGTACGGCACGCGCGACTCGCAGATCTGGGCGCCGTATTACACGCTCCACAAGATCCTGGCCGGCCTGCTCGACAGCTATGAAGTCGCCGGCAACAAGAAGGCGCTCGAGATCGCGCGCGGCATGGGGACCTGGGCGCGCGCGCGGCTGAACGCGGTACCGCCAGAGACGCGCGCCAGCATGTGGGGCCGCTACATCGCCGGCGAGTACGGCGGCATGAACGAAGTCATGGCGCGCCTGTACCGCCTCACCGGCGACAAGGCGTTCCTCGAGACCGCCAGGCTCTTCGACAACACGGCGTTCTTCTACGGCAACGCGGCGCGCGAGGGCGGGCTGGCGAAGAACGTGGACACCATCCGCGGCAGGCACGCCAACCAGCACATCCCGCAGATCACCGGCGCGCTCGAGACGTTCCGGGGATCGAAGGAGCTGCCGTACTACGCCATCGCCACGAACTTCTGGGAGATGGTCAACGCGAATTACATGTACAGCATCGGCGGCGTCGCCGGCGCCAGGAACCCGAATAACGCCGAGTGCTTCATCGCGCAGCCCGGCACGATCTGGGAGAACGGGTTCGCGAGCGGCGGCCAGAACGAGACGTGCGCCACGTACAACCTGTTGAAACTGGATCGGCAGCTCTTCATGTACGACCAGACCGGGAAGTACATGGACCATTACGAGCGCGCGCTCTTCAACCACATTCTGGCGTCGGTGGCCGAGGGGGACGCCGGCAACACCTACCACGTGCCGCTCAACCCGGGCGCCCAGAAGCGCTTCGGCAACGCGCAGATGAACGGCTTCACGTGCTGCAACGGCACGGCCCTCGAGAGCAACACGAAGCTGCAGGATTCGATTTACTTCCGAAGCGCGGACAACGGCACGCTCTACGTCAATCTCTTCGTGCCCTCGACCCTCAATTGGAGTGAGAAGAAAGTCACCGTCCAGCAGGTCACGGACTTTCCGTACGCCGACACGACGAAGCTCGTCATTAAAGGGAACGGCCCGTTCGACTTGAAGGTCCGCGTGCCGCGCTGGGCCACGCGCGGCTTCCACGTGAAGGTCAACGGCCGCGACCTCGCGCTCAAGACGACGCCCGGCAGCTACGTGTCGCTCGGCCGGACCTGGCGCCCGAATGACACGGTTGAGATTCGCATGCCGTTCGGTTTCTACCTGGACGCGGTCGTCGACCAGCCGAACGTCGCCAGCATCTTCTACGGGCCCGTCCTGCTTGCGGCCGAAGAGTCCGGCGCGAGAACCGACTGGCGCCCGGTGACGCTCGACGCCACAGACATCGGCAAGTCCATCACCGGCGATCCGGCCACGCTGCGGTTCAAGCTCGGTGATGTCGTGCTGAAGCCGTACTACGAGACGTACGGCCGCAACTCGGTGTACGTGCACGTGACGGTGAAGTAGGCCCGCTGTCTTTCTACACCACGCCGGTTTCCCACGGATAGGGAGGCTGACCGGCGGGATCGCCGCCGACGAACGTCGATGCCCGCATCCGGGCCCGTGGGGTGTCGGCCACAAAGAATGGCATCGACGTCCCGCCCGTCACGACGCCGGGCGCCTGCAGTTCCTCCCGCGTCCACTGAAAGAGGTCCTGCTTCGTGAACGCCTTGGTCCGGATCAGCGGCGCCTGGTTGAGCCGGATCCCGGCGAACAGCGATTCCTTGTCAAGCGGTCTCGTCAGGTATCCGTTCGCCTCGCACTCGCGATAGAGCGGCGTCGCCGGCAGCGGGTTGGCGACGAACAGGAGGTTCGCCGTCGAATACTGCGACGTCAGCTCTTTCGCGAATTGGAGCGTGCCGCGCACCTCCCGCTCGGACTCGCCCGGAAACCCGATGATGAAAAACGCCAGGCAGGGAATGTCGGCCTCGTCGAGCGCGCTCGCCGCAATGCGCACGTCCTCGAGGTCGAGCGCCTTGCGGACCACTTTGGTCAGCACCTCCTGCACGCCCGACTCCACGGCAATCGTGACGCTCCTCGCGCCCGCGGCCCGCAGCAGCCGGGCGACGTCCGGCGTGATCGTGTCCGCGCGAATGCCGTTTGGCGTGTCGAAGGTAATCCCGAGCGGGGCGATGGCCGTGAGCAGCTGGACCGTGTGCGTCGGATTGAGCGTCAGGTTGTCGTCTTCGAAGTGCACGTGGGTCACGCCGTACGTGCGCTTCACGTGCTCGATGTGCTTGACGACCGCCGACGGCGACTGGCGCCGGAACAGCTTGCCGACCTGCGAGTGGACGCTGCAGAAACTGCACGAATAGGGGCAGCCGCGGCTCGTGTGGATCGGCAGGCACCGCGTACCAGGCGCGCGAAGCCGGTACTTTCCGTAGTGCGGGTTGGCGTACATGCGATCGAGATCCAGCAGGTGATAGGCCGGCATCGGCAGCGCGTCGAGATCGGCGATCCACGGCCGCTGACCGGTTTCGACCGCAGCACCCGAGGCGTCGCGGATCAGAATGCCGGGCACATCGGGCAGATCGGCGAACGTCTTCGACTGGAGCGAGAAACGCGCCACGAGATCGCAGAACGTCCGCTCGCCTTCCCCCTTCACGAGCACGTCGATCGTCGGGTTCGTCTCGAGCAGGCGGCGGTTGTTGGGCGCAATCGACGCTTCGATGCCCCCGACAACGACCTGGATCGCCGGATCGATGGCCTTCACCATATCCGCCACCCGGATCGCGTCGGTGACGAACATCGAAAAGGCGTTCGAGATCCCGACGATGTGGGGCTTGAACGCGGCGATTTCGGCCGCCAGCTTCGCCGGAGCCGTGCCGAACCAGACGAGGTCGCCGTCAACGCTCGTCGTCGGGTCCGCCAGGCAGTCGATCAGCCGAACCTGGGCGCCCAACTGCTCGATGGAAGCGCCGAGCGAGGCGATGCCCACCGGAAAGTACGACTGGTACTCCTCGGCCAGACGCACCGGGTAGCTTTGCGGCGGACTGATGAGGCAGACGCGCAGCTCGGCACACGACTGAGCCATGGGTCGATCCTATGCGCAAAAGCGCATCCGCAGAACGTCATGGCTCGTCGCAGACGTGCCCGTGCGGGAAGCTCGCGAACAGCTTTGCGGTCTCGAACGAACTCGGCGGCGGTTCGCCGCCGAGCGCCTCCGCCTCGCCAACCGTTTTCGCGGGCCGTGGATGGCGCCCCGTGCCGGCGTAGTAGTCGTAATACTTGAGCTCCGGCTCGACGCGGCTGCTGTTCAGCCAGCGCGCCGGGATGCCGAACGCCTCGGCCACGATCAGGCCGTGCAGCGAGCCCGCGGCGACGAAGTCGCACGTCAGGATTTCGGCTACGACTCGTTCGGGCGCCTGGTTGGGGAAGATCACGCGGACGCGGTCGTCATCCGACACGTAGCCGTGGCGGTCGCTGAAATGCGGGACCACGCCCACGCGCCCCGCGACCGGTTGCCGGCGCCACTCCGGAAACAGCGTCGGCAGCAGGATCGCGGGATCCCCGAAGACCGCGGGCACGTCGAACGCATAGCGGCTGACGAGGAAATCGCGCGTGAGCGGGCCGCGTACCGCGGCCACGGTGAGACTCGAGAATCGCGGCGTGGCCACGAAGTCGTCCAGCGTCCGCAGGCCGACGCCCCACAGGACGTCGCCATCGCGCGCCAGGTGCAGCGCCGATCCGCCCGCGATGAACTTCCGATCCGGGTAACGCTCGTCGACGAGCGGCGGCTGGCATCCCAGGATCCGCTCGACGATCAACGGGAACAGGGCATCGCCGAAATTGATCGAAATCCCGTAGATCTCCGGGTCCGGCCGCCACGAGAAGAGCGGCAGGCACCGGCGGGCGGGTTGACGCGCCGGATCATTCATTGCGGAATGGCACGCCAGCAGGCGTCGAGATCCCGCTTGGGGGCTGTCAGAAACGAGGCGTGCGAATCACTCTCGCACAGCGAAAAGAACACGTCGTCGCCGAACTCGAAGGCCGCCATCACGTACACCACTCCGGGCAGGAGGCCCTGGGCTCTGCCGCCCACGAACAGCGGCCGGGAGGAGATGAACTTCGGCAGGCAGGTCTGCCGGTCCAGCAGGACAGCCCAGTGGTAGTAGAGCCGCTGGTATCCCCCCAGCAGGCGGAACTTGTGGACCATCAGGAGCAGGTGGTCATCGCCGTACGGCGTAGGGTTCGTACCAAGGGACAGTCGCGCTTCGAACCCGCCCAGATCAGAAAGCGATGGCGGGAGCTCGCACCGGACGCGCGTGTGAAAGTCCACACCGCCCGTCGAGACCAGGAGGACGAAAGGCGAGAAGGAATACAGCAGGAGAAGGTCCCCCTCGTGGTCGAAGTAGCACCAGTTCTTCTCCGATCCGGCCTGCGGGAAATCGATCTGCGGCAGGGTGAAGCCGATCAATCGGCGCCTGGCGAGATCGAGCTCCGCGTGCCACTGGCGCGCCACCCAGTAGGTGACCTTTTCGGGAAGGACTTCGATCTCGGCCATGACGCCGTGCGCCCAGATTCGCCCTTCGCGGTGATAGAGCCTGAAGTCTTCGAACTCCCGCCGCACCCTCGGGAAGTCGTCGCCGAGTTGAAGGATCTCCGGCGGCTCCAGGCGCAGCGTCGGGTCCAGACGCAGGAGAACGGGGGCGCCGGTCAGGAACACCTGCGAGTTCGCGCCGCCGGCGTGAAGCCAGTGACAGTCGGTGCCCTTGCCCACCAGCACGATCCCGTCGTCGGCCGGCACGGCGCCCGGATTCATGAGCCCGCCGTTGAAGCCGAGAAACCCTGGACCGCCGAGAGGCACGGCCTCGCTGAAGTCGATGACGGGCACATCCGACGGCGGCATCATGGCAGCGCGGAACACTCACTCCATTCGCAGCGCCACGACCGGATCGATCCTGGTCGCGCGGCGCGCCGGGAACCAGGACGCGCATGCCGCGACGAGCAGGAGCGTCCCTGACACCGCGACATAGATCAGCGGATCCGCCGGATTGACCTCGAACAGAACCTGCTGCATCAGCCGGGACACCGCGAGCCCCGCGGCGACGCCGAGCACGATGCCCACCAGCGTGAGGCGCGAGCTGTGGCCCAGCACCATGCGCATCACGGCGCCGGGCGTCGCGCCGAGCGCCATCCGAATGCCGATCTCTCGCGTCCGCCGCGACATCAGGAACGCGATGGTGCCGTAGAGACCGACCATCGCCATGA
>Ga0137433_1000076_pt1 | contig 50636 bp, 43 predicted proteins | sample EasRivERMZT840_2_FD_102335 | JGI IMG/M metagenome (GOLD analysis project Ga0137433, IMG submission 102335) | Soil microbial communities from meander-bound floodplain in the East River, Colorado, USA - East River MetaG ERMZT840_2 | ecosystem: Environmental > Terrestrial > Soil > Floodplain ...
CGTCGGCGCCGACAGCGAGACGAAGTGGGAGATCGACCCACGGCTCTTCGCGCGCGCCCGCGTCGTGGTCGACAGTCTCGATCAATGCGCCGTCATCGGGGACCTGCACCATGCGCTGGAGGCCGGTGCCATCACCAGGGACGCCGTGCACGCCGAGCTCGTCGATCTCATCGCCGGCCGTGTGGCAGGCCGCGCGACACCCGAAGAGATCACCCTCTTCGACAGCACCGGCGTCGCCCTCGAAGATGTCGGAGCCGCCCTCGTGGTGTACCAGCGCGCGCTGGAGCGCGGCGCGGGCCTGCGCCTCGACTTCAGCAGCTAGCGGCGTCAGGTCGCCCCTGGTTGGTCCGCAGCGGCATCGCGGTCGGGGGGGTGCGTCGTCCGAACTCCGACAGCACCGTCTCCAGCAGGGGCAGCGTATGGATCAGGCGTTGTCCGCGGATGACGGCGTCCCACAGCCACTCGAATTTCTTCCACCCCGCGGCGTAGGCCACGTGGCGCAGGCCGGCGGTCAGCGTCGGCTTGTGCCTGGCGCCGCGCAGGATCGAGCCCCAGCGATAGAAGTCCCGGTAGGCCCGCCAGTAGCCCGCCTCCAGCTGCTCGGGAAGCATGCCGGCCGGCCGGTAGACGACGTGCCGCGTATCGTAGAGATCCCAGTCGTCGTGCAGCATGCGACCGGCAGCCATCATGCGGCGATGCAGGGCCGTTCCCGGGTACGGCGTCAGGATGTGAAACGTCGCCGTCTCGATCCCCTGTTCGATGGCCCAGGCCACCGTGCGCTCGAACACGTCCGGGTTCTCGCCGTCCATCCCGAAGACAAAGCTGCCATTGATCATCACGCCCAGGTCATGGAGACGCCGCACGGCGGCCCCGTAGTCGCGCTGCAGGTTCTGGAACTTGCGCTGCTCGCGCAACGCCTCGCGATTGAGCGTCTCGAACCCGACGAACAGGCTGCGCAGGCCGCAGTCAACCGCCTTTTCGAGCAGCCCCGGGCGCAGCACCGACTGCACCGTGCCCGCGGCCTGCCACAGGCGTCCCATGCCGCGCATCCCCTCGAACAAGGCGGTTGCGAAGCGCGCGTCACCGAAGAGGTGATCGTCGAGGAAGTAGAGGTGCCGCCCGGGCAACCGTGAGATCTCCGCCAGCGCGGCATCGACGGACTGCGTGTAGAAGCCCCGCCCTCCCTCGAAGAAGGCTTCCTTGTAACAGAAGTCGCAGATGTGCGGGCAGCCGCGGGACACGACGATGGAGTTGGGCACGAAATAGAGATGCCGCTTGATCAGGTCGCGACGGATTGGGGGGAGGCCCTCGAGCGTGCGCACCGTCGAACGGTACTCGGGGGCGGCGCATCCAGCCCTGAAATCCCTCAGGAACTTCGGCCAGGTATCCTCGCCGGGACCGATGAAGATCGTGTCGGCGTGCCCCCGTGCCTCGTCCGGGAGGGAGGTGACGTGCAGCCCGCCGAGACACACGGGGACTCCGCGGCGGCGGTAGTGGTCCGCCAGCTCGTAGGACCGCCTGGCGGAAGTGATGTAGACCTGAATCACCACGAGATCGGGTTCGTCGTCGATGTCGACCTCCTCGACGTGCTCGTCCTGGATCACGACTTCGTCCCCCTCGTCACAATACCCCGCCAGCGTGGCCAGCCCGAGCGGCGGGAAAAGCGAGTACTTGATCGGACGGAAGTAGGGGCTCAACGCCTCGGTCAGCGCGGGGAGGATCATCTTGATCCTCATGCGCGATACTTCCGGAAGCCCATCACGGTGATGGAGATCGTGCGTTCGCGCGGGCCATCCAGCTCGACCAGCATGACCGATTGCCAGCGCCCCAGCACCAGGCGTCCTTCGACGATGTTGACCACCTGCGACGTCCCGAGCAGCAGGGCGCGGGCGTGCGCCCGGCCGTTCGCCCGTTCCTCGGGCAGGCGGTTGACGCGCCGCCGATGGGGGTCGTCGTGCGCATAGACAGCGTCCGATGGCGCGAGACGCTCGAGCATCGCCTTGAGGTCGTCGAGCAGCAGCGGCTCGTTCTCGTTGATGACGATGGCGGCGGTCGTGTGCAGCACCTGGATGGCCACGAAGCCGTACGCGACACCCGAAAGGCGCGCGGCGCTGACGACAGATTCCGTGAGGTCGATGAACTGCGTGGGCTCTTCGCTCCTCAGCCGGACCGTGTCGTGATGGACGGTCAATTGCTGGAAATCCTCCTGTACGGCCTCCATGGGCACCTCCATTGGGATGGCGTTTGCGGCAGCGCAAACGCACCCGGTCAAGGTGCCGCGTTCGGGAGCGGAAGACCTGAGGGTTCGGTGAGCAGGTGGTGAGGATTCAGTGAGAGGAGGAGCGCTCTTTCGGCCTGTGCGTCAATCCGAGCACCGTCCCGGAGGCGAACATCAGTCCTTCCCACGCTCCGATGGCGATGCGCGTGAGCTGGCCGGGGCTCTCCTCGCCAAGCAGACGCGCCAGAGGCTCGAGCCCGACCTGGGAGCCGGGGAAGCGATGCGCCAGCAGGTCGAGACTCATCGCACCGAGGAAGCTCCCCATCGTCGTCAGGATCGCGGCGGCCAGGGCGCACGACGCGCCCGCCGCGAGCGACGCGAACCAGCGCGCGCCGCCTCGGGGCGTTGCCATCCCGCCGCCGCGGCGGGGCGTCGCGAGGGCGTAACCAAGCCCGGTCGCGGCGCCGATGACCAGTCCTTCGCGTCCCCCGGCGACCAGCGACAGATCCTGACCGAAAAGACCTTCGAGGACCATGCGCCCGGCGAGGTGCGCGGCAAACCCAACGACCCCTCCGCCGGCGGCCCCCAGCAGGACCAGGGCCGGCCCTCGCCGGGATCGAGCCAGGACCTCCGCGCAGCACAGACCCGCGGCCACGCCGGCGGCCCCCACCGCGGCGATTGCGCCCCCGACGAGCGGGAGCAGCGCGAGCACGATGCCCGTGGCCCGGGATGCGGGTCCGAGGTAGAGCGCCAGTCCCCCCACGAGACCGGCGACCAGACCCGCGACCGCCGCTCCGGCGACCGCGGCAGCGTACCGGCTCCCCGCGGCGCGCAGCACGCGGTTCAGCCTGAGCGACGCCAGCGCGCCCACCGTCCGCAGCGCTTCCGGTTGCCCGAGGATCGGCACGGGGCCCGATTGAGGGAGGTCCCAGCGCGCGTCGCGAAGCAGGGCACGGGCCCTCGCGCCCCCAGGCTGAGCGCGCAGACGCTCCACGGCCTTCGACGTGCCCAGGGCATGCAGGGTCTCCGCCGCGATCCTGCGAGCCTCCTCGGGAGCCTCGGAGACCAGCTCGGCGAACGCAGCGTCGAAAGCGTCCGCAGGCGGGTCCATCTCCTCGATCGATGCCACGCCGGCGGACGGAAACGGAACGGTGTCGTCGCCTTCGACGACATCGCTGAAGACGAACTGGTATCCGTGCCGTGACACCGTCCGGATGTAGCGCGACTGACGTGGGTCGTCGCCAAGCGTCCGGCGCAGCGTCCGTACCGCCTGGCTCAGCGCGCCGTCGGAGACGAACACGTCGCTCCACACCATGTCGAAGATCTCGCGCCGGCTGATCACTTCGCTGCGTCTGCGGATCAGCAGCACCAGAAGGTCGAAGTACCGCGGGACGAGCGAGACCTCGTGGCCGGACTGCAGCAGCACACGACGGGAGGGGGAGAGGACGAAGTCGCCGAATTGGTAGCGCGAAGGAGCACCGTGGTTCAGTGGTAAAGCGCGTGCGCTCCGTGACAGTCGTCCGCAGCGACGCGATGGGGGCTCTGTTGCACCCGCGACACTTTACCCTTACCGGGGCCTCGGACGTCAAGTGGCCTTGTTGAAGACCGCCTCGATGTTGTTGCCGTCGGGGTCGTGGGCGAACGCCGCGTAGTAGTTCGGCCCGTAGTCGGGGCGGGGGCCCGGCGCGCCGTTGTCGCGACCGCCGGCGCGCAGGGCGGCGGCGTGGAAGGCGTCCACCCTTCGCCGGTCGGGGCTCGCAAACGCGAGATGCAGCCCCGTGGTGACCGGAGTATCGTGCGAGATCCAGACCGTCGGCTCCTTGCCAGCTCCCAGCCCGATGGCGTCGGCCGACTCGTGGTGCACCTCGAACCCCAGCGCCGCCAGTGACTCCTTGTAGAACTGTTTCGCCTTGCCGAAGTCCTTCACTCTGATCGTGACGTGGTCGAACATGGCGCAATCCTCCTTCGCGTTGATGGCGATGTTCGTTGCAGCCCGATCATACGCCGCGGATGGCGTCATGGACTTGCACTTTCTTGCTATTTCGCGGCGGCGCGGCGGTAGCGCGAGGGGGTGATGCCGTGGGCGCGCCTGAACTGGCGCACGAAGTGAGCGGGGCTCGCAAATCCCGCGTCCCGGCCGGCCGCGGTGACGCTGGCCCCGGCGAGGAGGGCCTCGGCTCCCCGCGCGAGGCGGACCCGTACGAGATACCTGTGGGGCGGAACGCCCACCAGCTCGCGGAAGACGCGGCAGAAGTGGAACGTGCTGATCCCCACCTCGCGGCCGAGGGCCTCGATCGTGAGGGGTGCGGCGTACCGGGTCTCCATGACGCGGCGCGCCGCGTCGATCCGCTCCGCGTACCAGGCGAGCTGTCTCTCACGGTGGAGCCTCGGCGCCGGCCCGGGGCGCAGCACCGCGGCGAGAATCTCCGCGGTCAGAGTCGGCACCGCCGTCGGCGCATTGCCGTCCGCGACCGCCTCGCCGAGCTGCCTGTGAAGGTACGCGAGCCGGTTCGTCAGGGGCGCCACGGGGACCACGTCGTCCCACCCGCGCCCCGCCTGAGACGCCGCGCACTCCACGAGATCGGGCGCCACGCGAAGCGAGAGACAGACGTCGTCCGGTGTCTCGCTCTGGTGGGTGCAGCGGTAGCGGAAGCCCGGGCGCGTGACGAAGAGCGACGGTTGGGAGAGCCGCCAGGCGCGCTTCCCGCGATGAAGGTGGAAGCTGCCGCTCTCGATGAAGCTGACGGCGTACGCCTCGGACTCCTCCGCGTCAGGGTCGACGTGCGCGACGGCGGGGGGATGGTCGAGACGCGTGAGGGTGATGCCTTGATCCTGGAACAGCACGTCGGCGCGCATGCACCATTGTAAGTCGAATGCACCGGGCTTGCGACGGGGTTTCTGAGCGGGGCCCGCGGGCCCCGCTCAGGTGTGGGTCAATCGTCGTCCTGAGCGTCGTGATCGGTGAGCTCGACGACACTGTCAATGGTCAGCCCCACGCCGGGGCAGTAGATCTTGGTGCTCTCGGAGCCCGGCTCGAGCGGCGTCGTCTCCACGATCTCCACGCACCCCTTCATGGAGCCGGCGGGAACGTTGATGGCGAGACCCATCGCCACGTGCTCCGCGCGGTCGAGCGCGACACGTGGGGCGAGCTCCTGGTAGTACCGCGAGCCGAGCAGGAAGGTCCCCGGCATGATGATCCCGGGCATCGCGCCGTTCTGCCCGGCGAGCCAGGCTCCGGCGTGGCTCACTTCGCCGTCCTCGAAGATGTCCACCGCCTCGCCGAAATAGTAGATGTCGTTTGTCTGGGTGCAGCGCGCGAAGTAGTTGCGGGATACCTCCACCAGCTCTCCATCGACCCACTCGCGCTCCTCGATGACGCGAGTCCGAACCTTCTTCAGTGCGCCGGTGGAAGTCCTGAAGCTCACCAGTCTCTCGTCTCCGAGGACCGTGATCAGCAATGCGATCTCCTCACCGTCGTCTTCTCCCTCGAATTCCGATTCCGTTCCCGGCTCGAGGCTCCAGTAGGCGTTGCCGCCGAAGCTCGAAAAGGTGCAGCCGTCGAGATCGAAGGTTCTCGTGTACTCGGTTTCGGGACTTGCTGCACCCAGCGTGTGGGCCAGGAGCAGCGCCGTGATCAGGAGCATTCCCATGGTTCCAAGAATCCGTTTCATGCCGTTCCTCCTCTTTCCTGGTGGTGCGATGCCGGATGTCGCCGGCGTCGCGCGATGGCCGCAAGCGAAGCGGCCCGAAGGTAGGAGGCATGCAGGCCGCGCGATCCTTCGCGCGGGGGAGCGGCGGGGACGCCGCGATGGACGGAAGTGTCAGAACTCCCAGGCCAGCCGGATGGTCGGCGTGAGGCCGAGCCAGTAACCGAACCTGCTGTCGACGTCGACGGAGCCGTCCGGATTGACCTCGATCTCCACGTCGTCGATACAGCAGGCGTTGAGGCGATCGAGCAGGTTCAGGATCTCCACCTCGACGCGCAGCATTCCGCCGGGGACGACGAACGAGCCTCTCGCCTTGAGATCGAAGCGGATGTAGGTGGGGAAGCGTTCCGAATTGCGCGGCCCGAGGACCTCGTCGAAGTCGGGCTCTTCGCCCCCGGGGGGCACCGTGAGATCGGTGCGGAAGGGGGTCGTGGGCCAGCCGGTGTGCGCCGTGCCGGCGAGCGAGAAGAACCATCGATCGTCCAGCCGGTAGCCGACGAGGAACGAGCCGGCGTGTGTCTGGTCCCAGCTTCGCGGCACGCTCTGCCCGCTGATGACATCCTCGGCGGAGGACAGGGCGTAGCCGGCGCGCCAGTAGAATCGCTCTCCCGGCGGGGCCTGCATCAGCAGCTCGATCCCCTTGAGCCGCGCGCCATCAGGGGCGATCAGGACACGGTCGGGCTCCGTCTCGGGGTAGAGCTCGATGGGGGTGAGGATGTTCTCGTAGCGCGGTCGCAGATGATCCAGCGACCTGTAATAGGCGTCGACGCGGAAGCGGATGTCCGACGTGAAGCGATGCGTGAACGTGAGACCGGCCTGCGCGGAACGCTCCGCTGTCCGGAAGTCGGTTTCTCCATCTTCGATCCTCAGCTCGTAGACCCGCTGCGACTGATAGTACGTCCCCACTCCGAGCCTCAGCTCGCTCCTCTCGCCGGTGCGCCAGAGGGCGCCGAGACGCGGGCTGGCGTGGCCGTCGTCGGCCCATTCCTGGCGATCCCAGCGCGCGCCGACCTCGAGGGCGAAATCTTCTGTCAAGGCCATGCGGTCGGAGAGATAGAAGCCGTAGGATATGCCGGAGGGCGCGGGATCGAGCGTGACGATCGAAGCCGGGTCATCCACCGGGCCGCTCGTGTAGTCGTAGTCGGTCTTGAGATACCGCAGGTCGATCCCCCCTTTGATCTGGTTGGCATCGGAGACGCGCCACGTCATGTCGTGCTTCAATCCATAGAAGTCCGTGTCGCGCTCGTCCTCCACCAGCAACAGCTCGTCCTCGGGGTCGGAGATCCCCCCGCGGAAGCGATCGATCCAGCCGCCCGAGACGACCGTCTCCGACGCGATCTCCTGGCTCCAGGAGTGCAGGGCGCGGGCCCAGAAGTGCCCGCTGGAGCTTTGCGTGTCCGCCGTCTGAGGGTCGTCGCCCTGGGTGAAGTCGAACTCGTCGGTGGCGATCAGGCTGTGGGCCGAGAGGACAGTCGACGGCGAAAGGACGAACGTGGCGCCCACGAACGCATCGGCGAAGCGAGGCTCCAACCCCGGCTCGCCGATCTCGATCGACTCGCGGAACTGCTCCGGATACCAGGCGCGCAGGGAGGCAAGCCACGAAGCATCGCGTCCCGGAAGACGGCCCGAGTGCGAGATGTGGCTGTTGATGTTGCCGACGGAGATCAGCGTCCGTGCGTCGTCGACCGGCGCGCGCGTTGTGACCTGAACGATGCCGCCGTGGCGATCGCCGAAGTCGGCAGGGAAGGGGCCGCTGAGGAAGTTGATGCGATCGATGATGTCGGTGTCGAGATGGCTGAAGGGACTCTGGAACTGCTGGAGATGATAGGGTTCGTAGAGCTCCAGGCCGTCGAGCACGTAGGAGACATCCTGGGCGAGGCTCCCCCGCACGTTGAACGCGGCAGAGTTGTCGGGAGCGGCCACGCCCGGGAGCGATTCCACGATGCGGCTGACGTCACCACCGAAGCTCGGCGCGAGCAGGGCATCCTCGTCGTTCAATGTGACGGTCGAGGGGTCTTCCTGCTGGAGCAGCGAGACGCGTCCCGGCGTCACGACGATCTCTTCCACGAAATCGCGGCGCGGCTCGAGTCCCACGAGCAGATCCCGCGTGTGGGGCGCGTGCACGTCGACCGCCGCGGTCCGCGGGAAGAAACCGGCCGCCTCCACCACCACGTCGTGGGGTCCCGTGGGCACGTCGCGGAGCAGGAACGCGCCGTCCTGGCCGGTGGTGGTCATGCGCTGCGCCCCGGGGATTGACACGGCGGCGCCTGCGACGGGCGTGCCGCGCGCGGACGAGACCACCCGGCCCGCGAGCGCAATGGTCCCCGGCGCGCGTACGATGAGCACGACGCCATCGGGTCCGTCCTCTGCCCGCAGACCGAGAGGCGCCAGAATCTCTTCCAGGATCGCGCGCGGATCGGTCGCCACCGGCTCCACCGTCACGCGCATCCGGTCGTCCACGACGGTCGAGCTGAAGACCAGTTTGAGCCCGCGCTCCTGGAGTGCCTTGAGGACGTCCACCAGGAGATGGCCGCGATAGAGCGCCTCCTCGGCGCCAACCAGGGGAGCGAGCGCCAGGGAGACGACACACAGCAGGCCCGGGAGGAGACGCCGCCAGGCGCGCCCGCGCGTCGCGCGCTTCGGGAGCGACATGCCGCTGAAGTCCATTGCGGTGTCTATTCTGCGCCCCACCCGTCAAGGACGCAAGAGCCGGGTGTCAGGTCCCGCCGCCCGCCTGCGACACAATCAGCGTTCCGTCCTCGATCCTGTAGGTCATCCCGCAGGTCGGCAGCACCGTGTCGAGGGCGTGGTCGAGACTCAGCCGATCGATGGAGCCACCGATCCTGATGCGCGCCGCGGCGCGCTCGGTGCGTTCGTCGGCGAACTTGATGCGCCAGCCGCGCTCCCGCGCCACGTGATCGAGGAAGGTCCGGGCGCTCGCCCCATCCAGGTTCGGGAGCGTCGCTACCCGGCCGACCCAGTCCCATTCCGGGCCGTGGATCGGGATCTCCTGCGTCGTCATCGATCCATCCGCATCGAGCACCAGCTCCCGGGCGACGTCCACCTCGTGGACCCGGGAGCCATCGTCCAGCGTCACCATCCCTTCGCGCACGCGGATCCGAACGGTGGCTTCGAGCAGGCGCACCTCGTATTGCGTCCCAATCTCCCGCACCGACCCCAGTGGCGTCCGGATGGTCAGCGACCTGGCTTCTGCCGAGTCGCCGCCGGAGTCGACGTAGACGGCCCCCCGTTCCAGCACGAGCGTTCCGGCGTCGAGCACGCGGAGACGGCTCGCCGCGTCCAGCCTGATGGAATCGGCCGCAGACAACCGCAGGGCCGCGCCGCCGCCTTCTCCTGTCTCCACCGTCGATCCGAAGGGGAGTCGCACCTGCGCGCGCAGGGGAGGCGCTTCGAAACCGGGCTCCCGCTCCGTTCCGACAGGTGCCCAGGCCGGCTCCGAGACCGCCACGACGAGGATCCCGTCGGGGGAAGGGGAAGGATTCCGGTTTGCACGGCCCCCGAGGGAGACGATGAGCAGGACCGAAGCTGCCACCGCCAGTGCGGCCGCGCCCCAGATGATCCGTTGCCGCTTGCGTCGCCGCACGCCATCGAGCCATTCCTTCTGTACGACCGCCCTCACGCGCGCGGTTCTTTCCTGTGCCACGGTATGGCGCCGGCCGGCGAGACGGATCAACCTGCCGACATCGTCATCCCGATCCGGTCCTCCTGTCCCGCCACCGGTCATCGCCGGTCCCTTGCGATCCGTCATGACATCACTCCGCGGGGGAACCCACCACGCGACCTGTGCCCGCCGCTGCCCGTCAGCGAGGAGAAGATCTCCCTGAATGCTTCGCGGGCCCGCGTCAGGAGCGACTCGGCGGCCTTGGGGCTCACGCCCAGGCGTGTGGCGATCTCGCTGACCGGGATCTCGTCGATGTACTTCCACTCCAGCGCATCCCCGTAGTGGGACGGCAGGCCATCCAGTGCCACCTGCACGAGACGCCCCAGCTCCACGCGCGCCAGGGCGCGGTCGGGCTCCTCTCCGAAGGTGGCCGCGAGCGACTCCAGCGCCCCTCTCACCTCAGGGAGATCCTCGACGAGATCGATCCTGGGCGCCGATCGCCCGTTGCGCCGGTACCACGCGGCGATCTCGTGACGGCAGAAGGTGCAGAGCCAGGTGAAGAGCGTTGCCTCTCCGCGGTACGTCCCGAGCTTCTCGATCCCCTTGCACAAGGTCACCTGAGCAACCTCCTCCGCGGCGTCATCGTCTCCCCCCAGCCGGGTCCGCGCGAAGCGGTAGAGGGCGGGGAAGTGCCCTTCGAAGAATCCCTCGAAAGCCCGCTCGTCGCCTGCGAGCATCCGGCGCGCCAGCTCCTTGTCCCGCTCCGAGCCGATCATCGTCACTCCAGGATCATACCCCGCCCCTGACCGCGCGCCGCCATTCATTGGAGACTCTCCCGCCGGGAGATCCTTCGGTCGGGTCACGGATTGTGACCTTTTTCGAAGGATCCGCCATGGCACCCCCCTCAGACCATCAGGTGAGAACCGCGCTGGAGCCGCAGGTGCATACGACCTGCTCCCCTGCGCCGCCCAATCCGGCGTCGAGGCGAGCGCGTCGCAGGCCGGCCTCCGTCCTGGTCGCCGGGGCCGCCAGCCTTGTGCTCTTCGCCTGGCTCGGACGGACGGATGTCTACAATCCCGATGAGCCGCGCGAGGTCGAGATGGCGCGCGAGATGCTCGTTTCGGGCGATCTTGTCGTGCCGCGGCTCGACGGTGACCCGTTCCTCGAGAAGCCACCGTTGTTCTACTGGCTGGTTTCGGGGGCCTACCGCATGTTCGGCGGTCCTTCCCAGACGGCGGCGCGCGTGGTGCCGGCGTTCGCCGGCGTCCTGACGATCCTGCTCACGTTTCATTTCGCGCGGTCTCTGTTGGGAGCATCCACGGCCAAGCTCTCCGCCCTCGTGCTGCTCACGTCCTTTCTTTTCTTCTACACCGCGCGCCGGTCGATGATCGACATGCCGCTCACCCTCGCGACGACCCTCGCCACGGTCGGGCTTCACCGCTTCATCACGGAACAGGGTCGCGCCCGTGCGCGGTGGCTCGCGGTGGGGTGCGCGGGGCTCGCCATCGCGGTCCTGTTCAAGGGGATCGTGGGCGCGGGTATCCCCGGGCTCGCGGCCCTCGGATGGATCGCCGCCCGCAGGGATTGGAAGGGAGGCCTGAAGACCCTTGTCCCGGGTGTTGCGCTCGCTGTCGTCCCCGTCGGCCTCTGGGTGGCGGCGCTCCACGCGCGGCTCGGGACGGCCGCGGTGCGCGAGTTCGTCCTGGTCAACAACGTGCTGCGCTTCACCGGCGGCGCGTCCAAGGGACACCAGAATCCGATCTGGTACTACCCGTCAAGGATCCTGATGGACATGGCTCCCTGGTCCATCATCCTGCCGTTCGCACTGGCGGCTGCATTCACCGCGGTCGTCCGCCGGCGGACGGAGGTGCGCGATCTGCTTCTCTGGTTCGCCATCCCGCTGGTGGTCCTGTCGCTCGCGAGCACGAAGCGCGGTGTCTACCTGCTGCCGATCTACCCGCCTGCGGCGATCCTCGTCGCATGGTGGCTGACGAGGCACGGTGACGTTCCCGGCCTCGGCCGCCGCGTCGGGCACTGGCTGCTGCTCGCCGCGACGGGCATCGCGGTGTGCGCGGTCCTTGGCTTCGGAATCGCCGCGGATCCCGGCGGGTTCGGGGCGCCGCTCGTCGTCCTGGCGCTCGTCGCCTGGCCACTGGCTGCGGCCTGGCGCGCGGCGCGGGCCGGGAACGGGGGACGGCTGGGTCACTTCACGGCTCTCGTCACCGCGATCGTGTTCGTGGCCGCCATGGCGTGGGCCGTGCCGTCGATCGTGAACGGCGGCGTGAGCACACGCGCGGCCGGCTCCGATCTCAGGGAGCACGCCCAGGCGGGCGATCGGATTGCCTTGTACCAGTTCAAGGAAGGTATGCTCGGCGGGTTTCTCTTCTATTCGGAGCGGACCTACCCCAACCTGCTCGACGCGAAGGCGCTCGCCGATCACCTCGCGGGCAACGACCCCACCGGCCCCCGGTCGCTCGCCCTCATGCGCGTGGAGGATTTCGAGAAGGTTGCCGGCACTCTTCCTTTCCCGGTGACCGAGGCGCGACGCTACGTTTTCCCGACGCTCCCCGGTGCGCCCGGGCCAAGCGACTACGTCCTGGCGGTTCGATCTCGTCAGGGCTCGTGATCTCATTCGAAGGATCTGCCGCCCGCGAGACTCAAATGAATGAAGGGGTGCAAGCCTGTCGGGAGCCGAAGCTTTCACCTGCTTTCGTTCCGAGTCTTAATGGAGGGCATCGATATGTCACGGCGCAAACGCATGCTGCTCGTCCTGATGGGGTTGATTCCCGCTCTCGTCCTGGGAACCACGTCCTGGGCCCAGCGCGGGAACCATGACGACGGCGAGGAGATGGAAACCTCGTTCGACGACGCGAGGATCTTCCTCGAGTACAACTCCACCGACGATGACCTGGGGGTGCAAGTAGAGCTTGATCCCTTCGACGCGGTCATCGCATGGGACCCGATCGACGATATCGAGAGCATCGAGGTCATCGTCGAAAACGAGGATGTCGGTGCGGAGATGCTCGTCCCGCTCCCGGCGGACGCCACCAGCCTGCATATCCCCGAGGAGTTCCTCGAACCGGACACGGAGTACAAGGTCGAGATCATCGCGATCGGTGAGAACGGCAACAAGACGATCGCGGAGCGCGAGTTCGTCACCGGGTCTTAGCACCCACTGTACGAATGGCTCTCCTTCGGGCCCGTTCGCGTGCGACCGGGATCGTCCTCCTCAGGGGGCCTGCGACCGCGGAAGGCCGCATAGAGCAGCAGGTCGTAGGCGATCTTCATCCCGGCCCCCACGTAGAGCGGCGCTCCGAAGGAGAGCCCTCTCATGAGCAGCCCGGCGAATGCCGGGGCGACGGCCCACGACGCCAGACGCACCATGTGCGTCACCCCGGAAGCGATGGTGCGCTCCTCGCGCCGCACGACGGCCATCACGTAGGACTGCCGCGTGGGGACATCCATCTCCACGAGCCCCTCGCGCAGCAGGAACAGGCCTGCTGCGACCGGGAAGCTCGGCGCGAAGGGGACGGTGGCCAGCAGGATGCTCGAGGGGATGTGCGTGAAGACCATGGTGTTCACCAGACCGAACCTGCGGGCGAGCCAGGCGGCCCCGAGATGCGACGCGGCGTTCGCCACGCGCGCCGCGAAGAAGAGCAGGCCCAGCGTGCCTGCCCCGACTCCGAACCTCTCGTAGAAGAAGAATGACAGCAGCGCCGTCGTCAGGAAGCCTCCTGCCAGGCTGTCCACCGCGAACAACGCGGAGATCTTCCAGAGGATCCGGCGGCTCTCCGGTGACACACGCACATGCCGCGCCTGCGATCGCGGGATCTCGATGGCGGGGGAGAGCCGCGCGCTGAGGACCGCGGTGGCGAGCGGCAGGCAGGCGGCGCCTGCCAGCGTGAGACGCAGGGCCGCCGTCTCCTCGAACCCGAGAGCGCCTGACAGGATCGACGGCACGGCCGCCATCAGACCGCCCAGCGCGTGGCCCGCGTCCTGGGCCACGTTGTACCAGGCGAACGCGGATGTTCGTCTCTCATCGGGGAGAGTGGCCGGGAGGATCGCCTGGTCGATGACGACCGAGGCCCCGCGGTCGCGCCCCATGCCGTTGATCATCCCGAGAAACGCCGCCGCGGCGATCGGGAAGGTGCCGGACACGAGGAGCATCGCGAGGCTTCCCCCCGCGGCCACCAGAGAGACGACGACGAGCGAGCGGCGACGCCCCAGGCGCTCGCCAAGGAGCGTCACGATCAGCGCCGATGCGGCCACCCCGGCGAGACCCGCGGCGACGACGGCGCCGGTGGCTGCCGGGTCCAGCCCGATCCTGGCCAGGTAGATCCCGATCAGGACCCCCACGACGCCGGTGGCGAGCGAGCGCAGGAAGGCCGCCGTGTAGAGAATCGTCCGGTCGCTCACGATGGGACGCTCACTCGCAGTCGCAGCCTCCGGGGACTGAAGGGCTCACCGGGCCGGCGGATCCGAGCCGCGGCGCTTCGCGCGCTCGCGCTCGAACCACTTCCGCGCCCGGATGAGATCCAGGTCCTTCTTCCCCTTGTCGAACGCCACGCCGAACGAGATGGCGCGCAGCTTGACATAGAGGATGCCGTCCTTGCCCCGCTCATGCAGAGCGAGGTCGGCGAGGGCGAGGAAGTCTTCCCCCGTGACCTGGAGCCCCGCGAGCTGGGCCCCGCGCTCGCTCACCCTCAGGTTGACAGCACCCTGGATGTCCTTGATGGTCATGAGCCTCTCGATGAAGGACGAGATGTCGTTCTTTGCATTGAACAGCGCGACCAGCGGCGCGGTGTCGGTCATCCGGAAGACCGCCCTGGTGTCGAGCTGCATCGGCTCGGAGTAGCGAACCCTGGCCTTGGGCAGCGTGATCGCCGCCTTCCACGGGAAATTCCTGGAGACGAGATCAATTGTGGTCCCCGAGATATCGAACCAGTGGTTCTCCAGATCGGCGCTCGTAATCGTCGTGTGGATGGTCACGTCGCCCCGCAACTGGTAGCCCTCGAACATCAGGACACCATCGCTGGCCGACAGGCCGGTCCAGCCATGGAGCGACATCTCGTCCTGATCCGCCTCGATGTGATAGCTGATGCGCCCCGTCCCCTCGCGGATGGAGAGGCCGCTGTCGCGGGGGAGGTAGCGGTTGTAATGGGAGAGGTCCCGGATGACCGCCTCCTCCAGATCGGCCGTGACCTCCAACTTCGTGAACAGGTCATCGAGGGCCAGCGCGGTGCTCGTGGCGACGACCTCGAAGCCCCGGCCCCTGGCGTACGGCTCGCTCTGGTCCGGAACGGACAGCTCGAAGTCCTGCATCGAGGCTTCGAGACGCGACAGCGGCCCTCCCGCTTCCTTTTCGACCCGCATCGCGATCCGCCCATTCCCGGTGAGCTTGTGGTCGAGGAAGTCCACGTTGATGGCGCCGGGCGTGGACACCAGGGTCGAGCCCTCCATCAGCAGGCCCTCCTCGAGGCGGAGATCGGCATGCAGGCCGACGTTGCTGTTGAAGTGCAGCCAGGGGGCCCGTTTCAGGTAGGTCTCCAGGAAGAAGAGGCTCGCGCTGTCGGCCTGAAGACGGAACCGCCCTGTCAGGTGCTGCACGACGTCGCGCAGCTTCCGCCCCTCGCGCCCGAACGGGGGCAGGGTGCTCTCGATGTCGAGCAGCAGGCCCCCGAGCATCGCCCGCTCTTCGATGGTGACGTCGCCACGATCCATCGTGAAGTGGATGCGGGGGAACTCGATCGTCCTGCCCGCAATCAGCTCCATGGCGGTGTCGAGGTTCATCGGGCCGGCCATGCGGTACCGGTCGAACCAGAGCTGAGCGATCGCGATGTCGATGTCATCGGCGCTGATGGTCCAGGGCTTCCTGCGGGACCCCCCGGCGCCGGTGGGGGCCTCATTATTGATCTCCGGCCACTGCTTCGTTCCCATCGTCAGATCCGGCAGCGGCGGGAGCCCGGGTTGCGTGGCCGCATCGGTCGGCTCACTGGTCGTCACTCTGCGATGCCTGTAGTCGAGCCCCGCGGCCCGGACGTGGCTGAGATGGACGCGACGTCGGAGCAGGGGGGTGATGCCGTAGGACGCGACCAGCGTATCGATGTGCGCGTACCAGTCGACATGCGATGAGAGACCGCGGATCTCGACGTTGCGCAGGTGGACCCTCCCCGGCCACGGTGTCCAGGCCTTCTCCCAGCGGATCGCGAACTTCTCCGGATGCCGGTTGAGGCGCTCCCGGAGGCGGGCGCCATTGAGATAGAGATTCGCCGTGGGGAGATAGAGCGCCTCAGCGGCGAGCAGGATGACCGCCAGGAAAAGCAGGGAACGCAGCAGCCAGCGACGCATTGCGCCCCATTGTCACGGCATCGCAGGGACGGCGCAACCCCCTGAGTCGGCCGACCGACCGGCCGGCGCCCGGGATCCTCCCCGCAGCCCTCGGGGTCTTTCCAGCCTTGCCTTGCCCATCATCTGCTGTGGTAGCCTCTCCGTCGCACACGAGGGTCGTGTCCTTGTGAGAGGGCTCTTCAACGACGCCCGACGGAAGGTGCGGGCATGGGAAAAGGAGAATGTCCGATGATCGTTCGACGGATCCATCTGGCGATCGCACTCGTGACGCTGGCCGCGATCGGTTCGCTTCCGATCTTCGCGCAGAACGATAGCGGCACGAGGCTCGACATCTACGGATTCGCCATGCTCGACATGGGATACCAGACCCAACAGAACGACCCCGCATGGTTCGATGTGCTGCGACCGACGAAGCTCCCCTCGTTCGAGGACGAGTTCGGGGGTGACGGCGAGACCTTCGCCGGCGTGCGGCAGAGCCGGTTCGGGACGAAGGGTTTCATTCCCGTGAAGGGAGGCGGGGAGTTCACGACGATCTTCGAGTTCGAGCTGTTCGGCGTCGGCCCGGACGAGGGGCAGACCACCTTCCGGCTGCGCCACGCCTACGGCGAGTACAAGGCGTTCGGCGCCGGCCAGACATGGAGTCCGTTCATGGACCCCGATGTCTTCCCCAATTCCATCGAGTATTGGGGCCCCAACGGCATGGTGTTCTTCCGCAACGTCCAGGTGCGCTGGATGCCGTTGCGGGGAGAGAATGCGGTGACCATCGCTCTGGAGCGGCCCGGAGCCAGCGGCGACCCGGGCGTTTTCGTCGGAGCGCCGGAGCTCGACGACCTTTCGCCACGGTTCCCGTACCCCGACCTGTCGGCGCACTACCGGATGAACCGGAAGTGGGGGCACGTCCAGATCGCCGGGATCGTCCGCGAGATGAGATGGGACGACGCGGATCCCAATGGCCCGAACTTCTCGGGGAGCGCCACCGGCTGGGGAGTGAATCTCAGCTCGAACTTGAAGTTCGGAGAGGACACCCTCAGGCTGCAGGTGGTGTACGGCGAAGGCATCTCCAACTATATGAACGACGCCACCGCCGACGTGGGGGCGACCTTTGATCCGAACACAGGGACCGGGGATCCGGACATCGGCGAAGCTCTCCCCCTCTTGGGCATCGTCGCGTTCTACGATCACACCTGGACCGAGCGTTTCACCAGCAGCATCGGCTACTCGATGGTCGACATCGAGAACAGCGACGCCCAGGATCCCACGGCCTACAACCGCGGGCGCTACGCGCTGGTGAACCTTCTGCACCATCCCTTCGACGGCGTCATGTGGGGCGGTGAAGTCCAGTGGGGCGATCGTGAGAACTTCTCGGCGGTACCGGGTGATGAGGAGCCCTTCACGTCGCACGACCTGCGCATCCAGTTCTCCGTCAAGTACAACTTCTCGAAGAGCTTCGGCGGCACCTCCTGAGCTACTTGATCAAGCCGCGGTGAAGGGCCGTCAACGTGACGGGCCGCCACCGCGGCGACGGGCTGTCCGGTCAGGGAGAGAAGGACAGGGAGAACACCGTAAACTCGTCGTCCCCGCCGGGGTTGAAGAAATAGCTGGTGAGCTGCACGCGGCGCCAGGAGACGCCGGCCAGCAGACCGCGCTGGATCTCGAGATCCGTGTCCACGACACGCGTCCTCTGGCCTACGGCCCCCACGCGGAGCCATTCCAGCGGCTCCCATGCCAGCTCGGACCAGGCGTAGAAGAAGCTGCCATCCTCGTCCGCCAGGTCGAAGAGATACTCGCTCTCCATGTAGTAGCTCAGGCTCTTCCAGCCCAGGCTCAGCTCGAGTCCGGGAGCGACGCCTTCGATTGCGCCGAATACGCCTCCCAGCATCGGGATCAGCTCGAACGACACTTCATCCCCGAAGGCGAATCTCCAGCCGGCCCACAGCGACGTGGCCGCGCGCTCTTCGTAGTTGTACCGGGCTTCGAGGCGGAGCTTCCCGCGGTCTGCGTAAGCGATCGGCATGAGGAAATCCTCATCGCCGGGGATGACGTAGTTGTAGGCCGCACCCGAGAAGGACCATGTGGGAGGCTCCTCCGCTGGGGGCTGCTCTTCAGACGCGACGGCCGGGGCCAGAGCCAGCGCCGCGGCGAGCCCGAGGGCGCTCAACCGCCCAGCCCAACTGTGAGAAGCACCGGAATCCCCGGTCGAGAACCGCCCTGGCATCCTTCGTCCTCCCGCGCGACGCGCCCGCCGATTCTACCGCCAGGAGCGGTCCTGTTACAGCCTCGCGCGATTGCATCGCGGGCGGGAGCGGCAGTACTCTGGAACCACGATGACCCCGCGCCTGCCGATCACGCAGCTCACGGCTGCGGCCGCATTGCTGCTCGCATCGACAGCGCCGGCCCGGGCCGATCTCTTCGCGACGGACAAGTTCGCGCTCTACGGCGATACCCGGGTGCGCGCCGAAACCGACTGGAACTCCCAGGATCCGAACGGCGTCCCGCGCGACGACCGCACGCGGCTGCGAGCCCGGCTGCGCATCGGGTTCCGCTTCGACCCCAGCGAGCACTGGCAGGTCGGGGCTCGTGTGCGCAGCGGTTCGGAGGAGAGCCAGCAGTCGCCCCACATCACGCTCGTCGATCTCGACGACAACGACACGGGGGACGCGTCCTTCAACTTCGATCGCTGGTACCTGCGCGGCCAGGCCGGCGGCTTCGAAGCCTGGGCCGGACGCAACAACCTCCCGTACTGGAAACAGGACGACATGCTGTTCGACGACGACGTGACGATGATCGGCATCGCCGGGCAGTGGAGCGGTGACGCCGGGCCGGGGACGCTCACCTTCGCGGGCGGGGTCTTCTCCCCGCCCGTCGGGATGAGGGTCACTTCGGGGAGCGCCGCGGGGGCGCAGGTCGTCTGGCAGCCCGAGCTGGCGGGAGTGCGGTGGGCCTTCGCCGCCGGCATCCACGATTTCGACAGCAATTCCGATGATCCCGATGCGGCCGGCCTGCTCGACGGGAATGGCTCGCGTGACTACCGGCTGCTTGCGGCCAGCGTGCAGGCGCGCTTCGACGCCGGGGGTCGGGCGCTCGTGCTGGGCGGCGACGTGCTGCACAACATCGAGGACTATGAGGACGACGATCCCGATCCCTTCACCGCGGAGAACTTCGACCAGGTCGATGGCTATATCGCCCTGGCGACCTGGGGCTCGCTGGACGAGCGCGGCGACTGGCTGGTCGGCTGGTACCACGCCCGTATCCAGACCTTCGCGGTGTACAACTCCTACGCACAGGACGACTGGGTCAGATGGGGGACCGCCACGCAGGCCCGCGCCAGCAACATGAAGGGGGACGAGGTACGCTTCGGCTGGGCATTCGGCCCGAAGATGAACCTGATCGCGCGGCTCTACATCGTGGAAGCGATCACGACGGTGGAGGACGGCATGCGCTTACGCGTGGACTTCAACTACGAGTTGTGAGGGCCGTTGTTGTGTCGCAGTAACCTCAGCCCTCGCGGATCACGCGATGCCGCTCAATTGTGCTGGTCACCACCGCCGCCATTGACTTGGCCGCCACTGTTCCCACCGTTGCCCTTGGGTAGCGGCTTGAAGGCATTGTCGAACACGAAGTCCGCGACCTGGCGACCCTGGGCGATGCCTTCGGTCTTGTCGAACTCCCAGTGGATGCCGAGATAGATGCGGCTCTGGCCGTTTTCCTCCTCGGCCTGCGAGAGAGTCTCGAAGCTGCGCGAAACCAGCGGCCGCGTGTTCCCCTCGTCATCCTGCGTCACGCCGTTGAACTCGTCGGAGATGAACGTGAAGGGGATGTCGTCGGTGCCGTAGAACCGGCGCAGAGTCTGGAAGAGCGCCCCGCCGAAACCGGCGTGCCCCGAGGGATAGGCCGGAAACGGGGGAGTGAAGTCCGTGAATACCTCCTCCAGGTTGCTGGCGGGCGCCCCCAGCGGCGTGAAGGTCACATCGCCCAGCGTATCGTCATTGCCATCACCCAGCCCCGTCGGCCCGGTGTTCGGGTCGGCCTCGCGGATGCCGGTCACCGGCCTCCAGAAATCCCAATGGTACTTGGACTCCCAGATCGCGATCCCGGCGTCGGCCATCGCGACGTTGATGAGCGCCAGCATGCGCGCGAGCTGGATCGTGTTCAGCTTCTTTGTCTCGGCAATATTGACCGCGATCTGGTTGTAGAGCCGCGGCGGCGCGCACAACGCCGGCGTGCCGTCGTAAGCCCAGTAGACGCCGATGATCCCCTGCTCCTCGGTGCGCTCCGTCGGCGTGATGTCGCCGTCGCCGCCCAGGCGCTTCACTTCGTTGAAGGCGCGCGTGTACGCCTCGCTGTTCATGTCCGGCGGAGGGGGCGTCCGGAACTGGTCGGACGATTCGAGCACGAAGGGAAGGACATCGCCCCAGTGCGCGCCGAGGGCGATGGGGAGCGGGGATACGGGATCCTGACGCCAGTGACCGGGGTCGTCGCTGGTATGCCACTCGCTCCCCATGAGCGGGTCATCGTGGATCGAACCGTCGTCTTCGCGCGCGGCGATGATCGCCGCGGCAGCCTGCTTTCCGAGCTCGATCCCCTTCGTCTTGGTGGAACTGTCCTGGATGTCCTCGAGCGACTCCTCGAGCTCCGCGTCGATGATCGCGGCCTGCGCGGGGAACTGATCGACCAGCGTGTCGTGCGCCGCCTGCGCGATGGCAGCCTTGAGGGACGTGTTGTGGCCCACCCTCTCGATCCCGGCATAGCTCTCGTAGCCGCCTTCGATGGCGTTCACGACGTCGAAGATGGCGATCTGGACCATCGCGATCGCCTTGCTGGATCGCCCGGGCCCGAGCTGTTCGCGAACTCCGCCGTGGTCGCGGCCGCTGGTGTCGATGGCGATCGTGTTCCAGTTCAGAACCTCGCTCACACCATCGCTGCCAGGTTTGCGGCCGTTGCCTCCCCAGGCCGGCAAGGTCATGACGACCGCAATGACAAACGCCGGGATTCCGGTCTTGAGTGGTCGTCGGTCTCTGAAGAATCTCTTCACTGCCCACCTCCGATGGAATCCCCCGGCTGTCTCGGAAGAATCCCTTGATGTAAGGGTGTCACGGTTGCGCGGGACGGGGCGGGTTCACTCTCACCCCTGGGAGTGAACCCTTGCGGAGGGCGTTGCGCTCGGTCATGACGCAGCGCTGACGCGGGGCGTGTCTGTGGCCTCCGCGCCCGCCGGGCCGGTAACCGCCGCCTGGCGTCCGTTGCGCGGATTGTCGGGTTGGGCACCGGGAACCATTCTGGGAACAAGAATGAACCAGCCCGAACACTCCGCAAGCCCTTGTTCCGCGGGGACATGCGGGAATGTACCGCGAATCCCATCAGGTGCCCGCCGGATATTGCCTTTGAGCGATCACCTGAAAAAGCCGCCAACGGTTCGCCGCGATTCTCCCAAAAAGCAAGAATCTCAATCCACTCCGTGACAATGCCGCTCCGTAACGGTTCCGAAATTTGACTTTGCAGGTACCGGAACGTACTCATGGCTTCCGGGGTTGAGCGCTCCGAGGAGGGCATCGACATGCGTGACGGACGCACGCGAAAGCACGTGAAACCGAGGGCCGGCGGGATCGAGCAGTATCTGGCGGCCCATGAGGTCAAGCTCATGGTCGTTTCCGGTCCCGGAAAGGGCCGCAGCTTCACGATCGATCGCGAATGCATCACGGTGGGTCGCGGACCGGGCGTGGATCTGGTGTTCGACAATCCCGAGATGTCCCGGCAGCACGCCGCCATCGAATTCTCAGGCGGATGCTTTCGCATCCGCGATCTGGGAAGCACCAACGGCATCGTCCTGAACGGCCGCCAGACCCAGGCGGGAGACATCAAGCACGGCTATCGCTTTGAAATCGGCTCACAGGGGTTCCAGTTCGTGGTCGAGAAGCGCGACGAGGAGCCCGACACCTACGAATTGACCGGGGAGATGTGAGCAAGCTTCCCATCCTCCCTTAGCGATCGAGGGCGCGCGATGGGCACCGATCCCGCCAGCCAGCATTCCAGGAGGCTGGGAAGCTTCGAGATCCTCAGAGAGCTCGGCCAGGGGGGGATGGGTGTCGTCTACCTGGCCCGGCAGCCTGCGCTCGATCGCCTCGTCGTCCTGAAGAAGGTCCGCCGGGACATGCTCGAGGATCCGAGCATGGCCGAGCGTTTCCAGCGTGAGGCCCGCGCCGCGGCCGCCGTCCATCATCAGAATGTCGTCGCGGTGTACGACTGTTTCTCCGCGCGTGGCGACGACTACATTGCGCAGGAATTCGTGGATGGCGTGGATCTGCGGGCCGTCCTGGAAAGGGCGCGGCCCCTCGATCCGCGGATCGCGGCCCTGATCGCGCTGGAGGTTGTCCGCGGCCTCGAGGAAATCCACGCGCAGGGGATCGTGCATCGGGATCTCAAGCCCGGCAACATCCTCCTGGGCAGCGGCGGCGAGGTGAAGATCGCCGACTTCGGGATCGCGCTCGAGCACAAGGCGGACGGACTCACGCGTCCGGGCACCATGATGGGCTCCCTGCCGTACATGTCGCCGGAGCAGATGCTCGGCGAGCGTGTCGATCATCGGGGCGATCTCTTCCTGTTCGGAATCCTCTTCCACGAGATGGTCGCGGGAGAATGCCCCTTCCGCGAGTCGAAGGAGGGTTCGCCCGACACGCTCCTGGAGCGGATGCAGAAGGAGTCCTTCGAGTCGCCGCGCAAGCGGGTGCCGAAAGTGCCCCGATACGTCGTGCGGCTGATCCGCTCATGCCTGCGCGCGAAGCCGTCGCGCCGCGTTCAGTCGGCGACGATCGCGAGGCGGCGGCTCGAGCGCTGGGTGGGACACGTGTCCCCGGCCGACTGCCGCAGTGAGATCGCCGCGTTCCTCTGGGAGCGCGACATCCTGGAAGCGTCCGAGGAGCGGACCAAACGGCGGCCGGGGCCGCGCAGAAAGCGTGGAGTGTGGCGGTTGATGGAGCGCCCCCTTGCCGCGCCGGCGGCAGCAGCGGCCCTGCTCGCCATCGTGCTCGGGGCGGGGACGAGCGGCTTCGGCCTCTTCTCGCGCGACGCAAGAGGGTCGACTCCCATCGAGAAGAGCACGGCGGCACCCCCGCGGCAGGACGCGCCCCAAGGGGTGAAAGGAGCTGAGACTCCGTGGCCATATGGGCTGGGCCCTGCGCCAACGGGCGTAAAACGGCCGGAGCGGCGGCGCGCGGCGACACGCACGCTGGAGACTCCTGCGAAGCCGGCGGTCCCCATCGAGCCCGCGCGGGTCCGCTTCGTTGCCTCCCCCTGGGCCGAGGTTCTCGCCGATGACGGGACGCGCTTCTTCACTCCTCGCGCCGAGCCGGTGGCCATGGATCCGGGGCGGCACCGGATCACCTTCGTTCATCCGCGCTTCGGGAAGGCCGAATACACCATCGATCTGGAGAGCGGCGAGGAGCTGACTCTCAGCCACGTCTTCGAGGAGGCGCACCGGCCATGAGAATGAAACCGCACAGGCTGGCGGTCGCCGCGCTCGCCATGTGTCTTGCGACCATCCGCGGTGCGAGCGGGGGAGAGAAGGTTCACTCGGTGAGCTCCGGGGACTCGGCGTCGTCGATTGCCGCGAAGTACTACGGCGACGTTGCCCTGGGGGATTTCCTGCTCCTCTACAACGGAAGGACCGGCACCGTGATCCACGCGGGAGAGAAGCTGAAGGTCCCGTACTGCGACGTACACCGCGTCGGAAAAGGCGATACCTGGTCGAGTCTGGCGACGAAGCATCTGGAGAAGACCCAGGCGCATCCGGTGGTCGCGGCGCTCAACGGATTCGCGGCAGGCGCCGCGCTTCCCGCAGGTGAGTCGATCGTGATCCCCGTGGTGCTTTCCTATCAGCTTGGGCGGGGCGAGGCGTTGGCTTCGATCGCCGAACGCTTCTACGGCGACCCGGACCGCGCCGATCTGCTCCAGGTGTTCAACGACGTGGGCGATCCGCGACGGCTCTCCGTGGGCGAGACCGTGAAGGTCCCGCTGGTCTCCATTCGCCTGCGCAAGAGCGCGGCGGCGGATCTGCCGCAAAAGAAGCCGGCGCCCGTGCGCGTGCCCCAGGCCACCGCGGCTCAGGATCCCGTCAAGACCGCCGCGGCCCCGAAGGATTCTGCTCCGAAGCCCGCGACGGTCAAAGCCCCGGATGTGCGAAAGGACTCGGCGTCGAAGCCGGCCGCCGGCAAGAGCGCCGATGCCCGGAAGGATCCCGCGCCGAAATCCGCGCCAGACAAGGCAATGACTGTCCCGAAGGATCCCGCACCGAAGACTGCGCCAGCCAAGGCGGTGACTATCCCGAAGGGTTCCGCACCGAAGACTGAGACGGTCAAAGCCGCGGATGTCCCGAAGGATCCCGCACCGAAGACTGAGACGGTCAAAGCCGTGGATGTCCCGAAGGATCCCGCACCGAAGACTGAGACGGTCAAAGCCGCGGATGTCCCGAAGGATCCCGCGCCGAAGACTGAGACGGTCAAAGCCGCGGATGTGCCGAAAGATTCCGCGCCGAAGACTGAGACGGCCAACGCCGCGGATGTCCCGAAGGATCCCGCACCGAAGCCCGCCGCCGACGCCCCGAAGGATCGTCCATCGGAACCGGCGGCGAAGACTCCCGATCCCCCGAAAGATGTCCCGCAACCCGAGCCCACGGTGAGCCAGTCGTCCCGTTTCGACAAGCAGATTCGTGACGCCGCGCAGGTCTATGCCGAGGGTGACTATCTGCGCGCAAGGCGGCAGCTGGAGTCCCTGCGCGACAGGGCCCAGTCGGGCGGAACAGACAAGGAGAAAGCGGAGATCGCGCGCCTGCTGGCGTATGTCTACGTCGCCTTCGACATGCACGCCGAGGCGTGTGCCGCCTTCGGTGCAGCGGCCGCGTTCCCGGTGGGCACGACCCTCGACCCGGACCTGGTCTCCCCCAAGATCCGCGACACCCTCTCCCGCTGCCCGGGCCGGAAGGGGTAGGGTTAGTCGGTCGTCGCTGCCACGGTGAACGGCAGCGCGATAGGCCCGGGTTCGACGGCGCCCCGCATCGTGCTGGCGCCAGGCTCCGCATCGAAGAGCCTGAAGGGGCTGTTCCCCGCGAGATCCTCGAGAGTCGGATCGATCACGACCTTGTAGGGGCCCTGCTGCCAGGGCTCGTCGGGAGTGAAGCTCCAGCGCGTCTCACCCGAGGAGAGTCTTGCCTCGCCGCGCACGAAGTCGCCCTGTCGATTCTGCACGCCGACCATGCGGAGCATGAGCGCGTAGTCCATCGGCTCGGGGAGCTCGAGGACCACCGGTGAGCGCGAGTCTGCCGGGGACGTGAGGCGCCACGCGGTGGGATCGGGCGAAGTCCTGTCCGCGGCTCCGACCCGGTAGCTCGTGTGAAAGGGCTCCTTGAGGGGAAACCCCTGCGCATCGAGGAGCGAGCCGCTCACCTCCAGCCTGTAGTGCTTTCCCTGGCGCAGCGGCGGTCCCATCGTCTCGTGGGGCTCCACGCCGCGCTTAATGCGCCCCGGATGGCAGAGAAGCGTCAGGCGCCGGTGGTCCCGATCCCAGAGGCCCCCCGGCACTTCGACGAAGGTCAGCTCCACCGGCGCGCCCTCATCGAGGAGCCGCACCATCCCCGCGACGGGCTGCTCGCGCATGGGCGCGGAGAAATGGACGTAGAGACGCAGCAGATTCTCGGGGATCACCTCCGCGCTCGGATAGACGGCCTCCACGTACGCGGAAGGCTCGACGTCGGGCTCCGGCATCGAGAAGGTAAGCTCGATGGCGGGGAGGGATGCGCGGCCGCCGCCGGTGAGTGCGGCGAAGAACGACACATCGAAACGCGCGCAGAAGCGGATCCCGGTCGCCAGCGGGAATTGGGGAGTGAAGCGGATCCCCTCCGCCTCGATCGACCATCTCCCCAGGATCGGGAGAGCCGTCGGGTCTTGCGGCGGCGTCTCTCCGGTGAAGACAGGCAGAAGCGCGCTCCACGCGACAGCGTCGGGAGAGCGCCGCGCGAGCGCCGCCAGAGCCTCCGGATCGAGGCCCGTCACCAAGACCGTCCCGAAGTCAGGCCGGTTCGGGTCGTCCTGGAATTGCAGCCGGGCCTGCGCAACGACGCCCTGCTGCGATCGCGCCTGTGCGCCCCACGGCGCGCAGGCGAGCCAGGAGAAGAGAGCGGCTGCGATCAGCACCCTGTCAAGCCTGCCCCGCGGATGCCGGAATCGCATGGCAACGGCGAACGCTCTAGAACCGCCTGACGTCGAAGGAGACCACATCCACCGTGCCGCTGGGGAGACGCTGGAGTCCCAGGATGAACTTCTCGTTGAGCGTGTCCATCTGGAGGATGCCCGTCCCGGAGCGCGGCTCCCACTTCACGCCGGCGAGGTATCCCTTCACCTCCGTCGTGATTGCACCCTCGTAGCGCGCGATGTCCGCCGGGTCGACGATCATGAAGGGGAGGTTGCTGTTCGCGATGAGCAGCTTCTCCGCGCCGTCCTTCTTGTAGACGACCATGTCGAGCGGGTAGTTCCCCGCGCCGAACTCGCCGACGGTGCGCCCCTTCAGGTGCGCGCCGTTCTTCATGTCGGACATCTTGAAGGTCACGAGCGGCGTGCAGAGATAGGCCGCCAGTAGCTGCTTCTCTCCGTTGAGCTGGTAGGGGAGAAAGGCCTGGATCGGCGCCTGGGTCTCGAACTTCCCGTGTGCTCCGTGGTAGATCTCCAGCGTCGTCGCGGCCACGTCGCTCTTGAAGGGGAAGGGCATCGTCCAGAGCGTGGCGGCGAACTCCTCGTTGGAGAGCCCGGCGACGTAGAGCGTGCCGTCGCTCCAGACCACATCGGTGATCGTCTCGGTGCGCAGGCTGACGTCCTTCATCCACGGGTGGATCTTTTCTCCGCTGACCGGGTTGGGGATCTCCTTGCGGGCATGGGGGACGTTCTCCAGCGAGACGACGTCGATCGCCCCGCCATCCACCGCGAGCTTCACGAGGATGAGCGCGTCGGTCACGTGATTCGGGAGCTTCCAACGCAGATCCCATTTGCCGCGACCGCGCGACACGGCCATGTAGACGTTCTGGGAGATGGGGTTCACGGCCATGTCGTGGATCATGATCTCCGCGGGGCTGGTGCCGAGCCGCGCGGCGATCTTCCCCTCCAGGTCGGCCAGCTCGAATTCCTCGCTCTTGCCGCGGGGCTTCCGGTCGTTGGTGTCCACGGCGAAGACGGCTCCGCCCTTCCCGTCGCCGATGAAGAGGATGCCGTCGGGACCGAACGTGAGGGCGCTCATGGAGCGAATCTGCGGCGCGCCGCGGGTGAGCCCAGAGGTCTCGGCGCGGATGGAGCTCGCGGCGGCCGCATGGAGGCAGAGGATGACGAGCAGAGCGATCAGAATCCGCGCGGGTCTCTTCATGACGACGTTCTCCCATGAGTGGCCGGGGTGTGGCGACGCCACCCGCCGAGGGCGTTGCGCGCCAGGCCACCATGATATGCCCGACCTTCTTCCTCGTTGTAAAAACTCTGTAAGTTCAGGAGCGGTTGACAATGCCCCGGCCGCTCCGTAGGCTCGCACGCATGAACCGGGATGCCGTCAGCGGACTCCTTCTCATCGTTGGTGGCGTGGCCGTCATCGTCCTGATGGGGCTTCATCCCACGGGGCATGGACTCATGAACGAGCAGACCTTCGACCGCACGGCCCTCCTCAACATGCTCGTTCATGCCGTGGCGATCGCCGCCACCCCCGTCCTGTTTCTGGGTCTGCTTGGCGCCGCGCGCCGGCTGGGGAATTCCGACCTGGCGATCGCCGCGCTGGTCGCCTTCGGTTTTGGCGGCGTGGCCGTCGTGGAAGCCGCGCTGGCGAGCGGCTTCATCTTTCCCGGGGTCATCCAGCGGATCGAGAGTGCTCAGGGATCGGATGTCCCCCATGCGTTCCTCGTCTACACCGGTCTCTGGAATCAGGCGCACGCCAAGGTGCAGGTGGTCGCCTGGTCGATCGGCACCTTGCTGCTCGCGGCCGCAATCCTGAGGAACCGCTCGCGGCTTCCTTTCGCGGCGGCGATGGGGGTCGCGGGGGTCGCCTTCGCCATCGTGGTCCTGTTTCTCTTTCTCTCAGGACACGTGCGCATGGACCTCCACGGAGCCCGCATCATTTATTTCGCGCAGGCGGGGTGGCTGGCCTGGCTCGGGCTCGCGCTCAGTCTCGCGGGACGGCAATCCCCGGCCACATCACAATGATGAAGACCCGGCCCCGGTCTGCTTGCCGCCTGACCGCGTGGCCGGGGCCCTTCTCCGGTCCTGTGTCCTCGGCTGGGTGACCGTCCCGTCGTCGCAGGGGACGTAGGGCACGTCGAAGGTGGCCTGATTCCCCGCAGCGTCGGCTCCTGCGAGGTGCAGCGTCAGGGATGGACCCGTGATCTCTGTCACATCGCCCCTCTTTCCCGTCCCGAGGTCGCATTTTTTCTTCTGGTCGAACTCGATGACGCTGCCGGTTGTCGCCGGGACCGAGGGGCAGGTTCCCGGGAGCAGCATCCCTTCAACCGTTGGTGGCGCAGGATCGCACGCATCGCTCGCAGCGAACTCAACGACGAGCAACTCCTTTCCTTTGCCGTCGCCGGTGCCACCATCGCCGTGGTCGAACCGCGGGTCCCCCCAGTGGGGGAAGTCACTGGTCAGCGCGAAGCTTCCCGTCAGGGTCGGCGCCGTGGTGTCGGAGACCGTGATCGACACGCTGTCGGCCTCGGACTCGAGGCTCCCGTCGGAGACCACCAGCGTGATCTCGGTGACGCCCAGGGGGAGCGTCACGACCGGCGCGACCCCCTCGACGACGCCGCCCCCCTCCGGGAAGGAGCCGGTCCACTTGTAGGTGATCTCGTCATCGTCGGAATCCGACGATGACGATCCGTCGAGCGTCACGGCCGTTCCATCCGGCGCTCCGCATTCGATGGTCTGGTCGGCTCCGGCGTTGGCCACCGGGGGCCGATTGAACTGATTGAGCAGGACGGAGATCGAATCGTCGTCTGTGTTCCCGACGATGACGTCCGGGAAGTCGTCGCCGTTGACGTCGGTCGCGAGCACGATGAACGGCTCGAGATCGACCAGAATTGCCTGCGCCATCATGAAGGTGGCATCACCGATTCCGAGCAGGATCGTCACCGATCCGATGTCCGCGGTCGCGAGGTCGAGCGTCCCATTGCGGTCGAAGTCGGCGAGAGCCACAGAGAACGGGCCTGAGCCGACGGCATGGGCCACGGCGCCCTGGAACGTGCCGTCGCCGTTGCCCAGCAGAACGCTCACGTCGTCCGATGAGACGTTCGCCGTCACGATGTCGGGCAGCGTGTCGCCGTTCAGGTCTCCCGATGCGATCGCCACGGGATCCGTCCCCACGGGAAACGGACCCGTGTCCGCGCCAAAGGTGCCGTCGCCGGCGCCAAGCAGGACCGAGACCGTCGCGTCACCCACGTTGACGACTGAGATGTCAAGATGGTCGTCGCCGTTGTAGTCTCCCTGCGCGAGCCCGAACGGAAAAATGCCGACCGGGAAGAAGATCTCGGTCTGGAAAGAGCCGTCGCCGGTGCCGAGGAGGATCGACACGTCGTCGAAGAAGGCGTTGGCGGTGGCGACGTCGGTGAAGCCGTCCTCGTTGTAGTCCCCGGCGAGAATCGCGATCGGGACGGCGCCCACGCCGAAGAAGACTTCGTCCTGGAAGGTGCCGTCGCCGTTTCCAAGGAGCAGCGACACGTCGTCGCTGGCGCTGTTGGCGGTGACGATGTCCAGATGCTCGTCGCCGTTGAAGTGTCCCACGGTGACGGAGGAGGGCTCGAACCCGACGGCCTTGAACGCCGCCGCCCCGAAGGCGCCCCCCCCGGTGCCGAGCAGCGTGGCGACGTTGTCTGACAATGAGTTCGACGTGGCGAGATCCTGGTTGTCATCGTGGTTGAAATCCCCCGCGGTCAGGCCCGTTGGGCTCGTGCCGACGGCATAGGTCACGGGGGAAGCGAAGGGGGGCGCGAGGGGGGCGGGGAGGGCCATCGTCGCGATCCCGTGAGCCGCGGGAGCCGAGCTGACCCAGCCCTCGGGGGCGGAGCTGGCATCGCCTGAGCCTGTCGAGAGATCCGCCGTCGCAAGGGCCACCGCCAGCGCGAATGCCAGGACCGCAGGAAGCGCGGTGCGCGCGACACGAATGCTCACAGGTATCACACCTCTATGGGGGGAAAGACGCCGGAATATACCGCTATTCGCTCGATCAGGCATCGCCGCATGGGGCGAAATCCAGGTAGAATCGGGCGGTTCGGGGGGGCGAGGGGGTAAGTGACTGATACCGATGCGCTGATCGTCGGTGCCGGGCCTGCGGGGCTGGCGGCCGCGCAGGCGCTGACCCGCGCCGGGACGGGCGCTGTCATTCTTGAGCAGGGAGCGGGGCCGGGGGCGTCGTGGCGGGACCTGTACGACAGCCTCCGCCTTCACACGGGCAAGCATCTCTCGGCCCTGCGTGGGCTCAGCTTCAAGCGAAGCACGCCCCTGTTCCCGTCGAAGCAGGACTTCATCGATTACCTCGAGACCTACGCCGAGACGCACCAGATCCCCGTACGTTTCGGCTGCCAGGTTCAGGAGGCCATCCATGAAAAGGGCCTCTGGGCGCTCCGGACTTCGCAGGGGACGATGACGGCACGACGGCTCGTCCTCGCCGCGGGCATCATCAGCCGGCCGTTCACCCCGTCCTGGGAGGGTTGCGAGAAGTACAAGGGCACGCTGATCCACAGCATCCTTTATAGAAATCCATCCCGCTGGAAGGATCAGCGTGTCCTGGTGGTGGGGACCGGGAACTCGGGCGCCGAGATCGCGGCGGAGCTGGCGCGCGCCGGCATCAGGACAGGCGTGGCGGTGCGCAGTGGGGCGCATGTCATGCCATTGCGTCTGCTGGGGCTGCCGATCCAGTACTGGTCGCACGCCATCGAGCGCATGCCGCGCCCCGCGCGCGAGTTGCTGGCCCGCATCACGGCACGGGCCGGCCGGCTCGTCCGGGGACGTCCCGTCATTCCCCTGCCGCCATGGTCGCCCCTGGATCGTCCGCCGATCATCGGATACGGGCTTCCCGACGCCATCCGCGATGGACGCGTTGGGCTTCATCCCGGAATCCTGCGGTTCGACGACTGGTCGGTGACGTTCACCGATGGCACGGAGGAGCGATTCGATGCGGTGATCGCGGCCACGGGGTTCCTCGCGGCCATCGAGTTCCTGCGAGGTCGTTTCGCGACGGACAGGAGGGGATTCCCCATCGCCAATGGCGTCCGATGCGTCGACCTCCCGTCGTGCTACGTGATCGGTCACCGCTATGCGGCCGTCGGCGCTCTTGCGAACATCAGGCGCGACGCCGGGCTCCTGGCGCAGGTGGTGCGCTCGGGGCTGTGAAGGAGCGCCCTCACCTCGACCGGAGCTGCTCCACGCCGGGGAAGGTCGCGACCAGATAGAGGAAGGCGGCCAGCACCAGGTGGAACCAGATGGGGATCGTCCCTTTGAACCAGCGCCGTTCGGCATGGCGCGCCATCGTCAGGATGTAGCGCAGGGCCATGCCGCCGGCGTAGACGACCGCGAACCACCGGATGACGAGCGCCGCGCGGTCGTCACGCACGATCATCCACCCCTCACCGCGGCTGTGGTCGTAGGCGACCATCGTCATGACCATGATGATGAGGACCTGCGAGGCCAGGAGCCACGGGTAGGGAAGGAGCCCCGAGTACCAGTCTTCCCAGGGAGGGAGGCCGCGGGGACGGTAGAGCCCGACGTACACCTGCCCCAGCACGCGGGCGACGAAGAGGATCAGGCAGAGCCATAGCGCGATGCGACAGGCGAGGATCTCGGTCACATCAAGATGATGCGCGGTGCGTCCCGGTGCGATCAAGGGGGTCTGATCAGGCCCCTGGACGCCCGCAACCCCCTAGGTGATGCCACCGGCGGAGGCAAACGCGACCAGGGGAGCCTTTCCTGTTCGATGCCTTGCCAGACAGGGTTTTCAAGCCGGTTCCGGTGAGACGATTCCGTTGCCACGCCCCGATCCGGGGCATAGCTTCTCCCTCCTGGTTGCGCCGCGCGCGACCGCTTCTGGAGGTCTATCCGTCGTGTTCTTCTGGGAACAGGCGATCACCGGTTTCCTCGATGGGATCGGTCTGAGAAGCATCAAGAGCAAGATCATCGCCTTCGCCCTCTTCGCCACACTTCTCCCCTCGGTGACCATGGGGTGGATCTCCTACAGGAACAACAGGCAGGCGGTCGACGAGAAGATCGCCCAGGAGCTCAACAGCCTCACGTCCCACGCATCGCGCGAGGTGGAGCTGTGGCTCAACGAGCGGCACTACGAGATGCGCGTCCTGTCGAGCTCCTATGAGGTTTCGGAGAATCTCGCGAGGCTGTCGAGCTCCGCCGCATCCGGCCCGTCGAAAGCGGATCCGCTGCGGCGGCTCCAGGAGTACCTCGGATCGGTCGGCGAGAAGTTCGCGGACTACGAAGAGCTCGCCGTGATGAATGCGGCGGGGAAGGTCGTGGCGAGCAGCCGGAAGCCGGCCCGCGACGGCGGCCCGGCGGCGGACTGGCTCGCCCATGTCGCGCCGGACGGGAAGGCGATCGGGAATGCCTACTGGGACAAGACGCTGAACGCCGCGGTCATGGTCTTCGCGCAGCCCGTCACCACGGCCTCGGGAACCCTTCTCGGGACGATGGGCGCGAAGCTCAACTTCAGCGGGATCGACGGGATCCTGAGCACCTATGCCAACGATTCGTCCCGCCAGCTCTACATCATGACCAGAGCGGGGGAGATCCTGATCGGCACCAGGGGTGGCGAGATCCCCTTCAAGAGCCTGAAGCTCCCCGCCGGTGTTGTGGGGCGGTTGTTCGACCAGAAAGACGTGCCGCTCGAGTACGACGACGCGCGGGGGACCGAGGTTCTCGGCGCTCTGCTCGCGGTTCCCGACGTGGAGTGGGGGGTGGTGGCGCAGAAGGACCGGGCCATGGCCTACGCCGCGATCGACGAGCTTCGCAACACGACGCTCGCCCTGATCGGCGCCGTTCTGCTGCTGATCGGCCTCGCAGGGTACGTGCTTGGGCTCACGATCGTCGCACCGCTGGGCCGCCTCACGCGCGGGGCCACGCGGATCGCCGGCGGCGACCTGGAGGTCAGCCTCCCGCACTACGGCCACAGTGAAGTGGGTTACTTGACCGGGGTCTTCAACGAGATGGTGGAGCGCCTGCGCTCCTTCCGCGACGAGAACGCGGCGATCAATCGGGAGCTTCGCGAGCGCGCCGACGAGCTGAGGGCGCAGTCGATGATCGATAGCCTGACCGGCCTCTACAACCGGACCCAGCTCTCCGAGCTGCTCGCCAAGGAGCAGGCGCGCTCGAATCGGCGCAAGCACTCGTACTCAATCCTGATGATCGACATCGACTACTTCAAGCGATTCAACGACACCCATGGCCATCAGGCCGGAGACGAGCTGCTGAAGAGCGTCGCAGGAGTCTTCCGGTCCTTCGTTCGATCCTGCGATGTGGCGGCGCGCTACGGTGGCGAGGAGTTCCTGATCATGCTCACCGAGACGGGCTCCTCTGAGGCGCTCTCCTGCGCCGAGAAGATCCGGGCGAAGGTCTCGGAGCTGCGTGCGCGAAACGCAGGGTCGATCACGGTCAGCATCGGTGTCGCATCGTTCCCCGAGAACGGCGCGGACGTGGAGGCGGTCATCCACCAGGCGGACGCCGCGCTCTACCGGTGCAAGCGAGGGGGGAGGAACCGCGTTCTCGGTGCGGCCAGCTCCCAGGCTCAGACCACGCCGATCGAGTCGTAGATCGGATCAGGAAATGCTGACCAGGTGGAGCTTGAGCCACCCGCTCAGGCCGTCCTTCCCCTCGACCCTGATCCAGAGCCCCTTGGACGAGAGCCCCTTGATCGCCGTCCCCGGCTCGAGAACGGCAAGCACCTTGAAGTCCTGGCCCGGGCCTTCCCGCAGGTTGCTCTTGGTGTTGACGACCATGGGGAGGGGGACGGCGAACGGCTTCTCCCCCTCCAGATCGTCCGTCACGGGGAGATCGCCGGGCTCCATCGATCCGAGCTTGATCTGATTCTTGGCCTGCTCGATCAGGTAGAGAGCTCCGCCGAAGTTCTGCCGGCCGAATTCCTCGGCAGCCCGTTTCACGAGCGCCTCCGCCTTGGCGAGCTCCGGCCGGGTCCCCGTGGACTCGTCGTCGTGGAATGACTTCAGGGCGATCTCGGCCTCCGCGATTTCGGCGGCGGCCTCGGCCCTGGTATCCAGACTCCTGTGCTTCGCCTTGAGACGGACGACTTCCTGGACCGCCTCGTCCATCGAGCGCTGCTGCGTCGTCAGGCGCGACTCGAGCTGCATGATCTGCGCCTCTTTCTCGAGGAGCTGGAGGCGCACCGAGCTCTTCTCCTCCTCGAGGCGGCTGATGGTCTCGTTCAGGCGGGCGATCTCGTTCGTCTGACCCTGGGCCACCGGTTGCTCGGCGGAAGCCTGCTGCTTCGCGGCCTTCCTGGGGACGGCGGGCTCCTTACTGAAGTGCTTGAAGCAGGATGATCCCGTGAGGACGACCAGAACGGCCAGCAGAATGGGCAGACGATGGAACCGACTGGTACGTCGGGGTCGCTGATGGGTCACGGGCGGCCTCCTGGTGGCGCAAAACCTAGGCTCCTGCCATTTCCCGCGCAAGCCCGCTCCAGACACGCCGTTTGGCGCGGCGGGTCACCGCACCGTGCCGCGGCGGAAGGCCACGAGGCTCGCCAGGAAGATGGCGCCCCCGAATCCCGCCAGCGCCAGCGCCTGCGGCCAGAGGATCATCATGCCGACACCCTTCAGGAGGATGCCCCTGATGATGACGAGGAAGTAGCGCAAGGGCATCACGTAGGTCAGCACCTGGATCGCCGCGGGCATGTTCTCGATGGGAAAGATGAACCCGGAGAGAAGCATGTTGGGAGTGACGAACGCCATGCAGGTCAGCATCGCCTGCTGCTGGCTGCGCGAGATGCTCGCCGCGAAGAGTCCCGCGCCGAGGGTGCTGAGCAGGAAGAGCCCCGACAGCGCATAGAGGAGCGGGACGCTGCCGCGCATGGGCACGCCGAACCAGAACCGGCCGACCGCCAGCACCACCGCGACGTTGAACAGGCCCAGCAGCACGTAGGGGATCAGCTTCCCCACGAGGAACTCGGAGCCGGTGACCGGGGTGACGAGGATCTGCTCGATGGTGCCGATCTCCTTCTCGCGCGTCACCGCCAGCGACGTGAGCAGCATCGTGGTGACGAGGAGGATCAGACCGATCACCCCCGGCACCATGTAGTGGCTGCTCTGCATCGCCTCGTTGTAACGCACGCGCATCTCGGCTTCGAGGGGCGGTGAGCCTCTCGCACCCAGGGTTTCCCGGGACAGGCGGGTCACGGCCACCTCGATCGCCTGGTTGAGCACCACCCCCGAGAGATGGCCGATCGCCGTCGTCGCTTCGTTGCTGTTGCTGCCGTCCACCATCGCCTGCAGGGTTGCCGGGGTCCTGCCGTCGAGCTTGCCGCCGAAATCCGCCGGGATCACGAGAGCCACGAGGGCCGTCCCTTCGTCCAGCCGCGAGACCGCCTCCGCGGGCCGCGCCGCGCGGCCGACTTCGCTGAAGTATCCCGACTCGAGCACCTTCCGGATCAGCGCGCGGCTGTGCGCCGAGTCGTCGAGGTCGCACACGACGGTGGGGATGTTGCGCGCGTCGAGGGTGGCCGCGTAGCCGAGCAGGACGAGCTGCAGGATGGGGGCGACGAGGGTCAGCCGCAGGGCCACCGGATCGCGCCGGAGTTGGAGGAACTCCTTGCGGATCATGCACAGGACCCGCTGCGCGTTCATCGGAACGCCCTTCGGATCGCGATCAGGCCGATGGCGCCGATGGCGGCCGCGTAGATCCCCAGGGCAGCGAAGGAACCGGACAGCTCCGCCATGCCGACCCCTTTCTGGAGGGTCCCGCGCAGCACGGTGACGTAGTAACGGGCGGGGATGAGCCAGGTCACCGCCTGGAGCCATGACGGCATGTTGCGGATCGGGAACATGTAGTCCGAGAGATAGAACACGGGCAGGACCGAGCCGAGGAACGCCGCCGTCTGCGCGCCGCTCTGCGATCGGGTGATCGCGGAGATGGTGAGCCCCACGCCGAGCGCCGCGACGAGAAAGAGCGCCGTGCCGGCCGTGAAGATCCAGAGGCTGCCGCGCACGGGCACCCCCATCAGGAAGCGTCCCACCCCCAGGGCGATCCAGGCATTGGCGAACGCGACGACCGCGTAGGGGAGCGTCTTGCCCACGAGGATCTCCCAGGCGCGCAGCGGCGTCGTGCGCAGCTGATCGAAAGTGCCGAGGTCGCGCTCGCGGGCGATGGCCAGGGAGGTCTGGAGGACTCCGAGCATCGTGAGGAGCACGCCGATCAGGCCGGGGACCATGAAGTTGCGGCTCTTGAGCTCCGGGTTGTAGAGCACGCGCGGCCTGAAGTCGATCGGGAGCCCGCTCCAGAGACCGGCGTCCGGATCCGATCGCGCACGCGCGGCGATCAAATCCCCGTTGAACTCCTGGACGATTCTTCGCACATGTCCTTGAATCACCGCGGACACCGCGGAGTCGCTGCCGTCGATCAGGATCTGGACGGCGGTCGGCTCGCGCCGCGCCAGGTCCCGCCCGAGACCCGCGGGGAGGATCAACACGACCGAGGCCTTCCCCGCGTCGAGGACGGCCTCGGCGGCGGCCTGGGACGCGGGGCGCCCGACCTCGCGGAAGTAACCGGAGGAGACGAAGGCGCGCACCAGCGCGCGGCTGGCGCTCGAACCGTCCCGGTCCCAGACGGCCGTCCTGATCTCACGGATGTCGAACGAGACGGCGAAGCCGAACAGCAGCAGCAGGGCGAGTGGCACGCCGATGCTGAGGATGATCGTCCTGCGGTCGCGCGTCATCTGCCGGAGCTCCTTGCGGAGAAGCGCCCGCAGGCGGTGATGGGACACTATGACCTCCGCGTCAGCTTCACGAAGACGTCCTCGATGGACGGGGGGATCGTGCGCGCGTCCGCCAGTGACACGCCCGAGGCGGCGAGGCGCGCGCGGATCTCGGGGAGCGCGGTCGATGCTCCCGGGACGACGGCGTGGACGTCGTTGCCGTAGATGCTGACGTCCTGGATCAGGTCCATCGACTTCAGCGTCCGGTAGATGGCGTACAGGTCGGGACCCGAGAGGCTCAGGACCTCCGCCTCCATGCGCCGGGCCTTCAGCTCCGCGGGAGTTCCGAGCGCCACGAGCCGGCCCGCATGGATGAACCCGATCCGGTTGCAGCGCTCGGCCTCCTCCATGTAATGCGTCGTTACGAAGAGCGTGTAACCGCGCCCCTGAAGAGAGTAGGCGAGATCCCAGATCTCGCGGCGCGAGACCGGGTCGACGCCCGCCGTCGGCTCGTCGAGAAAGAGGATGGAAGGGGAGTGGACGAGCGCCGTCGCCAGCGCCAGGCGCTGCTTCCAGCCGCCGCTCAAGGTTCCCGCGAGCTGAGAGGCGCGATCGTCGAGGCCGATCTCCGCCATGACCTCATCGCAGCGCCGCAGGACCTGCCGGCGGTCGGAGAGATAGACGCCGCCGAAGAACTCGATGTTCTCCCGCACCGTCAGATCGGCGTAGAGGCCGAACTTCTGGGACATGTAGCCGATGGCCTGCTTGAGGCTTCGCGACTCCGCCGCGACGTCGAACCCCGCCACGCGGGCGCTCCCCGCGCTGGGGGGGAGCAGCCCGCAGAGCATTCTCACCACCGTGGTCTTGCCGGCGCCATTGGGCCCGAGGAACCCGAAGATCTCCCCGGGCTCAACCGTTAGATCGAGGTTGTCCACGGCGACGAGGCTGCCGAACCGGCGCGTCAGCCCCACAGCTTCGATTCCCTTGTGATCCGTTGCGGCTCTTTCCATCGGCGCAGGCCGGCCTCAGGGCGCGACAGCATCCCTCAGGACGACGTCCGCGGGGATCCCGACTTTCAGCGTGCCGTCGGGGTTGGGCACGGAAACCTTCACTCCGAAGACGAGCTGGACCCTGTCCTCCCGTGTCTGGACGTTGCGCGGCGTGAACTCCGCCTGGGGAGAGATGTACGCCACCGTTCCGGGGAAGCTCCGATCCGGGGCGCCGTCGATGCGGACGTCCACAGCTTCTCCAATCGTCACGCGCGGCAGGTCCACCTCGCTGAGGTAGACCCACGTGTAGAGGTTCTTCAGATCGGCGACGGAGACGATGGGAGACCCCGCGCGCGCATACTCTCCTGCTTCGAGGATCTTCTCGGTGACGGTGCCGGCGATCGGCGCGCGGACGGTGGTCCGGTCGAGGTCGAGCCGGCGCTGCGCGAGGAGGGCTTCGAGGCGCGCGACCTCGGCGCGGGCCTGCGCGACCTCCTCCTTCCGGAAGCCACCGGTCAGCAGGTCCAGCCTCGCCGTCGCGGCGGCGAGCCTTGCTTTGGCGACGTCGACGTCCCGGCGCGCGCGGTCGAGGTCCTCCGCCGTGGCGATCCTGCCGTCCACGAGAATCTCGATCCGCCGGAGCTGCGTTCTGGCCAGCTCGACCTGGGCCCGCGCCTCGTCCTCTTCGCGCGCGGCGGCGGTGATCTCCTCTTTGCGGTAACCGGCCGTCAGCAGATCGAGGCGGGCGCCGGCTTCGGACAGGGCCGCCTCAGTCTCCCTCGCGGCGTTGAGGTACGGCTCCGGGTCGATCGTGGCGACGACGTCGCCGGCGCCTACATTGACCCCCTCGTCGACCGGGCGCGACAGGATCCTGCCGCTCACGTCCGAGACGACGTCCACCTCCACGGCCTCGATCGTGCCCGAGTAAAGGGGGCGCTGACCGCCCGGGATCTCACATCCGGTCAGAACCGTCAGGAGGGCGGCGAGCGGAAAATAGGCGTGGCGCTGCATCCGCCGTGGATGGTATTGGCGCCCCCGCAAGTGTGTCAATCACCGCGGGCAGAGTTCGAAGACGAAGCCGACAACTGGAACCGGCGAGACGTTCGAGACTTCCCAGGGCACGGCTCGTCGTCGCTCGCGTGGCATTCGGGGGTATCAGGCGACGAATGGCCCGATTCTCTCGATCGCCTTGAATCGGCCTGCGGGCGGCCCTAGTTTCCACACGTATCTCATTGTTCACTCTTCAAGGAAGGTGCCGCATGCCGGGCGTGGTGCTTCAGGAAGACATCGCTGGACGTGAGAGAAGCGGCGAGCGTGGCACGAGCTTCGCGGAGCTCATGGTGTTCCTTGCGCTCACCGGCATCCTCCTGGCCATGACGGCGAACTACGCGGTCGCGTGGATCAGTCGCGAGGATCTCCGCCACGCGGTCTCCGAGATCCGTACAGAGCTCCAGGCGGCGCGCACGTTTGCCATCAGCCGTAATCGCGCCTGCCGCTTCCAGATCAACACGTTGACCCGCCAGATCCAGGTCTACGACCTGGTCGATCCGGCCAACAACGCGGACGACATCCTGCTGGAAACGAAGCGTCTCCCGGATGCGGTCTTCTTCCAGCGGCCCGACACAGGCAGCGCAGTCACGCTTCCGCTGCTCGCCGGCACGACCTACCAGGCCACTTTCGAATCGCATGGAGGCGTCTCCTCCAGCGTGGGAGTCGTTCACATGCGCGGCGGCGACCGATACGGCAGAGTGACGTTGCACGCCGCAGGAGGCGTGAAGATCGAACGGTGGATCTCGTCCGCCTGGGAGGTTGGCACATGAGACAGAAGCGCTCATCGGGTTTCACACTGCCGGAGGTGAGCATCGCGCTGTTCATCGTGGGCGTCGGCCTGCTGGCGCTGGCCCCCCTTTTCATCCAGGGAGCCAGGGTCACTGCCTCCTCCATGGACATGAGCATCACGGCGGCGGCCGCGGTCGAGAGGCTTGAACTGCTGCGCGCGACGGGATTCAATTCTCTGCCCGCCGGCGGGAGCGTCACCTCCAATGTCACGGGCTTCTTCGACACCTCGGATCCGGACGTCACGATCCGATGGTCGATCACCGACAACGCTTCACCGGCGACCCTCAAGACGATCGCCATCCGGGCGATAGCGACCGACAGCCCGATGGGGCTCCCGAAGCAGACCGATCTGGTCACCGTGAGGTCGCGATGAGCGCCCCACGCGTGCAGCGCGGCTTCACCCTGGCGGAAATCCTCGTGAGCATGACCCTGATGATGGTCGCATTCTCCGCGGCCGCGCCGCTTGTGATCCAGAACGCGCAGATCAACAAAGCGCAGCAGATGGCGATGGCCTCTCTGAGCGACGCCAGGGGCTCCCTGAACCTGATCGTGAACACTCTGCGCACGACGGGGTGGGATCCCAGGAACCTCGGTTTTGCGCCGCTGGCGCTCGATCCGGACCCGAACACGGACAACTTCATCACCGTGTTCGCCGATCTCACGGGGGACAACGACATTCTGGACGACGGCGAGGCGGTGACCATCCGCCACACGAGCAACAGGCTCGAGTGGCGGCGCTTCTCCGATCCCAACCAGCCCTTTGTCGTGCTGGCGGAGAACGTGACCAACGACGAGGACGGGAACGGGACGGCTGAGCCGATGTTCACTCCCGACTCGGCGACCAACCCGCAGCGCATCACGGTCAAGATTACGACGCGAAGTGCCCAACGCGACCCGCGCACGATGCAATACCTGCGTTTCACCGTGCGGAGCGACGTCTACCTGAGAGGCGGGCTATGAAGGACCTAAACCTGAAGGCGAATCCGGTGGCAGAATCGAGTAAAGCTCAAGGCGGCTCGGTGCTCGTGATGACGCTGGTCGTGATGGCTCTGCTGACCGCCATGGGCATTGCCCTCGTGACCTTGGCCAATTCGGATGTCGAGATGAACCAGACCGACGCGCTGGGAAAGCGCGCCTTCTACAACGCCGAGGCCGGTCTGGAGACCGCCCGGCAGGCGCTCCGGGCGGCCAACATCGCTTCCGCCGACCCCTATTCGTTCGATGACGAGCTGGCGGCCGCCGCGGGGGACGGCATTCTCAACTTGAACGTCCCCCTGTTGCAGCCCGTCTACAGCGCTGGTGCCGTCGCGTCGTTCACCGGTTACGGCAACGACGTCCCGCTGCTCAACACCACCCCCTTCGGGCGTGGGTGGTACGCGGCCTTTGTGACCAACGACCCCGCCGAGGCCGGCGGCGTGGGCGACATGAACGACACCAACGACCGGCTGATGATCACCGCCATCGGCACGGCGCCCGACCGCGTGCTGGAAGTGGTGCAGGCCATTGTGGAACGGGACCCCTTCCCTGTTCCTCCCTCCACCATCACGATGCTGGGACCTCTGGCGGATTTCGACGGCGGCGCCAGCGCCGCCAAGGACTACAAGGGGGACGACTGTGACGGCGTGACCGGACACACTGGAGTCCCTGGCTTGTCGGTGCCGGTTGTCGGAGCGATCGGGACACTCTCCGAGTTGTCGGCGGAAGTGGGGGTCCAGAAGCCGGACCAATACACGTCGAATGGCCAAACCGGTGCGGATACCGTGGCGGACGTCTCGGGGAGCATCGACCCCCAGTTGGCAGACTGCGACTATCTGCTCGACCTGGCCGACCAGGTCCGCTCGGTCGCCGACCACATCTGCTCGGACACGGCGAGCTGCTCCCCCAATCTCCTCACCGCAGCCACCGACACGGTCACTTTCTGTGACGGGGACCTGGTTCTCGGTCCGGGCACGTATCGGGGCTTTCTGTGGGTCACCGGGACGCTGACGATGAATGGAAACTCCAACTTCGAGGGAGTCATCTTCGTCGTCGGAGAGGGGGTCTACGACGGCGACGGCGGCGGTAACGGATCCACCTGGGGGAGCACGCTGGTCGCCGACCTGGCCGGGCCCGACAACGCTTACGGGACCGGAGACGATTGCACCGGACCCGTCGCGGGCTTCGATCGGGCCGTCTATCACGTCGCCGGCATGGGAAACCACGACACGGTCTACTGCAGCGAGCTGATCACCGAAGCGATGAACGGGTTCCCATTGGCGATCAGGGACTTCCGCCAGAGATAGTCGGGCGCCCGCGGCATGGGGGTCGGGGCCATCCGCGACCCACGGTTCACGAGGTGGGTTTCGGACAGGAGAGTCAGATGAGGGCGATCGTCCTGGGCGGCGGCGTGGCCGGCCTCACCGCGGGGCTCACCCTCGCCCGCACGGGCTTCAAAACCACGATCGTCGAATCCTCCCCATCTCCCGGGGGGCTGGCCTACGGATTTCGCGACCGTGGCTACACCTTCGATTTCTTCTCCCACCGCCTCTGGACACGTGACGACGAAGTCCTCAATCTGATTCAGGACTGCGTCGGTCAGCCGCTCGCCACACGCCGCAAGGTCAGCCGCATCCTGCTGGGAGGCCGCCTCTACAACTACCCGATCGACCTGCGCGATCTGCTGGCCGGCGGCTCCCCCTGGTTCATCCTGCGCGCCATGGCCGGTTACGCCTCGGCGAGGCTGGGGAGATCCTCCTGGGGAGACGACTTCCGGACCTACATGATCTCGCGCTACGGCGAGCCCCTGTTCGATACGTTCTTCGGTCCGTACACCCGAAAGCTGTGCGGATGCAGCCCGGAGGATCTTTCCATGGATCTGGCCGTCGGCGCAGTGCCGGACACCGGCGTGCTGCGCCAGCTCGTGCAGCGGATGATCGGCGCATCCGACCCGTGGGATGATTTCCTCTATCCGCAGGGAGGCTTCATGGAGATCCCCGAGGGGATGGCGCGATCGTTTCAGGCCGCCGGCGGGCGCCTTCTGCTGAACCATCGGGTGGCCCGGCTGGCGCGACGCGGCGGGGCGATCCGCAGCGTGGAGGTTTTTTGCGGGGAGAGCAGGCTGGACCTTCCGGCGGACCTGGTGATCTCCACCATACCGCTCAAGAGTCTTCTTGCGGCGCTGGATCCGCCACTGGGGCCCGAGACGCTGGCGGCGGCCGAATCGCTGCGACACCGGGCGATGATCGGCGTCTACCTCGGCATCAGGAGATCGCAGATCACCAGGGACCACTGGATCTACGTTCCGGACTCGTCGATCCGGTTCAACCGTCTCAGCGAGACCACGAACTACTCCGAGCGGATGGCGCCCGAGGGGAGGACCGGTCTCTGCCTGGAGATCGCCTGCGACGCCGGCGATGATGTCTGGCGGGAGAGCGACGCCATGCAGATCAGGCGCACGGTGGATGATCTGGTCCGGATCGGTCATCTCGACTCACCATCGGAAGTCGAAGCGGCCTGGGTGCGGAAGGTCCCCGGGGCCTACCCGGTGTACAAGGTCGGCTACCGGCGGCACCTGGATGAGATCGAGGCCACCTTGAAACCGATCAAGAACCTCACACTGTGCGGGCGGCAGGGGTCCTTCTGGTATGGCAGCACGGCTCAGGGGATCCGCCAGGCGCTCGATCTCGTCAGCGGGCTCGGCAAAGCCGAGACCCTGGTGGCCTGAGCGACCTGTGGGTATCCGAGGCCGTCTGATATCCCTGGCCGCCGTCCTCTTCCTCGGCGCCGCGATCCTGGATCCACGCCTCCGACCGTTCCTTGCGGGACTGGTCGGCTCTCTGGCGCTCTGCGCCATCATCTTCGCCATCGCCCGCCTGCCGGCCGCCAGGCGTCTTCGGACGGTTGCGATCGGGCTCGCCTGCTCCGTCGGATTCGTCTGCCTGTTCCAGAACGTACTGGTCCATGACGCTCTGTTGTACTACGGCTACCTTCGATCCGGCGTGATCGACGGGGACCTCGACATGTACGAGGAGTTCGTCCTGAGGAACCCCAACGCGATGTACCTGCCTCCTCCCTCCACTCCCGTCTTTCACCTTGGGACGCCTCTCACGGCGGTCCCCGCGCTGCTCGCCGTGCTGCCTCTCGCGGCGATCCTGGACAACCACGGAGTGGTTCCCGGTGGAGATGGGTATGGACCGCTGGAGGTCGGGGCGGCAACGCTGACCTCCATGATGCTTGCCATCGGCGGGATAGCCCTGACCTACCGCCTCGCCCGGCGGTTCGCGGGGGCGCCGGCCTCCGCTCTGGCGGCCATCGTGCTGACGTATGCAAGCCCTCTTGCTTTCTTCGCCTTCATCTGGCCGGCGTATCCCCATGCCGTGAGCGTGTTTCTCGCTGCCTGTTTTCTTCTCGTCTGGCTGAACGGCGAAGGCGAGCGAAGCTCCTGGAGATTCTTCCTGCTGGGAATCCTGGCCGGGGCTCTCGCGCTCGTTCATCCCCAGGACATCGTCTATCTTGCCCTGCCGGCCCTCGACCTGGCATTCGACATGAGGCGATCGCGCTGGCGGGAGGCGCTGAGGCCCACCGTCCTGATGGCGGCCGGCGCCGTGGCGGGCTTCGCGCCTCAGATCGTTGCCTGGACGGCGACATCCGGCCGCCTGCTGTCGCATGTCTACGGCGAGATCGGCGATCCCTTCCGCTGGAGCCACCCTGCATTCTGGGACGTGCTCTTCTCGGGTTACAACGGTCTGTTCACCTGGACCCCTCTGTGCGCCGCCGGCGTGGCCGGTCTGTTCCTGCTCCGCCGTGAGCATCCACGTCTTTTTCGCGGGGCCATCGCTCTCGTCGGACTGCAGTGGTGGGCGATCGCTTCGTACGGCTACTGGTGGGGTGGTGCCTCGTTCGGCGCCCGCTACTTCCTGAGCGCCTGGCCGGTCCTTTGCCTCGGGCTCGCCATGATCCTGGCGGCGGTTGCGCGCCGCTGCGGGTCGCTCGCTGCCTGCCTGGCGACCGCACCATTCGTCTACTGGAATCTGCTCATGATGGCCCAGTTCCGCCTCGAATGGATCGAGCACAATCGCGCGCCGCGGTTCCTGGAGATCATGAGACGGCAGCTCTACGATGCCCCCGCGGCGCTCCTCGACGGGCTCACCGGCGCGCATGGCTGGAATCAGGTCCTGGCCCTCGAGCTGGTCAGGGCCGCCATCGCGTCGGGCAGCTGGGTCGGAATTCTGGGAAGCCTTGCGGCAATCGGTGCCATGTCCTGGCTGATCGTGGCCTGGACCCGCATGCTGCAGCGCGATGTCCCCGTGTCTCCGGAGCGAGGGGCCAGCGCGGGTCAACGGATGGCGGTTGCGGCAGCCGCTTGCGTCGCCCTCGCAGCGGCGGCGGTGGCTGCAGTCTCGGGCGGGCACGATGGGCACCGCCTCGTGGCGGTGGCAACCGATGTTCCGAAGACGATGTCGGAGGCCGCGAGCGTTGGCCTGACGCTCGCGGCGCCGCTATCGGGCCCGACCGAGGCACAGCCAACGGCGATGAGGATGGAACCTGTCCAACGCGTGGAGGGTGAACGGCTCACCCTCGATCTGATCAGCTTTCTTCATCACGCCGAGAGTGCGGAGAAGGGGGAGGTGGTGGGCTGGGTCACCCCGCGCGGAGTGCGGTGCGACGAGATCACCTATCCCATCAGGGCAGGCTTCGAGACCGCCGCGACGGCCCCCGGGCGTCTCGAGTCGCGCCCCTTCATGAAGCACGACCTTCAGGATGCCCTGGTCATCCACTCCTGGTGGCAGGGCGATTCCTCCGCGAGCCACTACTGGGGGCATGCCTACCTCGCACGATGGGAGCTTCCCGAAGGATGCCGCCCGGAACAGGTGGTCCTGAGGACCGAAGAGGGTCCCGCGCTCCTGGAGGTCAGAGAGATCTCGCTGTCCGCGTCAGTGCCGGCGTCGTGAGCGGCGCGCTGCGCTGGATCATGCGGTTCGGCGGAGTCTCTCCCGGCGCGGCAGCCTACTTGTCGCTCCGATATCTGGGGTTCCGCCACTTCGAGCGCATCGAAAAGCTGCTCCCGTCATCGGGGAGGATCCTCGATCTGGGATGCGGCCACGGTCTGCTGGCGATTCTCGCCGCCGCCGGTGGCGGGGGGAGGGAGGTCATCGGCATCGACCTTCTGGAGCGACGCCTCGCGGTGGGACGGGAGGTTGCGCGCCGGCACGGCGTCATGAACGTTCGGTTCGAGCGGCGGGACATCGAAGATCCCCCTGCGGGATCCTTCGATGCGATCGTCGTGGCCGATGTCCTCTTCTATCGTTCCGTGCCGGCGCAGAGAGATCTCCTGGAGGTTCTCTCGGCGCGCCTGGCTCCAGGGGGCAGGCTGCTGATCAAGGAGCAGGTCCAGGAGCCGGCGTGGAAGGCCCGCCTGGTGGCGATGCAGGAGTGGCTGGTGGTTGGATTGAAGGTGGCCCTGGGAGGATCCAGCCAATGGTCCCGGATGGCGCCGTCCGGAATCCACCTGTGGCGCGAGGAGAGCCTGGACGAGACCTTGCGATCACTGGGACTGAAGCCGACCATCGAGAGGCTGGACCAATGGAGCTGGCTCTCTCATCGTCTCTTCATCGCGGCGGCGGCGCCGCCTCCGCACCCGAGATGACGCGACGGGCGGCTTGCGCGTAGACCCCCTCGTCGGGCCATAGATCGAGGAATCGTCGCATCGCCGCGGCGGCCTCACCACTTTCTCCTCGCTGCGCCAGGACCTTCCCCACGAGGTAGTGGGCGTTGGGGTAGCCCGGGTCGACGTCGAGGGCGCGCCGCGCCCATGTCAGGGCTTCATCAGTCCTTCCCACCTGCTCGAGAGCGTCCGCGTAGGTGTAGATCGCCGGCGTGAAATTAGGATACGCATCGACCACGTCGCGCAGCTCCTTCAACCCACGTTCCTCCTGCCCGAGACGCACGCGCAGGCTCGCGCGGTTGACGACACTTGCGCGCTCGCGTGGGGCGAGCTGGAGGGCGACCTCGTATGCCACGAGGGCCTCCTCGAGACGCCCCTCGCGCTCGAGCGCCGCCGCCAGGTTGTTATAGGCCATGGCGTAGGTCGGAAGCAGCTGGATCGCAAGCCGGAACTCCTCGGTAGCCGCCTTGAAATCACCCTTGTTGTAGTAAGCCAGCCCCAGGTTGCAGCGGACCATGGCGGAAGCAGGGGAGGTTCGAGCCATGCTCGTGAACAGCGCCAGGTCATCCGTCCAGACCATGGCGCGCACCCCGCAGGGGACCGCCAGGACGACAACGGCGCAGGACGCCGTGACGAGCGCCGGCATGCGGCGGCGGACATCGAGCCGGAGCCAGACAGAAAAGTACCGGGCCGCCAGCAGCGCCAGGCCAACGGACGGGATGTAGAGGAACCTGTCGGCCATCAGGACGTCTCCGAACCTCCCGAACGCGAGCACCGGCAGGAGAGTGATGAAGGTCCAGAGGATCCAGAATGAGGTCGATGGGCTCCTCCGACGTGCCCGCCAGGCCGTCCACGCGATGACTGCCAGAATTGTCGCCGAGACCAGGACGAGGAGGCTCGCGAGCGATGTCAGGGGCTCGTACGGGTAATGAGCATCGAGCCCCAGGGGGACGAGAAGAAGGGTCACGTAACGACCCACCACGAACAAGGTGGTCGCCAGATGGGAGCCAGGGGAGAGGTGATAGAGCGGCGCGGACTCCTGACCCAGCGCAACGTGCCGCGCGACGACATACAGGCCAAACACGAACAGATAAGGCGCGACCGCGGTGAGGCTGCGCAGGCCGCGACGAAGCGGAGTCCCGGTGTCGGCTACGCCGGCTCCCGCCGGCGTCAGCATCCGGTCGGCGGCGATCAGGAACGGAAGCGTCGCGGCCATCTCCTTGGCGAAGAGCGCCAGCGCGAAGCAGACCAGCGAGGCTGCGCGCCACGGTCGAGGCAAGGAGGACGTTGCGGTCCGGCGATATGCGTGGAAGGCGAGCAGGAAGAACAGGGCGCACATCAGATCGGTCCTGCCCGAGATCCAGGCCACCGACTCGGTGTGCACCGGATGGGCGGCGAAGATGGCCGCGCCGATGAGCGACGCCCGCCGATCGAGCCCCTCCCCCAGGGCAAGCCGGAATACCAGGAGACAGCAGATCGCGTGCAGGAGGAGATTCGTGATGCGGAAGCCCAGCGGCTCGAGTCCCCAGAGCGCGTAGTCCGCGGCGTAACTGGCGCTGACGACGGGGCGGAAGAACGAGCGGAAGCGATCGTGACGGTCTCCGGTCTCCCAGAAGCTGGATGTCAGAAGTTGTCCGATGCTGTCGAGGTCGCGGATCATCGGGTTGTCCGCGATCAGGGGCCTGTCATCCCAGACGAACTCCCCGGCAAGAGACGCGCCGAAGACGATCCCGATGATGGCCGCGAGCAGCAGGCCCGGTGTCGCATGCCGGAATCGCATCACGATGTCGCCGCCACGGCGCCGGCCTTCAGGGAAACGTACTCGCGGTAGCTGATGATCTTGAATCCGCACCGAAGCACGTGGTCGAGTCTCTCGAAGACCTGGTCGCGGTTGATGTACATGAGCCGATTGAGCAGGCGGCTGTTCCCGAGATGCGGATGCATGAACCGCTCCTGCGTGACGTCGATGTCGTACGGATGGAGGTAGCCGATGACGGGGCTCAGCCGGGCCGCGGCGTCATCGAAGAGACGATTCAGGATCATCCTGGGAAGGCATCGGAAGTAGACGCCGCCGCCGAAGGGGACTCGGAAGGGAAAGAAGCCGACGCTCGCGGGGATCTCCTGGATCCCCTGAATGGTGCGCTCTCCCTGGAATCCCCGCCATCCGAAGAGGGGGTTCTGCGCGGGGAGGACCGAGCTCGAGTACCGGAACTTGAGCGCCTTCAGCACTCCATAAACCCATTGCGTCGCCTCGATCAACGAAAAGGTGGGCGCCCTGAACCCGGCGATTTCGCTGGCTCCGCATTTCACGAGCGATTCGATGTTCCGCTCGAGGTCGGCCCTGAAGGCTCTTTCTGCGAGATCGGTGAGGTGAACGTGGCTGTGGGAATGGCACCCGACCTCGTGACCCCTGTGGATGATCTCACGAACCAGATCCGGGTAGGCTTCGGCCGTCCTGCCGACGACGAAGAAAGTGCACTTGCTCCCGACCCGATCAAGCCAGTCGAGGTAGCGCATTGTGTTTTCAGGCACGGCTTCCCTGTACCCGTGGCCGCCGGGTATGGCATCACGGACGTCCTCGACATCGACGCTGAAGAGGAAATACTTCAGATCGGATCCATCCCCGCGACGGTGATCGGCTTGTAGCTCTCCATGACGATCGGGTCGCGGCCGTTGCCCGCATACCAGCGCCCCGTGCGACTATCGCGCCGGATGGTCACCGTCTCGAACACATCCATGTCGACCAGATCGCGTACCAGGCCCAGCCTGACGGCGGGTCCGGGCGGCCGTCCCGGAGCGAGGTAGGCAGGTCGCACCTTCGACATGTACTGAGGGTGCTCGCAGATGGCCAGCAGCACGCTGCGCGGGTCTGGCCCCCAGACCTGGGTGAGAAGGCCGTTGGCGTCCGCCCTGCTGACGACCGGCTGAAGGACGGGCGGCACCTCGGGCTCCTCCGGTGGAACGGTGGGGATCTCGTAGGTGGGCTGCGACGTGGCGACCACCGGCGCTGCCAGTCCGGTCCGGCGCCATGTGAGGCTGCTGACCAGGACGAGGGCGAGAACCAGAAGCCCCCACGCGAGCATCGGCCGTCGCATGTGGGACAGGTCCGGTCCGCGCAGGTGCGTTCCACGCGGGGTCGTTCCACGCGGGGACGTTCCACGCGGGGACGTTCCACGCGGGGACGCGTGGTGGGCCGGCGACGTCGCCTGTTGCAGGGACATGATCCCCTCGTGCACGGAGCACGCGGTCGCCGGATCCAGGTGGTACTGGGAGGCCAGGCGTCTGATCTCGTCCCGGTAGGTCGGCTCAGACGGGTCGCGCTTCTCGTCGAAGGGGATGGCGTAGGCTGAGCGGCAGTGGCCGCACCTGATCTTTGCAGGTGCGCGGTTGACCCACTGAACGTTCTGGGTGCAGACCTGCCGGCACCGTCCACACCGGAACATGAAGCGCATGAACATGCGACGCCGCCCCTCTGCAAATCACGCCCAGAGACAGTCAGGCGTACGTTGACTGGCCGAACTTATGGTCCTGTTCTGGACGAGTCAAGGCTGCTGAATCCGGCGGTTCCAGAGCCAGCGGGGCGGCCTCGGCGCCCGGGAACACGTCGGAAACGGAATACCCCGCCAGCGCAGATATGCTTGCGCCGGCACGGCTGGAGCGTATAAATGTTGATGGTCCACTCCAAGGACATGAGGCTGTCATGACCGGTAAGGAAATCTGCCTGGCGCTCGGAGCGATGTCCCGCGAAGGGGCGGGTTTCGAGGACATGCTGTGGGCCGCCGTGCGTCTTCTGCACGAGTCCGATCCCCGCTTCCATTGGACCGGCATCTACGAGCTGTGCGCCGACAACGTCCTGCGTCTGGGTCCGTTCGTCGGCGCGCCCACCGACCACGTGTTCATCGCCGTCGGACAGGGGGTGTGCGGCACCGCCATCGCCGAGCGGCGCAACATCAATGTTCCGGACGTCACGAAGGCGTCGAACTACCTTGCCTGTTCGGCCTCCACACGCTCGGAGCTGGTCGTGCTCATCCGTCGCAACGAGCGCATCTTCGGGCAGATCGACATCGACAGTCACGAGTACGACGCCTTCGATGCGTCCGCGGCGGCGGAGGTCGAGCAGGTCGCGGATTTTCTTGCGGAGCTCTACGCCCGCCAGGATGCGCCGGCACACAGCGACCCGGCGGCAGGCGAGGACGAGCGGTGAGCACGTCGGAACGATCGGGGGGTTCGGCCCGTGAGGCCGAGGGGCGGGATCGACCGATCGTCGAATCGGAGGAGACCGGGCGGCATCGTCTCAGGATCATGGACGCCCAGCTCCGGATCCTGGAGCGGGAAAGACAGA